>Ga0062383_10000394_pt1 | contig 11374 bp, 11 predicted proteins | sample DOMMetBare3Fresh_FD_59508 | JGI IMG/M metagenome (GOLD analysis project Ga0062383, IMG submission 59508) | Wetland sediment microbial communities from St. Louis River estuary, USA, under dissolved organic matter induced mercury methylation -... | ecosystem: Environmental > Aquatic > Freshwater... | reverse complement strand
TGGCCCGCACCGCCGCCGCCGCTTGGCGGAACCGCCCGGCCGTGGGGGAGGCGGTCACGGCGGTTGGTTGTTCGGCTTGCCCTTCACGTGGGCCTTCACGGCCTTCGTGAACTTGCGCTCGTGGGTTCGGCGCTCGTGCTCGTCGGCCCGGCGCGCGGCCGAGGCCGCCTCACGCCGCAGCTCGGCATAGGCGTCGACGCGGTCCTGGCTCAGCTCGCCGGCGGCCACCGCCAGGGCCACGGCGCAGCCCGGGTCGCCCTCATGCGTGCAGTCGGTGAAGTGGCACGTCGTCGCCACATCCTCGACATCGGCGAAGGTGGCGTCGACCGACTCCTCGTCGCCCGCCAGGCCGACCTCGCGGATGCCGGGCGAGTCGATCAGGACCCCCCCTCCGGCGAGCAGGTGCAGCTGGCGGTTGGTGGTGGTGTGGCGGCCCTTGGCGTCGCCGGCCCGGACGGCACCGACGCGGGCCGCCTCGCTGCCGAGCACCGCGTTGACGAGGCGTGACTTCCCGGCCCCCGACTCCCCCAGCAGCACTGCCGTGCTCCCCGCCAGCCGATCGCGTAGCTCGTCGATCCCCTCACCGGTCGTCGCCGACGTGACCAACCGCTCCAGCCCGGCGTGCTCCTCGTCAAGGCGAGCGAGCAGGCCAGGCAGGTGATCGGCCATGTCGGCCTTGGTGAGCACGAGCACCGGGTGGGCGCCGGCATCCCATGCCAGTGCCTCGCCCCGCTGGATGCGTCCGGCGGTGACAGGCCGGTCGAGGCCGCAGGCGAGGAGCACGAGGTCGATGTTGGCCGCGAGCAGCTGCACGTCCTCCCCACCAGCGGCACGCCGACGCAGCAGCGACGCGCGGTCGAGCAGCGCTACCACCTGCTCGCCCTCCACCACCAGCCAGTCGCCCACCGTGAGGGCGTCGATGCCCCGGCGCAACTTCACGGTGCGGTCCCCGGTCGGGGTCCGCACTTGCACGGCCACGCCATCGTGGCGCAGGACGCGTCCCGGCTCGGCGTCGGCGCCGTGCTCAGCGAGGAGCGCCGCCCAACGGTCGTTCCAGCCGATCGGGGTCAGAGAGATCGTCATGACGGGCCGAACGGTAACGCCGGGTCGTGACGCGACGAGGCCCCGGGTCGAGTGACCCAGGGCCTCGCGAACGGCACGACCGTGCCTACTTGGCGGGGGTGTAGACGCCCTTGTTGAGCTTGGGGGCCTGGCTCGGGGTCATCACCGCATCCTTGAAGCCCTTGAGGGGCGTGATGCGAGCCTTCTTGGAGGCCTTGATCTTGATGGCTTCGCCGGTGGCGGGGTTGCGACCCATGCGGGCGGCGCGCTCGACCTTGGCGAACTTGGCGAAGCCCGTGATCGCAACTGGCTCGCCCTTGGACACCACGGCGGTGACGACGTCGGTGAAGCCCTTGAGCACGGCGTCGACGGTCTTGGCCTCCACCTCAGTCTGGGCGGCAATGGCTTTGACCAGATCGCGTCGGTTCATTGGTGTGTCCTCCGTTGGACGATGGTTGGCTGGGAGAGAGAGTCTGGCCGCTCACGGCGTGGTTGACGCGGATCCATGCCCATTTTCCCTAGGTTTTCGCTCGGACCCCCGCGGCGGGGAGCGACTGCTCGACGGTGAGGACCTCGGCAAACAGGTCGCCGCGATCCTCGACGCGTGCGAGCAGGCCCGCCGCCTCGAAGCTGAGGGGACCACCATCAGCCGCGGCCTCCACCTCCGCCCACGTCACTGGGGTCGAGACGGTGGGATGCGACCGGGCCCGCAGCGAGTACACCGCGGCGGTGGTCTTGTGCCGGCTGTTCTGGCTCCAGTCGATGAACACCTTGCCCGGGCGCGCCACCTTCTTCATCGCCGAGGTCACCCGCTCGGGGTGGTGCTTCTCCAGCACCTGGGCCACCGCGAGGGCGAACTCCGAGCAGTGCTCGTGAGTGTGCGACGTGTTGAGGGGCACGTAGAGCTGGAGCCCCTTCGAGCCTGACGTCTTGGCGAGGCAGCGCAGCCCAGCCAGTCGGTCGAGCACCTCCCGGATGTCGAGGGCCACCTCGGCGCACTCCGCCATGCCAGTGCCCGGGCCGGGGTCCAGGTCGAACACGCACATCGTGGGGCACTCGATGTCATCGCCCCTGGCCATCGGCGCGTGGATCTCCAGGGCCGCCATGTTGGCTGACCACGCCAGCGCCGCCACCGAGTCGAGCGCGCAGTACCCGATCGTGCCGTTCCGGTCGCCTGGCCCGGCGAAGGTGCCGATCCACTCGGGTCGGTGCGACGGGCAGCGCTTCTCGAAGAACGACGTGGCATCGACGCCGTTCGGGTAGCGGCGCAGCGTGACGCCGCGGTCGGCGATGTGCGGCAACATCACCGGCGCGACGCGGACGTAGTAATCGATCACCTCGGCCTTGGTGAACCCGGTGTCGGGATAGAGCACCTTGTCGAGGTTGGAGACCTTGAGCTGCCGTCCGCCGACCTCGACGAACTGCTCGGCGGGCACTACGCGCTCTTGCGGGCGCGCTTCTTGGCGGGCTGGGCGTCCTCCGCCTCGGCCGGCGCTCCGGCGGGGTGGCGCATCCGGGCTGCCTTCGCCTCCTTCACGCTGGCCTCGAGCGCGGCCATGAGGTCGACGACCTTGTCCTCGCTCATCTGCTCGGGCGGCGTCACGATCTCGGTGTGGCCGGCCGCCTTCCGCTCGATGAGACCGAGCACCTGGTTGCGGTAGGTGTCCTCGAACCGGTCGACATCGAAGTCCTCGGACAGGGAGGCGATGAGCTGGCGCGCCATGTCCAGCTCCTTCTTGGTGACCTTCACGTCCTCCAGCTCGGCGATCTCGGCGATCTCCTTCGGATCGTTGACCTCGTCGGCGTAGACCATGGTCGAGAGCACAAGGGCGCCGTCCTTGGGACGGACCGCGCAGAGGTACTGCTTGGAGCGCATCACGAAGCGGGCGATGCCCACCTTGCCCGACTCCTCCATGGCCTGGGTGAGCAGGGCGTAGGGCTTGGCGGTCGCCTTGTCGGGGGCCACGTAGTAGGCCGAGTCGTAGAAGAGCGGGTCGATGTCGGCCAGATCGACGAACTCCTCGATGTCGATGGTCCGGCTGGCCTGGGGGTCGAGGGCGGCCAGCTCGTCGTCGCCCACCGTGACGTAGGCACCGGAGGAGAGCTCGTAGCCCTTCACGATCACCTCCGCCGGCACCTCCTCACCGTCGGCCGCAGACACCTTCTTGAGCTTGATCCGCGAGCCCGTTCGGGAGTCGAGCTGGTTGAAGCTCACGTTCTTGCGGGACACGGCGGCGTACAGCTTGATGGGGATGTTGACCAGCCCGAAGCTGATGGCCCCACTCCAGATGGCTCTCGGCATACGTGGGAGTATTCCCAACTTGCCGCCAGATCGAAAGGGGGACCACGTGAGGAGCAGCGCCGGACACCGGTTCCTGACCGCCGGGACGGGCCTCGCGCTCGCCCTGCTGAACGCCTGCAGCGGCTCTGGCGACGACACGTCCTCCACGACCACAACGCCCCCGGTGGAGGTGGGGCTCGACCAGATCCAGGTGCTGGCCGCCCACAACGCCTACCACCTCGAGGGCGAGCCGGCGCTCTTGCAGGTCATCACCGCGAACCTCCCCACCCTCACGCCCACCATCGAGTACTCGCACCCCACCCTCACCGAGGGCCTCGACCTTGGCCTGCGCTCGTTCGAGCTCGACGTGTTCGAGGACCCCGAAGGCGGCCGCTTCGCCACGCCGAAGGCCCAGTCGCTGCTCGGGCTCGAGCCCATCGACCCCGCAATGCGGGAGCCCGGCTTCAAGGTGTTCCACATCCAGGAGGTGGACTACCGCTCCACCTGTCACACCTTCGTGATCTGCCTCACCGAGCTCCGCACGTGGTCGGACGCCCATCCGGACCACCTCCCCATCGTGGTCCAGATCGAGGCCAAGGACGGTGCGATCCCCGATCCGCTCAACCTCGGGTTCGTGCAGCCCATCCCCGCCTCCGAGGCGACCTTCACCGCCCTCGACGCGGAGATCCGCTCGGTCCTGGCTGAGGACCAGCTCGTCACCGTGGCCGACGTTCAGGGCGACCATGACACGCTGCGCGACGCCATCGAGGCCGAGGGGTGGCCCGCTGTCGACAGTCTGCGCGGCCGGTTCGTGTTCGCCCTGGACGACGCGGGCGCGAAGCGCGACCTCTACCGGGCGCTGCACCCCGATACCCGCGACCGGCTCATCTTCGTGGCCGCGCAACCCCCCGACGACGACGCCGCCTTCGCGGTCCTCAACGACCCGACCACTGACGCGCCCCGGATCCGCGAGCTCGTGGCGGCGGGATACCTCGTTCGCACCCGCACTGACGCCGACACCACAGAGGCTCGGACAAGGGACACCACCCGCCGGGCCGCCGCCTTCGCCAGCGGCGCGCAGATCGTCAGCACCGACTACGAGCGAGAGGACCCCCGCTTCCCCGGCTACGTGACCGACCTCCCGGGCAGCGGACCCGCTCGGTGCAACCCCGTGAGCGCACCGGAGGGCTGCGTCGACAGCTTGTTCGCCGACGGCTAGATCAGGCGGCGGTCGGTGGCCCAGCGGGTGAGCTCGTGGCGGCTCGAGAGCTGGAGCTTGCGGAGAACCGCGGACACGTGGGTCTCCACCGTCTTCACCGACAACGACAGGCGCCGAGCGATCTCCTTGTACGTGTAGCCACGGGCGATCAGCCGCATGACCTCGCGCTCGCGTGGACTGAGCTGGTCGAGCTGTGGGTCGGACACCTCGGTAGGAGGGGCGCCGGAGAAGGCGTCGAGCACGAACCCGGCCAAGCGCGGCGAGAACACCGCGTCGCCGTCGCGCACGCGGACGATGGCACCGGCCAGATCGGCCGACGAGATGGTCTTGGTGACATAGCCACGCGCACCGGCTCGGATGACGGCGATGACGTCCTCGGCGGCGTCGGACACGGACAGGGCCAGGAACACGAGATCGGGGCGCTCCGACTTGATCGTCTCGAGCACGGCCTTGCCGCCGCCACCGGGGAGGTGCACATCGAGGAGGACCACCTCGGGATCGGAGGCACGGATCCCCTGGACGGCCGACTCGACGTCGCCCGCCTCGCCGACCACCTCCACAGCGTCGCCCAGCTCGGCGCGCACACCGGCCCGGAACATCTGGTGGTCGTCCACGAGGAACACCCGCGGAGCGCTCATGGGCATTCCTCGAGCGAAGGGGTCCTACCCGTCTCCAGCACGACCTCGGTGCCCTCACCAGGCGCTGTGTGCACCTCGGCTCGGCCTCCGTGGCGGCTCATCCTGCCGATGATCGACTCCCGCACGCCCACTCGGCCCGGTTCGATGGCGTCGAGCACGAAGCCGGCGCCGCGATCGCGCACATAGGCGGTCACCCGCTCGGGCTCCACCTCCACGTACACCGAGAGCTCGTCGACCCCGGCGTGCCGAGCGGCGTTGAAGGCCGCCTCCCGGAGCGCCGCCACCAACGCGTCGAGCCGGGGCTCCATGGGGCAGTCCCCCACCACGACGAGGTCGACCTCGACGTCGTGGCGGTCCTCGACGTCGGAGACGACTCGTTCCAGCGCCGCCGCGATCGTGGACGCCGCGCCCTCACCGTCGGGCGGCCGCTCGTCGAACAACCACGCCCGCAGCTCACGCTCCTGACGCCGAGCCAGGGAGCGGGCGCGGCCGGGCGCGTCGGCCCGCTGGATGAGCGCGAGGGTCTGCAGCACGGAGTCGTGCAGGTGGGCCGCCATCTCCGAGCGCTCCTCCGACCGGATGCGCTCGCGCCGCTCCACGTCGAGGTCCCGCCAGAGGCGGACGATCCACGGCCCGAGCAGCAGCGTCACGCCGACGCCGGTGGCCAGCACCGCCAGCCCGAGCCCACCGATGGTCGAGAGCACGCCACCGGACGCGAAGAGCAGCCCGAGCCCGACGACGAGCAGGATCCCTCCGCCGGCGATCCTGACCAGCAGACCGCGGGTGCGGCTGGCCTCGTCGGTACGGGCCCACACCAGTGCTAGGCCGGTCGCCGACAGCGCCACCGCCCACACCACCCCCGCGGGCAAGAGCAGCCCCGCCCGGGCGAAGAGCAGCAGGGCGCCGAGGGTGAGCAAGCCGAGGCCGACCGTCCGCTCGGTCGACCCGGGCGACGTGTCGCCGGTCGGCTCGAGGGACGCCTCGCCCGACGGCACCAGTGCCCATGCGGCCAGGTAGAGGAGCAGTCCCAGCCCGTTGGCCACGGTGAGCACCACGAGGGCAAGGCGCAGCGCCATGGGATCGACACCCAGATGGCGGCCGAGACCTCCGCAGACCCCCGCCACCACACGGTCGTCGCCGGACCGGCGCAGCGCGGCCGGCACGAGGGACGGGCGCTGATCGAGAGGGAGACGACTGACCATGGCCCGTCGATGATCGCACGACCGCCCCGCGATGGGCATCGGGACCAGTGCTGAGCCGACCCTGGCTGCGCTGAGCTGCGCTCAGGGACATCCCCGATTGCGGGCACGGGGCCGCAGGCCGATGCTGGGGTCATGGACGCCCCCACCAACACCACCCCCGACCCAGCCCCCGCGGTCCCCCCGCCGCCCTCCGGATGGCCTGGGCCGCGGGAGCTCCGTCGGCGGCCGGACGCCGGCCCCATCGCCGGTGTCTGCGCGGGTCTGGCCGAGTACTTCAACGTGGACCCGGTGATCGTCCGCATCGCCGCGGTGGCGCTGGCCGTCAGCGGACCAGGCGTCTTCGTCTACCTCCTGGCGTGGATCTTCGTGCCCGCGGCCGCGGGCCCGAGTCCCGGCCCTACGCCGACCCAGCTCGGCCACGGGGATCGGGGCCGGCAGATCCTCGGCGTCCTGCTCCTGGCCCTCGCCTTCAGCGTGCTCTGGGGAGACTGGTGGTCACCGGCCCGGCACTGGGTCTTCCCGCTCGGTCTGATGGCTTTGGGCGCCTGGCTGCTTCTGCGGCGCGAGCCGCAGAACGCCGCGAGCCCGCCATCCCCGCCGGCCCCTGGGGCACGGTGGGACTCGGGGCCCTCCGACCTCGCGACCCTGACCGACACTGATGCGTCGGCCGACGTCAGCACGGCCGGTGACACCCCCGGCAGAGGTACCCCCGCTACCCCTTGGGCGATCCCTACGCCGAACGGACCCGATGAGGCAACGGAGCGGGCGGCGCGTCGAGGTCTGGTCGGGCCGATCGTCCTCGGCACACTGCTGGTGTGGGGTGGGCTGGCCCGGCTCACTGGTGTCACGCTGCAGACCGGGCTCGCCGTGGGCCTCCTCATCATCGGCATCGGGATGGTCGTCGGTGGCAGCCGACTGCTGCTCCTGCCGGCTCTTCTTGTGGGGGGTGCCCTCGCCGTCACCGCCGTGGTCGACATCCCGCTGTCGGGGCCGATGGGTCAACAGGTCTGGGCGCCGCAACGAGTGGCCGACATCGACCCTCCGTACGAGATGAGCGTGGGCGAGGGGACGCTGGACCTGTCCGCCATCGATCTACCCGCGGGTGATCAGCTCTCGGTGGAGGCGAGCGTGGGCATCGGCCACCTCGTCGTCCTCGTGCCGACCGACGTCGCCGTCGACGTCGACACGAGGGTTGGCGCCGGTGAGTCGAGGGTGCTCGGCTTGAACCACGAGGGTGTCGGCCTCAGCACGGACCAGTTCGACGAGGAAGGCGCCACCGGGGGCACGCTCGTGCTCCACCTCCGCGCCGGCATGGGCCAGATCGAGGTCCATCGGAGCGAGGGCCGCCGCGTACCCGCCGGCACCACGACGACCGTCATCCGCTGAGGGGCAGCCGCGCGCTACGCGAGCACGGCACGGGCCACGAGGTCGGTGCCGAAGGCGGTGAGGATGGCGAGGTACAGCAGTCCGGTGGCGGCCATGACCGCGCTGTACTCGCGCTCCTTGAGAGCGGCCCGGGTGACCCCGACGAGCACGATGGTGCTCACAGCGCAGGCGATCCACATCCACCCAAGGATGCCGTTGTAGCCGTCGTCGATGGTTCCGGTGAGCACCGACGTCATGCCGGTGGGCCACAGCAGCACCGCCACCTCGAAGGGCCACGTGGCCGCCAGCCAGCGGATCAGCTCGAGGAGCGGCGCCCGGGGCATGCCGGGCTGCACCAGGTACCAGTGGCCCAGCAGCATGGCGTCGGTCACGGCGCCGAGGAAGGCCGCGCCCACCACGACCCTGGCCACGGAGAGCACCGGCGGGTCACCCGCAGCGATCCCAGCCGCGACGAGGCCGACCAGCCCGATGGTGGGCGCCACAAGGTCGAGGACCGGCGGGAACTCGGCCGCCGCGGTGTCTCGGGCCTCTCGCTCTCGCTCGATGCCGGTCATGGCCGCCACGCGAGCGCTGCGGGCCGTGTCGCGCTCGCGCTCCCCCGCCACGCCCGCCGTGCGTCGCTGCACCGACACCATCAGCGACGCCAGTGCCGCCAGCGCCACCCCGGCGCTGGCCACGTCCCGCACCGGGACGGCCTCGCCGTAGCGCACCCCGGTCGCGACGGCACCCACCGCCATGAGCAGGTACGTGCCGCGCAGCAACCACCCGTAGCCGAGCGACACCTCTCGGCGCCGCGTGGTGATCCAGCAGAAGAACAGCCCACCCACCGCCCACTGCAGGAGCACGGTGGCGGCGTCGAGGCGGATCACAGCCCGGGAAGCGTACGGCTGCGACCGTCGACCCCCGCAACTCGTCGCGAATCCGCACCGTCCTGGTGCGAGATCGCCACAGGTTGCCGGGTGGGGCTACAGGAGGGCGAGGTCGTGGTCGGCGCGGTTGAGGGAGTCGGGGCCGGCCTCGGCGGCGACCACGATGTCCTCCAGGCGGAAGCCGAAGCGACCCGGGACGTAGATGCCGGGCTCGATCGAGAAGGCGTGACCCGGCTCGAGCCGCGTGCCGTTGCCCGAGACGATGTAGGGCTCCTCGTGCTCCTCGATGCCGATCCCGTGGCCCGTTCGATGGATGAACTGCTCGCCCCACCCGGCCTCGGTGATGATGCGCCGGGCGGTGGCGTCGACCTCCTCGCATGGCGTGCCGACCACAGCCGCGGCCACGGCGGCCTGCTGGGCCTCGAGCAGCACGGCGTAGGCCTCGGCCGTCTCTGCGTCGGGCTCCCCGAGGTGCACGCAGCGCGTGATGTCGGAGCAGTAGCCAATGCCGTCTGGGCCGAGCATGGTGCCGCCGAAGTCGCACAGCACCACCTCGCCGTCGGTGATCACCCGGTCGCCGGGTTCGTGGTGGGGGCTCGCCGCGTTGGCCCCGGCGGCCACGATGGCGAAGTTGACGCGGTGATGTCCCTCGGCGCGCAGCCGATGGCCCAGCTCAGCCGACACCTGGGCCTCCGTGCGCCCGACCAGCTCGATGTCGCCGCGCTGCAGCTCGGCCGCCACCCTGTCGGCCGCCGCGCCGGCCCGGCGCAGGGCCTCGACCTCGGCGGCATCCTTCCGGGCCCTCAATGGCCCCATCACCTCACCCCCCCGAGTGAACCGTGCGGTGGGCATCGCGCTCTGGAGGTCGACGAGGAAGCGGGCCCACGTGCGGTCCCCGATGGCCACGGTTCCCGCCGTGCCTGCAAGCCCGGCGACGATGGCCACCGGGTCGTCGGTCTCGTCCCACGATCGCACTGAGAACACGTCGGGCCGCTCGACGACTCGGGGCGCCTCCAGGCGGGGGACCACGAGCGTGGCGTCACCGTCGGCGGGCAACACGAGCATGGTGAGGCGCTCAAGGGGCATGGCTTCGTAGCCGGTGAGGTAGGGCAGGTCGGGACCCACCGACAGGAGGACGGCATCGACGTCGAGCTCCCGCATCCGGGCCCGGGCCCGGTCGGCGCGCTGTCGGAACATGGGGCCGACGTTACCGACCCTGCCCCCACCGGCGGTCAGGCCAGGAGATCGGTGAACCAGGTGAGCGTGCGGGCCCAAGCGTCAGTGGCCGCGTCGGCGTTGAAGCTCGGGCGGACGTCGCAGTGGAAGCCGTGCTCGGCATCGGCAAAGCGCACCACTTCCGTCGGCACCTCGAGCTCGGCCAGGCGGGCTCGCAGCGTCTCCACGTCCTCCACCGGGATCGAGCCGTCGAGGTCGCCGAAGAGCCCGAGCCACGGGGTCTTGAGCTCATCGGCGCGCTCGATCAAGGTGGGGAACTGGGGGAACCGGCCGCTGACGATGCCGCCCCCGTAGAAGCCGACCGCGGCGCCAAGTGCGTGCTCCAGCCCGACGAGAAACGTGACCCGCCCTCCCATGCAGAAGCCCACGATGCCGATCGAGGCGTCGTCGAAGCCAGACGCGTGGAGGTGGTCGAGGGTGGCCTGGACGTCCATGAGGAGGGCGTCGTCGTCCACGCCGGCGAAGAGCGGCAGCACTTGCTCGAAGTCGTCGTAGGGCGCCGTGCCGCCGCCGGCACGGTGGAACAGCGTCGGCGCGACCGCTTGGTAGCCCTCGTCGGCGAAGCGCCGGGTGACGTCTTCGATGTGCAGGTTCACCCCGAACGCCTCTTGGATCACGATCACGGCGCGGCTGGCCCCGCCGTCCGGGGCGCAGCAGTAGAGCCGCATCGGACCGTCGGCCGTGTCGAGGGTCACGTCGGTGATCTGCACGCTGAGTTGCTACCACGACCTGCTGCCCGCTCGTACACGCGGTCAGGGAGTGGTGGGGACCGGTGCGGGAGTGGCAGCGTCGGCGGCCTGACGGGCGTGGTAGCTGCTGCGCACCAGCGGCCCCGCTTCGACGTGGCCAATGCCCATGGCCTCGCCGACCACCTTGAGGGTGGTCAGCTCGTCGGGTGTCCACCACCTCGCCACCGGCAGGTGGTTGGAGGTGGGCCGCAGGTACTGGCCGATCGTGACGATGTCGATGCCCACGCCGGCCAGATCGGCCAGCGTCTGCTCCATCTCCTCGGCCGTCTCACCCATGCCGGCGATGAGCGACGACTTGGTGATGAGCCCGGCCGCCTTGGCCCTGGCCAGGACCGCCAGCGAGCGGGCGTAGCTCGCCGAGGGACGCGCTGCCCGCTGCAGCCGCGCCACCGTCTCGAGGTTGTGGTTCAGCACGTCAGGGCGCTCGGCGAAGATCAGCGCGAGGGCGTCGGGGTCGCCCTTGCAGTCGGGGATCAGCACCTCGACCGACACCCCTGGCGTTCGGGCCCGGATGGCTCGGAGCACAGCCACGAACTCCGCCGCGCCGCCGTCAGGCAGGTCGTCGCGCGCCACCGCGGTGACGACGGCGAAGCGCAGGCCCATGCGCTCGACCGCCTCGGCCACCCGCTCGGGCTCCTGCGGGTCGGTGGACATCGGATGCCGTGTGTCGACGAGGCAGAAGCCGCACGCCCGGGTGCAGCGCTCGCCGTTGATCAGGAACGTGGCGGTGCC
>Ga0062383_10000390_pt1 | contig 11391 bp, 8 predicted proteins | sample DOMMetBare3Fresh_FD_59508 | JGI IMG/M metagenome (GOLD analysis project Ga0062383, IMG submission 59508) | Wetland sediment microbial communities from St. Louis River estuary, USA, under dissolved organic matter induced mercury methylation -... | ecosystem: Environmental > Aquatic > Freshwater >... | reverse complement strand
CGCCGCTCGGCCCGACCCTCATCGCGCTCGCCGACCGGCTGTGCCAGTGAATCTCGCCTATGAGGCCGCTGAATGATGCGTGTCGCGTATCTCCTGGTTTGTGCTGATACGAGCGTTCGGGTTGATGCAGGGGCGCGAGGGCATGGACCGTACGTTTCTGGACGCCGTGAGCGTGGCCGGGCATCTGGTCGACCCGGGCAGCATGTTCGCGTTCCTCACCCAGTTGATCGCCGCGGTCCCTCGGGTGGCCCGGGTGGTGCCCGGCGCGGCGGACCTGGTGACCGCGGTGTGCACGGGCATGACTACTCCACGGTCGGCAAACCGCGGATCGAGTGGGAGGACCCCGACGCCAAGGACGGCCTGGTCTCGGCGCTGGTCAACGACGCCATCGCAGTGGTGAACGCGTTGGCGGAGGGCGAGATCACCCCGGAGGAGTCCGAGCCGGGTGGCGTTGCTGGCCCTGGTCGCCGGGCAGGACGTGGAGCCGGCGGACGGCTCCGACGGCACGGACGGACGCTGGAAGATCGCCCACAAGGTCGCCGAGGACCGGTCCGTGGGGAGGTCAGGCAGCTGATCACCCCGCCTCGACCGATGCCTGAGCCACCACGTGGGTTGCCCCGGACCTCGGCGCGCTCCGCGCAGGGCCGGTCAACAGGCTGGGCGGATCCGGTTCAGTTCCCGGTCGCCGATGTAGCCGACGAAGCCGTACGTTCGGTAAGCCGCGCAGGCGGACGCGATGTTGGCGGGCTTGACGGCATAGTCGACCGCCAGCACCGTCTTGCCCGCGGCGCGCAAGGCTTTCGTCTCGGCGAGGTTCTCGGCGCAGTAGTCCTCGGTGCAGGGCTGGTCGGTCGCCGAGAAGAACAACTCCTCCATGCCGATGCCGTCGATGGCTGGAGTGTATCCGGGATACTGGCGCAGCTCGGGAGAGTTCTGCGGGAAGATCAGGAAGCCGGGCCTCTTCGCCTTGGCGTATTTGCTGATCTTGACGATCAGCGCCACCATCTCGCGTGCGAGCTCGTCCCGGGTGTAGCCGGGGACGAGAGCAAGGTCGAGCTCCTCGTAGGCCAGCGGTGTGTCCATGTACACGCCGTCAAAGCCGGCACGCAGCGCCTGGTCGACGCGCGGGCGAATCACCTCGTCCCACCAGCGTGCTTCCCAGTAGCGCACGAAGTATTCGTTCGGCCAGGACGGCCATTTGTTCAGCAGCAGCGACGACGGCTCGGCGTTCATCTTCGGGTACTCCGGCCTGAAGTCCTCGAGGCTGCCGATCTCGAAGTAGGCCAGCACCGTCTTGCCGCGACCATGCAGCGCAGCGAGCTCGTCGGCGCGGAAGTAGTCCAGGTGCGCGTCTCGCGCCAGGTCGATCACCGCGAGGTCGTGCGGTGAGGCCGCGATCGCGTCGAGCTTCCCGTTCCGATAGTCCTGCAGCTGGTAGATCCAGCTCTTCACGCCATGGCGTGGAAGGGCCGCGCTGGCGGCACCAGAATCAGCCTTGGACGACGCCGCCGCGGAAGCCCTGGACGCCGAGGTGGATGCGGCCGAGCCGGACGCGGTGGAACGGGATGCGCCCGAAGTCGGTTCGGCCGTCGCTGATGACGTCGGTTGCTGCGATCCCGTGGGCTGGGCACTGGACACGGGTGTGACCTCCGAGGATGCTGCTCCGCCGACGGGTGTGCTCGGGAGGGAGTCAGTGCAGGCGGACGCGAGCGCCAGTGCGGCGACCGCAAGCAGGACAGCGTGACGTGACCGTCGGCGTGACAGTGGCGTGCTCACATGACTCCAGGATTCGGCTGAAGACCAACGCTGGGGTGGTCTCTTCGGCAGAAGGGATTACCGAAGAGACCACCCGGCGAGCGATTGCTTACGGCAGGCGGAACGCGGTGAACGTCACCGGGGTACCGGCCGCCAGGGTGATCAGCGACGACGACTCACTGCCGTACGTCGTGAACCCAGCCGTCCGTGCGCCGGTGACCTGCACCTTGCCAGCCACCGTCGACACGATGGACACCGTGTTGGTCGTGCTGTCATACACGGCGTCCGTGGTCGGCGCAGTAGCGAAGTGCGCGTTCCGGTTGGTCGTGTAGGTCGCCAGTGCCGGCCAGGCCGGGGACTGAAGAGGCACCGAGTAGTACGACGAGTACTTCCCGATCAGGCTATCTGCCCAGTCGGTCAGCAGCGTCTTGCCCGAGCCGTAGTCCTGCAGGTTCGGGATGTGGAACGTGTGCGTGTAGACCGACCCGGACGCCAAGTGCCGCAACGCGACCTCAGTCTCCGCGTTGATCACCTGAGAGTAGGTCTGGTCGACCGAGTAGTACGGGAACTTGCCGGCCGGCCCGTAGAAGTAGTTGTAGAAACTCGTCTCCGACGCTGGGTTGTTCGAGAAGTACGCGATGTTGGTCGGCCAGTCCGGCACCACTGTCAGGCTCGTCTTCATCGGGTGCACCAGACCGCAGTTGAAGCACGAGGGCCGGTGGCTCGCGAACGACATGTTGCCGTGCAGGTACTTCACGCCGAGGTTGGCCGCGGCATCCAGAAGTGCCTGGTTCGACGCCATGATCCCGAAGTCCGTCGGCGGGCTGATGTCGTCAAGGACGTTGGGGTTGTAGACGCCCAGACCTGAGTACTCGGGGGTCTTGAGCACCGTCTTGTCGACCGGCAGACCCAGCGTGGCGGCGACCGTGAGGTTCTGGCTGATCTCGGTGGTGTTGGTCGCCAGGTCGGTGAAGTTCATCTTTGGGTGGGTCAGCGTGTGGTTGATCCACCGGAAGTCATTCCTCAGGCACTTGCTGGTGGCGGTCAGCGTCGCCACGTCCCCCTTCGGGGAACACTTCGAGTTCGCGGTGAGGTTCGCGTCCTCACCGTTGAACGCCATCCCCATCGTGAACTGCGTCGCCAGCGGGTACTTGGCGCGCAACCCGCTCTGCTGGACGTAGGCATTGTACGCGTCGTGACCGCTGCCCGAGTAGGTCTGCGTCGTGCTCACGGCACCGTTGACCCACAGGTCACTCTGGTTGAACCAGTCGTCGACGTCCACGTTCAGGTAGTGCCGCTGCTCACCCAGGAACAGCCCTTGGCTAGCCCAACGGAACAGACCGTAGGGCAGCAACTGCGCCTGCAGCAGGTTTTCGTTCGTCGTGAACGTCAGAGCCATCCGTTCGCGGCCGTCAGCGCTCGTACTCCTCACACCGAGCACGTCGGCGCCGTTGGTCAGCATCGCGGTGCCGTTGCAGCCGGTACCGATCCGCGTGCGGTAGACGTACGACTGCACGATCGGGATCTGCGCGCCCGACTTGAGGTAGCTGAACGGCGTTGCGCCGGCAGCCGTCAGCGTCGCCGGCAGCGGGGTGTCGCCCACGCCGCCCTCACTGGACCCAGTGAGGCAGTAGTCCTCCGGGAAGGTTCCGTAGGAGGTGTAGAGCGCTGACTGGCGGACCTTGTAGTCGCGCTCATAGGCCCACAGCGTGTTCCACTGGTCGCCGGTGAAGCCGCTCACGAAAGCGCCCGTAGCGTCCTGGTAGAGCAGGCTGCTGTTGGTCAGCAGGATCGCGTTGTACTTACCGGCGCCGTCAGCGCGCACCAGCAAGTCGATCGTCAGAGGCGTCGTCCGCGCGTACAGCACGTCGTAACTGGCGCCGAGGCCGTCCAGCATCTGCGTCCACGACTTGAGCCCGAAGTCGGCGGTGTCGAGCGCGATCACCAGGGCGCGGACGCCGACTTTGGTGAGCTGTGGAGCAACAGCCGCTGTGGCAGCGGCGGTCGTCGTGGCAGCTGAGGCGTTCGGGGTGGCCTTCGATGCCGCGCCGGAGGCCTGCATGCGGGAAGCGACCGTGATCGTGTTGTCGACCTTCACCTTGGTCTTGAGCTGCGGCAAAGGCTTGCCGGCAGAGACCTTCTGCGGTGCGACGTCGCCGTAGCCGGGAAGCGACGGCGGCGTGGCCGCCAGCGGCGGCGAGATCGGGGCTGCGTTGGCGGAGGGGTACACCCCGGAGGCGAGGGCCAGGACGACGGCCGGAATCAGGACGGACGCCATCCTCGAGCGGCGTCTCACCACGTTTCTTGTCACTCTGCTGCTCCCATCGAATGTGATCCCTGAAGCGGCTGCACAGGGCGGGTGATAGCGCGTTCGGCGTGCGTGCTGTACCAGGCGTACGTGAGGCGTACGCCCTCCTCGAGCGACACACTCGGCTCGTAGCCGGTCAGCTCCCGCAACTTCGTCAGGTCCGGGCACCGCCGCGCGACAGACCCCGGCGGCGCAGGCCGGACGTCGAGCGCGGGGCTCAGCCCGACGACACCCAGCACGAGCTTGGCGAGGTCACCGATGTTGGTCTCTGCCGTGTCGTCCCCGATGTGCACGAGCTGGCCACTCGCTGCGTCGGCTGCCATCAGCCGGGACATCGCATCGGTTGCATCGTCGACGTAGCAGAACGCCCGCGACTGGTCCGTGCCGTAGACCACGTACGGGTCCTCGCCGCGCTCGGCACGCAGGAGCAACTCGGGGATCACGTGGTCGGCGCCCATCCGTGGCCCGTAGACGTTGTGGAAACGCCCGATGACGTACGGGAAACCCTTGGCGCGGGCGGTGTGGATCACTGCGGTCTCACCGAGCATCTTGCTGATCGCGTAGGTGAACCGCGGCGACGCGACGTCCTCGATGACCAACGGCACCGTCTCCGGTGTCGGCACCGGGACGACCCCGGCGCTGACCCCGCCGGCGTAAGCCTCGCTCGTCGATGCGAAGAAGAGCTTGGCCGGGGCTTCGATCCAGTCCAGCAGATGAAGGATTCCGAGGGTGTTCACCCGGACGACGCGGGCCGGGTCCTTCTCCACATTCCGGACGCCGACGACGGCGGCCAGCATGTAGACCTGATCCCAGGTATGCGGCAACGACGAGTACACCGTCGGATCGGTGAGGTCCGCGTTGATGATCGGCAGGTCGAGCGCAGCCAGCTCGGGATCGTGCCGCCCTCTGGAGAAGTCGTCGACGATCGTCACCTGGTGCCCGTCGACCTTGAGGCGGCGCGCGAGGTGCAGGCCGATGAAGCCGGCCCCGCCCAGAAGAAGAACCCTCATGACCGTGCCCCCTCGAGGCATGCCTGCGTGGTGGACGGCTCGTAGCCCAGGCCTGCGTACCGCGCGCCGTGGCTGCGCACGGTGGCCTCGTCGAGGATGCGCCAGGAGTCGAAGACGAGACGAACCTCTGAGCCGGACAGCAGCGAGCCGATGTCGAGCGCCCGGTACTGCGGGTGGTCAGTGATGACGAGCACGGCGGCGGCGCCCGAGAAGGCCGATGCGATGTCGCTCGGCTGGCCTCCGTAGGCGCGGATCACGTCATTGGCGACGAGCGGGTCATGCCCAACGACGCTGATCCCAGCCTCGTCGAAGACCGGCATCATCGTCGCGATCGGCGTGCCACGCATGTCATCGGTGGGAGGCCACCCCTTGTACGCCCACCCGAGCACCGCGAGCCGGCTGCCCCCGGTCTCGGCCATCAGGGCGACGACCCGGCGCGCCACGTGCGCAGGCAGCTCCTCGTTCAGCGTGCGCGCCGACCGGATGATCTCGGCGGTGTGCCCCCTCCGCTCGGCGCCCGCCAGCATGATGTAGGGGTCCTTCGACAGGCACCCGCCGCCCACATACCCCGGCTTGGCGATGTTGGGCCGCGGGTAGTCCAGGTTCGTCGCCCGGATCACCTCCAGCGGGTCCAGCCCCAGACGCTCGGTGAGCATCGCCACCTCGTTGCCGAAGGCGTAGATGACATCGGTGTGGCAGTTGTTCGTCAGCTTCACCAGCTCGGCTGTCTCCAGGCTGGAGACCGGCACGATCTGCCGGGCCAGACCGCCGAAGAACTCGACGCCCCGCTCGAGGCTGAGCTCGTCCAGACCGCCGACGACCTGCGGCAGCTCGACGAGCTCGCGCAGCGCCTGTCCCTGGATCGTCCGCTCGGGCGCCATGACCAGCAGCGCCGAACCCCAGGCTTCCTCCAGCGGTGGGAGCACGACCTCGCGGCTCGTACCGATGGGTACGGTGCTACGGACGACGACGAGGGTGTCCGGCGAGCAGAGCGCGGCGATGTGCCGGGCCGCCGTGTCGAGGTTCTTCACGTACGGCACGTGCGTCTCGGGGTCGACCGGGGTGGACACGCAGATGACCGCCGCGTCCACGCCATCGGCTGGCAGCTGGGTGCCCACGAAGATACGCGTGCCGATGAGCCGGGTGAACACCTCCTCGACGCCTGGCTCGAAGATGTGCGGCTTGCCAAGGCGTAGCTGCTGCAGCACCGGCTCCTGCACGTCGACGCCGTGCACCTCGAAACCCTTGTCAGCCAACGCGGCTGCCAGGGTGAGCCCAACATATCCCATTCCAATAATGCCTACTCGGGCTACGTCCGACGATCGTCCCGTCACGACGGCTTCCTCCCTCCTCAGTCAAACATGCTTTCCGCTGCGGGGCAGCACTCTTCGTCCCCCCACTGTTGATCCGTCGAGCGGCTCTTGCCTCTGTCGATCTGCCCGCGTCACCTCACGGGGGCCCACACCGCCTTCAGGGAGTCATCGAGGTCGCGCGAGGGCGACCAGCCCAGCCGCTGCCTGATGCGAACGATATCGGCTGCGATCCAGTCGACGGCTGCCGAGCGGGCGGGCGCAGGGTCGGACTCCGCGATGCGGCCCACGAAGCCGGAGATCTGAACGAGCCGGCCCACGGCGTCCCTGATGGACGTCGCCGTCCCGGAGCCGACGTTCAGCACCCTGTCGCTCACCTTATCGACGAGGGCGGCTTCGCGGACTGCCTCAGCCACATCCCGAACGTCGACGAAGTCCCGGTAGGCGTCCAGCGGCCCCAGCGTGACGACGTCCTGGCTCGTCTCCATGGCCCAGCGGATGCTCTCGGCCGCCCGGCCCAGCAGGCTCTCGGCTGGAACCCCCGGGCCGATCGGGTTGAACACCCGCAGGACCACCCCATCGACCCGCTCTGCCATTGCTGCGCAAGAGATCAGCTGAGTGGCGGCCAGCTTGGTGATCCCGTATGACCCGATCGGCCGGGTTGGGGCGTCCTCGGCGACCGGAGTGCCGCGGGTGACGACGCCGTACTCGGCGGCCGAGCCAATGGAGACCAGCCGTGTCCACGGCGAGTACGCGACCAGCGCGTCGACGAGCCGGGCCGTGACGACGACGTTGGCGACAGCCAACGCCTCTTCGCTGCCGTTCAGCTTGCCGACGCAGTTCACGACCACGTCCGGCTCCGTCGAGCGCAGGAGCTCGACGAGCCCGTCCGGAGTGCCCGCCATGAGGTCGTGACGCACCCACCCGTCAGGAGGGCTGTCGACCGGCACGCTCGACCCGACGCGCAGCACCGCAGCGACCCGTGGGTCCGCCGTGAACGCGCCAGCGACTGAGCGACCGAGGAATCCGGACGCGCCGAGCAGCAGCACCCGACGGGTGCCCATCACGCGCCGATCCGCACCGAATGCGCAGCGAGCGGGAGCAGCCGAGGCCGCAGCTCCTCGAAGCGACGGTTGGCCTCGTCATAGTCGTCGGGGCGGCCGATGTCGAGCCAGTAGCCGTCGAAGTGGTGTGCCCGCGGCGGGTCCTGGCGGGCCAGCAGATCGAGCACCAGGTCGTCGAAACCGAACGGCACGTTCCGGGGGTAGCGCTCCAGCGTGGCGCGCGACATAGCGTAGACACCCATGCTCACGCCGTAGGCCAATGTCGGCTTCTCGCTGAACTTGATCACCGTGTCGCCGAGGGTCTCCAGCGTGCCGAAGTCGATCGTCACCTCGCGTTGGTAGGTCGCCACCGACAGTGGCGACCCGGAGGCGATGTGCCCCGTGAGCATGTTGGCGTAGTTGAGATCGGTGAGCACATCACCGTTCATCACCAGGAAGTGCTCAGGCAGGTCGTCGAGGAAGTTCAGCAACGGCCCGATCGTCGACAGGGGCTGCTCCTCATCGGAGTAGTCGACGTCCAGTCCCCACCGCGAGCCGTCGCCGACGAACGCCCGGATGAGCGACCCGAGGTGGCCGATCGCCAGCGTGACCCGGGTAAACGCCTGTCTGCTCAACTGTTGAAGGATTATGTCGAGGATCGCGTACTCCTCGCCGATAGGTACCAACGGCTTGGGTAGCGCGGTCGTGTACGGCTTGAGGCGCACCCCGCGGCCCCCTGCGAGAATTGCCACGTGCATGGTCGTTCCCTCCTGTTGAGTACGAGCGGTCACCACGTGAAGAACGGGATGTGTCGGTCACACGCGGCGAACGCGGCGAGAAAGATCAGCACCAACGCGCTCGTCGCCTCGAGGAAGAGGACGACGGCTGCCTGCGGTTGGCTCGTCAGTGAAGCGACATAGATGTACGTGGCCACGACCACCGCCATGGATGCCACGAACCACGGGAAGTGCGCATGCCGGCTGAGGACGAAGCCGAGGAAGAACACCCCGCCCAGCAGCACATACGCGGCCACCAGCACGCTGCCCATGACAGTCATCCGGCCGGCATTTTCGAGACCCATGAGCAGGGCGGCTGCCAGGACGGCGATCACCCCGAGCACGGTGCACAGCTCAAGGATGAGCCGCACCCACAGGTGTCGCCGGAAGGGAGCGAGATCCTGGTGGCTCTCCAACAGCGAAACACCGCCCTCGATGAAGCGCTCGGCCCTCCACTCGACGGCGCCCATGCCCAGCACCAGCGGAGTCGCCGCCAGAGCGAGCTCGGGCCCCGAATGGAAGAAGCGCAAGTTGGTGGACAGCAGCAGAGCGGCGCACAGCATCGCGTAGGCCACGGGCGTGCCGATCGACGCGAGAAGTCTCAGCCGTGCCGCCACCGCCACACGGTCCGGCTTGGCGACTGCGCGTGCGTTGATCACAGCTGCAGCACCCGCCGTCAGCACGGCTGAAGCGACCGCGGCGATGACGGTCGGCGCCACAAGCCGCGGCGGGGCTCCGGAGGCCAGGTAGTAGGCACCGACAACGAAGGACGGCACTACCGCGAGCATCAGGGTCACCTCGTGGCGATAGAAGACCAGAACCCCCGCACCCAGCTGGTAGGCGGCTTGGACGGCCATCACTGCCGCCACCTCGGAGCCGCCCACGTTCAGAAGAGTCAGCACGCCGGCGCTGGCCAGAGCCAGGCCGAACCCGGCAATCGTCATGCGCCCCATGGCTTTCGCGCCGGTGGACTCCCGCTCGAGACCGCGGTACTGGTAGCCCACGGCGCTGGTCGCCATCCCCCACACCCAGCCGATCACGGTGGCCACCACCATGCCGATCACAAGATGGTCGCGATCGGAAGAGACCAGGGCTGCGGGGATGACCAGGCTGGGGGCCAGGTATAGCGCTCCGTGCAGCATCAGCCGCCAGGCGGAGGTCGTCGGCCGTCGCGTCGACACAGCCGCAGGCTCGTGCCCGAGCCGAGGCAGCAGCGCCACTGCCAACGCGAAGACGTCGTCGTGGCCATACCTGTCCCGGGCGACGCTGTCCGTGACGCCGCGACTCTCGAGCACCGCCGCGACATGCAGTTCATCGACCGGGATGCCGATGAAGGGGGCGATGCTCTCCACCAACACCTTGAGCACCAAGGCATTGGCGCGTGACGGCGACGCGATGCTCTCGTCGTCTTCTGGGTTGACGTCGGGGTTGTCGTTGAGGTCAATCCCCGTCATGCCGACACCTCAAGGGGAGCCGTATCCGCATCCAGCGACGCTGCGACGTCGCGCAGGTCCACGACGCGGTCGTCGGACACCTCGTCGTGCTTCTGCCGCGGGACCACCGCCGCAGGCACCAGCGCCGCGTAGATCTCCCGATACGCGTCCGTCCACTGCTGCAGCGTGAAGCGGTCCAGCACGCGTCGACGCGCGCGCTGTCCCATCTCGCTGCGCAGACCTGGGTTCGTGAGCAGCTTCAGGCACGCCTCCGCCACGGCCACGAAGTCACGCGGCTGGACGACGAAACCGGCGTCCCCTACCGCCTCGGAGACCCCGCCGACGTCAGTGGCGACCTGTGGGCGGCCGACCGACATCGACTCGATGATGGTGAACGGAAAGCCTTCCGAGACGCTGGTCAGCGCGACGAGGTGGCCGGAGCGATATGCATCGACGGTCGCCTCGACGCGGCCCTCGAACGAGGCGCAGCCGGTCAGGCCCAGGTATTCGACGAGCTCCACACAGCTGCGGAAGTACTCCTCGTTCTCCTTGGTCACCGGGCCGTACATCCGCAGGCGGGCATTGGGCAGGGACTCACGGACGACGCCGAAGGCGCGGATCAGAGTGTGCAGGTCCTTGAGCCGGTCTATGCGGCCGACGAAGACGATGGTCGGCTCCTCGGGCTCGCCTTCGGCGGCCGGGAAGTCTGCAGGGTCGATACCGTTGTACATCGTCTGCATGCGCTCTTCGGAGCCGCCGCCGTAGGTCTGCCACCTGCTGTTGAAGTACGAATGCGGTGCCAGCGCATCGGCGCTGCGGTAGCCCGCGTTGATCAACCGGCGATGGAAGCGGGCGGTCAGCAGCTTGACGGCAGGGGAATCCGGTTGGCCGGCGAGGGCCAGGTAGCGCTCACGCAGGTAGACACCGTGCTCGGACATGACCATGGGCGTTCCGAATGCCCACTTGCTCCGCAGCGCGACCAGGATGCTGACGCCCGCCATCGACAGGTGGCACACATCGGCCTCGATCGGCGGGTGCGACAATGGCCTCAGCAGGTGCTCGATGCGCGAGGAGGCGAGGATGGCGTCGCGCAGGCTGAGCCGTTCCAGCCCCGGCGTCGCCTCGCTCACCCCGGACGATCTCCACACCTGGCTGAGTCGCTGCACCGCTTCGTTGGACGTCAGTTCACGGCTGACGTCACCGTCGCGGGCGAACTCGACCATGGCGCGCAGCGAGCCCTCGAACTCACCACTGTCCTCCCCCGATTCGAGGAGCTCGTCCTGTCTGCGCATGAGCAATCGCAGGAAAGCAGAGTGCGCCTGGACGAACGACGGGCTCGACCTGCTCAACCGCGGGTGTCTGCCGGACGTGGCCCCCCAGAGCGGGATGTTGATGACCCGCTCAAGGTTCGTCGGCGGCGACCACGTGCTCTGCTCGCTGCCGTCGACGGTAAGGGCGACAGCCACGAAGGAGTGCTCGGTCATCCCTTCGATCATCTGGTGGCACCACAGGCTCACCCCGCCGGGCCCGTAGGGGTAGGCGCCTTCGCCGACCAGAGCGATGCGCAAGGCACGCTTGGGCAGCACGTGACGCGCCGTCGTCCCGGCGGTCGGGGTGAGCCACATCGGCTGGGTCCGCGGCGCGTCTCCGGGAAGGCCGGCGACGATGCCACCGATGACCCCGTTCCCGTTTGAGCCCGCGACGACGCCGTCCCCAGCCTGGGTCTGACCCATCGGAGGCGTCGCCGGCCGATAGA
>Ga0062383_10000388_pt1 | contig 11419 bp, 13 predicted proteins | sample DOMMetBare3Fresh_FD_59508 | JGI IMG/M metagenome (GOLD analysis project Ga0062383, IMG submission 59508) | Wetland sediment microbial communities from St. Louis River estuary, USA, under dissolved organic matter induced mercury methylation -... | ecosystem: Environmental > Aquatic > Freshwater... | reverse complement strand
TCGATTCCGGTGCAAACCCTGCTCATCGAGTTTTCGACCCCTTATCTCGGCAAGGCCTGGCCCTTGTTCCGGCGCCCTGCCCTGCCCCTGAGTTGTCGTATCCGTCTCGGCCGCCAGTTTGCGCCGCCGGGCAACATCGCCAGCCTGACCAACGAACTCGAAGCCTATTTTCGCAGCGAACTGGCCGGCAAGTATCCAACCAATACCGCTCCGGCGGTCTGATCCATTGCCATGACCGTCGCCTCGACCAGCCATCTCGTCATCATTCCAAGCTACAACCCCGGACCCAAGGTCCTTGATACGGTTCGTGCGGCGCGCGCCAGGTGGTCGCCGGTGTGGGTGGTGGTCGACGGCAGTACCGATGGCAGCGCCGAGCAATTGCAGGCGCTGGCGACCTCCGATGACGGTCTGCGCGTCATCGTGCTGCCCGAGAACCGGGGCAAGGGATCGGCCGTGCTCGAAGGCATCAGCCAGGCTGCGGCCGCAGGATTTACCCATGCCCTGACCATGGATTCGGACGGCCAGCACCCGGCCGACCTGATTCCCGCCTTCATGGCCGCCTCGCAGGCCCGGCCGGAGAGCATGGTGCTCGGCAAGCCGGTCTTTGCCGCCGATGCGCCGGCCCTGCGCGTCAACGGCCGCAAGGTGTCGAACGGTTGGGCCAACCTGGAAACCCTGTGGATGGGCATCGGCGATTCGCTTTACGGCTTTCGTGTTTATCCGATCCAGCCCCTGCAGCGGGTGATGCAAGCCAATCACTGGATGCGCCGTTTCGATTTTGATCCGGAGGCGGTGGTTCGCTTGTGCTGGGCTGGCGTCAGACCGATCAATATCGATGCACCGGTGCGCTATTTCCGGCCGGATGAAGGTGGTGTCTCGCATTTTCGCTACTTGCGCGACAATACGCTCTTAACCTGGATGCATACCCGTCTGTTCCTGGGTTTCCTGATCCGCCTGCCCATCTTGCTTGCCCGCAAACTAATCGCCTGACTCGATGAATACGACTGAAATCTTCCTGATCGCAATGACGATCATCTTTACCGTGCCTTACCTGATCTGGCGCTTGGGTAATACCGATTATTTCGCGCCACTGGTCGTCGTCCAGATCATCACCGGTATCCTGCTCGGTCCGGGCGTGCTCGGCCGGGCCTTCCCCGACTATTACAGCTTCGTATTCACCCCTGCCGTGATCCAGTCGCTGAACGGTATCGCCTGGTGGGCGGTGATGCTCTTCGTCTGCATTGCCGGCGTTGAACTCGATCTGCGCAAGGCTTGGGCGCATCGTCGCGAAAGTTCGATCACGGCCGGTCTGGCGCTCGGTACGCCCTTGCTCTTCGGCTGTATCGCGGCCGGCTTCCTGTTGCTTTCCGACGGCTGGATGGGACCGAAGGCACTGACCTGGCAGTTCGTACTTGGCGTTGGCATGGCCTGTGCGGTGACCGCCCTGCCCATCCTGATCCTGCTCATGGAAAAGCTGGAAGTCCTGCGCCAGCCGATCGGCCAGCGTATCCTGCGCTATGCCAGTCTGGACGATATCGCCATCTGGGGCGTGTTGGCCCTGATCCTGATGGATTGGGAACGGATCGGGCGGCAGGGCGCTTTCCTGCTGGCTTTCGCCGTTTCCGCCTGGCTGTTCCATCGCCTGATGCTGCGTCTGGCCGAGCGCGACTGCTGGTATGTCGCCCTGATCTGGCTGGCGGTAGTTTCCTTCGGCGCCGACTGGGCCGGTCTGCATTTCATGGTTGGCGCCTTCCTGGCTGGAGCCAGCATGGAGGCCGAGTGGTTCGACCAGGAGAAGATGGACCTGCTGCGCCACCACGTCTTGCTGGTCATCATGCCGGTCTTTTTCCTCAGTACCGGTCTGCGTACCAATTGGGCGCTGGGTGGCGAAGCCGTCTTCGTTGGTGCCGGCTTGCTGCTCTTTGCTTCGGTGAGCGGCAAGCTGATCGGTGTCCAGCTCGCCGGACGCATCCTGAAATGGGCCCCGGGCGAGGCCAGCATCATCGGCTGGCTGCTGCAAACCAAGGCCCTGATCATGATCATTTTTGCCAACATCCTGCTCGACAAACAGATCATTACCAGCGAAGCCTTTACCGCCCTGCTCTTGATGGCGGTGGTCAGCACCATGCTGACCGTGCCGGTGGTCGCCCCGAAGCTGATGCGGATGAAGGAACTGATTTTCCGGAGCACCTGAGGCCACCCCGGTTGCGATTCAGCGCTTGAAGCGGCGAATTGCCGCCGCAAGCGGCTTAGTAACGCGGATAGCGGTTTTCCGCTTCGATCTTGCGCAGGTAGGCTTTTTCCCGGGCTAATTGGCGCTCGGCTTCGTATTGCTGCTGTCGCTCGGCATTGGCCTTTTGTTGTTGCTCGCGTTGCTGATCCCAACGCGCCTGGTTCTCGGCTTGCTGCAGATTGCGCGAAACCTGGTTGGCATAAGCCAGGTCACGTTCGCGCTCGGCTCGCTCGGCGGCTTCGTCGCGACGTTTCTGGTATTCCGCCTTTTCGGCTGCCCGTTTTGCTTCTAATTCCTTTTCGGCTTCGATTTCGGCAATTTTCGCTGCGGCGATCGCCCGTTCGCTTTCGAGGCGGGCTTTTTCCTGCTCGGCCCGATATTTGGCGGTACCGATGGCGCAAGCGACGAATATCGCACCGAACAGCATCCATTTGATCAGACTGCCGCTGCGGCCCTCCTCGACGTACACCACTTCGCGTTCCTGCAGCCGCGTATCGTAACGCTGACGGCGTTGCGGATCGGACAAGGTCGAGAAGGCTTCACGCAGGGCGATCAATTGATTGGTCGCATCCTGGTCGCCATTGGCTGCCTGCTCGGCGGATTTCGCATGCAGGCGCTTGTAGTTGGCGGCGATGGCTTCCGAACTGGCCGATTGATTGACCTCAAGCAGGTCGTAGAGTGTATTTGCCATGGGGATGCTGAAAATTATCGGTTGCGGTAGCCGCGGTTATTGATTTGCTCGCTGGGCGTCGCATCGCCCTGCAAGACCTGGACGCTGTTCCTTTGATGGCGGCCCTGGGCGGCATTCGATTCAAGCTCGTAGAGCTGGGTGTTGTTTTTCTGGTTGACCAATTCGGCTTGGCGGCGCTGATCCCGGCTGACCCCGTCGGTGTGCTGGTCCACCCGGTTGGCACCGCTGGCGCAGGGCGTATCGGAAAAAACCGCTTTGCCGCCTTGAACGCATCTATAGGTCTGGGCCGTGGCGGAAAAGCTGCCGGCAAGGAGTAGAACAAGCATGCAGTGGCGGATCACGATTGTTTCCTGATCGGTAAGTGTCGGTGGATTTTATTCATAGTGAGAATACTCGGCAACGGGGGAAACCCTGGATTTTATTCAGATCATGCCACCGTTGATCGAGATCACCTGGCCGGAAATGTAGGCCGACTTTTCGGAAGCCAGAAAGGCGACCAGGTCGGCCACCTCGTCCGGTTTGCCGGCGCGTTGCATCGGGACGATTTTCTTGATCGTTTCGGCGTCGAAAGCGCCTTCGCTCATCTCGGTGGCGATGATGCCGGGGGCAACCGCGTTGACGGTGATGCCGCGGCTGGCCACTTCCAGGGCGAGCGACTTGCTTGCCGCATGCAGCGCGCCCTTGGCCGCCGAATAATTGACCTGGCCGCGGTTGCCGGTAATGCCGGCGACCGAGGAAATGGTGATGATGCGGCCCCAGCGGGTGCGGATCATCGGCAGGCTGAGCGGCTGGGTGACATTGAAGAAGCCGTTCAGCGAGACATCGAGCACTGAATCCCATTGTTCGCCCGACATGCCGGGAAACACCGCATCGGCATGGATGCCGGCGTTATTGACCAGGATCTGGATCGGGCCGGCGGCGAGCAGTTCTTCGATGGCGGCGGCAGCGGCGGCCCGTTCGGTGACGTCGAAGCTGACCGCCTCGGCACTGCCGCCGGCGGCGAGGATTTCGGCGACGACGGCTGCCGCCTTGCCGATGCTGCGGTTGGCATGGACGATGACGTGATGGCCGTCAGCGGCCAGGCGGCGGCAAATGGCGGCACCGATGCCGCCGCTGCCGCCGGTGACGAGGGCGCGTTTCATGAGCGGGATTCCGGGTTGAGTGCCGTGGCATCGAGGACCACGGCGGCACGGCCGGCCAGCAGGCAGCGACCGGCATGGCTGAGCGAGAACTGGTAGAGGATGTGGTTGCCGTCGCCGGACAGCCGTTCGGCTTCGACTTCCAACTCGCCGTCCAGATGGTCGAGGCGATCGACATGCAACTGCACGCTGCGCACGCTGGTCAGGTAGCCCTGGCGCGGTGCGGCATCCGGATTGGCCAGCAGCGCACCGTGGATGGCCATGGCCTGCGCCGCATACTCGATGCCGTTGGCGGCGCCGAGGCGGCCGTCGGCGCGCAGCGGATTGGCCGGATCGCGATGGCTGACGGCCCGGCAGGCAATCGTGCCGTCCGTCCAGGCGACGACCTCGGAGAGCAGGCACATGTCGCCCTGATGCGGAATGCGGGCGGCGATCCAGGCGCGGTCTAGCACGGCTGCAGCGCCACGTTCAGTTGCATTGGTGGCAGGTAGTCGAGGCATACCGTGCCCGCCTCGCCGCGCGCCAGCAATTGCAGCAGGGGCAGGCTGCGCAGCGCCGGGATGTTGCGGCGCAGCCCTTCCAGGGCCGGATCGGGCATGCTCTGGGCGGCCAGTTCGGTGGTCGTGACGCCGAGGCTGGCCAGCGAACGGGCGGTACGTTGCGGCGTGAGCAGCAAGGCGACGCCGCCGCAATCGGGCGTATCGCGCTTGGCATGCAGCGGTGCCGGATATTCGCTGTCGTAGGCGATGAGCAAGGTCGGCTGCTGGTCGACGATGACCTGGCCGAGCGTGTCGAGCAGGCCGGCGCCGAAACTGGCGTCGAAGCCGCAGATCACCTGGCAGGGCGCCATCGCCCGGGTGGCGATGCCCCAGTAGCCGGCGGCGGCGTTATGCACCGAGTTATGGAAACGGGTCGGCGAAATCTGGCGGTCGTCGGTCGCCAGCTGTTCGCACAAGGCGTGACAGTTGTGGCCGTCGGCACCGGAAGCGGAAAAGACCGTGGCCAGCATCGCGACATCGGCGGCGGCATGGGCGGCGGCTTCGAGGCCGATGGCCAGGGTCAGCTTGACGACCCGGCTGGCCCGGCGCCGCTCGGCTGGCGGCAGGATGGCCGGGGCCGGCAGGACGGAAGCGGCGGCGGCGTAATCCTGTTCGCCGCGCAGCACGGCGCGGGCGGTCGCCCAATCGGGCAGGCCCGGTGCCAGGAAGCCGATGCCTTCGATCCAGGCGGTCAGCGGGGTGGTAGTGCAGGCACTCATGGCGCCACTCCGAAAATCAGGCTGCAGTTGCTGCCGCCAAAGCCGAAGGAATTGCTCAGCGCATGGCGCAACTTGGCCGGGCGGCTGCTCAGCAGGTAATCGAGGCTGATCGCCGGATCGAGCTGACGGGTCTGCGGGCTGCCCGGCAGCAGATCATGGCTGAGCGCCAGCGCACAGATCACTGCCTCGACGGCGCCGGCGGCACCCAGCGTGTGGCCGGTGGCGCCCTTGGTCGAACTGCAGGGAACGCTTTGTCCGAACAGGGCGCTCACCGCCTTGCCTTCGGCGGCGTCGTTGGCCGGAGTGGCGGTGCCGTGCAGGTTGATGTAGTCGATCTGGCCGGCGGTCAGGCCGGCCGAACGCAGCGCCGCTTCCATGGCCAGGCGGGCGCCGAGGCCTTCCGGATGCGGTGAGGACATGTGGTAGGCATCGCTCGATTCGCCGGCGCCGAGCAGCAGGATGCTGCCGCTGGCCGGCTCGGCCGGAAGGCGTTCGAGCAGCGCGAAGGCGGCGCCCTCACCGACCGAAATGCCGTCGCGCTCGGCGTCGTAGGGGCGGCAGGGCTGGCTGGAAGTCAGTTGCAGCGAGGCGAAACCGTATAGCGTGGTCAGGCACAGCGAATCGACGCCGCCGACCAAGGCGGCATCGATGCTGCCGAGCGCCAGTTGGCGGGCGGCGGCGGCAAACACCTTGGCGCTCGACGAACAGGCGGTGGAAACGGCCATGGCCGGGCCTTCCAGCCCGAAATAGTCGCGAGCGAATTCGGCCAGCGAAAACGAGTTGTGCGTCGTCCGGTAAATGAAATCGTCCGGCAAGGCGCCGCTTGCCGGGTCGCGTCGGCGGTAGGCCAGTTCGGTCTGCAGGATGCCGGCGGTGCTGGTGCCGAGGAAGATGCCGACCCGCTTTTTGCCATGCCGGGCGATGGCCGCCCTGACCGTGTCGGCGAAGCCGTCGGCTTCCAGGCCGAGCTGGACCAGCCGGTTGTTGCGGCAGTCGTAGTGCTTCAGCGCCGGCGGCAGGGTTTGCGCATCGACCCCGGCGACTTCGCCGATCCAGGTGTCGAGTTCGACGCTTTCGAAGGTGCAGCGCTGCAGGCCGCTGCGGTCGTCGCGCAGGCCGGCCAGGGTGGCCGCCAGGCCGGAGCCGAGGCAGGTGGTGGCGGTATAGCTGGAAAGGTGGAGCGGGGTCACGATGGGCCTCGAATTCATCAGGCCGTCATTTTAACCGCAGGCTGCGGTGCCAGGGCGGCCTCAGGCGCGGGCCAGGCAGCTGCGATAACGGCCTTCGACGCGGCGGGCGAACCATTCGGTGGTCAGCTGGCGGGTGATCTTCGGGCTTTTCAGGTCGATCCGGGGCATCGCCTGGCGCGCCACCGGGCGTCCGGCCTGGCTGTCGGCCAGCGCCAGGGTGCGCAGGTAGAGCGGGCTTTGCCCGAAGCCGGCAGTTTTTTCCAGCAACAGGTCGCGACGGATTTCCGCCCGGCTCAGCCGCAGCTTGCCGGCCAGCCCCTGCAGTGCCGTTTCGACACTGCTCGGTTGCGGGCTGGGCTTGCCGGACTGGTAGCGCAACAGGTCGCCGTCGAGGCTGAGGGCCTGCCCGCTGAGCTGGCCGAGCGCCGCCTGGAAGGCCGCATTGCGGCTGCTGTAGCGGCCGGCATTGAAGTCGGCGAAGCGATAGACCACATCGTCGTAGGGGGCCGGGTAATCGAGCAGGATGGCGCTGCCGAAATAGACCCCGCCGCGCCGGGTGAACACCTCGTCGCGGATGCTGCGGCCGGGCGGGTAGGGATAGGGCTTGTCGCGGGCGAACTGTTCGGCAAATTCGATGCTGACCTGCATCGGGCCACCGGTGCGCACCGGGTTGTAGTCGGCGAACAGCTGCTTGCCGGCCGGCAGCTCGGCGATCATGTCCGCGAACAGGGCATTGAGTTGCTTTTCGGTTTTCAGCGCGTCGATGCGCTGCTTGTAGCTGCGGCCATCCGGCGAGCTTTTCAGCAAGGCGGTATTGATCAGCAGCTTCGGGATGCCGTACTTGCTGCCGCGCTGTTCCAGTTCGCGCCAGACGATGGCGGGCAGGCCGGGCACCACCGGGTCGGCCTGGAAACTCGATTCCTGTTCGATGACGGCAATCGCCGCACAGTAGAGCTGCGGCGCATGCGGGAAGCCGAGCGCGCTGAAGGCGGTGTGCAGGTCGCCGGCCCAGCCGTTGCGGTCCTTGGCGCTGGCCGGCAGCAGGCGGACGATCATGCTGCGGATGTCGCTATCCCTGATCGGCGCACTGCCGGTCGGCTTCTCCGGCGGCTTGTCGCCGGGCGGCGTCGGCTGGCCGGCCGGCGGAGTGGGCTGACTTGGTCCTAGGTCGGGCGGCAGCAGCACCGGACGGGTTTCGACCGGTGCGCTCAGCGGCGGCAGCGGGCCGCTCGTTGTACAGCCGGCGAGCAGCATGGCGACAGCCAGTGCCGCCGGAGCGAAGCGGGCCGGCATCGGCTTCAGAACAGGAAGGGAATGAAGCGCCGGGTGCGCTGCATGTAGCTGGCGTAATCGGCGCCGAAATAGGCCAGACATTCCTTTTCGTCGGTCAGCGCGGTGAGCAACAGGAAACCGGAGGCGACGGCGGCGACCGCCGTGCCGGGCCAGGACGGCGACTGGAAATAGGCGCCCCAGGTCAGCGCCAGCAGCGAGCTGTACATCGGATGGCGGATGTACTGGAAGATGCCGCCGGTGACCAGGGTGGTGGTTTTCTCGAACTCGTAGAGCGAGTCGTCGCCCCGTGCCGGGCCGGCCGAGCCTTGGCGGCGCAAGGCCAGATGACCGTGGAAAACGAGAAAGATGCTGAGCAGCATCAACAGCCAGGACAGGCTCTGGTTCCAGGAGTCGGGATGCTCGCCCCAGGGACCGCGGTTGAGGACGATCAGGCCGAGGATGCCTTCCCAGGCGAAGAAGCGATAGAAGCCGTGACCGCCCGGCCGGCGCAGCGCCTTGCGCGACCACCAGAGCACGACAAGGCTGCCGAGGATGAAGGCGAGCAGGTCGATCTGGAAGGCATTCATAGCGGAACCCGGCAAATCAGCATGACGTTGGCGAAAGGCTTGCCCTCGCTCATCGGCATGGTTTCGACCAGGAAGCCCTGGCCGCGCAGCAGTTCGATCCACTCCGCCAGCTTGCGGCAATAAAGCTTGGGCAGGCGGTGGCCGCGTACGAAGGTGACGGCATGATCGACCCAGTTGCAGATGTGGTAAGGCAGGCCGGCCCCGGCATCGCCGACCCGGGTGAGGAACAGGCCGCCGGGCGGCAGCGCGGCGCGGATGCGGCGGATGACGTCCTTCTGGTGGCCGTGGTCGATGTAATGCAGGGCATCGAGGATGGTGACGACGTCGGCCTGGCCGAAATCGACCTTGCACATGTCGCCCTGGCGGATATCGACCAGCGGATGGTTCGGGCCGAAGGCGCGGGCGGCCCGGTCCACATCCTTCTGCATCAGCTCGAAGCCGCGCAGGCTGAGCGGTTTCGGGGCGGCCGCCCAGTCGCTCGGCCAGTTGCCCTTTTCATGGAGCTGGCGGGCGGCGAGCAGCCAGCCGAACAGGCTGCCCTGGCCGCAACCGAGATCGAGAAAACGGGCTTCGGCCGGGAAGATGCCGCGCTTGAGCAGCTCGCGGAAGATGCAGTCGGAGGACAGCTTGCCGCGGGCATAGTGATAGGCGAAATGGCCGCCGCCCCGGAAAGGGCGGCTGGCGTCGTCGAGCAGGGTTTGCAGGAAGCGGGATGTCATGACAAGGCGGCGTTAAGCGTAACGGGTTTCAGCCCGCTATCTTCGATGATGCGTAGAAGTTTCGGCAAGACCATGAGGATAACGGCTTCGCCATCGGCGGTGCGGGCGGCGTTGCCATCGTGCATGAGCAGGATGTCGCCGGCGGCGAGTTGATGGGTCAGGCGACGCAGGATGCAGTGCGGATCGCCTTCCTGGGTGTCGTAGGGACGGCGCGTCCACGAGGCCAGTTGCAGGTCGAGTTCGGCCAGAACCGGGTCAAGCAGCGGATTGCGCAAGCCGGCGGTGGGGCGGAAGAAACGCGGTGCGCGGCCGGTGATCTCGGCCAGCGTCGCCTGGGCGGCGGCGATGTCGGTGCGCATCCGGCGTCGGCCGAAGGTGGCGAAGATCCAGGAATGCGAGTCGCCGTGGTTCTCGACATCATGACCGCGGGCGACGATTTCCCGGCACAGCGCCGGGTATTGCCGGGCCAGCCGGCCGATGCAGAAAAAGCTGGCCTTGACTCCGGCGGCATCGAGCAGGTCGAGCACCTGTGGGGTGACCGCCGGATCGGGGCCGTCGTCGATGGTCAGCACGATTTCGCGGCGGGCCACGGCGGCGGCCGGCAAGTGGTTGAGGTTGGGGCCGAGCAGCGTCGTGCGCGGCAGCAGCCCGGCGGTGGTGATGATCAACTGGTTGAGCAGGATGGCGCCGACCGCCCACGGCCAGTAAGCCGGCGCGACGAGCAGGCCGAGCCCGGCCGCGAGGTGGGTGGCGATGGTGACTTGGATGGCGGGTGTCGGTTTCCAGGGGCGCGGCATGGTCAGGCGGAGAGATAGCCGCGGTCGAGGAATTGTTCCCACAAAATCTGCCAGACCGGCCAGTCGTGGCCGCCGGGGACGGCCAGCCGCTGTTCGGGCGGGAAGCACTCGGCGATCTGCCGCATGCCGGCGGCGAAACGGTCCTCGCTGCCGTAGCCGACGAACACCGGCAGGTCGGCCGGCGGCTGTTGCAGCCAGTGCCAGGCGCGAAATTCCGGATCGGCCAGTTCCTCACTGCTCGGCACCCAATTGGCCAGGCCACCGGCGCGGGCAATGGCATTGGTGGTCAGGCGGCTGCCCGGATAGGGCGCGAGCAGGCAAAGGCCGTCGATCAGGCCCGGCGTATCGGCGACATGGCACAGGCTGAGCAGGCCGCCCAGCGAGATGCCGCCCAGCCAGACCCGGCGGTAGCCCTGCTGGCGGGCCGGGGCGAGGATTTGTTGCTGCAGGGCGGGCAGCGCCTTGCCGCTGGAAATCATTTCCAGATCGAATTCGACGGCCAGCAGATCGACGTCGAGCTGCCGGCTTTCCAGTGCCGCAAAGAAGCCGGCGGCGGCGTAGTCGGCCGGGGTCATGTAGGCGCCGGGCAGCATCACCAGCAAGCTGCCGGCCCCGCGCTGGCGGCCGAGGGTATTGAGGCGCGGCGTGACGGCGTCCGGACTCATGATGTTTTTTCGCGCGGCATGAAAATTGCTGCCAGCAGCAGGGCGAGCACGGCGCCCGGCCCGACGGTAACGCCGACGGCATGCAGGACCGGGACTTGCGACAGGCCGAGCGTGCCGAAGCCGATGGCGGTGGTCAGGTTGGCGATGCCCATCGAGGCCAGGGTTTCCGGATCGACCCGATGCTGGGCGCTGCTGCGGTCGAAGAACAGCGCGTAATTGGAACCGACGGCGACGATCAGCAGCATGCCGATCAGGTGCAGCAGGTGCAGGCGTTCGCCGAGCAGGTTGAGCCCGGCAATGACGATCAGCACCGCCAGCACCAGCGGTAGCATTACCGCCGCCAGGCGGCGGGCCGAGCGCAGGGTCGCGGCGAGCAAGACGACGATGGCGAGCAGGCCGGCCAGCGAGAGCAGCGTCGCTTCATGCAGGTAGTCGTTGTAGAGCTGGTCGAACTCGCCCTTCATGTCGATGAACAGGGCATTGCTGCCGGCCAGCGCCTGGCGCACCGGGGCGACGGCAAACTCGCCGTCGGCCGGCGGGTGGAGCGGGATCAGCACGCTCCAGCCGGCCCCGGCCGGCATCAGCAGCGCATCGACCGCCAGTGCCAGGCTGGTGCCGTTCAGGCTGGCGCGGTCGATGGTCTCGCTGCTGCGGGCTTTGGCGACATCGTCGATGAAACCGGCCAGTTTGCTGGCGGCGAGCGGCGAATCGGCCTGGGCGGCCTGCAGGTTGTGGCGCAGCGGCCCGGGTTCCGGCAGGCTGGCCCGGCGGGCGGCCTGCATTGCCTGACTGGGCAGGAAACGGGCCGGGCTGTCGTAACCGGCAATGAGGCCCGTTTCGCGCAGGCGGTCGAGTCGGGCGCCGACCT
>Ga0062383_10000387_pt1 | contig 11424 bp, 13 predicted proteins | sample DOMMetBare3Fresh_FD_59508 | JGI IMG/M metagenome (GOLD analysis project Ga0062383, IMG submission 59508) | Wetland sediment microbial communities from St. Louis River estuary, USA, under dissolved organic matter induced mercury methylation -... | ecosystem: Environmental > Aquatic > Freshwater... | reverse complement strand
TCGCTGGTTCGAATCCAGTCATCCCGACTAAATATTTCTCATCAAAGTTGGCTAACATATTATAGTATGCCTTATTTTGTTTACATCTTATTGAGTAAGAAAGACAACAGGTATTATATTGGAGAAACATCTGATGTTGCTGCAAGATTAATATTTCATAATTCTGGCAAACAACGATCTACAAAGAACAGAATCCCATTTGTTATTATTCTCACAGAAAAATTTGAAACAAGGCAAGAGGCCTTACGACGAGAAAAACAAATTAAAAGCAGGAAAGGGGGTAATGCATTTAAACAATTAATATCAGGGATGTAACCCCGCCTATGGCGGGGCACTTCGTTCGGGACGAAGGGGTCGCTGGTTCGAATCCAGTCATCCCGACTCTTTTTATAAAATAAATCTGTCTGCTTCATGTTGGTCAATTTATATTTGACAAAGTGTTACACAATCTATTTTCTATAATAACAATCCTTTTACTTATTACAAGTTGTACTGTAAGCAAAGACCCTCAGCGAGAAAAAATAAAACAACTTCAAAAAGGTATATTGAAAGACGATACCAGTTTCATTTATCATTTGCCCTATGAAAAAAACTCTTCCAAACTATTAGTACAAGGTTATTTCAGCAACTTTTCACATCAAAACAGAGCCGCACTTGATTTTAAAATGAAACGTGGAGCTAAAATATTTGCTGCAAGAGGTGGGGTAGTAGTAAGAGTGAAAAAAGATGGCAATAAAGGAGGATTAAAGAAGAAGTACAGGCCTTATGGAAATATCATCATCATTCAGCATAGTGATGGAACAAGAGCAGGTTATTGGCATTTGCAATTTAATAGTGCATTTGTAAATATGGGTGATACGGTAAAACAAGGACAATTAATTGGGCTTAACGGCAAAACCGGCTTTACACTTTTTCCTCATTTGCATTTTATAGTTTGGCGAACAAACAATGGAAACTGGCAACAGGTTGCAACCCGCTTTCAAACTTCAAAAGGTGTTTTATTTCTTCGTCCGTTAAGAAGATATAAACGACCTATCTAAACTTCACTTGTTTGGCTTCTTTTATTTTCCAGTAATTTCGTTTTATGACCTCAGAACGAAGAGAACGGTTGCTTTCTGTACTTCTTAAACGACAACCTGATTTAACGGTTGTACTTGAGAATGTTTTTGACCCCCATAACATTTCGGCAGTAATGCGTACCTGTGATGCAGTAGGCATACAGGAACTATATGTACTTACCAACAAAATTCCCAGGCATAAAAAATGGGGTGCCAGAAGTTCTTCAAGTGCTGCAAAATGGCTCACCATTCATCAGTTTGAAGATGCTAAGGAATGTTTTTCTGAAATCAGGAAAAAGTATTCAAAAGTTTATACCACACACCTTGGGAGTGATGCTGTGAGTTTATATGATATTAATTTTACTGAAAGTGTAGCACTTGTTTTTGGAAATGAACATACCGGAGTAAGTGATGAAATAAGAGCCATGGCCGATGGGAATTTTATGATACCTCAAATGGGAATTATTCAATCATTAAACATTTCTGTTGCTTGTGCAGTTAGTATCTATGAAGCATTACGTCAAAAGACGATTTCCGGACATTATCAAAGTCAACGATTAGATGATGATACTTTCCATACTTTGTTAGATGAATGGGGATTTAAAGAGGATGATCTTGCATCAATAAATGATAAACCGGTTTAATTTAGTATAAATGAAAAAAATACTTTCTTTCATTCTGTTTATTTCGTTTTTCAGTTGTGTTATGGCACAACCTATTAAGCGTTGGAAAATAAATGATCTATTGAATTATGCTGATCTAAGTGATTCTGTTTTGGTGATTAATTTCTGGGCAACATTTTGCGGCCCTTGTATTGGAGAGCTTCCATACTTTCATTCAATTACTGATCAATACAGGCAACAAAAAGTAAAGCTATTATTGGTAAGCCTAGATTTTAAAGAAAGTTATCCCAAAAAAATCAGGGACTTTGCAAAGAAAAGAAAGTACAAAGCAGAAATTGTTTGGTTAGATGAAGAAAAGCCAGATGAATTTCTGCCACAAATTGACAGTAGCTGGACAGGTTCTATGCCGGCTACATTATTTATCAATAAAAAAACAGGTTACCGCAAGTTTGTAGAAGCAGAAATGAAACCTCAGGATTTAGAAAGAGAAATAAAATTTGCTCTGGGAATAAATTAAACTAAAAAGCCTGCTTTTTAAGAACAGGCTTTTTAGTTTCTTTAGTTAGATTACGATTTTCTTTTAATTGTGCAGCCCATTGCTTTTGAGGTAACCATACTCACTGTTTTCCCTTCCACAATTTCATCTATTGCAACTTTTAAATGTGCTCTTGAACTTTCTGATGGTGTTTTTGGATTATCAGTAATAGCGCCATGATATACCAGCTTCATCTCTTTGTTAAATAAATAGCACTCAGGTGTAACTTTTGCACCAAATGCATCGGCCATTACAGAATTTTCATCAATCAGGTAAGGCCAACGATAATTTTGCTGTTTAGCATATTCCTTCATTCTTTCTTTTGAATCATTGGTTCCACGTTCAGATTCGTTTGAATTTAAAACCAATACTCCAATATTTTTTGATAGCGCATAGTTATAAGCTTGATCTGCTACATTCTGATTTTTTATAACCCAGGGGCAGGTATTACAACTAAAAATAACCAATAAGCCATTTTCCATTTTTGCATCGTTAAAAGAAATTTGTTTGCCTGTTATATCTTTCATTTTTAAATCAGGCGAGGGAATGGGGCTTCCAATCTTTAATTCTTCAGGCAAACCAGTAAAAGCCATTATGAGAAGAATTGCTGTGAACGAAAGAATTGTTTTTTTCATAACAAAGTGTTTGAATAAAGTTAAGAAGCTTCTGGTTGATTTTGTTTGCCACTTATTTCATCCTGCAACCTTTTATCAGAATATTTTTTAAGGACTTTGATGCTCACATTTATTTCAAAACCAATGAGCAACACTAAAGAAATAAAGTCAATGTAGATCATCAGGATTAAAACGGTACCTATTGAACCGTAAATATTGTAAGTGGCAAAATTATTAATCCAGAAAGAAAACAGAAAAGTAAAACCAATGATTAAAAAACATGCAACAATAGAGCCTGGTGAAATAAGTTTCCATTTTTTTTCAACTGAAGGAGCGTGACGGTAAATAAATGCAATGGAATAAAAAAACAAGCCCACAATAATCACCCATCTTAAAGTAATAATTAACCATTTTACAAAATTACTTTCAATCTCAAGCAATTTTAATAGCCAGTTAAAAAGGGCTCCCTGAGTTATAAGTAATACCATGCTTGCAATAAACACAAGCATGATTATAAAAGTGAGTTTTATCGCTTTCCAACGGTAAACAAGAAAACCCGTTTTTTCTTTTTCGTGGATGGATTGATTAAAACTATGAATGATTCCTAAAACTGCATTTGAAGCAAAATAAAGGGAAGTAATAAAGCCAATTGATAATAAACTGTTTTTGGGCCGACGAAAAAAATCATCCAATACATTTTCAATAATATTTCTTGTTGCTTCATTAGGTGATAAATCTTTGATAAACGAATTAACTTCATGATAAAACTGATCAGCTACGGGCATCAACGGAACTAATGAAAATAAAAAAATACAGGCAGGGGGTATTGCCATAATAAAATTAAACGAAATGGCAGAGGCACGCTGGTTTAAACCAACTTGTTTAATTTTTCCAAAAAAGAATTCAATCACATCATATAAGGCAATGCCTTCAAATCCGGGAGGCCGCCATCTTTTACTGATCTTAACAAAATACCTGATAATTGGTATTTGATTTATGAAAAGAGATTTGCTCATTCGGTTTGGTTTTCTTTTTTCATCTTATTTAATCATCATACTATCCAGCCATTGTTGATAAGCCCTTGCATTTTTATAATGTTCTTCTGCGGTTGCAGAAAAGGCATGATAACCATTTCCGTTTGGTTTTGCACAAAAAAACAAGTAGTTATTATCCCTGGCATTGAGCACTGCTTCAATTGTTATTTCTGATGCAGTACAAATAGGGCCGGGTGGTAAACCTGCATTTTTATAAGTATTATATGGTGACGAAGCAGTTGAATTGATATGTGAAAACAATATTCGTTTCAAAGTAAAATCTCCTACAGCAAATTTAACAGTGGGATCAGCTCCCAGATTCATCCCTTTTTTTAAGCGGTTTAAATAAACAGCAGCAATATCCGGCTTTTCATCGTGCCTGATGGTTTCTTCTTCAACAATTGAAGCAATTACCTGTACTTCTTCAGGTGTTAATCCAAGTTTTATGGCTTTTTGAATTCGTTTAGTGTTCCAGAATTTCTTTTTTTGATCATTGAGCTTAGACAAAATTTTCTGTGGCGAAGAATTCCATAACAGAGAATATGTATTGGGTAATACTGCTGTAAGAAGTGTATTGGTATCTAATCCGAATTTTTTAAGAGAATCATTATTGTTGAAATAGGAAATAACAGAAGCAGAGTCTGATTCAAATTTTTTAGCAATGAGCGAAGCCAGGTCTTTTTTTGTACGGAGTTTTGTGATGGTTAAATTAACAGGGCTTTGTTCTCCCGTACGGAGCTTTTGAATAAGTGAATAAAGGCTTTCTCCTTTTTTAATTTCATATCTGCCAGGGCGTAAACGTTGCCATACTTTTAATTTGCCAGCAAGAAATTCAAAAGTTTTGATATTTTTTATAAAGGCAGAATCATGGATTGTACGCATAACAGCCTCTTTACTTGCTTTGCCTGTATGGATATATAAATGTTTTTTTGATTCATTGAAGTTGGTGGAAGAACCAAATATTTTCATTGCCATTGCCAGGCCAATGAGTATTAAAACAACAAAGAGAGCGGCGAATATTTTTTTCATCAGTTATTATTTATTATTCATTTATTGGTATGGATCAGTTAACAGCTGCAAATTACCTGATTCAAGCTATTTATAGTTGTGAACCAATACCTGAAGATTCAATGTTGCAAAATATTCCTTCAGTTAAATACATGTTGAAAAAAGTAATACAGTACAAGCGAGCGTGGCAACAAAAGTTGCTGTTTGTACCAATGCCTGCTCCAAAATAAAACAAAAAACCCCGTCGGGAAAGGACGGGGTTAAATAAAATATATTTAAACTTATTTGTTTGGGGTTGTTGCCGGTATTGTTGGTACCGTGCTGTTAGTTGGTGCCGGTGCCTGTTTTACCGGTTGGTTTGTTGGTACTTTTTCAATACTGCCTGAACCTGTTCCACCTGTTGTATTTGATATGAACAATGTGGAAAAAAGGCATAAAAGGCCAATGATTGTTGCAAAAATCCATGTTCCTTTTTCAAGGACATCGGTTGTTTGTTTAACACCCATAAACTGGTTACTGAAACCACCTACAGAACCACTAAGGCCACCCCCTTTTGGATTTTGAACTAATACGATAAAGCCTAATAAAATGCTTGCTACTAAAATAAGGATAATAAATAACCAGGTCATTGTTTATGATTTTAATTCATCAATTCGGGATGCAAAATAAGCGCTTTTTTCGGGATGCAGCAAACTTAATTTGCGGTACAATTCAATGGCAGATGACAATTTACCCTGTTTAATGAGCACATCGGCCATGGTTTCTGTGAGAACTTCTGTTTGTTGATTGCTTTCTTTAGCTTTATTTAGAACCTCCTGCTCATGAACGGTATCCAGTTCCTGTTTTTCCTCAACATATATTTTTTTCATGGAGCGAAGCCACTGTGTAAAAGATTTTACTTGCTGGCCTAATTGGTCGTTTTCAAGTTTTTCTTCTTTTATTTTAATGCCCATGGAGGCAAAATAATCTACCGTATGGTAGGGTTCAAAAGTAAAAACAGGCTCATCTTTTGATTCCGTTTCAGGTTTTGTTTGTTCTTCAGTTAAATCTGCAGCTTCAATACTGGCAATTGCATTAAGCTCTACCTCGGCTTCATTGATCAGTATTTCTTCTTCTTTCAGATCTTCTGCTTTAATGATTGCTTCGGCATCTAATGCCATATCAGTTTCATCAACTAATATATCAGGATTGCTGTGTTCAATTATTTCTTCGCTGTTGATGTTTTGTAATAGAGTTGTTACTGTTGGCGGTTCTTCTTTTACAATTGATTGTTCCTGTGCTGAAAATTGTTGTAATTGATAATTAAACCACAAAGGTTGATTAAAATAAATGGATGCTTTTTGTATTTGCTCATGTGCAGCAACATCATTTGTTTGTTGCTTTTTTGCAGCTAATAGAAATTGTGGTACGCCAAAAAACGGAAACTGTTCTGTTAGTTGTTGTAAATCTTCTGATGAAATTTCTTTCAAGAGTTGAGGTTGTAGTAAGATCCTGTTAAAAATTTCAGCGTTGATCATTGCAGCAAAGTAATTGAAAAAATTACCAGTTTGAAAAAATGCGGTTAAAAATTTCGTCAGTCAGGTTTTGAACAATCTGATCATTTAAAGATGCTTCGGCCTCGTTTAAAGAAAGGCTGGCTGAAAAATCAAAATTTCTTGTAAGATCAGTTTCAAAACTTTTTTTATCATCCAACCTGTTTTTAAAAACCAAATGAACAGTTATATTTAAACGGTTTGAAGCAGCTTGCTGACCGGAAATGCCTGATGTTGTTACATAGTATTCTACAATTTGTCCGCTAATATCATAATGAGCTTCATCGTTATTTGTTTGAGAAAGCCTTGTTTGATTGATTACTTTCTGCCTGAGTTTATCTGTTAATCGCTGGCTTAACTGTGGATTAATAATCCGGGCTTTATTTTCGATGTACTGAATCCTTACAGTTTTTACTTCTGGAGGAATAGAAACATCTTTGAAGGAATAGCAGCTTGAAAAAAAACCAAAACATAATATCCAAAATCCAATAATCATCATGTGTCTCTTGGTCATTGGTTTTTGCTTTTTGGTATTTTGTCTTTTATAGTTCTTCAATGTCATACTCCTTCAGTTTTCTGTACAATGTACGTTCGCTAATGCCGAGATCGAGTGCTGCATCCCTGCGTTTACTCTTGTGTTTTTTAAGTGCTTTTATGATGAGTTCTTTTTCTTTTTCCATGATGTTTAAACTTTCTTCCACAACAACGTTCTCCTGTATATCGCCATTGCCTCCAAGTATAACATGTGGTGATGCGGATGAAGAAGATACAGAAGAGGAGCTGAGTGCAGGCTGATTTAATTCCATTTGCTTATGATCAGGTAAAATGGCATCATTAAAAAATCCGCCCGGCATTTGTACCTGTGCTCCGCCATGTTGCATTACTTCTAAAAACATTTTCTTTAGTTCAGTAACATCACGCTTCATATCAAAAAAGAGTTTGTATAAAATTTCTCTTTCATTGGCAAACTCTGCACTACTGGCAAAAGAACCTGGCTGATTAACTAATACCGGCAAGCGGTTAAAACTTCTTTCAGGTAAGAAAGGCGATAAATCTTTTGCAGTAATTACTTTATTAGTTGAAAGCACAGAAATTTGTTCTGCAATATTCTTTAATTCCCTCACATTACCGGGGAACGGATAGCTGATTAACAGATTTTTAGCTTCGTCTTCCAAATGAACTGATGTTGTTTTATATCGCTCGGCAAAATCAAATGCAAACTTTTTAAAAAGAAGCGGAATGTCTTCTTTTCTGTCTCTTAAAGAAGGTACACGAATAGGTACTGTATTTAAACGGTAATACAAATCTTCTCTGAACTTATTGTTGTGAGTATATTCCAGTAACTCTTTGTTAGTAGCTGCAATAACACGTACATCTGTTTTTTGAACTTTTGATGAACCAACACGAATAAATTCACCGGTTTCCAATACCCTTAATAAACGGGCTTGTGTACCCAATGGCAATTCACCAATTTCATCAAGAAAAATAGTGCCACCACTAACCGTTTCAAAATATCCTTTTCTTGCATCTATTGCTCCGGTAAACGAACCTTTTTCATGACCAAACAATTCTGAATCAATGGTGCCTTCAGGTATTGCCCCACAGTTTACAGCAATAAACGGATTATGTTTTCTTGTTGATAAAGAGTGAATGATTTGTGAAAACACTTCTTTACCAACACCACTTTCTCCATTAATAAGTACTGTAAGATCTGTTGCAGAAACCTGCACTGCAACATTCAATGCATGATTAAGTGCAGGTGAGTTTCCTATAATTCCAAATCTGTTTTTAATAACTTGTAAATCCATAATTATAACTCAATGATTGTTGCCAATAAGGTGCCTTTGGTACAATCATTTACTTTAACATTTACATAATCACCTTTCTGATATTTATAATTTCCTTTTGGAAAGACTATCACTTTATTTTGTGAGTTACGTCCCATCCAGGAATGTTCATCTTTTTTACTGTTGCCTTCAATTAATACAGTATAAGATTTGCCAATATCTCTTTTATTGCTATCAAATGATAACTGATACTGTTTATCTACTATTTCCTGCAAGCGTCTTTTTTTCACTTCCAGCGGCACATCATCTTTATATCGCTTAGCAGCAAGTGTACCCGGGCGTTCACTGTAGTAATACATGTAACTGTAATCATAGCCACTGTAATCCATAATGCTCAGTGTATCCTGATGATCTTCTTCAGTTTCAGTACAAAATCCTGCAATAAAATCTGAACTTAAGCCACAATCGGGAATAATTTCACGAATGCGATCAACTTTTTTAATATACCATTCACGGGTATAAGTACGGTTCATGAGTTGTAGTATTCTGCTGTTTCCGCTCTGTACAGGAAGATGAATATAGTTGCAGATGTTATCATATTTTTTTATTGTAAATAGTACATCATCTGTAATATCTTTCGGATGTGATGTAGAAAAACGAACTCTTAAAAATGGAGAAACCTGTGCCACCATTTCCATTAACATAGCAAATGATACCGTTTCGTTTTTTTGTTCATCAATAAATTGATAACTATCTACATTTTGTCCGAGTAGTGTAACTTCTTTAAAACCTCTGCTAAATAAATCCTGAGCTTCTGCTACTATTGATTTTGCATTACGACTACGTTCACGGCCCCTGGTAAATGGAACCACACAAAAGCTGCACATGTTATTACAACCACGCATGATAGAAATGAATGCACTTACGCCATTACTTTCTAAACGTACAGGAGAAATATCTGCATAGGTTTCATCCCGACTTAATAAAACATTTACTGCTTTTTGCCCGCTTCCTGCTTCTTCAATTAAACCTGGCAGCGTACGATAAGCATCGGGCCCAACAACTAAATCAACTAACTTCTCTTCTTCCAACAGGTTTGATTTTAACCGTTCTGCCATACATCCTAAAATGCCAATGAGCATTCCGGGCTTTTGCTGTTTTGCTTTTCTGAATTCAGTTAATCTTTTTCTGATTGTTTGCTCGGCTTTTTCACGGATTGAACAGGTGTTAATTAAGACCAGATCAGCTTCATCTGCATTCCTGGTTGCGCCAAATCCTGCAGTATGAAGAATGCTGGCCACTATTTCACTATCGCTGAAATTCATTGCACAGCCATAGCTTTCAATAAAAAATTTCTTTTTAAAGATGTTGGGATCTTCCGTAAAAGGAGCATATACTTCTCCCTGCCGGGCTTCATTATGAACTTTATTATCCGTCATCAAATCCATCATTTCATTCTAAATTGAGTTTGCAAAGGTAAGTAAATAGAGGAAGTTTTGTGACAGATTGGCAGCAAATGTTACCATTTATGGAATAAAAAGAAAATAGACGAATTCAGACATTTAACTTTGACCTTAAATTTTAAAACACATTGATTGTTAGACTGTTTTGGATAATTTCTTTGTTTTGTTTTACCCAGGTTCAAGTACTGAAAGCTCAGGTTTCTCAAAAGAATTCAGGTATTGTTATCGGCTCAGTTCTTGATTCAGCCAGCCAGAAAGCTATAACCGGCGTTACGGTTTCAATTATTCCTTTTAAAGATTCATCAAAATTTTCAGGATTTCTAACAGATAAGAACGGTTCATTCATTTTCAATAACCTTGCGTTTGGCTATTACCGTTTAAGAATAACAGCTATTGGGTACCGTATAAAAGAAATTGATAGCATACATCTTCGTGCTGACCGTTCTGATTTTAATCTTAATGATATCTTCTTAAGTAATCAATCAGTTGAACTGAAAGAAGTAGTGATTTATGCTGAGAAACCATTGATTGAGTCAAAAGATGGCAACATCACTTTTAATGTGGGTGAAAGTGCATTAAGTAACGGAAGCACTGCTACTGAATTATTAAAACAAACGCCATTGGTAACTACTGATCCAAATGGAAAAATTTTAGTAAGAGGGAAAGAACCAAAAATATTAATTGATGATAAACCGGTTGAATTGAATATGCAGCAATTACAGGATTTGCTTGAAAGCATGCCGGGCAGTACCATTGAGAAAATTGAAGTATTAACGAATCCACCACCACAATTTGCAAATGAACAAGGAGGTGTTATTAATATTGTTACAAAAAAAGGAAGAGTAGGTTTTGGAGGAAGAGTAAATGTTTATGCAGGCACAAGAGGAGAAGCCGGAACTAGTGCCAATTTTAATTATCGTAAACAAGGCTTTGCCGTAAATTTTAATGCAGGTGCTGGCTATAACCAATTTGAAAGTAGCGGTTATAGTAACCGAACAAATATTTATACTGATTCCAGTAATCAGTTAAAAATTAAAAATGGATCGGTGAATAAAAATATACGTCCTAATTTTCGGTTTAATCTGGACTATGATTTCAATAAACGGAATACTATCAACTTTGTGGCACAGTTCAATCAGAATGAAATTGATAATACCGGGTTTAACCGATATGCTAACCTGAACCGGTTTCAGGAAATTTCTAAGATGAGTAACAGAACGGTTGCAACAGATGGCTCCAATCAAAATACATCTGTAAGTTTATCTTATATCCATAAAGGGAAAACAGCCGGAGAACAGTTAAAGCTTATTAGCTCATTCAATAGCGGGTTGAATCATAATGTACGCAACTTTTTTCAGGAGTTTTTAAATGCAGATAGTACATCAACCGGTGTAGATAGTACACAAAAACAATCAACCGATACAAAAAACCTGGGTTATAATATCAATGTTGGATATGATAAATTGCTGAAGAATAAAAAAACAAGTTTTTCTGCGGGTACTTTTTATAACAGAACAAACAGTACTGTTTTATTAAATACCGATTTTTTAAAAAAGCCTGAATATTTATTTCAAAAAGTAGATTTATTAAGCAATCATTTTCGTTTTCACCAGGATGTGATCAATACAAGGGTTTCGTTAAAACATATTTTTAAACCCGGCTTTTCAATAAGTACCGGTATTGCATGGGAGTTAACCAACATTCTGTTTGAGTTGCTACAGGAAGACAGAACTGTTTACAATCGCTATCATAAATTTCTTCCGTTTGCTA
>Ga0062383_10000386_pt1 | contig 11429 bp, 10 predicted proteins | sample DOMMetBare3Fresh_FD_59508 | JGI IMG/M metagenome (GOLD analysis project Ga0062383, IMG submission 59508) | Wetland sediment microbial communities from St. Louis River estuary, USA, under dissolved organic matter induced mercury methylation -... | ecosystem: Environmental > Aquatic > Freshwater... | reverse complement strand
GGCGACAGCACGGCCACGGCGTCGGGCCAGCCGACGTCGGACAGGCGGAGCGCGATCCGGTCGGAACGCAGCCCCGGGACCCGCCGGGCGTGCACGAAGGGCACCGCGGCGGCGGACGCCACCGCGGCCAGGTACCAGCCGAGCAGGTACGCCGGCGCGACGGTGTCCGGCACGTCGCCGACCGTCCCCGACGGGACGAGTGCGCACACGTTCCCGTGCACCCTGGCGAGCAGTGCGTCGAGTGCGTCGGCAGCCTGCAGGTCGGCCGTCGTCGTCCAGCCGGGCTCCTCCGCGGGGACGTCGGACCGCACCGCGAGCCGCTCGTCGCCGGCAGCGCGGCGATGCTCTCGTGCAACGGGCGGCGCCCGGCCGGCCCCGCGGGCAGCGTGCCGGGCGCGGCCGCCGTCACGACGGCGCCTCGCCGAGCGGGCCCTTGTCCACGTCGTCGAGGATGTCACCGCCGAGTGCGAGCGTCGACGGACCCTGCCGACCGTCGCGCGGGACCCGACGTCGCCGCACGGGTGGCATCGGCCGGCGCGTGGTGGTCACCGGTCGAGGGTCGCCCCCACGCGCACGTCCCGGCCCGGCGGTCCGGGCGCGAACACGGCTGACACCACCCCGCCCGGGAGCAGCGGGTGAGCGGCGGTGAGTCCGCCCGTGATGACGACGTCGTCCGCCTCCAGCCGGCGACCGTAGCGTCGTCCGACCTCGTTCGCGAGCCAGGTGACGCCGGACGCCGGGTGACCACCCGCAGCCGCGCCGGTGGCCCCGGCGACGCACACGTCGTCCACGAGCAGCCGGACGCCGACCGCCGGCAGGTCGTCGAGCGGCAGCCGGTCGCCGAGGACCACCCAGCCCGCCGACGAGCCGTCGGACGTGTTGTCCTCCAACCGGAACCGGTACCCCGACCACACCGAGTCGACGACCTCGAGGCAGGCGAACGCCCCCGCCCGCGACGCGTCTCGGCCGGCACCCGCGCCCCGGCAGGCGTCGAGGACGTCGTCGACCGTGCAGCCGGGCGCCAGCGGCCGCCCGAGCCTCAGGGCGATCTCCGGCTCGACCCTCGGCTGGACGGCGGCGCCCGGGACGACGGCCGGCCGGCCGCCGGCCTCGCGGGACGTCCCGTCCAGGAGCATGACGTCGGTCAGCGGCCCGAGGTTGGGCTCGGCGACGCCCATCTGCTCGCGCATCGCGCGCGAGGTGTAGCCGAGCTTCCAGCCGACGACGCGCTCTCCTCGCCCGAGGCGCAGCGCCGTGACCTCGCGCTGGACGGCATAGGCGTCGTCGAGCGTGCCGGCGCCGCCGGACAGCGGCGCGTCGAGCAGCCGTCGCGACGCCCGGGCCGCCACGAGCAGGCGCGCGACCTCCCCCGGGTCAGTGCTCGGGCTCGTGGCCGATCACCCGCGCCGCGAGCACGATGTCGCCGGACCAGCCGCAGTCGCCGCAGAAGCAGACGAACACGCGGTCGGCGCCGGTCCAGTACTCGGTCGTGATCCCGCGGCCGCCGTCCGCGAGGGACAGCGGCGCCGCGCAGCCCGGGCAGAACCGTGGCGCGTCCCGCCGGTGCGCCTGCACGTCCTGCGGGTACCACCCGCGTCCGGTGTCGCCGCCGACGGGCGGCGACACCGGCGGGTCGTGGAGGGCCGTCATCGCCGAGCGTCCCTCATCGCGGGGCGGCCGTCATCAGAACTGGTTCTCCGTAGCTTCCCACGCCTCGATGTGGAGCTTCTTCAAGGCGTCCTTCTGCGGGCTGAAACGCATCGACGCCATCTCGATGAAGTCGAGGGCGAACGACGGGCCGGCGTGGAACTTGTTCTTCTCGCACGGCAGGTCGATCCGGTCCCGCGGTTCCCGGATCACCCCCAGCGGATCCTCGCCGCGGGCGACCTTGGCCATCTCGGACTTGAACATCTTGCGCAGCATCGAGACGCCGACGTCGGACCGGCCGAGATGCTCCGCGGTCCGGTCGGTCACCTTGCCCTGCGTCACCCAGGCCATGATGTCCTGGCCCTCGACGTAGTCGACGCGGTGGCGGCCCTTGTCGTCGAAGACCGGGATCTCGTAGTCGGGCACCTGAGGCTGCTCGGGGTAGGGCACGCCCTTCGGCGCGTGGGTCGTGTAGAGCATGAACCGGGTCGTGTGCCGGTCGATCGGAACCCGGATCTGCATCTGCTCGACGTTCGCGCCGCCGACGCGCATGTTGTACGGGAAGACGAGCGGGTGGCCGACCTTCCAGTCGTCGTCCTCCTCGGTCGCCCCGGCGAGCACGCGGCGCTTGATGATGCCCCACTCGAAGAGGTCGAACCCAACCTTCTGATGCGCCTTCTGGAAGGAGGCCGGCGCGGTGAAGCCCTGACTGCGGCCGATGAAGTCGAAGTACCGGCCGTGCAGCCACTCGACGTGGTGCGGGTCGACCGCGTTCTCCATGATCTGGACGAGGTTGCACGGCAGGTCCGCCCAGCCGATGTCGCGGACGCCGTCCATGACGAAGACGTCGAAGCGCGGCAGCACGGGCGCAGGAAGCGGACCGATGTAGGCCCACACGAGCCCGCCCATCTCCTGGGCCACGCCCACCCGCGCCGTGACGCGCGCCTTGAAGTTCGTGTCGTCGCGCTCGGCGGGCATGTCGAGGCACGTGCCGTCGAGACCGAAGAGCCAGCCGTGGTAAGGGCAGCGCAGGCCGTCGGGCTCGACGACTCCGTAGGACATCGACGCCCGGCGGTGCGGGCACGCCTCCTGCATGATCCCGTAGCGGCCGGACGCCGTCTTGTAGACCGCGAAGTCCTCACCGAGCAGGCGCGCGTGCTTGACCGGGAACTCCTCGAGCTCACGGGTGAAGGCGAGGGGGTACCAGTACCGGCGCAGCAGCTCGCCCATGGGCGTGCCGGGGTCGAAGTCGGTCAGCTCGTCGTTCTGCTCGGCGGTCAGCATCGTGGTGTCTCCCAACGGGTGTGCGGTCCGTGGCCTGGGGAGCCGTGGTGCGGTCCCCGTAGTGGGCCGGTCCCGGGCCCGGCGTCGTCGCCGGGCCCGGGAGCCGGCTGGAACGGGCGGCTCAGTCGAGGATCGTGACCTTGCCGGTGTTGCCGTCGACCCGTAGGCGCTGGCCGGTCTTGATGTTCTTCGTGCCGAACGCCGTGCCGGTCACGGCCGGCAGCCCGTACTCGCGGCACACGATGGCGGCGTGGCTCATGATCCCGCCGACGTCGGTGACCGTCGCGGCGATCCTGCCGAAGACCGGCGCCCACGAGGGTGCGGTCAGCGGGGCGACGAGGATCTCGCCCTCCTGGAGGTCGGCGATCCCGTCGGCGGAGAAGATGACCCGGGCCGGACCCTCCGCGACGCCGGGGCTCGCGGCGAACCCGGACAGGTCACCGCCGTCCTCCGAGCCGCCGAGCCACTGCTTGACGCTGTCGGACGTGACGCCCCAGAGCATCACCGTAAAGGGCTCGGTGATGACCTCCGGCGGGACGCCGAGCGCGGGCGGCGGGGACCACTGCCGCAGTGCGTTCATGATGCCCTTGCGCCGCTCGATCTCCGCGGGCCAGTACGCCGCACCGCGACTGGGGATGCCGACGGCCCAGGCGTGGTAGGCGTCGAAGAGCGCGGTGGGCACCTCGTTGCGCTGGAGCAGGAAGATGTCGTCGGCCGAGGCGAAGAAGCCCTCCTTGACGAGCACCTCACCGAGCTGTCGCATCTTGCGCCAGATGATCGAGTGCGCCCAGTGCTCGATGTAGAAGTTGTGGTTCTCGACGTACGGGAAGACGACGCGGGCCAGGCCCAGCTTGCCGTCGAAGGTCTCGCGGTCCTCGTCGGCGTCGATGAGGTCGCGGTACTCGGCGACGATCCGGTCGCGCTCGGCGGCCACCGCCTCGGTCGGCCGCTCGAGCGACTCGCCCCGGCGGACCGTGGCCACGTAGTTGCGGATGAAGCCCATCGGGATGTCGAGGTTCTCCAGCCACACCCGGTCGGAGTGGTAGAAGCCGCTGCCCGCCGAGAAGTTGAACCACGGGTCTTTCGCGGCCTCGAACGCCGCCAGCCACTGCCGCCCCGCGTCGTCGGACTCCATCGCGCGCAGGACGTCGGCGGCCGTGCCGGTGTCGACGCGCGCGTCCACGCCGAGGGACACCGCGAGGGTGGCGAGCTTCTTGAGCTCCTCGTCCGGCTGGAAGAGGTCGACGTGGATGCCGGCGACCATCTTGGCGATCGCCTGGTCCGGGATGCTCGGCCACAGGCCCTTGCAGAACCCGAAGAAGTCGAGGTAGGCCGCGTAGCCGAGGTTGAGGAACTCGAAGTGGTAGTTCCAGGTCTTCAGCGTGAGGTCGAGCAGGCGGTTGTACGCGTGCATGAGGTGCATGCCGCTGCCGCTGCCGAGACCCTGCGTCAGGACCGACATGTCCTCCCGCTCGGGAAGGGGGTCGAACGAGACCGCCTCCAGCTCGCCGATGAGCTCCTTGACCTTGGGCAGCCAGGCGTCCTCGAGCCGGGACCAGTTAGCGAAGTAGAACCCGGCCCGCTCCATGAACTCGGGGATGCGGGACTCGATCTCGGCGCCGTCGGTGACCGGGACCGGTGCCAGGTACATGTAGCCGTTGAGGATGCGGATGTCGACGCCGCGGGCCGGCGGGATGACGTAGTGCCGGGTGTTGTACTGCGACAGCGAGATGAGGGCGTACTCGACGATCGTCGCGTCCCACGGCTCGATCACCTCGGGCGTGTGGACGCCGTCCATGAACCAGAACGCGCCGTCCTCGTACTCCTTGCGCTCGGGGCTGAAGACCACCGAGTACGAGTAGAGGTCCTCCCACCCCTCGGCACCCACCGGTGGGGTCATCTCGAAAGGGCTCGGGAAGCGGTCTGCCATGGTCGTCCTCCTCGACGCCTGACTGCGACGGTCGGCCGGATGGCCGCCGGAACTGGGGGTGGTGCAGCTGGTGCGGTGGTGCAGATGGTGCCGTGGTGCAGATGGTGCTCCCGTGCGACCCGGGTCAGCCGACGGAGCGGGGTTGGTCGCTGTCGTGCACGGTCTCCACGGAGCGCGGGTGCCCGTGGTGGGCGTCGACGCCCTGGGCGTGGTGGCCGTCGAGGAGGGTCGCGACGATGCTGCGGAACGTGTCCCTGGCGACCCCGTCGAGCGCGGCGGTCCGGGGCTTGCGGCTCCACACCGTTTCGGGCCGGCTCTGCAGGAGCAGGATGTTCTCGCCCTCGGGCAGCTGGGCGTCCAGGGCCCACTCGACGTCCTGCGGGCAGCCGTAGTGCCTCTCGGCCCGGCGGGCGAGCGCCGCGACGGCGCGGATCTCGTCGTCCGACAGGCAGGCCGCGTCGCGCCGCGCGGGCTCGACCTCCGTCTCGACGACCCGGCCGTCGTCCCCGAGCCGGTGCTCGATGTGCTTGGGGGAGATCGTCCGGCTCGTCACCTGGCCGACCACCTTGTCGACGAGGAAGTTGTCCGGTGTCACCGATCCGGAGACGACGGCCTCGCCGAGCCCCCAGCTCGCGTCGATGGCGACCTGCGAACGGTCGCCGTTGGTCGGGTTGAGCGTGAAGGCCACCCCGGCGGTCCGCGGGGTCACCATCTTCTGCACGCCGACGCTCATCGCCGACGCGTCGTCCGGGTACCCCATCTCGCGGCGGTAGGTGATCGCCCGGTCGGTGAACAGGCTGGCCCAGCACCGCCGCACGTGGTCGACGAGCGACGCGTGGCCGCGCACCCACAGGTAGGTGTCGTGCTCGCCGGCGAAGCTCGCGTCGGGCTGGTCCTCGCTCGTCGCGCTCGACCTGACGGCGACGCCGACGAGCGGGTCGGCGCAGCGCTCCGCGAGCGCGTCGTAGGCCTCGAGGATCTCCTCGACGAGCCACTGCGGCAGCGGGACGGTCGTCACGGCAGCACGGGCGGCGGCCCCGGCAGCCGACACCGCCGTCGTGTCCGTGACATCGATCCCGTCGAGGAGGGTTGCGACCGTCTCGGCGAGCCCGGACTCGGCGAAGACCCGGCGGTAGGCGTCCGCCGTGACGGCGAACCCGGGCGGGACGGGCATCCCGGCCCCGGTCATCGTCACCAGGCTCGCGTTCTTGCCGCCCAGGTGACGCACGTCGCCCGGATAGGGGTCGGAGAACCAGACGATGTACGACACACGACCTCCCGGCAGTCCGCGACGTTGCAGGCGCCTCACCCGCCCGGAGTCGACCGGCCGTGAGGTCAGTGAAGGGGCGAAGGTCCCGCGAGGCAATGCTGGTGTCCCGCATGGCGGGACGCTAAGGCTAGGATTCGCTCAGTGGAGCCCCAGGAGGCAGCGAGCAGCCGGTCGGCGGGAACCCCTCACGCGGTCGTCGGCGCAACCCCGTCCGCGCCCCGCGACCCGCTCCTCGGCTCGGTCCGGACGGCCGCCCGCGTGCTGCGTGCCTTCAGCGGGGCCGACACCGCGCTCGGGGTCGCCGAACTCGCCCGGCGGATCGGGATCAGCAAGAGCACGGCGCACCGGATGCTGGCCACCCTTGCCGCGGAGCGCCTCCTCGACCAGGACGCGACGACGGGGAAGTACCGGCTCGGCCTGTCGCTGTACGAGCTCGGCTCGGCGGTCAGCGAGCACGTCGACCTCCACCAGGCGGCCCTGCCGGTGCTCACGACGCTGCGGCACCGCACCGGCGAGATGGTCCACGTCGCCGTCCTCGACCGCCTCGAGGTCGTGTACGTCGAGCGGCTCGAGAGCCACCACATGCTCCCGGTCTTCCGCCGGGTCGGGCACCGGCTGCCCGCGCACCTCACGAGCTCGGGCAAGGCCCTGCTCGCGGCGCTCCCCCGGGACGTGCTCGAGGCCCGCCTCGAGGGCCACGTCCTCGTCGCGCGGACGCCGAAGACCATCACGAACCGGACGGCGCTCCTCGCGGAGCTGGACCGGGTGGCCCGCCGCGGGTGGGCGAGCAACATCGAGGAGGGCCAGCTGGGGGTCAGCTCGGTCGGGGCGCCGGTCCGCGGTCCGGACGGCGCGGTGATGGCGGCGGTGAGCGTCGTCGGCGACGTCACCCGGCTGCGCGGCGCGGCCCTGCACCAGGCGGCCGCCCTCGTCGTCGAGGCGGCGGCGGTCATCTCGGGCCGGCTCGGCTACCGCTCGCCGCGGCGCTGACGGTGATCCGGCGCGCGTGGCTGCGTCAGTGGATGCCCCGGTGGCCGCCCGCGTCGAGGTAGAGCACCGAGCCGTGGAGCAGGTCGGCCTCCGGGTCGAGGAGCACGGTGACGCCCCACGCGACCTCGGTCGCGGTGGGCAGCCGGCCGAGGCTGTTCTCCGCGGCGTACGTCGCCCAGACGGCGTCGAACGGCTCACCGCGCTCGGCCGCGACAGCCTCGACGATCCGGCGCAGCCGCGGGGTGTCGGCCGGGCCGGGGCTGATCGTGTGCGTCGTGATGCCGCGCGGCCCGTAGATGAGCGACAGCTGCCGCATGAGGTTGAAGACGCCGGCGTTGATCGCACCCGGCCCGGCCTCGGTGGCCCGCGGCTCCAGCCCGAGCGAGCCGGCGAACGTCACGATCCGCGAGCCGTGCGCGAGGTGGTCCCGGACGGCGTGGACGAGCCGCAGCAGACCGCCCAGCTTGATGTCGGCGCCCCGGGCGAGCAACGACGGGTCGATCGTCTCGGCCGACCCGCGCACGGGCAGCCCGGCGGCGAAGACAGCCATCCGGACGGCGCCGCCCGACCGGCCGTCCGACCGTCCGCCCGACGGGGCGTCCGCCAGCGCGGCCCGCACGCCGTCCCCGATCGCCCCGACCGCCGACGGGTCGCCGATGTCGGCGACGCACGGCCGGACGCCGGGCAGCCGGCCCGCGAGGTCGTCGAGCGCCTCGGCGCCGCGCGCCACGGCGAGCACCCGCAGACCGCGGCCCACGAGCCGCTCGACGACGGCGGACCCGATGGCGCCGGTCGCGCCGACGACGACGGCGAGGCCGGCCTCGGTCATTCCCCGGACCCGGCGGCGCCGGCGTCCGCGGGGCCGCGCCCGCCCGTCTCGGCGCCTGCGGCCGCGCGGGCGAGCGCCGCCTGCCGGCGTGCCTCGACGTCCGCGCTGCGCGCGACGTCCGCCGGGACGCCACCGATCCCCCACGCGTGCGGCGGGAACTGCGTGATGTACGTCCGGACGCGCTCGATCGGGGTGTCGAGGACCTCCGCGACGAGTGCCGCGACGCGCGCGTGGAGCTCGCGGACCTGCTCCGGGGGGCGGCCTTCCATGATGTCGATGCGAACGAGCGGCACGGCTACCTCCTGGGTGTTCGGCCCGGCCGGCCGGGGTCGGTGTCAGGGTCTGCGCCGGGGTCCGGGTCAGGGTCGGCGCCGGGATCTGCTCCGAGCCCCAGCATGCGGCGCACCCCGGCGAGGGCCTGCGTCGGATCGCCGTGCGGCATGGCGACGGCGTTGAGACCGGCCGCGCGTCCACCGTCGACGTTCCACGGCATGTCATCGAGGTAGACGATCTGCTCGGGCGGCAGCCGCAGCGCCCGCGCTCCTGCGGCGAAGGCCCGGGGGTCGGGCTTGAGGATCCCGGTCACCGAGGCGTCGACGACGACGTCGAAGAGGCCGACCCAGGACTGTTCCGCGACCCACTCGCGGCCGTGGAAGTCGGCCATGTCGTTCGTCAGCGCGCCGAGCCGCAGGCCGGCGGCCTTGACCTGCGCCATGAGGTCGAGGGTCGGGGCGCGCAGCCATCCCTCGGCGGGCCCCTCGTAGAGCAGCCGCATGAGCGCGCGGGTCTCGCCGGGGCGGCCGAGCGCAGTGGTGACCTCGGCGGCACGCTGCGCCCAGTAGGCCCGCTCGGTGACCGCACCGGCGAGCATCTCGCGCCACAGGTCGTCGCCCGCGCCGGCGAGGCCGCCGATCGGGTCGAGCAGGCTCTTCAGCTCCGGCTCGGACTCGGCGAGCCGGTTCACGAGAACGGGAGCGGACTCGAGCACGACCCCGCCGATGTCGAGCAGGAGGCCCCGCGCGGCCGCACGACGTCCGGCACCGCTCACGCAGCGACCGTACGGTCGGTCCTCTCCCGGCGGGACCGGCGTTCGGCTCTCGCGAACGGCGCGCGGCCCCGCCGTCGGGGGCCTCGCGTGGACGACCGAGGCGGGCGACGTAGCGTTCTCCCGTCCGGACGTCCCGCCATCGATCACCCTGGAGTCCCCCCGTGTCCTCTGCTGCCGACGCGACGATCGACGCCCTCAGGTCCGGCCACGACGACCTGGTCGGCGTCGTCCGCTCGTTGTCCCCCGACGACCTGACCCGGCCCTCCGTCGCCACCGAGTGGGACCTCTCGCAGGTGATCAGCCACCTCGGCAGCGGCGCCGTCATCGGCCTCGGAGCGCTCGAGGCCGCCCTGGCCGGCGACCCGCCCCCCGGCACGGACGTCAACAAGGCCGTCTGGGCCCGCTGGGACGCGATGTCGCCGCAGGAGCGCGCCGACGGCTTCGTCGCCGCGAACACCGGGCTCGTCGAACGCTACGAGGGCCTGGACGCCGCCACCCGGGAGAGCCTGCGGGTCGACCTCGGGTTCCTCCCGGAGCCGATCGACGTCGCGAGCGCCGGACGGTTCCGGCTCAACGAGTTCGCGCTGCACTCGTGGGACGTGCGGGCCACGCTCGACCCGACGGCGACCGTACGGCCCGAGGCCGTGCCCCTGCTGCTCGGCCAGGTGGGCGCGATGCTCGGCTGGGTCGGCAAGGCCGACGTGCTCGGCGGCCGGAGGGCGACGCTGCGGGTCACGACGTCCGAGCCGGACTCGACGTTCGGGCTGTCGATCGCGGACGGCGTGAGCCTCGTCGACGCACCGGGGTCGCCGGACGGCACGCTCAGCCTGCCCGCCGAGGCATGGCTGAGGCTGGCGAGCGGGAGGTTGCGCCCGGAGTTCACGCCGGAAGCGGTCGAGGTCACCGGCGACGTCGACCTCGACACCCTGCGCCGCGTCTTCCCGGGCTACTGAGCACGCAGCCCCCGGCGGCCCTGCTCTACGGCACCCGCAGCGGACGCTGGGTCCTGCTCGCGACCATCCTCGGCTCGGGCATGGCGATGCTCGACGCCACGATCGTCAACGTCGCGCTGCCGGCCGTCGGGCGTGACCTGGACGCCGACATCGCCGGTCTGCAGTGGACGGCCAACGGCTACCTGCTCACGCTGTCCGCGCTCATCCTGCTCGGCGGATCGCTCGGGGACCGGCTCGGGCGCCGCCGGGTCTTCGTCGCGGGGGCGGTCTGGTTCGCTGCGGCCTCCCTGCTGTGCGGGCTCGCGACGTCCGTCGAGATGCTCGTCGCCGCCCGGATGCTCCAGGGCGTCGGCGGGGCGCTCCTCACGCCGGGCAGCCTCGCGATCATCTCCTCGACGTTCGCCGGCGGCGACCGGGGGCGCGCGATCGGCGCCTGGTCCGGGCTCACCGGGATCGCGGGCGCGGCGGGCCCGTTCGTCGGCGGCTGGATCGTCGAGGCGTTCTCGTGGCGGTGGGCGTTCCTCGTCAACGTTCCCGTCGCGGCGGCCGTCGTCGTCGTGGCGCTCCGGCACGTCCCCGAGACGCGCGGCGAGATCTCGGAGCACACGAGGCCCGGCGGGCGGCGGACGGCCGGTCCCGCGCAGGAGGAGGGCCGGTTGCACGGCCTCGACGTCGTCGGCGCGGCGCTCGCAGCGCTCGCGCTCGGGCTCGTGAGCTGGGCACTCATCAGCTGGCCCGAGCGCGGGCTCGATGCCGCCGTCGTGACGGCCGGTCTCGGGGGACTGGCGGCCGGCGCTGCCTTCGTCGCCGTCGAGGCACGCGTCGACCACCCGATGGTCCCGTTGTCGCTGTTCGCGGCGCGGGCCTTCAGCGCGACGAACGTCGTGACGTTCCTCGTCTACGCCGCGCTCGGCGGGGTCTTCTTCGTGCTCGTCCTGACCCTGCAGGAGCTCTCCGGCTTCAGCCCGCTCGCGGCCGGCGCCGCGCTGCTTCCCGTCACGCTCGTCATGCTCGTGCTGTCGCCTCGGGCCGGTGCCCTGGCGACCCGCACCGGCCCGCGGCTGCCGATGACGCTGGGCCTGGTCGTCGCGGCGTCCGGGATCGCCCTGGTGTCGCGGATCGGCTCCGACGCCCGCTACCTCACGGACGTCGTCCCGCCCGTCGCGCTCTTCGGCTTCGGCATGGCGATCACCGTCGCCCCCCTGACGACGACGGTGCTCGCCGCCGCCCCGGACCGCTTCGCCGGCGTCGCGAGCGGGATCAACAACGCCGTCGCCCGTGCGGCCGGCCTGCTCACCGTCGCCGCCCTGCCGCTCCTCGTCGGCCTCACCGGCGACACCTACCGCGACCCGGCCCTCCTCCAGCCGGCGTTCCGCTCAGCGATGCTCGTGTGCTCGGGCCTGCTCGCCGCCGGGGCCCTCGTCTCGGCCCTGGCCGTGCCGCGCCGCGACAGCCGCCCTGCGGGCTCGGCCGCCGGC
>Ga0062383_10000384_pt1 | contig 11441 bp, 8 predicted proteins | sample DOMMetBare3Fresh_FD_59508 | JGI IMG/M metagenome (GOLD analysis project Ga0062383, IMG submission 59508) | Wetland sediment microbial communities from St. Louis River estuary, USA, under dissolved organic matter induced mercury methylation -... | ecosystem: Environmental > Aquatic > Freshwater >... | reverse complement strand
TGCGTTAACGAAATTATTTTCTGCCTGAAAAGCGCAGAAATTAATTTCTAACTTACTAAGGTGAGAGCAGCCTAACCAGATTGAGTGTCACCTCTTTGGTGGCAGCACCACGTACAATCACAACCGGGACCTTGGTTGTTGCCACTTGCTTGGTCACGGATTCGAAGCTGCCAATATCGAGTACCGCCGGCAGGCCACCGATTTGCAGGATTCGGTCACCGGCTTTCACTCCGGCCAGATCAGCCGATCCGCCGGAGAGTACGAACCTGACCACCCAGGGACGATCGGGATAGGCGGCGTTCTCCTTTTTCTCCAGTACCCAGCCGGAGAGGTCTTCCGGCAGGTCACGATTGCAGGGGGGGTCAAGCCAGAGCGTCCTGTTCCCAATGTCGAAGACAACGGCAGCGCAGCGGGCAAAGACCCCGTTTCCGATCTGTCCTGCGATGCGATTCGATGGAGAGTTAACCGAGTCGATGGCGACCAGCGGCTCCGAGATATGAATCGGGCCGAGCTCGAAGGTCGCCGGGCGCATGCGCTTCTCATCGGCCTGGTGATCACCGATCTCCGACTGTTGCCGCATCGTGTAGCTCGGTCGTGCTCCGGGAAACCCGTGGGCTCCAGCCCAGTCCCGGAAGAGATCGAGCGCCTCGCTGTCGCCGGTATCAAGCACGAACCAGCCGGAGACACCATCAATCTTTGCCTCCACCACCAGTGACTGCCCCAACAGTTTGACCGGAATCGGAGTAGCGCTGGCGGAATGCAGCGTCCCGGCCTCCCTGGCCAGCAGAAACTCCTGGCGGGCAAAGTCGATCCGAACCGCCGTACTGAGAAAGATCGGATACCCGATCAGCGCCTCGGGGCGGCGCTCACCGAATACATCAAACGAGGGCATCGGAATGAGGGCTGCCGGAAGCTGTCCCACGGTCAGTCCCCCCAATTGCACCGCTTCGCCGATCGCGCCGTAGGAGAAAGGGATGCGCTGATCCGGCGCCAGGCTTTCCTTGGACGCTGCCGGACGAAACACGCTGGCCAGGGGACTCCCGGCGTCAACAGCGGTAACACCGGCCCCCGAGTCCACCAGCCCCCAGAAGGAGCGCCCGGCGACCTTGGCATGCAACAGGACTTCGTTCATGAAAAACGATGACGGCACGCGAACCGGAGTCTCTGCCGGCCAGGAGAAGCTGAGCCGGGAATGGGGCGGCGCCAGGCACTCCTGCGAGGCACGCGACGGGCAGGCGATTCCGGGAACAGTCGTGCCCAAGCTAAGCAGCGACTCGCTCCCCGAAGCCTCGCGCTGGCGAATGGTCAGCGGCCAGCGGACACCGTTTTGATCGACATCTGACCAGGTTTCAAAGTTGCGCAGACTGCGGTGGCCGTTGATATCCAGATGCGCCGCCGAGAGCAGCGCTGCGTCGCCAAGCGCGAAGGTCAGTTCCGGATTGCCAATCCCGGGGAGCTGGTAGCGCAGGCTAAGCTGGGGACCGGCTGCGCCAATTGTACAGGTGGCTGAATCACGGTTTGGATCGAAGGATGCCAGATAGTCGCGACCTTGCAGCCAGGCATGGAAGTCCAGGTCGAGCGCCTCGTCCTCCCTCAGGCGCAGCGGCACTCCCGCATAGCCAAGCGACCAGGGCCCCTCCCCATCGATGCCGTTGGCGGACAGCATGCCATCCACCACAACACTCTGGGAAAATTTGCCGTTACGGTCGAGCACCAGCTCCACGCTGCCCGATTTTCCCTGGCCGGCACTCTTCCCCGTGAACGACCGGGGGAGCGCACCTTTCACAGCTTCCTGCGATCCGAAGGAGCCGGCATGGCGGGCCAGTAACTGTTGCGTATCCGGGATTGCCGGACAGGGGGCCGGGGTTGTTTCGCTAGCCAGTGGGGTTCCGTCTGCCGGGTGACTGGCAGGAGTCGAGGCGCAGGCCGCCAAGAGCAAAAGGGTGGGGAGCAACAGGGTGCGGTAGTCCATGGGAGATTCCTTTCGTCCTGCTTTTCAGGGGCATTGGCGAGACAGCTGATATATGGAGGGAAGCAGATTATTACGTACAGCACGGAATATGGTGGAAACTTTGTTGTGCGTCAATGAGAATCGACACACCTTGCAAGCCGGTTTTGTGTATGTTGGGAATCATTTGAGGAGCAGCAGTACGGTTATATGGGGCGCTACGGATAAATCTGCTTGTGTTGAAGCTTGAATTGGATAGAGTGTTCTTGCAAATCTTCAAATGTCAAACATGACCCGTGATTTACACGGGATAAATGTTCCATTCGGGAAGATCACCGGTTCACGCGCGTGAACCGGTCAATGACGAGTTATACCGAAAAAGGAAAATGCATGAAAAACCGAATATTGTTTGCATTGGTTGCAGCGATTTTCCTCGGCGGAGGGAGTGCTAATGCTGGCTTGGGCGATTGGTTTTATGGTGAGTCGTGGAAGTTCATGGAAGCTGTTGGAGGTGTCGCAGTAGGACAACCATCAAGAAACCCGCAGTGCGTGTACCTTCCTGTTCGATGCGACGTTTCAGGCCTGACAGAGATAACGAAAAAGCCAACCACGATAAATTCGGCACTTTCCGTGAAAAGCATCAAGACGAAAATTGAAGAACAAAAAATCTATATTTCTGTAAAGACAGGACTAGTTTCAAAGAATGAGACATGCATGTGCTCTGGCGTTGACCTCGGTGACATTTCTGCAGGTAACTACGAAGTCATATATTACGGTTCTGACCGAGAACAACACTCACTGGGTTCTGTCATAGTACCGCCCAAATAAGAGAAGGTATAATCGGGTAGCCAGGAGGGGCACCCCCAGACCCACACCACCCGGCATGCGGGTCCGCACCTGGCGGTTCGATAGATGAATTTATCCTTCAGAATTCAAGTCTCATAATCACCTCAAAAATTCGGGCGGTTTTTGACGGTGTATTGTTAAATTACAGCTAGTTAGGCAATAAATTCTGCCGGCAGAAGTGGAGAAGGCTAACCTCTTCTTATGACAGAGCAAATTGTCGGAAGCCAGGGCACACCAAAGTTGCCCCATGACATCCATAAACAGGTCGGGAAATATTTGGGCGATTTTTAGGCATGTTTCGTTATTAATCAGCTAGTTACATCAAAATTTCGGGCGCCCGAAATTTTCGGTCTTCTATTGGATGGAATTGAAAATGGAGAACCAACTCACCATTATCTATTTTCTGTAACAGCACCGGAAGGTAAATTATATTGGGAATTTATGGCGTGGTTGTATTTGGCCGGTATGGCAACATGCTCCTTGCTGGCGATTCTCTTCGTTGTTTCATCATCAGAAAACGACTGAAGAAGGAGCACTAAGCCGCGAGCAGCTCTTTCAAAATATCCGGTTTTTTTATAGCAATCGTAATGAGTGACTTTGCTGCTCCCGATGGCACACGACGCCCCTGCTCCCACTCCTGGAGGGTACGGAGCGACACACCGAGCAACTTGGCAAACTCGCTCTGGGAAAGACCAATCCTGATACGGGACGCTGCCAAAGGGGATACTTCTATGGTAGACACTCGTCCGACCCTGCCAGCCTTGAGGTCCCGCACCGCCTGGAGCAGTTCTTCACCGATGTTGCGCTTTGCATCACGTTCGAGCAGTTCTTTTTCATTTAGTGACATGTTCCATCTCCTCTTTGAGGGCTTTGAGAATGTGACCGGGAATACTGTCAACGGCACTCTTGGCATAAATCAGAAGTAACCAAATTTGTCCAGCCTCTGTCCGGGCAAAATAGAGAACCCTGACACCGCCGCTCTTGCCGGTTCCCCGACGGTTCCAGCGTATCTTGCGAACCCCACCCGAGCCGCGCACCACGTCGCCCAAATCAGGATTGGCGGCAAGATATTCCTGAAAGACTCCGTATTCGGTATCTGTCAGGTAATCATGAACCTGTTTCGTAAACAGTGGTGATTCGACAAAAGTAACCATATGCCGATTATACGGCAGTGACGTATAATGTCAACCAACAAAACAAAGGAAAAAATGGAGTAGTTACCGAGAAACCCATGACCACCAACATCGACGACATACGCCCCACCCCCGAAGCAATGCTCAAACTGGCCCAGGCCGAGGAAGTTACCGCCGAGCTGGGTAAGCTGAAAATATTCCTCGGCTACGCCGCCGGGGTCGGCAAGACCTACGCTATGCTGGAAGCTGCCCGTCAACGCAAGAAAGACGGACGGGACGTGGTGGTCGGCTACGTGGAATCCCATGGCCGCTCCGAGACCGACGCCTTGTTGGAGGGGCTGGAGGTGATGCCCCGCAAACAGGTCATCTATCAGGGGGTCGCACTGCCGGAGATGGACCTCGATGCCATCCTGAAGCGCACTCCCCAGATCGTACTGGTGGATGAACTGGCCCACAGCAACGCCCCCGGGGCGCGTCACGAGAAACGCTGGCAGGATGTGGAGGAGATTCTGGAGAGCGGGATCGACGTCTACACCACCGTCAACATCCAGCACTTCGAAAGCCTGAACGACGTGGTAACCCAGATTACCGGCATCGTCGTGCGGGAAACCGTGCCGGACCGTCTGCTCGACCTGGCCTTTGAGATCAAACTGATCGACCTGCCACCGGAAGACCTGCTGCAGCGTCTGCAGGAAGGCAAGATCTACATCCCCGACCAGGCTGCCAAGGCGATTGAAAAGTTTTTCCGCCCCGGCAACCTGATGGCGCTACGGGAACTTTCCCTGCGACGCACAGCCGCCCGGGTGGATGACCAGATGCGGGCCTACATGGATACGCAATCCATCGCCGGCCCCTGGCAGACTGCGGAACGTTTGCTGGTCTGTGTCAGCGGCAGCCCTTACAGCGAAAAATTGATCCGTGCCACCTGCCGCCTGGCAGAAGAGTTGAAGGGAGAGTGGTTCACACTCTACGTCGAGCTACCGGCCGGAGGAGCCCAGGTCCAGCAGAACCGGGAACAGATCTGGCGCCATCTGCGACTGGCCGAGGGACTGGGGGCCCAGGTTGCCAGCATGACCGCCACCGATGTCACCGATGCGGTGATGGAATACGCCGGCCGGCATAATATTACCAAGATCGTGATGGGGAAACCGAACAAGCCACGCTGGCGTGAACTGATCTTTCCTCCCCTGATGGAGCGCGTGATCCGTCGCAGTGGTATCATCGACGTGGTGGTCGTCAGCTTCGACCCGCAGGAGGAGAGCAAAACCTCCGCCACCCTGCCGAAGCAGCGTCGTCCGTTTGAACTGGGCGGCTATGCCGCCAGTGTTGCCCTGGTGGTTGCCGCGACCCTGCTGTGCGAGCTGTTACGCCTGATTCTCGCCCCGGCCAACATGGTGATGTTCTATCTGCTGGCAGTGGTGATCGCCTCCATCCGCCTGGGGCGTCGGCCGGCCATCTTTACCTCGCTCCTGAGCGTGCTCGCCTTTGATTTCTTTTTTGTCCCCCCCCGCCTGACCTTTGTAGTGGCTGACACCCAGTATCTGTTGACCTTTCTCGGTCTGTTCATGGTGGGGGTGGTGATCAGCACCCTGGTGGCCCGCACCCGTGAACGGAGTGAGGTGATTCGCACCCGCGAGCTGCAGACTGCCAGCCTGTACTACCTCAGCCGGGATCTGGCGGCAGCGGTTGATATCACTGCCGTGCTGCAGGCGGTGATCAGGAATGTGGAAGAGGCGCTCAATGCCCGACTGGCTATTTTCATTCCCGAGGGGGAGCGCCTGGATCTGGTGGCATTCAGTAACGGGCTGACCCTGGACCTGAAGGAGCAGGCGGTGGCTGACTGGGCCTTCCGCAATAATCACCCGGCCGGACGCGCCACCGACACCCTGGTTTCCGCCGGGCTGATCTACCTTCCTCTGCAGACGCCGGCCAGTGTTCTGGGGGTAATCGGGATCCAGCTGTCATATGAACAGGAATACCACTCTTTGGAGAATCGCCGGTTGCTGGATGCCTTTGCCACCCAGACCGCCATGGCGATGGAACGGATCCAGCTTTCCCGGCAGGCGGAACAGGCCCAGATTGTGCAGGCCCGAGAAAACCTGGAGCGCGCGCTGCTCAACTCGGTTTCCCATGATCTGCGAACGCCCTTGGCATCGGTTACCGGTGTCCTGACCACCCTGCGCGACGAAAGCATCCATCTGAGCGAACACTCGCGCCGTGAACTGCTCGACAACGCCTGCGATGAGGCGGCCCGTTTGAACCGTTTTGTCGGCAATCTGCTGGACATGACCCGTATCGAGTCGGGAGCGGTCAGGCTGAATCTGGAGCCGTGCGATGTGCAGGATCTGGTGGGGTGTGCGCTGGCGGCGCTGGAGCAGCGCATCGGCGACCGGCAGATCAACTTTAAAATGCTGCCGGTCATGCCGCTGGTGCCGATGGATCTGGTGCTGATGACCCAGGTGCTGGTCAATCTGCTGGAAAACAGCCTGAAGTATGCTCCCCCTGAATATCCGATCGAGATCATTGCCACCACCGAAAAGGAATTGCTGATTTTGGAGGTCGCCGATCGCGGCCACGGGGTACCGGAACATGACCTGAAACGGGTCTTTGACAAGTTCTACCGCATCCCGATACCGGAAGGGGCGGGAGGAACCGGGTTAGGTTTATCGATCTGCAAGGGGATTGTGGAGGCCCATAATGGAAGGATCAGTGCCGAGAATCGTACGGCAGGCGGGCTGAGTATCGTGATCCGCTTGCCACTCTCGGCGTTCAAGCAACCGTAACAACGTCACAGCAGGTAATCGGTGGAGAGGAAATGCGATTTTCTCCCCCGCACGATTTCGTTGACAATCTCCCGGTTATCATCGGTCTCCCTGGTCGCCACCACCGAGCGGATCGAGAAAACCCGTAGGGCATCGGTTACCGACTGGGTTCCCTCGGCCGAATTTTTCCGCCCGTTGAACGGGAATGAATCGGGACTGCGCTGGCACTGGCTGTTGATGTTGATCCGGCAGACCTGATTGACCATGGCGTCCAGCAGTTGGGCAATGGCGTCGGAAGATCGGCCAAAGATGCTTGCCTGCTGACCATAGGAACAGGAGATCATGTAATCGATCACTTCCTGCACATCATCATAGGGAACCACCGGAACCACCGGACCGAACTGTTCCTCGTGATAGACCCGCATGGTTGAATTGACCGGATAGAGCAGCGCCGGAGCAACAAAAGAACCGGTCACCTTCCCCCCTCCGCCATTGATCACCGCCGCTCCCTTGGCAAGCGCATCCTGAACCAGTTCGGTCAGATATGCCGGTTTCTCAGGTTCCGGCAGCGGTGTGATCACCACTCCAGGCTCCCACGGCATGCCGCAGGTCAACTGGTCGATCCCGGCGGTCAGGCGGGCAAGAAACGGTTCGGCAAGGGAGCGGTGCAGGAAGATGATCTTCAAGGCGGTACAACGCTGACCGTTAAAGGTCAGGCTGCCGCTGACACATTCCCTGGCCGCCAGATCAAGGTCGGCATCGGGGAGGATCACGGCCGGATTTTTGGCATCCAGCCCCAGGATACAGCGCAACCGGTGGGGGGTGGGATGCATGGCGCGCAAGCGGTCGGCCACCCGGCTGGTGCCGATGAAGGCCAACACATCCACCGCACCGGATGCCAGCAGGGGCGGCACCACCACATCACCATCACCATAAACCGTGTTGACCACACCGGCAGGAAATGAATCACGAAAAGCCTGCAGCAACGGTTGAAACAGCAGGATGCCGAAACGGGGCGGCTTCACCACGGTGGTATTACCCATCAGCAACGCCGGGATCAGGGTCGAGAAGGTTTCGTAGAGCGGGAAGTTGTACGGCCCCATGCAGAGTACCACTCCCAGGGGAGCCCGGCGGATCTGGCCGATGATTCCCTGCTGGATCACGAAGCGGGATGAGGCGCGATCAAGCTCTTTCAGGGCATCCACCGATTCGGTGATACAGGCCAGCGCCCGGTCAAACTCCCGTTCCGCTTCCCGCGCCGATTTACCGATTTCCCACATTAACAGCCGGACGATGGCATCCCGATACGCGAGCATCTGCTCGGTAAAACGGCGGATTGAACTGATCCGTTCGCCGACCGACATGGTTGGCCAGACTCCCCGCCCATTGGCATAGGCCTGTTTGGCTGCCTCCAGCGCCTCCAGAGACGCTTCAGCAGTCAGTGCCGGAGCATAACCCACCACCTGTGGTGTCAGCCGCTCACCTTCTTTCAACTGCACCGGCGAGAGCACCTGCTGTACGGCTCCATCCCAGCTCCGCAGCTGACCGTCGACCAGATACTCGCGCTGTTGCAGGGGAAGTTGCCGGTAAAGTTCGGCGTTAATTTCTGTTTGTGAAGGGAAGTTGGGACTCATACCATCTCTTTCCATGGCGTTGCTGCCGGCAAATTTGTATTCTTCTTATCGCATACAATCGCCACGGAGAAAAGTTTTTGTCGCTGCTACACTCCCCTTCCCCGCTTGGCAATCATTCAATTCTCCTTTACCTGATAAATCGCCGCCACCGCATGATTACGGTAGTAATGACTGATTCTCTGTAGCCCGTGGGGATTCAACAGTGAATCCAGCTCGTCATGGGTGAGCGTTTTGGCACACTCGGCACAGGCGAAGTAATCGCTGCAGGCCGCGCCGCACTCCTCGTCAGGTTTGGGGCAGCGCACCTCCATCAGCAGATAGCCGCCCGGCTTGAGATTGGCCACGGCTGTTTGCAGGTAGTGATGACGTTCTTCCCGATCCATGATGATATTGAACACATAGGTCGAAAGCACCAGATCAACCTGCAGATTGCTGTCTACCAGCTGATCTGTGGCAAGCAGCTGCTCGACCTGCATCAGCGCCGGACAGCCACGCAACTTTTCCACCTGTTCCGGCAGATCGGCGGCCACCACCCGGAATCCCTGATCAGCCATGAAAACGGCATTGCGCATGGTACCGGTGCCGTAATCAAGCACCCTGGTGGCATGCTGCTTTTTAAAGAAGGTTGCATAGCGTCGTACACTTTCAGCTGCTCTGCTCATGGAATACCTCGCTGGTACTATTTTAAATTGCCGCTCCATCGCTGACATGCCCATTCTCCAGCGCATATAATCGATCCGCCCACTCGCGGGCCCACTGCCGCAAATCATCGGCTGACATGGCGCGAGGCGCTGATTTGATCGGGAGCTGACGGCCAATATCAAATATCTGGTTTGACAGTCGCCGGTAATAAAAGGACTGATTGGAGAGCGGTTCTGCCTCGATCACCGTTTTGCCGTACAGTTCGCACTGCCGCACCACCAGGGATCGCGGCACATGCCCCAGCACATGACTATTGGTATGCCGGGCAAAATCGGCGATAAACGAATCTTCAAATGAGCTGCTGACGGAATTGGTAATCAATCCGCCAAAAGGGATAGCTGCTTCCGGGCTGTTCTGTTCCAGCAAGTTGAATATTGAATTGACCGCTTTCAGCGACATGAAATCAGAACTGGTAATAACAAAGATGCGATGTGCCCCGAGACGGCTTAAAATCCGGTAGTACGCTTCAAAATTCTTCTCTCCCGCAAGATCATAGAGCACATAATCGGCAGCAATCTGCTCAAAGATCTGCTCCTGTTGCAGGGTCTCAAATATTTTCCCGACTGTTTCCGAGTCGCCGATTTCCATCAGGCCGACTCCGTTGAAGCCATAGCGAATGATTTCCTTCAACTCCAGGCGACCTTTGCTCCGCAGCACGTCGCTGACGGTCGGAATGGTAAAACCACCGTTGAGTGTCGAGCATGTATCGGCGGTGGGATCGGATCCGACCTGCAATATTTTAAAATTTGCTTTTGAGAAGGCTGCGCTGATATTTGCAATCAGGGTCGACGTGCCTACCCCACCCTTGCCATAGAAAAGAATGTGTTCTGTCATGATACCCTCGGGCTGATTACTAAAGGATGCTTGATGATGCCAGCGTGTCAGCTGCTGCTCGCCTTTTCCGGCCAACAAACAGATTGATCTATAGATCATATAGTTATTTCAGCTAAAAAAAATCAGTGGTGGTAATCTACTAAAACTGCACTTTTCTCAGCGCCCATACTCTATCCCCGCGCCATTATCTATTATAACTATAGGTAGTATTATTTGTTAATCATGTCAACTCTTTTTTGCAGTATCTACTCGATCCGCTCATCCGGTCTGTCATGGCAGCTGCTCACCGGATGAGCAACCTTACGATACTTACAGTAAATAGTACCCATTTTGTCTTCTTTATGCTAAAAGTGTAAGTAGACACTGTCATTAATAATAAACATCCGGTGAATCAGAGGGTTACATGAACTTTCTTCTTAACATCTATCTGGGACTGAAAATACGTACACGGATTTTGTTCCTCTCGCTTTGTTACAGTTGCTGCATAATTCTGGCTGTGATCAGCGGCCGGGCATTTTCACCGTCACAGGCGATTATTTCCACCGCCATCTTCGTGCTGCTGGGAATGTTCTGGAGCTGGCTGCTCTACTGGACACTCAATTTTGCGTTTAAACGCTGCATCAGCTACCTTGTCAACATCACCTCCGGTGACCTGACCCAACTTATCTCCGACAAACGGGATGATGAGATCAGTGTCATCATGCGCTCGCTCAGCACGCTGCAAACCACCATGCGTGACATGATTTCCCGTATTTCCCGGACCTCCGAACAGGTTGCCCAGGCCTCCTGCCAGCTGCATGCCAGTGCAGAGCAAATTGCCGCCGGAACGGAAGATGTCGCCTCACAGACCAACTCGGTTGCCATTGCCAGCGAGGAAATGGCTGCCACCTCCGGCAGCATTGCCGGCAATTGCCAGAATGCAGCCGCAAACTCCGGCTGTGCCAGCAAGACCGCACAGGCGGGCGCCGAAGTGGTTCGCCAGACCACCAGCGGCATGGAACGGATTGCCGGACGGGTCAAAGACACTGCCAAGACCGTTGAGGAGTTGGGAGCGCGCTCCGACCAGATCGGCCAGATTATCGGCACCATCGAAGACATCGCTGATCAGACCAACCTGCTGGCGCTCAATGCTGCCATCGAAGCTGCCCGTGCCGGCGAACAGGGGCGCGGCTTTGCCGTGGTAGCCGATGAAGTTCGCGCCCTGGCAGAACGGACAACCCGCGCTACCCGGGAAATCGGGGAAATGATCAAGGCGATCCAGCTTGAAACCAGAGGTGCGGTGCTGGCCATTGAGGAGGGGGTGGCAGAAGTGGAGAAAGGAACCGAATACTCGCTCCGTTCCGGTGAGGCGCTGGAACAGATCCTCAGCCAGATCAATGATGTTACTGCCCAGGTCAACCAGATTGCACTTACCGCCGAACAACAGACCACAACCACCGGTGAGATCTCCAACAACATCCTGCACATCACCAGCATCGTTCAGCAGACCGCCCGGGGAGCAACGGAAACAGCGGCCGCGGCGGCAACCCTCTCCACCCAGTCGGGTGAGCTTCAACGCCTGGTCGGGCAGTTTAAACTGTAA
>Ga0062383_10000381_pt1 | contig 11448 bp, 11 predicted proteins | sample DOMMetBare3Fresh_FD_59508 | JGI IMG/M metagenome (GOLD analysis project Ga0062383, IMG submission 59508) | Wetland sediment microbial communities from St. Louis River estuary, USA, under dissolved organic matter induced mercury methylation -... | ecosystem: Environmental > Aquatic > Freshwater... | reverse complement strand
TAGAGAGAGACTAAAATGCGCGTCCTGAAGCAACTGGCCGCCGCCAGTGCCATTGCATTTTCTGCATTGAGCTGGGGCGCCGACCCCGGCCTGACCGACAGCAGCATCACGCTCGGCATGTCGGTTCCGCTCACCGGCCCCAACGGCGCCTATGGCATCGACATGCGACAGACCATCCAGGCGTATTTCGACCAGGTCAACAAAGCCGGCGGCGTCAACGGTCGAAAGCTCGACCTGGTGGCAATTGACGATGGCTACGAAACCGACAAGACAATCGCCAACACCAAGACCCTGCTCAACGAGAAACGCGCCTTCGCACTACTCGCCTATTACGGCTCCAGCCCGACGACCGAAGCAATGAACAGCGTCTTCGGACCAGCCAAGGTACCACTGGTTGGCACCATTTCCGGCGCCTCGACGTTACGCGAACCAATCAGCAGCAACCCGAACTCGCGCTATATGTTCAACGTCCGCGCCAGCTACGCGGACGAGACCGAGGCCATCGTCAACCAACTGGTGTCACTCGGCTTGAAAAGCGTCGCCGTTCTTTATCAAAACGACGGCTTTGGCAAATCGGGGCTGGACGGCGTCACCGCCGCACTGAAGAAACACAACCTCGCCCCGACCGCCGTCGGCAGCATCGAACGAAATACCGTCGATGTCAGCAAGGCACTCAGCCCAATCGCCAAAGCCAATCCGCAGGCAGTCATCATGGTCACGCTCTACAAGCCCACTGCGGCTTTTGTCAAAGCCATGAAGAAAGCCGGTCAGAACCCCATGTTCATGACCTTGTCCCCGGTTGGAACCGAACAATTGGTTAAGGAACTCGGCACCGATGCACGCGGCATCGGCATATCCCAAGTCGTTCCCTACCCATGGAACGATGTCGTCCCGGTTGTTCGCGACTACCAGCGCGTTGCAGCAAAGCCCGGGGCCTACTCCTACTATGGCCTGGAAGCCTACCTGATGGCACGCACCATGGTTGAAGGCCTTCGCCGGGCCGGCAAGGACCTCAGCCGCGACAAACTGGTCGCGACACTGGAAAGCATGAGCGGCGTTGACTTCGGCGGCTACCGCATCACCTACAACAATGGCAGCCACCAAGGCTCGCGCTTTGTCGAACTCACCGTCGTCGGCCCCGGCGGCAAAATCCTTAAATAGACATCACCGCCAATCCATAAAAAAAGCCCCGATTACGGGGCTTTTCTACATTCGGTCATTCGCATCAAGCGCGACGCCAACTGGTCCCCTGCGCACTGTCGTCGAGCACGATACCGGCCGCCTTAAGCTCGTCACGAATCCGGTCTGCCTCGGCAAAGTTGCGCGCCTTCTTGGCGGCGGCACGGTCGGCAATCATAGCCTCGATCGCCGCCTCACCCAGACCGTCAGCCTTGGCGCCACCACGCAAGTAAGCCATCGGCTCACGCTCGAGCAAACCGATCACGCCCCCCAAGGCCTTGAGCAAGCCAGCCAACTCGGCGCTGCGCTGCCGATTGACCTCGCTCGCGAGTTCGAACAACACGGCAATCGCCCCGTGCGAATCGAAGTCTTCATTGAGCGCCGCAGCAAAGCGCGCGGCAAAGTCGCTACCCCAGTCGATCACAACCTGCACGGGCGGCACATCGCGCAGCGCAAAATACAGACCATCGAGACTGCGCCGCGCATCGTCGAGGTGCGCATCCGAATAATTCAACGGACTGCGGTAGTGGGCGCGCAGAATAAAGAAACGCACCACCTCGGCATCGTACTGCTGCAGCACTTCGCGGATCGTGAAGAAATTGCCCAGGGACTTGGACATCTTCTCGTTATCGACCCGGACGAAGCCGTTATGCATCCAGTAATTGACGTAGGTGCAGCAATTCGCCCCTTCCGACTGGGCGATTTCGTTTTCGTGATGTGGAAACTGCAGATCCTGGCCGCCACCATGAATATCGAAATGCTGGCCGAGAATGCTCGAACTCATGGCCGAACACTCGATGTGCCACCCAGGACGCCCTTCACCCCAGGGCGACGACCAGGCCGGCTCACCCGGCTTGGCATGTTTCCAGAGTACAAAATCAAGCGGGTCCTGCTTGGCGGAATCGACTTCAACCCGCTCGCCGGCACGCAAATCGTCAAGCGACTTGCCGGACAGTTTGCCGTAACCATCGAACTTGCGCACGGCGTAGTTGACGTCGCCATCGTCCGCCAGATAAGCCAGGCCATTAGCCTCCAGCTTGCCGATGATTTCCTGCATTTGCGGCACATACTCGGTGGCGCGCGGCTCATGGTCCGGGCGCAACACGCCCAGCGCATCGGCATCTTCGTGCATGTAGGCAATAAAGCGATCGGTCAGCTGCAGGATGGTTTCGCCATTTTCGGCAGCACGCCGGATGATCTTGTCGTCGATATCGGTGATATTGCGAACGTAAGTGACGTCGTAACCCGACGCCTTCAGCCAGCGGTACACCATGTCGAAAACGACCATCACCCGGGCATGCCCGAGATGGCAATAATCGTAGACGGTCATCCCGCAAACATACATGCGAACCTTATTGGCCTCGATCGGCGTAAAGGGCTGTTTTTCCCGCTTCAGGGAATTATAGATTTTGAGCATCGGGAGTTGAATTCTCGGCAGCCAATCCAGCTTAAAACTATGGGAGGACGGCGCTTTTTGATAGAATCGAAGGATTGTCAAACTCCGAAAATTATAGCATAGCGATGACCACCTCCTCCCTGCTCCAACCCCGTTCCAAACAGCTGAAAACGCTGCGCGCACTGGCGATTGGCCTGGCCATCGGCTTTGCCGCCCCGGCTTTTGCCGACAATCTGCCGGAAGTCCAGCGCCTGATCAAACAAGGCCAGTTCCCGCAGGCCATGGAAAAGGTCGACGCCTACCTGAGCAGCAAGCCGAAGGACGCTCAGGGCCGCTTCCTCAAGGGGTTGATTTTCACGGAGATGAACAAGCCGGCCGACGCGATTGCCGTCTTCACCAAGCTGACTGAGGATTACCCGGAGCTGCCGGAACCCTATAACAACCTGGCCGTGCTCTACGCCCAGCAAAAACAGTATGACAAGGCCCGCACCGCGCTGGAAATGGCAATAAGGACTCACCCGTCCTACGCCATCGCCTACGAAAACCTCGGCGACATTTACGCCAAGCTGGCCAGCCAGGCCTACGACAAGGCGCTGCAACTCGACAACTCGAATTCGACGACGCAAAACAAGCTGGCTTTGATTCGCGACCTGATCACCACCTCCGGTAAGGGCAACGTCAAGCCGACCCCGGCACCGGCCGTTGTCGCCGCACCGGCACCGGCCGCCGTCAAGCCCGCCACGCCGCCGACCGCCAGTGTCGTCGCGACGACCCAGGGGGCTGCCTCGACCACACCGAGCCGCCCGGTCGAAAGCAAGCCACCGGTTGCGGCCGCTCCGACGCCGGCCGCCACGCCTGCCCCGGCACCGGTCGCCAGCTCGGCCGGCCAGGATGAAGTCAACAAGGCCATCGCCGCCTGGGCCAATGCCTGGTCGCGCAAGGACGTCAGGGGCTACCTGGCGGCCTACGCCAGCGATTTCAATACGCCGAAGGGCATGGCGCGCAAGGCCTGGGAAGCTGAGCGCGAAGACCGTATCGCCGGCAAGCCGGGCAAGATATCAGTCAGCTATGACGAACCGCAGATTTCGGTGAATGGCGACAAAGCCACGGCCAAGTTCCGCCAGCACTACAAGGCCCCCGGCCTGACCAGCTCGACGACCAAGACACTTGTCTTCGTCCGCTCGGGTAGCAAATGGCTGATCAAGGAAGAAAATTCCCGTTGATGCTGGGTGGTAAGTTAATCCTCATCGGATTGGTAGGTTGCCTGGCTGGCAATGCGCTGGCCAAACCCGCCAAGACGCAAAAATCAACCGCCAGCGCCACGCACAAAGCCGAAAAACCGAGCAAGAAGGTGTCGGCCAGGACTACGCCAGCCAAAGTGCTGGCCAAACGGGCCGCCCCTCCGCTCGCCGCTGCGGCGGTGATCGGCACGACCGCAGCCGCAGCAACGCCCAATCGCTCGCCGATCACCGTTTCCGACTCCGGACCAGAGGCGCAACTGGCCAAGGTTTTCAAGGAAATCGAAGCGAATCGGCTGAACCATGCGCTGGAGTTGATCGACTCACTGCTTCGCCAACATCCGAACTACCGCCTCGCCCATCTGATCCGCGGCGACCTGCTGCTTGCCCGCACGCAGCAGATCCAGACCTTCGGCGCACTGAGCGGCGCCCCGGCCGACAAGGTAGCCGATCTGCGCGCCGAGGCCATCGTCCGTCTGAAGGCCTATTCGGAAAAGCCGCAGTCCAACTTCGTGCCGCGCTACCTGCTGCAGATGCCGGCCGACCAGCGTTACGCCATCGTTGTCGACACCAAGCGCTCGCGCCTGTACGTTTATGAGAACGACCTGAGCAATGGCGGCCGGCCGCGCTTCGTCGCCGACTACTACATCACCCAGGGCAAGCTCGGTGCCGAGAAAGCCGCCGAAGGCGACAAGAAGACGCCGATCGGCGTCTATCACGTCACCGCCAACCTGCCCAAGCAGAAGCTGGCCGATCTCTACGGCAGCGGCGCTTTCCCGATCAGCTACCCGAACGAATGGGACAAGCGCCAGGGACGTAACGGCAGCGGTATCTGGCTGCATGGCACGCCGTCCAATACTTTTGCCCGCCCGCCGCGCGCTTCCGACGGATGTGTCGTGCTGACCAACCAGGATCTCGACGCGATCGCCAAGAACCTGCAGGTCGGCCTGACCCCGGTGATCATCAGCAACTCGGTCGAATGGCTGTCGCTCGATGACTGGGCCAAGGAACGCAACGAGTTGAACAAGACCATCGATGCCTGGCGCACCGACTGGGAAAGCCGCGACACCGACCGCTATCTGAAGCACTACTCGAAGCGTTTCAAGTCGGCCGACCAGGGATACGACCAGTTCGTCGCCCAGAAAAAGCAGGTCAACGCCGGCAAGGAGTGGATCAAGGTCAAGCTCGACAACTTGTCCGTCTTCCGCAACCCCGGCAAGGAAGAAGTCGTCGTCGTCACGTTCGACCAGGACTATCGCAGCAACAATCTGAACAACCAGATGAAAAAGCGTCAATACTGGCTGCGCGAAGACGGCAAGTGGAAAATCATTTACGAAGGAAGTGCCTGATGTTGAAACAAGTTTCCGCGCTCGCCGCCGGCCTGCTCGCCTCGCTCGCCGTCTGGGCCACGCCGGCCGTCGAAGTGACGACCAATCTGGGCAAGATCACGCTTGAACTGTATCCGGAAAAAGCCCCGAAAACGGTCGAGATGTTCCTCTACAACGCCAAGCACGGCTTTTACGAGGCCACCATTTTCCACCGCGTGATCAACGGCTTCATGATCCAGGGCGGCGGTTTCAACAAGGCGATGGAAGAAATGAAAGTCCTGACCCCGGCACTGCCCAACGAAAGTCCGAACGGCCTGCCCAACGAGCGCGGCACGGTGGCCATGGCGCGCACCCAGGACCCGCAGTCGGCTCGCGTCCAGTTCTTCATCAACCTGAAGGACAACGACTTCCTCAATCACCGCACAAGCGCCGATCCGCGCGGCTGGGGCTATACCGTTTTCGGCAAGGTCACCCAGGGCATGGACGTCGTCGACAAGATCGCCAAGGTGCCAACCGGCAACGCTGGCTATTACCAAGACGTTCCGACGACCCCGGTCGTCATCCAGAGCGTAAAAATCATTTCCGAAAAATAAGGACACTCAACATGAGCCAAGTCAAACTGACCACCAACCACGGTGCCATCACCCTCCAACTCGACGCCGAGAAGGCCCCAAAGACGGTTGCCAATTTCATTTCCTACGTTGAGGCCGGCCACTACAACGGCACCATCTTCCACCGCGTGATCAAGAACTTCATGATCCAGGGCGGCGGCATGGAACCGGGCATGAACCAGAAGGAATGCCAGGCACCGATCGAGAACGAGGCCGCCAACGGCCTCAAGAACAAGCGCGGCAGCATCGCCATGGCCCGTACCAACGACCCGCACTCGGCCACTGCCCAGTTCTTCATCAACACCGTCGACAACGACTTCCTCGACTTCAAGGCACCGTCCGGCCAGGGCTGGGGCTACTGCGTGTTCGGTGAAGTGGTCGAAGGCCTGGACGTGGTCGACAAGATCCGCGCCGTCGCCACCGGCAACAAGGGTTTCCACCAGGACGTGCCGAAGGAAGACGTGATCATCGAGAAGGCCGAGATCGTTTGATCCTCTTCATTTCCGACTTGCACCTGTCGCCCCGGTCCCCCGGGGCGACTTGTTTGTTTCTCCAGTTCCTGGCCGGGCGCGCCCGCCAGGCGACGGAGCTGTTCATCCTCGGCGACCTGTTCGAAGCCTGGATCGGCGATGACGACATCGACTCGCCGGACCATGCCGAGATCGTGGCGGCACTGCGCGCAGCCAGCGAAGCCGGTGTCCGCATCAGCCTGCTGCACGGCAACCGCGACTTCCTGCTCGGCCCCGGCTTCGCTGCCGCCGCCGGGGTGACGCTGATCAGCGACCCGTACATCCTGTCCACGGCGGAATGGCAGTTCGTGCTCTCGCACGGCGACGCGCTCTGCCTGGATGACACCGCCTACATGGCCTTCCGCGCCCAGGTGCGCAATCCGGAATGGCAGGCCGCCCTGCTCGCCAAGCCCCTCGCCGAACGCCGGGCCATCGCGGCGCACATGCGCGAAGTCAGCGAAGCCAGCCAGCGCGGCAAGGACAATCCCTATACCGACCTCGACGCCGGCGCCACCGACGACTTCCTGCGTCAACACGGCTACGCCACCTTCATCCATGGCCACACCCACCAACCGGCGACGCACGACCACATCGTCGACGGCATCCATGTCGAACGCTGGGTGCTGGCCGACTGGCACGAAACGCAGGGCGAATGCCTGGTCTGGGATGGCGAGGCGCTGCGTCGCGAAGCCATCCTGCCGACCGAACGGCGGTAAGCGGTGAGCACCGCCCAACGCGCCCTCGGCATCCTGCGCGATGTCTTCGGCTACCCGGCCTTCCGCGGCGCCCAGGCCGAGATCATCGAGCATGTCGGCAACGGCGGCGATGCGCTGGTCCTGATGCCGACCGGCGGCGGCAAGAGCCTCTGCTACCAGATTCCCGCCCTGCTCCGCCCGGGCTGCGCCGTCGTCGTTTCACCCTTGATTGCCTTGATGCAGGACCAGGTCGACGCCCTGACCCAACTCGGCGTCAAGGCCGCCTGCCTGAACTCGACGCTCGACTGGCGCGAAGCCCAGGCCGTCGAACAGGCCATCTTCAGCGGCAATCTCGACCTCGTCTACATCGCACCGGAACGCCTGTTGCTCGACCGTACGCTGTCGATGCTGGACAGCCTGTCGGACGCCGGCAAGCTGGCGCTGTTCGCGATCGACGAAGCGCACTGCGTTTCGCAGTGGGGCCACGACTTCCGGCCGGAATACCTGCAGCTGTCGACCCTGCACCAGCGCTATCCGAACGTCCCGCGCATCGCCCTCACCGCCACCGCCGACAACGCGACGCAGAACGAAATGCTCGCCCGCCTCGGCCTGACCGAGGCCCGCGTCTTCCTCTCCAGCTTCGACCGCCCCAACATACGCTACACCGTGGTCGAGAAGGACAACGCCAAGAAGCAGCTGCTCGGTTTCCTGGCCGGTCGCAAGGGCCAGGCCGGCATCGTCTATTGCCTGTCGCGCAAGAAGGTCGAGGAAACCGCCGAATGGCTGTCGGCCCAGGGCTACCCGGCGCTGCCTTACCACGCCGGCCTGCCGGCGCCGGAGCGTGCCGCCAACCAGCGCCGTTTCTTGCGCGAGGAAGGCCTGATCATGTGCGCCACCATCGCCTTCGGCATGGGTATCGACAAGCCGGACGTGCGTTTCGTCGCCCACCTCGACCTGCCGAAAAGCATCGAGGCCTATTACCAGGAAACCGGCCGCGCCGGCCGTGATGGCGAGGCGGCCGAAGCCTGGATGACCTACGGCATGCAGGACGTCGCGCTGCAGCACGCCCGGATTGCCGAATCCGGCGCCGGCGAGGGCCAGAAGATCCTCGAATCGCAACGCCTGACCGCCCTGCTCGCCTACTGCGAAGCGCCGCGTTGCCGGCGTCAGGTCTTGCTCAATTATTTCGGCGAAGAACGCCAGCCTTGCGGCAACTGCGATGTCTGCCAGGACCCGCCGGAACTGTGGGATGGCACGCAGGCGGCGCAAAAGGCGCTCTCCGCCATCTTCCGCACCGGCATGCGCTTCGGCGTCACCCATCTGACCGACGTGCTGCGCGGCAAGATGAACGAGCGCATGCAGCAATACGGTCACGACAAGCTGCCGACCTTCGGCGTCGGCAACGACCTCGACGACCACGCCTGGAAAAGCGTCTTCCGCCAGTTGGCTGCCGCCGGCCTGGTGCATGTCGACATGGCCGAACACGGCGCCCTGCAATTGACCGATGCCGCGCGCGAAGTGCTCAAGGGCCAGCGCAAGGTTGAATTGCGGCGGCCGGTGCGCCGCAAGACGGCTCCGGCCAGCAGAAGCAGCGCACCGCAAAGCGACCTCTCGCCGGCCGATGACGCACTCTTCCAGTTGCTGCGCAAATGGCGCGGCGACACGGCGCGCGAGCAGGGCGTGCCGGCCTACGTCATCCTGCACGACAAGACCCTGCGCGAACTGGCCGAAGTCCGCCCGGTCAGCCACGGCCTGCTGGCCGGCATCACCGGCATGGGCAGCGCCAAGATCGAGCATTACGGCGAAGAACTGCTCCACCTGATCCGCAACGAGGCCTGAGATGACCGCTCGCGCCCACCTCAACAGCGTACTGGCCGGCATCGTCATCGCCGCGCTGGTCGTTTCCGGCATCGCCCCCTTCGACCGGGCGACCTGGGTGATGGAAGTCGCCCCGGTGCTGATCGCCCTGCCGCTGCTCGCCGCCACCCGTCAGCGTTACCCGCTGACCGTGCTGCTCAGCGTGCTGATCGCCGCCCACATGCTGGTCCTGATCGGCGGTGGCGCCTACAGCTACGCCCGCGTCCCGCTCGGCTTCTGGCTGCAGGATGTCCTGGGCACGGTACGCAATCCCTATGACAAGATCGGCCACCTGATGCAGGGCTTCGTCCCCGCTCTGGTGGCGCGGGAAATCCTGCTCCGCGGCGGCTACGTGAATGGCCGCCGGATGGTCTCCTTCGTCTGCACCTGCATCGCGCTGGCGATCAGCGCCAGCTACGAGCTGATCGAATGGGCGGCGGCGCTGGCCATGGGTCAGGGCGCCGACGAATTCCTCGGCACCCAGGGCGACCCCTGGGATACCCAGTCAGACATGTTGATGGCCCTGATCGGTGCCGGCAGTGCCCTGGCCCTGCTCTCCGGCTGGCACGACCGCCAGCTGGCCCGTCTCAGCAACTGATCCGGATCGCGCCGGCCGCAGCCGGCGTGCCGCTCAGGCGGCCTCGCCTTCGGCCAGGAAGAGATTCGGACAGGCGCGGGCGTAGCCCTGCTCGCCAACCAGCACATCCAGCGCCAGCGACGCCAGATCGTCGGCTTGCGGATCGACCAGCGAATCCTTGTCCTGGAAGAAAGTCTTGATGTAGCCGTGACAGTGGTCGCAGCATTCGGCCTTGACCGCCTCGCTGCCCCCCTCGATACCCAGATAGCTGACCGGGCTACCGTCGGCGCAGATCGTGCAGCGAGCCCGCACCGCATTCCAGCGCGTCGCGCACAGGCTGCATTCGAGATAACGCAAACCCATCTTGCCCGGGCCGGTCATGACGATGGCACCGACCGGCGCGCTGCCGCAGCACGGACAAAAGCCATCGTCGCCGTGAACATCGGCCTCGGCCAAGGCCAGTTGCCGAGCCGCAGCGGTCCACGTCACCTGCAAGGCGGCCGCGACCAGAAAGTCGGCCAGGCTAGGTTCGCCCAAGGGCGCATGCCCGGCCGCCATGCCGAATACCTGCGTCGCGCTGGCCTGCAAAGCTGACGGCGACAATTCCGGCAGCGTCGGGTTGCCCGGCAGCCCCGCCAGGCTCGCCCGCAAGCCGGCGTAAACCGTCGGCCAGGTACGACTCAGAACGGGATGGTCCACCCGCAAGCCGCGTTGCCCCGCCTCGACATCGCCCATCGACACCCCCAACTCGGGCAGGGCGGCCAGTTGCTGCTGCTGGGCATCGCACAGTCCGGCCAGCCAGTTCAGCCACGGGGCCAGGCTGTGGCCGCCGGCAAGGTGGCGCAGTCGTGCCGCCCGGACGGCAAAGAGATCGGCTGCCGGCGTCAGCAGCAGGGATGGAGAAACGGAAGTAGGAACAAAGGCGTGGTCAAAACTCATGGCGGCGGTTTCGCTTCGAAAAGGGTTTACATCAGGGAACGCGGTCCGGCCGGGGCCAGATCGCGCTGCGCCAGACGGTCAATGCCGCTGTAGGCGACCAGTTGCTGGGCACGGGCGAAGCCGACCAGCAGGATGCCGGCGGCTTCGGCCTGACGAATCGCCAGGCCGGTCGGCGCGGAAACGGCGACCAGTGCGGAAATGCCGGCACTGGCGGCTTTCTGCACCATTTCGTAGGAGGCGCGGCTGGTCACCAGCGCAAAGCCGCTGGCTGTCGCGGTGGCCTGGCGGGCCAAGGCGCCGACCAGCTTGTCGAGCGCGTTGTGGCGGCCGACATCTTCGCGCAGGAACTGGATATTGCCGTCCAGATCGGCCCAGGCAGCGCCATGAGCCGCCCCGGTCTGCTCGCGCAGGGCCTGCCAATGCGGCAACTGACGCAAACCTTCGGCAATCGCCGCCGGCGACAGCTGCCAGGTCGGCGTCGCTAGCGGCGCAGCGGGCATGCGGGTCAGATTGGCCAGGCTGTCCACGCCGCACAGGCCGCAACCGGTACGTCCGGCCAGATTGCGCCGACGCTCCTTGAGGGCGGCAAAACGGGCCGGCGCGATGTCCATTTCGATGGCGATGCCATCGCAGGTGTTTTTCAATTCGAGATCGTAGATTTCGCGGCGCTGGGCAACGATGCCCTCGCTCAGGCTGAAACCGACGGCAAAGTCTTCCAGATCGCTCGGCGAAGCGAGCATCACGGCATGCGAAATGCCGTTATAGACCAGGGCGACCGGCACCTCTTCGATCACTTCGTCGTCGGCCTCGGCGAATGTGCCGCGCTGCAGGCGCAGCACCCGGTGCAGCGAACTCGCTGCCGGCAGCGGGTCGTCGTCCAATGCAAGCGAACGGTATTCCTGGGAAGAAGTACTCATGACGGGATTCCGTGACAACGTGGAAAACCGGGAGCGCGGCAACCACATGCCGCCACGCCCCCATTCAGACAAGCAATGCGCTTACTTGCCGGTGACCTGGCGATACCAGCCGCGATGGTGCTGCTTGGCCCAGGCGCGGGTCACCGTGCCGTACCACATGGCACGGACCGTTCCCTTGACCCAGATCGCGGCATAGACGTGC
>Ga0062383_10000378_pt1 | contig 11479 bp, 11 predicted proteins | sample DOMMetBare3Fresh_FD_59508 | JGI IMG/M metagenome (GOLD analysis project Ga0062383, IMG submission 59508) | Wetland sediment microbial communities from St. Louis River estuary, USA, under dissolved organic matter induced mercury methylation -... | ecosystem: Environmental > Aquatic > Freshwater... | reverse complement strand
TCACACGGCCTTCCAGACGCAATATGAAGAACTGTTCACGGCGATTGATGAGATTGCCGAGCGGGTTCGCGCGCTCGATGCCTATGCCCTTGGCGGCCTGTCGACGCTCGCGCAGACGGCGCAGATGCAGGAGTTCGCGGCTCCGCTGACGCAAGAGCGTTACGTTCGGGCGCTCGTCACCTGCCACGAGAAGCTTGTCACCGACGCGGCTCGCGCGCGTGACCTGGCGGGAGAGGCCCATGACGCCGAGAGCCAGGATTTGATGATCGGCCGCATCGCACTCCACCAGAAGACCATCTGGATGCTCAGCAGCTTTTTGAAGGGTTAGTGGAGTAGCGTGAGACATGCATAGTGGCCCACGGTAGGCGAACCTTCCTGATCACGTGGGTCTGCGTGGCTCGATGGATCGGAGACGCGGCCGACGCATGACTACATCACGGATGCAGTGCATGCAGGTCTGGGGTGGCAGCGGTGTGGCCGACGCGGCCGTCTCGACGACCGGGCTCGACGTCTGCCTCTACTGCAGGCCGTTTGGCGGCGACAGGGAAGGGGGCGACGTGTACTACCTTTCCTCCTGCTCGTCGGGACGCATTACCCGCCTGGTGCTGGCCGACGTCCGGGGTCACGGCGAGAGTGTGGTGTGGCTCTCCAGGAGTCTCCGTCAGTTGGTACAGCGCCACATCGACCACATCGACCATGGCACACTGGTGCACTCGATCAATCAGGCCTTCGCGGCCATCGGTGATGTCGGGACCTTCGCCACAGGACTCATCGTCACGTTCTTCGTGCCGACCAGCACGTTATCGCTCACCAATGCGGGGCATCCGCCTCCGCTCTTGTTTCGCGCGGAGTTGCGCCAGTGGGTCCCCCTTGTAGGGGCGCCCTCACCTTCGAGGAAGCCTCCGGCATCAGCGCCCCCGGCCGACGTGCCGCTCGGCTTGTTCGAGTCGACGACGTACGCGAAGACCCAGGTGAAGCTCGGGCCCGATGACTTGCTGCTCTGCTTCACCGACGGCCTCGAGGAATGTGTCGACGAACGGGGGGAGATGCTCGGGTCCGATGGCATCTGTCGGCTGGCGGCGGGCACCGAAGGTCTCGACCCGCGACAGATTGTTGCGAAGATTGTGCAGGGCGTGACGGCGATGTCCAACAAGAACTTGACCCGCGACGACGTCACGATTCTGCTCGTTCGGCCCAATGGCGCGCCCGTGCCGATGCGGGACAATCTCCTGGCGCCGTTTCGCTATCTGTCCAATCGGTTGGGTCTGCGGGCCTGAGCCCGTGGCTGTCGGTCGTGGCGGCGCGACCGGTGGACGACTGGTCGACCCGCATGGAACTGGCCGGCCGGCCTCATGTCGCATCGGAACACACGTGCGTACAAGTTGTCGGTCCGAATCCGCGCTTCACGGGCAGCCGACGATACACTGGCCGTCAGGAGGAGTGTGTCATGCCGCACGTTGTCGTTGAACAGGCCGGCCCTCTCGAGGTCGTGTGTGCCGCGTTCGATCCATTCGTCGTGGCTGACGGCAGCGTGATCCTCAGGATCAGCGATGTCTTCATCAATCGGCGTAAGACGATCATGCTGCTCGAGGCGGTTGTGGTCGATAAACCGAGGTCTCAAACCTTCTTCGTGCAGTTGTCGCAGAAGGACCAGGCGGTTACCGTACGCCTGCTACCGGTCACCGATCCTGAGGAAAAGTCGCTGGCGGTCAGGCGGTTGATGGCTCACGTCGCGCATCGAGTCCGCCAGATCGTGCCAGAGAGCCGCTACGGGAAGACGAATCTCCAGGACTTCCTCATCGAGCCGGACGTCTGAATGCGCCGACGTCGCGCGTGTATCCTCTTGTGCCGCATCTCGGGTTCTCTCATCACGCGGAGCGGTAGGAGGCGGCCTCCGCATGTCGTGTGACCCGGCGCACCACGGCCGAGAAGACCACCAGGGCGACGGCCCAACTGACTGAAAGCCGCGCGAGTCCGTGCGTCAGCGGAGGCAACAAGGTCACCGCCCCCAGGCGTTCACCAGCGAGGAAGGCGATCGGGCCGCCGGCCGCACCGAAGAGCGCCGCCGAGACCGGCCGCGTGATCAGGCTGTGCAAGCTGAATCGAAAGGTCGTGGCAAACTGCGCCCACATCGCCAGCAGCCAGGCAGGGGGAAGAGCGTCGGTCATGGTGCCCGAAGTGAAGCGGTACGTGCCCGCTGCGATCTGGGCAATCTCCACGACCGCTCCGACCGCCGTCGCGATCGCCATCAGTCGGACTTCGAGAAGGCGCTCGCGAGACAGTGCGAGATGCACCGCGACCAGGATGGCCGCGATCAGGAATCCGGTCCACGGACGCTGCCAGGCGCCGCCGAGTACGCAGGCGACCCACCCGATCTGGTAGAGCGCGTAGTTGACCAGGCGGGTGTGGCGCACGGCTTACCGTGGCACGCGCGGAAACCACGGGACGAAGGCTGGTGTGCGGGCAATATAGTCGCGGTAGCCTGGCTTCGAGGCCTTGAGGCCCTCTTCGAGCAGCGCGACGCCGGACACCCGCATCAGTAACACGGTCATGAGCGACGGGCTGAGCACGGTCAACCATCCCGCCGGTGTCGCGGCGGCGAGCACATAGAGACCCCACCAGAGCACGGCGTCTCCGAAGTAGTTCGGATGACGAGTGTAGCGCCATAGGCCGCTCTCGAGCACCTTGCCACGATTCGCGGGTAGGGATCTGAAGCGAGCCAGCTGAGCGTCACCCACGACCTCGAAGCCGAAACCGATCGCGAAGAGCAGGACACCTGCGCCGTCGACGATGGTCAGCGCCGATGGCTCTCTGGCGCTCACCGCGACGAGCAGCGGGAGGGCAACGAACCACAGCAGCGCGCCCTGCAGCCAGAAGACGATGAAGAGGCTGCGCCACCAGAAGGAGGCTCCATGCGAGGCGCGCATCGCCTGGTACCGACGGTCCTCGCCTGCGCCGTGGTTGCGGCGGAAGATGTGCAGGGCGAGACGCGTGCCCCACAGCGTCACCAGTGCTGCGGTCAGCCAGGACCGTGGCGTCAACACCGGCGCGCGCCAGCAGTACAGCCACACCAGTAGCACGAAGCCGAGGCCCCAGCAGACGTCCGCGATACTCGCGTCCCGACGCCGCACGCTGAGCATCCAGACCAGCGACCCGACCGCCAGGATCGTCCACAGGCCGACAAACGCCGCCCCCATGCCGGTCATGGGTAGATCGCCTTCCGACATCCCTGGATCGCCGCGATCACTGGCGGCCGCCCTGGGCCCGCCTGGCGATCTCGCGCAGCATCCCTCCGAAGATCACGGCGTGGACCGGGAGCAGGCTGTACCAGTAGAGCAACCCGAAGAGTCCAGTCGGCTCGAAGACGGCGGTCTGGTGAATCACGGTGCCGCCCGCGACCGGCACCGCCTCGAACTCTAGCCAGGCGCGGCCCGGCACCTTCATTTCCGCCGCAAGCCTCAGTCGTCGCCCCGGCTCGAACGCCTCGACACGCCAGAAGTCGAGGGTGTCGCCGACCGTCAATGTCTCAGGGTCGCGGCGTCCTCGACGCATCCCGACGCCGCCGACCGCGAGGTCGATCGCGCCTCTGATCCTCCACATCCAGGTCACGCAGTACCATCCGCGCGTGCCACCAATCTGCGCGATAGGCACGAATGCCTGGTCTGCATCCACCGCCACACGCACGGTCCGCGCATCGACGCATTTGCGACCGAATCGTGAATCGGGCACAGACGGCAGGTCGCCTCCAGAGGAGCGTGCATCGGACCACCGCGTCTGCGCGAACGCCCGATCCTCGTGACGAATGGCGCGACTGATGGCCTCCCGCAAACCGACCGGCCTGATTGCGAACGCGGAGAGCGCCGCGGGGTCCGTGACGACCGACCTGTTCTTCAGCCCACCGATCAGCTCTCGCCCGACGCGAGCATAGACGGGCGTCACCAGCCCCAACCACAGGCTCGACAAGTGGGGCGTCAGCAGTGGAACCGAGATCATGATGCGCCTCAACCCGCGTTGCCGTGCGTATTCCCGCATCAGGTCGCCGTAGCTCGCCTGGTCGGCGCCGCCGATTTCGAAGGTCCGGCTTTCGTTGCCAGGAAGGTGGAGCGCCGCCACGAGATACGCGAGCAGGTCATCGATGCCGATCGGCTGCGCCATGGTCGAGACCCATCGCGGGCAGATCATGACGGGTAGACGCTCGACCAGGGCCCGGACGAGTTCGAACGAGAGGCTGCCCGAGCCGACCACGACCGAGGCACGGAACTCGACGACGGGGACGCCGCCCTTGCGCAGCTCGTCGCCCGTTTCGATTCGACTCCTGAGGTGCTTGCTGAGCGCCTCGTCACCCGTGGCAAGGCCGCCGAGGTAGATGATTCGCCGAACGCCTGCCCGCCGCGCCGCTTCGGCGAAGTTGCGAGCCGCCACGCGATCCTTTTCGAGATAGTCGCCGTGCGCTCCCATGGAGTGCACGAGGTAGTAGGCCACGTCGACGCCAGCGAGCGCACGATCCAGCGACGCCGGGTCGAGCAGATCCCCGGCGACCACCTCCGTTCGTGGCGATACCCGTGCCTCGAGCGCGGCCGGATGTCGCGCGAGACACCGCAGCGACACCCCAGCGGCTTCGAGGACCGGCGCGAGTCGTCCACCGATGTAGCCGGTTGCGCCGGTGAGGAGCACCACGGGTGTCTGGCTCATGGCTGAGACTCGATGGCGCTCAGGATCTGCGTGGAAGTCGGATGGTCACCGGCGTCATGGCTGATGTACCGGTAGCGTTCCACGCCTCCCGGTGCGATCACCACGACGCCGCCTTGCTGGAGCGGGTCACCGGCGACAGGTGACTGGCGGAAGCCTGCGCGCCAGGCCTTGAAGCCTCGCGCCAGCGTCGCGGGGGTCAGCACCGACGCCGGCCCGCGCCGCATCTGCAGCGCACAGTAGGACTCGCGGCTCGGGTCGGTCAGGAGGGGCATGTTCAGCTTCTCCTCGTCGCGAAAGGCTCGGGCCTCTTCGACGCTACCCTGCCCGATCACGACGAGTTCGGCACCTCGCGCGCGAATGCGGTCAAGGCAAGGACGGAGTTCAGCGATCTGTTGTCTGCAAAACAGGCATCCGAAGTGACGGACGAACACCAGGACCGCGGTTCGTTCAGCCCATAGCTGTCCCATCCGAACCTGCCGGCCCTCCGGATCGAAGACGACCACCGGATCGAGCACGTGAGCCATCGTGGCTAGAATCGCCAGTCGAGGCCAAGAACGGGGAACACGCCCTGCTGCTCGCCGAACTGCTGGGCGTTGATGCGGCGGTTCCAGCTGTAGCTGGCGAAATTGCGGCGATTGGTCAGGTTCTGGACGCCGAAGAACAGGTTGAGCGGCCGCCCGGCTACCGTGAAGGTCCGGTCCACGCGAATGTCTATGCGGCCATAGTCTGGCGCGCGCTCGGCATTGACGCGTGTCAGGTCGTAGACGCCGCGCCGCTGCGCCGTGGACACCGTCTGGTCGTAGGGCGTGAACGGCCGGCCCGAGAGCCATGACAGTCGGGCGGACAGCTCCCACACAGGCGACAGACGATAGCCGCCGAGCAGATTGAACACGAATGGGTAGTCGAACGAGCCTGGCCTGAGCACCCCGTCGAGCCCCGCGTGGCGCGTGCGTGAGAACGAGAGATTGCCCTGACCGTACAGCTTGGACGTCAGTCGCTTCTCAACGAAGAACTCACCGCCCTCGGAAAACCCCTCACCGGCGCTCGTGAGAGGAAAGAGGATTTCGCGCACGTCGAACGTGTCGCCGATGTTCGCGAGCGACACACTCGGCACGCCACTCGCCACCGGGTAGTCGGTATAGGTCTTCCGATAGGCTTCGGCCGTCATCCGCAGTTCGGGATTGGGCGACCAGGCCAGGCCCGTTACGTAGTGGTTGGCTCTCCAGGGCACGAGCGACGCGTTCTGGGGAAACGCCGACACAAAGAGGAACGCCGGCTGCTGGTAGTACGACCCGGTGCTCGAGTTCCACGACAGGGCGTCGGTGAGGCGCACCTTGACGCCGGCGCGCGGGCTGAACCGGGCCTGCGACAGGATCTCGTAATGATCGAGACGACCTCCGAGGGTGAGGTTCACGCGCGGGGCCAGTTGCTTCGAGGCCTGCACGTAGGCGCCGGTTTGATAGGACCGGAAGCGGGTGTCGAGGAAGAACGGGTCGATGCCGGGCACCGGCGAGTAGGGCGTGTCGTTGCCGAACGGCGACCGCGCCACGTAATTGATACGGAACGTCTTGACGCTGCCCCCCGCTTGTACTGTTTCGAAGAACGGCAGGTGGACGGTGAGGTCGTACTTGACCGTGGTCTCGCCTTCGCGCGAGTCCTCGAAGTAGACCACGGGGCTCCGGTTGATGAGGTCTTGCGCAGGCACCCCTGGCGGCGGCGCGCCCTGCGACACCAGGTCTTTCACCTGCTGGCCCACCTTGGCCTCTGAGTGAGTGACGCCAAAGAGTCCGACGCCACGTGAGCCGAAGATGCGTTGCCAGTTGAAGCCCGTGGCGCTGCGCCACCCGTCGAATCGGATGTCGAAATTGGCAATCTCCTCGTCGAGATCGGAGGAGTCGCTGAGGCCGAGCCGAATACTGTCGACGCCCGCAAGGTTCACCACCCAGAGGCGATCCCGGGACGTGAGGTCGTACACCACCTTGCCGTTGAACGAGTAGACCACTGGCACGCCGCCGAACCCCACGTCCTTGGTGAACACATCCAGGAAGGTTCGTCGCGCCGACACCACCCACGATCCCTTGCCCGCGCGGATGGGCCCTTCGAGGATCGCGCCCGCCCCGGCAAAGCCAAGCGTGGCCCACCCGCCGAACGCCTTGCGGCTGCCCTCGCGCTGGGTGACCTGCAGCACGCTCGACGTGCGGTTGATGTATGGCGCGGGGTAGCCACCAGTGAGGAACGTCACGTCCTGCAGGAGTTCGGCATCGAGCAAGCTCACCGTGCCACCGGCCGATGCGAAGTTCGCAAAGGCATTGATGTTCGGAATCTCCACGTTGTCCACGACGAACAGGTTTTCGAGCGGGCTGCCGCCACGGACGATGATGTCGTTGCGGAAGTCGTTGGTGCCGATCGCCACGCCCGGCAGACCTTGCACGTAGCGCGACACGTCCTGCAGGGCCGCCGCGCTCTTGAGGATCTCGCGCGGCTCCACTAGGAACCCGGAGTTCTTCACCTCTTCAGGTGCCTGGAACGCCGGCGCGGTCACCGTGACCAGTTGCTGGAAGTTCTCCAGACTCGGCAGCGCGATTTCCACGGTGCCGTCCAGTCCGGCGCGTACGTCCACTGGCTCGCTGGTAAACGGCAGTCCTTCGAGTGGCAGGATCTCCAGGCGATATGCGCCCGCACGCAGGTCGCCGATGCGAAACGCTCCCTGTGCGTCACTGGTGACGCAAGTGGCGGTGTCGAGCGCGCACACGCGCACGCCTTCGGTCGGGCGGCCGGTCGGGTCCACGATCACGCCGCTGATGCCGCCTACGCCGGTCGTGTCCTGCGCCGCGGCAGATGCCACCGCGAGGGTCAACAGCGCGGCCGTGAGCACAGGCGCGTGCCCGGAGAATGAGATGAGTCTACCTATCATGGCTCTCACGCGCTGCGTCCGCCGAGGCGAACCAGCTCCTTCTGGTACGCGGTGTAGTCATTGAAGACAAGACCTCGCGGGCTGACCACCGGTGTTTGTCGGGCCGCACCGCGTCCACCGACCCACAACTCAACGTCCCGGGGCAGATCGCGCACGATCGTTCCAAGCTCGCGCGCGGCGGTCTTCCCCGCCGATCCGGTCAGACCGAGCACCAGCACGTGTGCGCCGGCGGCCTTCACGCTGTCGACGATGTCTCGCGCGGGCAGATCTGGCCCGAGGTAGGCCACACCGAGGCCGCTGCTGGCGGCCAGCATCGCGGCGCCGAGCGTCCCGATCTCGTGCCGATCGCCCGAGACTGTCGCAAACAGCAGCCGGGCGGGCGTCGTCGGACGGGCGTGCAGGCGAAGAAACGAACCAAGGATGTTGCGGACCGCTGCCGACATCAGATGCTCGTGGGCGATCCTGGCACGGCCTCGATGCCAGTCGTCGCCGACCTGCGCGAGGACCGGCATCAGCACGTCCTGCAGAAGCTCGAGCGGACGCATGACCGAGGCCAAACGAGAGATCTCGTGATCGACGCCTACCGTATTGAACGAATACAGCGAGGTTCTGAGGGCGTCGGTGTCCAGCAGGCTCTGCCGTGCGACGTCGCCCGAGGGGGCCACGACCGCTTTGGCCGTGGCCTCCAACCGGCGCAACTCCTCGTCGGAGAGCTTCGAGAGGCGACCGATGCTGTGCCCGTGGTCCACCGCCTCGCGCAGCAACCGCAGGCGCGTGACGTCGGCATCCGTGTACATACGGCCACGATCGTCGCGGACCGGAGTGACCGCGTTGTACCGGCGCTCCCACGCGCGGAGCGTATCGATGGCAATGCCAGTCAGCCTGGATACCGCGCGAATGGGGTAGTGCGCAGCCGCCTCCTGCACGTTCGTCACCGGACCACCATGCGGACGGCCGCCGCCGCCGTCGCCGTCGCGACCGTTCCCCACGCCACATCGACCACCGTGAGGACGAATGGCCACTGGCGGAGTGTCGAGTAGTTGGTGAAGTCGTAGACACCGTAGACGACGAGGCCCAGCAACGCGCCGTAGACGGCCGCGGACGAGACCGTGGGGGCGCGCGGGATCACGAAGAGCGCGATGCCGGTTCCAAGTAACACATAGACCACCAGCGCCGCAGGCCAGTTGGGCGCGATGCCACCGTCGACCAGCCGCACGATCGGCGCCAGTTGATCGCGGTAGAAGTTCTTCATCAACACCCCGAGCCAGATGCCGTCGAGCACCATGAACGCCAGAGCGCCAGCCATCGCGAGCTTGATCGTGGTTCCCATCGACATCCTCCGAGTCCTGAACAGTCGGTACGCGCAGCCTATCTCGGCTCGCCGCTATTGTCAATCGTTTGTCCATGACAAATAGTTGACATCTGGAACTCGAGCTGATATTTCTAGTCGCACCATGAAGACCGTGGCCGTCATCGGTGCAGGCATCTCAGGCCTTGCGGCGGCGTATCTGCTGAGCCGGCGCCATCGGGTCCACCTGTTCGAGAAGGACGTCCGGCTCGGCGGCCACACCAACACGGTGGTCATCCCTACGCCCGGCGGTCCCGTGCCGCTCGACACCGGATTCCTGGTGCACAACGATCGAACGTATCCACATCTCGTACGGCTGTTCAGCGAACTGGGAGTGGCCACTCACGACTCCGACATGTCGTTCGCCGTGTCGTGCCGGCGGAGCGGACTCGAGTACAGCAGCCGCGGCGCCAACGGGTTCTTTGCCCAGCGGCGGAACCTCGTCGCCCCGTCGCATCTCGGTTTGCTCCGGGAGATCCTGCGGTTCAACCGGGAAGCCCCGGCGCTGCTCGGCGCGCCGGATGCCGAACGCCACACGCTGGGAGACTTTCTCGAGTCGCGCCGTTTCAGTGAGGCCTTCACGCACCGGTACCTCTTCCCCATGGCCTCGGCCATCTGGTCGACCTCTCTCGACGCGATCCGATCCTTTCCCGCGCTGACGCTCATCCGCTTCTTCGACAACCACGGGCTGCTCTCGATCGCCTCGCAGCCGACCTGGAAGGTCGTGACCGGCGGCAGTCACACGTACGTGCCCAGACTTGCCGCCGGCGTGTCTGGGGACATCCACGAGGGCGCCGCGATCGAGTCCGTGCGACGAAGCGAGCGCGGTGTCACCGTGGCGTTCCGCGATCGGCCGTCGATGGCGTTCGACGAGGTGGTGTTCGCGTGTCACGGCGATCGGGTGCTGTCCCTCCTGGCGGATCCGAGCGACAGGGAGCGCGACGTGTTCGCCGGCTTCACCACCACGACGAACGTGGCCTGCCTGCACACCGACACGTCGATGCTGCCGCTGCGGAAGCCCGCGCGTGCCTCGTGGAACTATCTGCTCGCCGGCAACGCCGATGCACCGCCCGTTGTGACCTACGACCTGAATCGTCTTCAGGGACTGACGACATCCGAGCGATACTGCGTCACGCTCAATTCGGACAGCCACGTTGACGAGCGCCATGTGCTCCGTCGGTTCGTCTACCGCCACCCGCTCTACACGCGCCAGGCGATCACCGCCCAGCGCCAGTGGCACCAGGTGAGCGGTGTCAATCGGACGTACTACTGCGGCGCCTACTGGTTCTACGGCTTCCACGAGGATGGGTTGAAGTCGGCGATTCGGGTTGCGAGCGCCCTCGGGGTCGAATGGTGATCGAGCCCGGGCTCTTCGTCGGCACGCTGCGCCATCGGCGGCATGGGCCTGTCCGGCACGCCTTCACGTATCCCCTGTTCATGGTGCTGCTCGATATCGACCGCGTGCCTGAATTGATGCGCGCGTCGCGACTGACGAGCCACAACCGCTGGAACTGGGCGAGCTTCGACGATCGGGATCACCTCGGCGATCCGGCCCTCCCGCTCCGGGAACGACTGGCGCTCGACGCGGCTCGTCACGGCATCGAACTGCCAGATGGTCCCATCTTCCTGCTGACACACCTGCGCTATCTCGGCTATTGCTTCAACCCTGTGTCCTTCTCGTACTGCTTCGATCGCGCGGGGCGGTTGCACGTGGTCCTCGCTGAGGTGAGCAATACGTTCGGCGGTGTCCACAACTACTGGCTTCGACCCGATTCGTCCTCAGACACATTTCGCGCGACCGCGGCGAAGTCGCTGTACGTCTCGCCGTTCATGGACGTCGATCTCGACTACGCCTTTGCCTTCACGCCGCCGGCGGCGCGTCTGGTGGCTCATATGGAAACGATGAAGGCAGGATCGGTATGCTTCGACGCAACGCTGTCGCTCGAGCGACGACCCTGGAACGCGACGGAGATCCGGAACGTGCTCTTCCGCTACCCGGCCATGACGGCGAACGTCATGGTGGGGATTCACTGGGAGGCACTGAAGCTCTGGTGGAAGGGCGTACCGGCCGTACGTCGCATCACGAGCGACGGCGTTGGCGAACGAGCAGCCCTCGCGGCCGAGACTGCCCGTCAGACCGATTCAGCGATGGAGCGATGAGCATGGTAATGCACTGGGCGAAGACGGCGTTTCTCTCGGCCCTCAGTGGCACGAGCGGCGGGACGCTGACGGTGACGTGTCCGGACCGCACCTACCGGTTTGGGGAGCATGGCGAATTGAATGCCACGCTGGCCGTTCACGACGAGCGCTTCTTCCTGCGGGCGCTGACCGGCAGCGACATCGGCATCGGCGAGTCCTTCATGGATGGCGACTGGACGACCCCGGATCTCGTGCCGCTGGTGCGGTTGATGCTCCGCAATCGGCGGCTCCTCGAAGGACAGAGCCGCGTGATGGGTGCGCTGCACACGCTGGCGGGCGGCGTCGCTCGCCGCCTCAGGGACAATTCCTTGGCGGGCAGCCGGCGG
>Ga0062383_10000377_pt1 | contig 11488 bp, 6 predicted proteins | sample DOMMetBare3Fresh_FD_59508 | JGI IMG/M metagenome (GOLD analysis project Ga0062383, IMG submission 59508) | Wetland sediment microbial communities from St. Louis River estuary, USA, under dissolved organic matter induced mercury methylation -... | ecosystem: Environmental > Aquatic > Freshwater >... | reverse complement strand
CCGGCCGCGAAGGCCGGGCAGGCCCGCTGCGGGGTGGTGTCGACCGCCGCCGGGCCGTTCTTGTTCTGCGGCTTCGCGGCTCACCGCTCGGACGGCGGTGACGACGTCGCCGGCGGCCTGATCTACCTCCGGTCGATGGCCGGTCCCGGCCTGGCCGTGCTCGCCCGTCAGATCACGATGCCCATCACGCCGGCCCCCGGCCCGCCCCCGGCCGCGGGAGCGACCACCTCGATCGAGAGCTCGCTGGGCCGTCTCCAGGTCACCACCCGGGTCGCCAGCGGATCCCAGATGACGCTGAGCATCGTCGTCCCCACGGTCACCGACCGGTCAGTGACGCTGCAGGCGCTGCGCCCCCGGCCGATCCACCAGCACGCCGCCACGGTCGCGCGCTGGTTGATGCTGCTGATGGCGGTGCTCGGATCGCTGCTGTTCGTCGCGGTCGTCCTCATCATGCGACGCGAGGTCCGCCGCCAGGTGGCACCGCTGCGACGTACCACCGACGAGGTGATCCGATCGGGCGACCGCTCGTTGCGGATCGCCAGCACGGCAGGCGGCGAGATCGGTGGCTTGGCCGCCGGGATCGACAGCATGCTGAACGCGATGGCCACGCAGGACGCCGATCTCCGCGCCGCCACCCAGGACCGTGAGGCCCAGCTGCTCCAGAGCCAGCTGCAGCAACGGCTGGCCGGCCAGCACGTGCGCCAGCGCGCCCAGCAGGCGATCAACGAGACGGCTCGAGCCGTGGTGGCCGAGCTGGAGGACGTCATCCGGGAGGCCGAGACCGTCAAGGAGTCCGTCTCGGGGATCGATGACCGGGTCCGCGCCACGACCGCGGTGACCTCGCGGGTGCACCAGCATGCCGCTGCCGGCGCCCGGACTGCCGAGGCCGTCACCGAGAGCCTGCAGCAGGTGAGCGGCATCGCCCAGCTGATCGCAGCCGTCGCCGCCCAGACCAACCTGCTGGCCCTGAACGCGACGATCGAGGCCGCCCGGGCCGGCGAGGCCGGCCGCGGCTTCGCCGTGGTCGCCAACGAGGTCAAGCAGCTGGCGGCGACGACCGCCTCCTCGACCGGCGAGATCACCAGCACCCTGGCCGCGCTCGAACGGGACGTGGCGGCGATGGCCGCCATGATCACCGAGATGACCGACGGGGTGGCCGGCATCGGCCGCGAGACCGCTGAGCTGACCGACGTCGCCGCCGTCCAGAGGTCCGGGATGGGTGCACTCGACGTCGCGATGCGGGGGGCGCTCGCTCGCATCGAGGCGATGTCGTCGGTGACGGACCGGCTCGAACGGCGGGCTCACGAGCGGATCGCCGTCGACGGGACAGCGACGCTGCGCCGCGGGGACGCGTCCGGAACGGCCACTCTGCTGGACGTCAGCGAGGGCGGCCTGCGCTGCATCCTGGACGAGATGCCCGGCGTGCACGAGGGCTCGTCCGTGGACGTGGAGCTGTCGTTCGGGTCCCGCCGGGAGGTGCTGCAGGCGGTCGTCGTCCGCGAGGTCCCGGTCGACCAGGGCCGCGAGCTCGGACTGGAGTTCCGCGACCCCGGCGAGCACGGACGGCAGGTCGTCCGCGAGTTCGTCCGAGCCACCCTCGGCGACGCGCCTTAGGACCGACCGCTGCCAGGTTCGTCAGGGTGCCGCCCGCTCGCCCGCACCCGGCGCCCCCCCCAGCGCCGTCCTCTGGTGGGCAAGGGGCCCTTCGGACGCGCGCGTTATGCCCCTTCGCCACCAGAGGTCGGGTCAGCACGGGTCGGCGCGCTGCAGCAGCGGCAGGTCGTCGACCTGCTCACGGCCCTACCTGCCGGCGGGAGGGTCGGTCGCCACGCGACGTTGCAGTGCCGCAAGAACCTGGTCGTCGGTCGGCGTCCCGCTGATACCAGCGTCGGTGTGGTAGAGCCTGCACTGCATCCCGTCGCCGCTGCGCGCCACGGCGGACGGCTCGACGTCGATCCCGTCGACGCGCACGGTGGGTGAGCCGACGAAGTGCTCGCGCTGGGCCTCGTCGTCGGTGCGGATCTCCACCAGCCGCAGCGAGGCAGCGACGCCGGAGCCGGCGAGCAGACTCCGAAGCCGGGGCAGGAACGCCTCGTGGCTGGGGCAGCCACGGAAGTACAGCAGGTCGACCTGCCGTTCTCGACGAGCACCGTGCAGGGCGGGCGCGCTGCTCGACGGTGTCACGAGGCCAGTGTGCTCAGTGCCACGTCTGCACACCCCCCAGCGTCGCCCGCCGCGGCACCCGTGTCACGTGCCGCACGCCGTCGGCGGTTATTCATGACAGTCGCCCGGGTGACCGGGCCGGACGAGACCGGTCTCGTACGCGAAGATCACCAGGTGGACGCGGTCCGCGAGCTCCAGCTTGGCCAGCAGGTGCCCGACGTGGGTCTTCACGCTGCTCGGGGCGATGTGGACGGTGTCGGCGATCTCGGCGTTGCACAGCCCCCGCGCCACCAGCGTCAGCACGAGGTGCTCGCGCGCCGTCAACCGCGCGAGACGATCCGCGCCGGGCGGGGACGTCTGCGGCAGGGTCCGGGCCACGTAGGTGAGCAGGCGGCGGGTCACCGACGGCGCCAGCACCGCGTCGCCGGCCGCGACCACCCGGACCGCGCCGATGATCTCGTCAGGGGTGGCGTCCTTGAGGAGGAAGCCGCTGACGCCGGCGCGCAGCGCCTCGATGACGTCGTCGTCCAAGCCGTACGACGTCAGCGCCAGCGCCCGGGGCGGGGCGTCGCGGCTGCCCGCGCCACCGGTGATCCGGCGGACGGTCTCGAACCCGTCGAGCCCGGGCATCCGCAGGTCCACGATGGCGACGTCCGGTGCGTGCCGGCGGACCAGCTCGAGCGCGCGCTGCCCGTCCGCCGCCTCGCCGAGCACGACGATGTCCGGCTCGGGCTCCAGGCAGCTGCGGATCGCCGAACGCATCAGCGGGTGGTCGTCGGCGATGACCACTCCGATGCTCACGACGCGATCCCTTCCGACGGCCGAGCCAGCGGCAGCTCGGCGAGCACCTCGAACCCGCCGTCCGGGTGCGGTCCGACGGTGAGCGAGCCGCGCATCGCGGCCACCCGGTGCCGCATCCCGACGATGCCGCGCGCGGCGGCCGGGGCCCCACCGTCGCCAGGGCCGACACCGCGCCCGCGGACGCCATCGCCGGTACCGCGGATGCCGCCACCTCGGTCCCGGACACGGACCGTCAGGACGTCCCGCCCCTGGTCGACGTCGACCTCGACACTGGTCGGGCCTGCGTGCCTGAGCGCGTTCGTCAGCGCCTCCTGGACGATCCGGTAGGCGGTGAGCTCCACGGCGGGCGGCAGCGGCACCCCAGGGGACACCCGCACCCGCAGCTCCACCGGGAGGCCGGCCTGCTCGGTACGCGCCACCAGTGCAGCCAGACCGCCCAGCCGCGGCGGCCCCACCCCGGGCGTTCCCGGTGCCGGTTCGAGGACCTCGAGCATCCGTCGCATCTCGACCATCGCCTCCCGGCCGGCGCTCTCGATCGAGACGAGCGCCGCGCGGACGGCCCCGTCGCCGTCCGTCGCGACGTCCCGGCCGTCCGACGCCGGGCGCACGGCCCGCAGGGTGGCCCCCGCCTGGGTGACGATCACCCCGACGTGGTGGGCGACGACGTCGTGCAGCTCGCGGGCGATCCGCGCCCGGTCACGGTGCAGCGCCGCCGCCGTCGCCAGGTCCTGCTCCATCGAGGTCTGCTCGGCCCGCTCGACGGCGAGCGCGAGCCGGGCGCGACTCAGCTGGACGGCGCTGCCCAGCACCCAGGCGCCGACCACCGAGATCACGTAGACCAGGAACTCGTCGTCCGTGAGAGGGCTCTGATGGGTGAGGGCGAGCGCCAGCACGCCGCAGATCAGTGACCCGGTCACGGCGATGGAGGTGGCGAGCTCCAGCTGGACGGACACGGTGTAGAGCGCGACGAGTGCCGCCAGGGGCACCGGAGGAGGCGCGTACCCGAGGTTCTGGTACGCCGCGAAACCCAGGCAGGTCACCAGGAGGGCGACCAGCGGTGCGCGCCGGCGCCAGAGCAGCGGGACGGCGCAGGCCACCACGAGCAGCAGCCCGACGAGGTCGGGACTCGCGAACCGGAACTCCTGGTCGTCGTCCTCACGAACCAGCGACGCACGGGCCACCAGGCTGTCCAGCATCACCGCGGTCACGGCGGCCACGATCAGCAGGTCGCCCGCGGGCCCCTGCCGCGCACGGGCCACGCGTGCACGCACGACCGCGCCCACGCGCTCGCCGCGCCCACCTGTCCGTCGCACAACGACAGCCGGATCCGCCACAGGTACCGCCGCCCCTCACCCCTCGGTACCGCCCGCTGGAGACCGGAGGGGGACGTCTGTCTTTCGAGGCCGCCCTAGCCTCGATTCACAGGGTAGGTCACAGACCATCGCAATGTGATCGATTCGGCCCTTGACCGCCGTCGCCATGCCGTTCCGATCGGCATGCGCGCCGTCCTTTGCAGCTGCGCGACCGCGCCCGCGGGCCGGTCGCGTTGGCCCGGCGGGCGTGGGTCGTGCAGTACGACCGGTCATCGGGCGCAGGACCGGTCGTCGGAACGGTTGGAGGGGCTCGCATGACTCGATGGCTGCCCAGGACCGCGCTGCGCTTCGGGTGGGGAGTGATCGGCCTGGCCCTCGCGCTGGCCGTGGTCGCGGTCCCTGCCCTGCGGGGTGCCCCCGTCGACGTCTACCCGGAGTTCCGCCAGCCCCGGGTGGAGGTCCAGGCCGAGGCCCTCGGACTGTCGGCGGTGGAGGTCGAGCAGCTGATCACCGTCCCCCTCGAGCAGGACCTGCTCAACGGCGTCCCCTGGGTGGAGCGGATCACCTCGAAGTCGATGCCCGGACTGTCCTCCATCGAGCTCGTCTTCGAGGAGGGCACGGACCTGTACCAGGCCCGACAGGTCGTGCAGGAGCGGATGACCCAGGCCCACGCCCTGCCCGGGGTCGGCACGCCACCGGTGATGATCCAGCCGCAGTCGTCCGTCAACCGGGTCGCGATGATCGGCCTCAGCTCGACCGAGGTCTCCCCGATCGACATGTCGGTCCTGGCCCGCTGGCGGATCAAGCCGCGGCTGCTCGGCGTCCCCGGCGTGGCCAACGTCTCGATCTGGGGTCAGCGTGACCGCCAGCTCCAGGTGCAGGTCGACCCGCAGCGCCTGCAGGCCGGCGGTGTCAGTCTCACCCGGCTCATCGAGACCACCGGGAACGCCCTGTGGGTCTCGCCGCTGAGCTTCGTCGAGGCGTCGACCCCCGGCACCGGTGGCTTCGTGGAGACGCCCAGCCAGCGGCTCGGCGTCCAGCACGTCTCTCCGATCACGACGTCGGACGCCCTGGCCGACGTCGCCATCGAGGGCGGCGGCGGCCAGCGGATCGGCGACGTCGCGGACGTCGTGGAGAACCACCAGCCCCTCATCGGGGACGCGGCGATCGACGGACGCGCCGGGCTGCTCGTCGTCGTCGACAAGTTCCCGGACGCCGACCCCACGCAGGTGACGCGCGACCTCACGGCCGCGATGCAGTCCATGCAGCCCGGGCTCGGCGGCATCACCGTGGACACGCAGGTCTACCGGTCGGGCTCGTTCATCGAGGACGCACTGGCCCGCACCGGGCTGGCCGTGCTCGTCGGCCTGCTGCTCATGGTCGCCGCGATCGGCCTGCTCGTGTCCTGGCGCGCGGCCGTGGTCGCCCTGGTCTGCGTGCCGGTCTCGGTGCTCACCGCGCTCTACGTGCTGCACCTGCGGTCGACGACGTTCACGGCGATGACCGTGCTGGGGCTGGCCGCCGCGCTGAGCCTCGTCGTCGACGACGTCGTCGGGGACTACCAGCGCTACCGGCACCGTAGCCGGCACCCGCGCCCCGGGGACGAGGCGCTGTCCCGCGGCAGGCTGGTCGTCGACTCGCTCGTCGAGGGCCGGGTACCCGTCGGCTACGCGCTCGTGGTCGCGGTGCTCCTGTCCGCGCCGGTCCTGCTGCTGCCCGGGGTCGCCGGTGCCTTCGGCCGGCCGGCGGCCGTCACGTACCTGCTGGCGCTCGCTGCGGCGTTCGTCGTGGCGCTGACCCTGGCACCCGTCCTGGCGGCTCTGCTGGGTCCCGGCCCGGCCGGCGACCCCGACCACCACGTCACGGTCCCCAACCAGGCCGGCCGGGTCACCACCGGTGACGCGACCCGGCCCGAGGGTGCCGACCAGCCGGCCGGCGGCAGCACCACCGCACGGGCCCGCGCAGGCGCGCTCGTCGCCTCGATCGGTGGCGCCGCCCGCCGTCCGGTCGCGGCCGCCGCCGTCGTCGTGGTGCTCGCCGCGGCGGCGGGCGTCGGCATCGCCGCGAGCGGCTCCGGCAGCTGGCTGCCCGACCACGGCGACCGGAACCTGCTCGTCCGGCTGCAGACCGCAGCCGGGACGTCGCTGCCGGAGATGTCGCGCGTCGCCGCGCTCGTCGCCGCGGAGCTCGACGGCACGGCCGGCGTCGCCTCGGTCGGCACCACGGTCGGCCGCGCCCTGACCTCGGACCGGCTCGTCGACGTCAACTCGGCCGAGCTGTGGGTGACCCTGGCGTCGGACGCGGACACCCAGGCCGTCACCCGCGCGGTGCGCGCCGTCGCCACCGGCTACCCGGGCGTCGAGGGTCAGCTGCGCAGCTACAGCACCGACCGGCTGGAGGCCGGGACGCCGCGGCCGGCAGGGGACCTCGTCGTGCGGGTCTACGGCAGCGACTACGGTGCCCTGGCCACCGCGGCCGACCAGGTCCGCGGCATGCTCACCTCCGTGCGCGGCGTCGTGACGCCGCGGGTGCAGGTGCTGCCCACCCAACCGACCGTGCGCATCCAGGTGGACCTGGAGAAGGCGAAGACGGTGGGCCTCAAGCCGGGCGACGTGCGCCGGGAGGCCGCGACCCTGATCTCCGGCCTGCTCGTCGGGAACCTCTACGAGGAGCAGAAGGTCTTCGACGTCATCGTCTGGGGCGGACCCGCGCAGCGGTACAGCCCCGACGTCCTGTCGTCGCTGCTCATCGACACGCCGACCGGCACCCAGGTCCGCCTCGGCGACGTGGCCGACGTCTCGCTCGCACCCGAGCCCGTCGTCGTCGCCCACGACGCCGTCCTGCGGCACCTGGACGTCGTCGCCTCGCTACCGGGTGGCGACCACGACGCCGTCGCGGACTCGGTGTCCGCACGGCTGCGGGCGATGTCGCTGCCCCTGGAGTACCGCGCCGAGGTCGTGGACGACCCGACGCCGGCCGGTCCGGGCCAGCAGGTGTGGTGGGTGCTGGCCGCCGTAATCGTCGGGGTGCTGCTGGTCTTCCAGGCCGCGACCCGGCGCTGGCGGACGGCGCTGCTGCTGACCGTGCTCGTGCCGCTCGGCTGCGCCGGCGGGCTGCTCGTCGCACCGGCCGTCGGCGGGGTGCGGACCGCGAGCGTGCTGGCCGGTCTGGTGGCAGTCCTGGCACTCACCGCGCGGCACGGGCTCGCGGTCGCGACGGCGGCCGCCGAACGGACGGCGTCCCGGACGGCGGGCGCGGCGCAGGCCGTGGCGGCGACGGTGCGGGAGCGGTCGGTGCCCGTGCTCGTCTCCGCGACGGCGATCGCCGCCCTGGTCGCGCCGGCAGCGGTGCTCCCGGGCCCTGGTCTCGAGTTCGCCCGACCGGCCGCGGTCGTACTCCTCGCGGGACTGGTCAGCAGCGTCCTCGTCACGCTCGTCGTCCTGCCCGCCGGCCTGGTGGCGCTGGCCGCTCGCGGCGGACCGGACGCCACCGCACCGCCGCCCCCCGACGACCTGGACCTCAGGGACGGGCGTCCACTGGCCACGGCCACTGCCACTGCCACTGCCACGGAGGGGAACTGACGATGCTCAACAACAGGCGATGGTTCGCGGTCGTCCTGGTCGGCGGAGCCCTGCTCCTCGGCGGCTGCGCCGACACCGAGACCAGTGAGAGCGAAGGGGACCCCGCAGCGACGATCGAGGAGGTCGCGGGCTCCGACGTCCTGAAGGTCACGCTGACCGACCTCGCGGTCAAGCGTCTCCAGCTCACCACCGCGGCGGTCGCCGCCGGGCCCGCGGGCGCCGCGCTGCAGGTGCCCTACGCCGCCGTCGTCTACGACACCGACGGCGCCGCCTGGGTCTACACGTCCCCGGCGAAGAACGCGTTCGTCCGCACCCGGGTGACGATCACGGACATCAAGGGGACGGTCGCGACGCTGAGCGCCGGGCCGCCGGTCGGGACCCAGGTCGTCACCGTGGGCACTGCCGAGCTGCTCGGCGCCGAGGCCGAGCTCGGAGCCTGACGTGGAGCCTCGGCAGAGCGTCCTGGCACGCGTCGTCGGGACGAGCCTGCGTCTGCGCTACCTCGTCGTCGCGCTGGGCGTCACCATGATGGTCGTCGGGGTCGGCGCGCTGCCGGCGATGCGGGTGGACGTCTTCCCCGAGTTCGCGCCGCCCCGCGTGGAGATCCAGACCATCGCGGTCGGCCTGTCGTCGGACGACGTCGAGGCGCTCGTCACCGTGCCGCTGGAGCAGGCGCTCAACGGCGTCCCCCGACTGGACCAGCTGCGGTCGCGGTCGGTGCACCAGCTGTCGTCGATCAAGCTGATCTTCAAGTCCGGGACCGATGAGCTGCTGGCCCGGCAGCAGGTCCAGGAGCGCCTGGCCGAGGTCGCCCCGAGCCTGCCGACGTGGGCCGCCCCACCGGTGATGCTCGCGCCGCTGTCGGCGACGAGCCGCGCGGTCAAGATCGGGATGACCTCCGACCGGTACTCGGTCATGGAGATGTCCATGACGGCCTACTGGACGGTCCGGGCGCGCCTCATGCAGGTGCCCGGAGTCGCGAACGTGGCGATGTGGAACGAGCGGATCCAGATGCTCACGGTCCAGGTGGAACCGGACCAGATGGCCGCCCGCGGGGTCGCGCTGGACGACGTCATGGAGGCCACCGCCGACTCCGTCGACTCCGGCCTGCTGCAGTTCTCGGCCGGGTCGGTGATCGGCACCGGCGGGGTGGTCGAGACGCCCAACCAGCGGATCGGCGTGCGGCACGTGCTGCCGGTCGTCGGCGCGGGCGACCTCGCCGAGGTCACCGTTCCGCAGCGCGGCGGGGGGCTCGCGCGGCTCGGGGACGTGGCGACCGTCAAAGACGACTACCCGCCGCTGATCGGCAGTGCAGTGATCAACGACAGCCCGGGCCTGCTCCTCGTCGTCGAGAAGCTGCCCTGGGCGAACACGGTCGCGCTGACCCAGGGGGTCGAGGAGGCGATCCGTTCCCTGGAGCCGGGGATGGCCGGGATCCAGTTCGACACGACGATCTTCCAGCAAGCGAGCTTCATCGAGATCGCGATCCGCAACCTCACGCAGTCGCTCGTGCTCGGGTTCATCCTCGTCGTGGTGATCCTGTTCCTGTTCCTGTTCGAGTGGCGGGTCGCGCTGATCAGCGTCCTGACCATCCCGGTGTCGCTCATGTCGGCCATGCTCGTCCTCTACTGGCGTGGCGAGACGATCAACACGATGACCCTGGCCGGGCTGGTGATCGCGCTCGGCGCGGTCGTCGACGACGCGATCATCGACGTCGAGAACATCGTCCGACGGCTGCGCCAGCACCGGCTCGCGGGCAGCGACCGCTCGACGGCCTCGATCATCCTGGACGCGTCGCTGGAGGTCCGGGCACCGATCGTCTACGCGACCCTGATCATCGTCACGGCATCGGTGCCGATCTTCCTGCTCCAGGGTCTCACCGGGGCGTTCTTCCGACCGCTGGCGATCTCCTACACCCTGGCCATCCTTGCCTCGCTCGTCGTCGCACTGACGATCACGCCCGCGCTGTGCCTGCTGCTGCTGCGCGGGGCACCGATCGAGCGGCGCGAGTCGCCGGTGGTGCGGCGACTGCAGTCGGGGTACGCGTCCGGGCTCGCCCGGGTCGTGATCCGGCCGGCGCCGGCGTACGCCGTCGTGGCGGTGGTCATGGTGGCCGGCATCCTGCTCGTGCCACGCCTGGGCCAGTCGCTGTTCCCGGCCTTCAAGGAACGCGACTTCCTCATGCACTGGGTGCTCCAGCCCGGCACGACGACGGCCGAGATGGAGCGCAGCATGACGCTGGCGAGCGCCGAGCTGCGCGCCATCCCGGGCGTGCGCAACTTCGGCACGCACATCGGCCAGGCGAACCAGTCCGACGAGGTCCACGGGGTGAACTTCGGGGAGAACTGGATCAGCGTCGACCCGTCGGCGGACTACGAGGAGACCCTCGAGGCGATCCAGGCTGTCATCGACTCCTACCCCGGGATGTTCCGCGACGTGAAGACCTACCTCAAGGAGCGCGTCGGTGAGGTGTCCAAGGGCGCCGGCGAACCGGTCGTCCTGCGGATCTACGGCGAAGACCTCGGGGTGCTCCGCGGCAAGGCGGCGGAGATCAAGGACATCCTCGCCGGCATCGAGGGTGTGACCGACGCGCATGCCACCGTGTCCGCCGACATCCCCCAGCTCGAGGTCAAGGCCGACCTGGCGAAGGCCGCGGCCGTCGGGCTCAAGCCGGGCGACATCCGGCGCGCCGCGTCCACGCTCGTCGCAGGCGAGGAGGTCGGCGACATCTTCCGCGACGGCAAGGCGTACGACGTCGTCGTGTGGAGCACACCGCAGACTCGCAGCGACCCGCAGGCGCTCGCGAACCTGCCCATCGACACGCCGTCCGGCCGCGCCGTGCGGCTCGGGGACGTCGCGACCGTGCGGATCGTGCCGAGCCCCAACGCGATCGAGCGGGAGGGCGACTCGCGCTACCTCGACGTCGGCGCCGAGGTCGCGGAGCGCGACGTCGGGTCGGTGGTGCAGGAGTTCGAGGAGAAGCTCGAGGGCGTCTCGTTCGCCCAGGGCTACCACGCCGACCTTCTCGGCGAGTACGCCGAGCGCAAGGCGGCCAACCGGCAGCTGCTGATCACGGCCCTGTTCGCGGGGCTCGCCATCCTCCTGCTGCTCCAGGCGTCCTTCGGGCGGTGGCGGCTGGCCCTCCTCGTGCTGCTGACACTGCCGATGGCGCTGGTCGGCGGGGTGCTCGCGGCCTGGGCGACCGGTGGGGTCGTCACGCTCGGCTCGCTCGTGGGCTTCTTCACGGTGTTCGGCCTCAGCGCACGCAACGGCATCCTGCTCATCAACCACTGCCAGCACCTGGAACGCGAGGAGGGGGTGCCGTTCGGGCCCGGTCTTGTCGTGCGCGGGGCCAAGGAGCGGTTGTCCCCCATCCTCATGACGACGCTCGCCGCCGGGCTGGCCCTGGTCCCCCTCGTCGCGCTCGGCGAGCGACCCGGGCAGGAGATCGAGCACCCGCTGGCGATCGTCATCCTCGGCGGCCTGGCGACGTCGACGCTGCTCAACCTGTTCGTCCTGCCGTCGCTGTACCTGCGTTTCGGCGGCCCGGGCGAACCGCCTGCGGCGCCCGCCCCGGAGCGCGAGCTCGTCGACGCGACCGTGTGACGACGCGACCGTGTGACGACGCGA
>Ga0062383_10000376_pt1 | contig 11495 bp, 10 predicted proteins | sample DOMMetBare3Fresh_FD_59508 | JGI IMG/M metagenome (GOLD analysis project Ga0062383, IMG submission 59508) | Wetland sediment microbial communities from St. Louis River estuary, USA, under dissolved organic matter induced mercury methylation -... | ecosystem: Environmental > Aquatic > Freshwater... | reverse complement strand
CGGAGGTCGTCGACGCGTGCGACCTCCCGCCGGACTTCGCGCTCGCGGTGTGGGCCGAGCACGGCCTCGTCGGCCAGGGGCTACGACCGCTGGACGACGACGATCTGTGGGCGCTGCCGGCGCTCGCCGGTCACGCGGACGTCCGGGAGCGGCTGCGAGTCGCGGCCCGACGTGTGCCGGCAGTCCTCGCCCGGTTCGCCGGACTGCGGCACGGGATGCCGCACGGGGACGCGAGCCCGCAGAACCTCCTCGTACCGGCGGCCGACCCGCAGTCCTTCGTCGTCATCGACATCAGCTTCCAGACCCCCGCGCCGCTCGGCTTCGACCTGTCGCAGCTCGTCGTCGGGCTCGCCCACGCCGGCGTCGTCCCGGCCGACCGGCTGCCCGCCGTCGAGGAGGCCGTCCTCGGTCCCTTCGCGGACGGAGCGCGGGCCGCCGGGGTCGAGATCGACGACGCCGAGGTGGCTGCGACCTACGCGGGCACGCTGCTCGTGCGCAGCGGGTTCACAGCCATCCCGTACGACCGGGCGGCCGACCCCGAGGCGGCGGCCGAGGTCGCGGCCCGCATCGGCCTCACCAGGTTCGTCCTCGACGCGGCCGACCGGCTGCTCCCGGGATGAGCCGGGGAGCCCGCCGTGGCCGCCGGGACGTGCGTCGCGGTCAGCCCATGCTCTTCGCGCCGTCGATCGCCTCGCGGAGGATGTCGGCGTGCCCGGCGTGCTGCGCCGTCTCGGCGACGATGTGCAGCACGACCCGGCGGACCGACCAGCGCGCGCCTGGCTCGAACCACGGCGCGGCCGGCAGCGGGTACGCGGCGTCGAGATCGGGCAGCGTCGCGACGAGGTCGTCGGTGCGCGCCGCGACCTCGTCGTACGCGGCGAGCAGCCCGGCCACGGTCTCGCCGGGCAGCATCATGAAGCTGTCCGCATGCTCGGCCCAGTCGTGCTCGTCGTCGTCGCCGCCGGACAGTGCCCGAGTGTTCCCGGTCATGAAGCCGGCCCAGGCGGACTCGGTGCGGGTCACGTGCTTGACGAGCCCGCCGAGGCACAGCGCGCTCACCGTCGGGGTGAGCGCGGCCTGATCGTCGGTGAGGTCGCGCAGCGGCAAGCGCAGGAAGAACCGGTGCTTGCGCAGCGCCTCGACCAGGTCGGCGCGTTCGCGGGTCAGGGTCGCTGCGGGGCTGCCGGGGTCGTCGGTCGTCATGCGAGCAGCCTAGGGACCGGGTCGGACAGTTCGCCCCGGCCCGGTAGGAGGACAATCACGGCCGTGGCGAAGTACCTGGACGTGCACCCCGTCAACCCGCAGGCCCGGGCGATCGCCGAGGCGGTGCGCGTGCTGCGGTCGGGCGGGCTCGTCGTCTACCCGACCGACTCCTGCTACGCGCTCGGCGCCAGGATGGGCGAGCAGCGGGCACTGGAGCGGATCCGGGAGATCCGCAACCTCGACCACCGGCACCACTTCACCCTCGTCTGCGCGGACTTCGCCCAGCTCGGGCAGCTGGTCAACATCGGCAACGCGGCGTTCCGGCTCGTGAAGGCGTGCACCCCGGGGCCGTACACGTTCATCCTCCCGGCGACCCGGGAGGTCCCGCGCCGGCTCCTGCATGCCAAGAAGCACACCGTCGGCGTGCGGATCCCCCGGCACACCGTCGCGCAGGCCCTTCTCGCCGAGCTCGGCGAGCCGCTGCTGTCGAGCACGCTCCTGCTGCCCGACCACGACGAGCCGCTCACCGACGGCTGGACGATCAAGGAGGAGCTCGACCACGTCGTCGACGTCGTCCTCGACTCCGGCGACTGCGGCACCGAGCCGACGACCGTCGTGGACCTGTCGGACGGCGTCGAGGTCGTCCGGGTCGGCGCGGGGGACGTCAGCCGGTTCGTGTGACGCGGCGTGCCCGGCGCACGGCGTCCGGGACGGGGGCCTCGCCGAGGCGGACGAGCGCGACCCCGGTGACGATGACGAGCCCGCCGACGAGCTGCAGGGCCGTCGGCATCTGGCCCAGCGTCAGCCATGCGAAGAGGACGGCGAAGAGCACCTCGGTGAGCCCGACGAACGAGGCGAGCCGCGCCCCGAGCAGCCGGCTGCCGTGGATGCCCGCGACGTACGCGACGGCCGCGGCCACCAGGGACAGCCCGAGGACGGGGTAGACCCAGCTGACCTCGGCGCCCATGAACCGGACGGCGACCCTCGGCGCGTCCATCGGCAGCAGGCCGACGGCACCGGTGGCGGCCAGCGCGAGTGCACCCACCGTGAGGCCCCCCCAGGCCATCGCGAGCGGCGGCAGCCCGTCGTCCGTGTGGGCGGAGATGACGAAGAACACCGCGAGCCCGACCGCGGCGCCGAGCCCCCAGAGAACCCCGACGACGTCGACCCGGACGGCTCCCAGGACGTCGAGGACGAGCGTGAGCCCCGCGACCGCCGTCGCCCCGCCGGCGACGGTGAGCGGTCGCGGCCGCTGGCCGTGCCGGGCCCACATCCAGCCGACCACGAGCACGGTCCCGAGGTACTCGAGCAGGAGCGCGACCGCGACGTCGAGGCGCTCGACGGCGTTGAAGTAGAAGAGCTGGCAGGCCGCGACCGCGACGACGCCGTAGGTGACGACGGGGCGCCAGTTGCGCACGAGCAGGTGCCAGCGGCCGCGCAGCGTGAGCAGCGTGGGCACGGTCAGGACGGCCGCCGCCAGGGCGACCCGGGCGGTCACCGCGGCGGCCGACGACCAGCCGGCCTCGAGCAGGGACGCCGCGAAGGCGCCGGACGTGCCGAAGGTCGCCGTCGACAGGAGCGTGAGCGCCAGGCCGGTCCCGACCGACGGCGCCCGGCGTCCGGCGTCGGCCGGTGCGGCGGGCGCCGCGGCGGTCGAGACGCCTGCGGGGGCGCTGGTCGGGCTCGGCGCCATTGGGGCCTCCAGGTCGTTCGGCGGCGCACCGGGATGCGACACGTGATGTAAGTGTCAAAGCGTAGAATGACTGTGACAGCACCAGCCTAGGATGGTTTCTGAAAGGGGTCAAGTTGCCATTTGCCCATGACACCGAGGTGGCTCTGTCGTCGCTCGCGGCCCTCGTGAACACCGCCTGCGGCGAGGTCGACGGGCTCGCGGACCTCGCCGACCTCGACGCGTTCGTCGAGGAGCGGCGGTGGACCGGCAGCCGCACGCACGACGCGGCCGAGCTGGACGCCGTCCGTGCTCTGCGGACCCGGCTGCGGGGCCTGTGGGACGCCGACGAGGACGGCGCGGCCGTGCTCGTCAACGCGCTCCTGCGCGAGGGCGCCGCCATGCCGCAGCTCGTGCGGCACGACGGCTGGGACTACCACCTGCACGCGACGTCCCCGCAGGCGCCCCTCGCCGACCGGATGGCCGTCGAGGCCGCGATGGCCGTGGTCGACGTGATCCGCAGCGGCGAGCTCGACCGCCTGCGGGTGTGCGCCGCCGACGACTGCCGGGACGTCATGGTCGACCTGTCGAAGAACCGCTCGCGCCGGTTCTGCGGCACCACGTGCGCGAACCGTACGAACGTCGCCGCCTTCCGCGCCCGCCGGGCGGGCCGGGGGTGAACGGGCGTCTCAGCCGGCCGCGACGCAGGCGCTGCGGTACACGGTGGCAGGCATGGGACGCCGCAGCTGCCACGTGATGGCGATCGGCCGTTCGCCGCGGTGGCTCACGTAGTCGACGTCGCCCAGGCAGACGAACGGGGCCGACCCGACCTCGTCCTTCTGACGGTCCCTGGTGAAGAGGATGACGTGCGAGCCGGTCTCGTGGTGCTGCAGGTAGCGGCGCCCGGTGCTCGACCCGACCGTGGTCATGTTCTGCGACTCCCAGTGGAAGAGGTCGGGGCTGATGGCGTAGTCGCGGTACATGGTCGTCGGTGAGAAGTCCTTCTCGGACTTGTGCAGGTTGACGAGCAGCACGTCGACCTGTCGCGCGGGCGACCACTCCACGCCCTTGACGTGTCCCCGGGTCTTGCGCTCGAGGGACGCCCATCCGATCGCGGCGAGGATCTCGTCGCGCCGGTAGCGGGCATGGCTGAAGAGCGGCACGTCCTCGAGCGCCGGGCCGAGCGGAACAGGCAGCGCCCGTGCCCGGTCCACCGAGAGGGCGGTCAGCCGGCTCAGCTCGTCGCCGACGGCGGGGTGCTCGCGCAGCTGCCGCAGGCCCTGGTCGTAGCTGTCCAAGCCACCACCGTCCGGCCACATCGTGAAGAAGAGCATGAGCGCCAGCTGCTGCTCGCGGTCGGACAGCTCGTCGTACGCCGTCGTGGGTGCGCCGTCCGGTCCCGCACCCGCCAGGCGTGCGTACGTCCGCGCCCGCTCGGGATCGTCGACGTGCGCGAAGGCAGCCATCCGGCGCAGCAGGTCGGCCTCTGCCGGTCCGGCCGGCAGCGTCGGGAGCCCGGCCTCGCGACGCAGGGCGGTCCACGAGCCGCCGGACCGGTAGACGTCGGCCAGCTCGGTCCCGCTCTCGTGCAGGTAGCCGGCGAGGTCGAGGTCGCCGTGCGACCTGACGTCGTCGACGAGCCGGCGCCGCGACAGCGTCACCTGCTGCCTGAGGTTCTCCAGCACGATGGTGCGGGAGACCCGGTCGAGGATGATCTGGCTCCCCGACGGCAGGAAGGGGAAGCCGTGCTCCACCTGGTGCTGCAGTCCGCGCCGGGTCGCACCTGTCAGACCCCGGTAGCGGGCGTCGAACCGGAACTCGCGCCGGTGCTGCCCGATGAGGTCCAGCACGGTCAGCACCGCCTTGTCCGGTGCACGCCGCAGCCCCCGGCCCAGCTGCTGGAGGAAGAGCGTCGCGCTCTCGGTCGGCCGCAGCATGAGCAGGGTGTCGACCTCGGGGACGTCGACTCCTTCGTTGAAGAGGTCGACCGCGAAGAGGCAGCTCACCGTCCGGTCCCGCAGCCGCCGCAGGGCGTCCGCGCGCTCGGCGTCGGACGTGCGGGCGGACACGGCGACCGAGGGGACCCCGGCGGCGGTGAACCTCTCGGCCATGTAGCGGGCGTGCTCGACCGAGACGCAGAACCCGATCGCGCGCATCCGGCCGACGTCGGTGACGATGTCCCGCAGCGCGGCGAGCACCTTGGCGGTCCGGGCGTCGTTGCCTGTGTAGACGCGGGTCAGCTCACCGACGTCGTAGCCGGTGCCGCGCTTCCAGGTCACGGTCGTCAGGTCGACGTCGTCCGCGACGCCGAAGTAGTGGAAGGGGACGAGGAGGTCGTCGGCGAGCGCGTCCCAGATCCGCATCTCGTACGCCGTCCGCCCGTCGAAGAACGACCGGACGTCCACGCCGTCCGAGCGTTCCGGTGTCGCGGTCAGGCCGAGCAGCTCCTGCGGGCGGAAGTGGTCGAGCACCCGCCGGTAGGTCGCGGCCTCGGCGTGATGGAACTCGTCGATGACGATCACGTCGAACTGACCCGGGTCGATGGTTCCGACGCCGCGACCCGCAAGGGACTGGACGCTCGCGAAGACGTGCCGCCAGGTGCGAGGGACGTCCCCGCCGACGAGGCGCTCGCCGAAGGAGGCGTCGCTGAGCGCCTCCTGGTAGGTGCGCCGGGCCTGGTCGAGGATCTCCTGGCGGTGCGCGACGAACAGCAGGGACAGGTCCCGTCCCGCCCTCTCGCGCAGCGCGCGGTAGTCCAGAGCGGCGACGACGGTCTTGCCGGTCCCGGTGGCGGCGACCACGAGGTTGCGGTGACGGTCGTGGACCAGGCGCTCGGAGTCCAGCGCCTCCAGGATGAGCCGCTGGTGCGGCCTCGCGTCGAGCTGCAGACCCGAGAGCGTGATCTGGTCCCGACGTGCGACGCCTCGGCCACCCGCCGCCAGGGCCGCGGCGAGCCGCTCGCCGTCCCGGTCGGGGTCGTACCCGACGAACGCGGGGTCGGCCCAGTACGTGTCGAAGGTCGCGGCGAACTTGCGGACGAGCTCCGGGGTCTGGGTGCCCGAGAGCCGGACGTTCCACTCCAGGCCGTCGACGAGCGCCGACCGGGACAGGTTCGAGCTGCCGACGAACGCCGTGTCGAAGCCCGAGTTCCGGCGGAAGAGCCACGCCTTGGCGTGCAGCCGGGTCGACGCGGTCTCGTAGTGGACCTTCACCTCGGCGCCGAACCGACGGGCGAGCTCGTCGACCGCCCGCTGCTCCGTGCCACCGAGGTACGTCGTCGTGATGACGCGCAGCGGCACGCCGCGGTCGCGGAGCACCGTCAGCGGCTCCTTGAGCACCCGCAGGCCGTGCCAGCGGATGAACGCGCAGAGCAGGCTGACCTCGTCCGCGCTCGCCAGCTCGGCGGCGAGCTCCGACTGCAGGGACGGCTCGCCCGCCGCGTTCGTGAGCAGGGCCGACGTGCCCAGCGGCGTCAGCGGCCTGGTCAGGGCGAAGACGCCCGGGGCGACCCGACGGGTGAGCGTCACGAGCTGCTGCAGCCCGTCGTCGACGGACTCCTGTTCCGACTCCAGCGTCAGCAGCAGCTGGTTGACCACCCGGAGCCGCTCGCTGGCGTCCTTGCGGTGGGTGAGCACGTCCTCGACGGCCTGGGCGACGTGTCGGGCGAGGACCCCCGGTGCCTCCTGCTCCCCGACGGCCTCGAACCGGGGCTCGACGTCGCTGAGCGCGGCGAGCTGCTCGAGCAGCCGCCGGGTCCGGACGCTCTCGTAGACCCCTGGCGCCAGCTCCGTCACGCCGGCAGCTTGGCACGGCCGCCTAGGCTCGCAGGGATGGACGTCGTCGAGCGCGCCCGGGCGGACCTCGCCGCGGGGCGCGCATGGAAGGCCCGCGACCGGCTGAACGGGGCGCTGGTGCATCGGGCGGACGACGCGGTGCTCGGGCTGCTCGGCGAGGTCTGCTTCGCGATGCAGGACCAGCCGGCGGCCGGGGCGGCGTGGTTCGGGACGGCGCGCGGCGGGGACGACGTCGACGCGGCCCTGGCGGCGTGGCGGGAGCGCCACGGGGACGCCCCGGACGAGCTGTGGCGGTCACTGCCCTGGCCAGTTCGAGCGCGTCCTCGACGTGCTGCTCGTCGGGCTCGGGGTTGTCGTCCTGCTCTTCGTCCTGGCCAGCGTCGGTGTCGGCGCCGTCACGATCGTCCGACCGCTGTGGCCCTGACCGGCCGTGCTCCCGGAACGGCGCAGAAGGCGTCGACTGGTCCGGCCGTTCCGGCGGGGTGGGCGTACGCCCGGTCGGCCGGCGTCGAGTTGCTGGTGTGACGTGGGAGTTTCCGGCTTTCGCCACCCCGCAACGCCGCTTCGTGCCAGCCTGTGCTCAGAAATGGGGTCATTGGGAGGGTGAGGTGACCGCGGACCGATGAGGTTCCCGCGCAGATGGACTCCGTGACCGGCACCGCCAAGTGCTGCCGGCTCTGGGCCGTCCTCCTCTACACCCGGATCGGCCGCTGCGGCGGGTGCGGCGAGCGCCCGCGTCTCGTCGCCGCCGAACCCCCCTGGGCGTTCGCCAGCTCCGTCGACTCGACCGACGAGGACGCCGCCTAGGCGGCGCCCCTCGGTCGTCGGCGTCCCGGTCCGCACCCTGCGCTCCCTGCGGCCCGTGGACGACGTCCCCGAGGCGCGCGGTCTCGTCTGTTCTGCCCTCAGGCCCCGTCCGCGATCGCTCGGTCGACGAGGGCCGCGGCCGCCGTGACGTCGAGCGTGCGCCCGGTCCTGGCCAGCAGCGTGTCGACCGCGGCCCGCATCCGCTCGGGATGGACGACGAGCCCGTCGAGGCTCGCCCTGGTGTGCTCGGCGGTGGCGGCCGAGAGCCGCAGCAGGTCGACGAGGGTGGCGGACTCCGCCTGCCAGCCGCCGAGCGCCGCGGCGAGCTCGACGACACGACCGCGGGTCGGGTGCCACGGCACGACGGGCGGGCCGAGTTCGAGGTACGCGGCAACGGCGGCGCCCAGGGCCACGGCGTGCGGCCCGGCCGCGGCGGGCGTCCCGACGGCCCCGGCGAGCTGGACGGCGAGCCGGGTCGCGCGCACCTCCTCGAGCCGGCGCAGCGCCTCCCCGACCCCGAGCAGCCGGACGGCGGCGAGCGCGCCGAACGTCGTCGGCTCGCCGTGCTGCAGGAGCGTGCGCCCGACCATCGGGGTGTCCCGGTGCTCGGCGGCCAGCGCGGCGAGCAGGTCGGTCACCGCCCGTCCCGTCGTCAGGACGACGCCGGTCGCGTCCCGGGCGACGAGCATGGTGGCGGTGTCGACGACGTCCTGGCTCGTTGCGGCCACGTGGACGGCCTGCCTGGCGTGCTCCGGTACGAGCGCGCGGATCCGTCCGACGAGCGCGACGACCGGGGTCGCCTCGGTGGCCACCGAGGCGGCGAGCCCGGTGAGGTCGACCGAACCGCGGACGTCGACCTGTGCCGAGATGCAGGCGTCGGCGACGACCCGGGCGGACGCGGCGTCCACGAGCCCGACGTCCCCGGCCGCCCGGGCCAGTGCAGCCTCGAAGCGCAGCATGGCCCGGACCCACGCGACGTCGTCCGTCGCCGCGTCGGCGGCCGGCGTCGTGGCGGCCGTCCGGAACAGGTCAGATGTCGAAGAAGACAGTCTCGTCCGCCCCCTGGAGCCGGATGTCGAAGCGGTGGCCGCCGTCGGCGGGCGCCGCGACGAGCGTATGCCTGCGGGCCGCGGGCACTGCCCGGTCGCGGACGGTCAGCCGGCCGCCGGGTCGGGCTCGATCCGGACCGTGACCGGCGTGCCGGCCTCGAGCGAGCGCGACACCGTGCAGGTGCGCTCGTGCGCCGTCCGGACGGCGCGCGGCAGGATCGCGCGGGCGGCGTCGCCGTCGGGGCCCTCTGGGAACGTCACCGAGAAGGTCAGGGTCACGTCCCGCAGCCGGTTGCCGTCGTCGTCCCGCTCGACGCGGGCGTCGACCCGTGCACCGAACGTCTCGGCCTGGCTGCGACGCCCCGTGACGACGTCCACGTCGACCGCGGAGCAGCCGGCCACCGCCGCGAGGAGCAGCTCGACCGGCGAGAAGGCGTCCCCGGCCTTGCTGCCGAACCTCAGCTCGGCTCCCCGCGGGTTCCGCGCGAGGTAGACCCCCTCGTCGAGACGGCGAAGGGTGACCCACCGGTGCGTCTGGTCGCTCATGGCAGCGATCGTGGCATGCTCGCGCGGCGGGCCGTGCGGGGGCGGTCGCCGCGGGTGGCCGCGCGGGTGGCCGGCCGGTGCGTCCGGGCGCACAATCGAGACCATGGGGACGACGCGTGACGGCCGCGAGGTCGAGCTCCGGCGCAACGAGGAGCGGCGCGAGCTCATCGCGGTCGTCGACGGCAGGGTGGCCGCGCTGGCGGAGTACATGCAGACCCCCGACCTCGTCGTGTTCACCCACACCGAGACCGATCCGTCCTTCGAGGGGCAGGGGGTCGCGTCGGTGCTGGTCCGCTGGGCGCTCGACGACGCCCGGGCCCGGGGGTACGCGGTGCTTCCGGTGTGTCCGTTCGTCTCGGCGTTCATCGGCCGGCACAGCGACGAGTACGCCGACCTCGTCTACCGGTCCCGGACCGAGACCGTCCACGACTGAGGTCCCGGGACCTCGGTCACCGGCGTTCGCCGCGACCATAACCTACGCTTGCGTAAGTTACGCTGACGTAGGTAGAGGTGGAGGTCCACATGCTCCCTCAGGTGATCCAGGGCGGCATGGGTGTCGCCATCTCCGACTGGCGGCTCGCCCGTGCCGTGTCGTCCGTCGGGCAGCTCGGCGTCGTGTCGGGGACGGCCGTCGACGTCCTGCTGGCGCGGCGGCTGCAGGACGGCGACCCGGACGGCGACGCACGACGAGCGCTCGCCCGGCTGCCCCTGCCGGGTGTCGCGGCGCGGCTGCTCCGGACCTACTTCGTCGACGGCGGCAAGCCGCCGGACGCGCCGTACCGCCCCGTGCTCCGTTTCTCCCTCGAGCCGTCGAAGGCCGCCGAGGAGCTCGCGGTGGCAGGCGCCTTCGTCGAGGTGTGGCTCGCCAAGGAGGGTCACGACGGGCTCGTCGGGATCAACATCCTGCGCAAGATCGACTTCCCGATCCCGGCGACCGCCTACGGCGCCATGCTCGCCGGTGTCGACTACGTGCTCGTCGGGGCGGGCAATCCCGCGGACCTGCCCGAGCTGCTGAACCGGTTGTCGGTGCACGAGCCGACGGCGTTGCCGGTCCGGGTCCAGGGTGCGACGTCCGCGGACGGCGACTACGTCGTGCGCTTCGACCCGCGGCGGGTGTTCCCGGACGCGTCGGCGCCGCTGCGCCGTCCGGTCTTCGCGGCGATCGTCGCCTCGCTCGACCTCGCCGAGGGGCTGTTCGCCGACCCGCTCACCCGGCCCGACGCCTTCGTCGTCGAGGGGCCGCTCGCGGGCGGCCACAACGCCCCGCCGCGCGGGCCCCTGCGCCTGGACGCCGACGGGCAGCCGGTCTTCACCGAGCGCGACGTCGTCGACCCCGCCGCGATGGCGCTGTTCGGCGTCCCGTTCTGGATGGCCGGCTCCTACGGCTCGCCCGAGGCGCTGCGCGCCGCGGTCGAGGCGGGTGCCGCCGGCGTCCAGGTGGGCACGGTGTTCGCCTACTGCAGGGAGTCCGGCATGGAGGCCTCGTTGCGGGCGACCGTCCTGGACCAGGTCCGCGCCGGTGACGTCCACGTGCGCACCGACCCACGGGTGTCCCCGACCGGCTTCCCGTTCAAGGTCGTGGACGTCGAGGGCACGCTGTCGGACCCGGACGTCGCCGCCGCCCGCCCGGCGCTGTGCGACCTCGCCGCGCTGCGTGCCGCGTACCGCCGTCCCGACGGCACGGTGGGCTACCGGTGCCCGAGCGAGCCGGCCGACGTCTACGTCGGGCGCAAAGGGGGCCGGGAGGCCAACCGTCAGGGCCGTCGCTGCCTGTGCAACGCGCTCTTCGCCACCGCGGGCTTCCCGCAGCATCGCGCGACCGGGTACGTCGAGCCGCCGATCGTCACGTCCGGCAGCGACTTCGGTGGTGTCGCCGCGGTCCTCGCCCGGACCGCGCACGCCGACGGCGGCTACTCGGCCGCCGACGTCCTGGACTACCTGCTCGGGCGCTGACCGCCGCCATGGCAGGGCCCGCGACCGGACGTCGTCGGACGGCCACGAGGGACCGTCAGGGCGCCTCGGTACCGCGCCGGGTCTCCTGGTCGACGAGGGCGTCGAGGTCCCGGAGCCGGTCGAGGCCGCTCAGTGGCTGAGCCATCCGGTGGTTCGCCGTGAGCCGGGGACGGTTGCGGGCGAGGAAGGCCCAGTAGCCCGCGGTGTACGGGCAGGCGTCCGGCCCGACCCGTCTCCTCGGGCTGAAGCGGCAGCCGCCGCAGTAGTCGCTCATCCGGTCGATGTACGACCCGCCTGATGCGTAGGGCTTGGTCGCCATGACGCCGCCGTCCGCGTACTGCGACATCCCGACGACGTTCGGGACCATGACCCAGTCGTAGCCGTCGACGAAGGACCGATGGAACCAGTCGGTGAGCGCTCCGGGGTCGATCCCGCGCTGGAGCGCCCAGTTGCCGAGCACCATGAGCCGCGGGA
>Ga0062383_10000368_pt1 | contig 11581 bp, 10 predicted proteins | sample DOMMetBare3Fresh_FD_59508 | JGI IMG/M metagenome (GOLD analysis project Ga0062383, IMG submission 59508) | Wetland sediment microbial communities from St. Louis River estuary, USA, under dissolved organic matter induced mercury methylation -... | ecosystem: Environmental > Aquatic > Freshwater... | reverse complement strand
TCTGCTTAGCCGAGGCTGCGGGACGTGCCATCAACAGCTAATTCCTACAGAGCCTTTTTTTATCGTTCGAGAAAGCGCTCTAACAGCACGTTGAGGAAGCGCCGGCCATGCAGGGTCGGGGCGATGCGCTCCGGGCCGAGATCGAGCAGGCCTTCGCCGGCGGCGGCCTTGAGTTGCGGCAAGATGGTGGCGAGCGGCTGGGCGGTGCGCGCCTCGAACAGGCTGGGGTGAAAGCCGTCGGCCAGGCGCAGTGCGTTCATCAGGAACTCGAAAGGCAGGTCGGCGGCAGCGACCTCGTTCGATTCCTGGATCGGCGAGCCGGCAGCAATATTGTCCAGGTAAGCTTTCGGGTGTTTCCAGCGCATCTGGCGCAGCACGCGGTCATGCAGGGTGAGCTTGGAGTGGGCGCCGGCGCCGATGCCGAGGTAGTCGCCGAAATACCAGTAATTCAGGTTGTGATGACACTGCCGGCCGGAGCGGGCAAAAGCCGAGGTTTCGTAATTGGCGAAGCCGGCTGCGGCAAGCCGGGTTTCGATGGCCTCCTGCATGTCGGCGCAGAGGTCGCCTTCGGGTAATTCCGGCGGGAAGGCGGCAAAGCGCGTGTTCGGCTCCAGCGTCAGTTGATAGCAGGAGAGATGCGCCGGGTTGAAGCCGAGGGCGGTGTCGACGTCGCTCAGCGCCTGTTCCAGGGTCTGGCCGGGCAGGCCGTACATCAGGTCGAGATTGAAGGCGTCGAAATGCTCGCCGGCCAGTTGCGCCGCCCGCCGGGCTTCGGCGGCACCGTGGATGCGGCCCAGCGCCTGGAGATGCGTGTCGTCGAAGCTCTGGATGCCGAGCGACAGGCGATTGACCCCGGCGGCGCGAAAGCCGGCGAACTTGCCGGCTTCGACCGTGCCGGGGTTGGCTTCAAGGGTGATTTCGGCATCCGGGGCGAGCATGGCCAGCGCCCGGAAGGCGGCGATCAGCTCGTCGATCGCCGCCGGAGACAGCAGGCTGGGCGTGCCGCCGCCGAAGAAGACGCTGACCACCGGACGGCCCCAGATCAGCGGCAGGGCCGACTGCAGGTCGGCGATCAGGGCATCGACGTACTGCCGTTCGGGGATCGTCTCGCCGGCCTCGTGCGAGTTGAAGTCGCAGTAGGGGCATTTCTGCACGCACCACGGCACATGGACGTAGAGGGCGAGCGGCGGCGAAACGCGGAATTCCAGATTGCCGGCGGCGGCTTGCGGCGGTGCGGTGAAGATGGGGATGGTACGGGCCATGGGTTGCGGCAGTCGACAAGGTCAGCGGTGAATAATCAAACGGCCCCGACTCGCCTGGGGGGCGAGGGGGCCGGGCTGCGTTTCGACCTAAAGGGCGGGCAGGCGTTCGATCAGTTTCTGCATCGCCTGGCCGCGATGTGAGACGCGGTTCTTGGTCTCGGCGTCGAGTTCGGCGGCGGTCTGGCCGAAGGCCGGCACGAAGAACAGCGGGTCGTAGCCGAAGCCGCCGGCGCCGCGTTGCTCGGCCAGGATCTCACCATGCCATTCGCCTTCGGCGATCAGCGGTTGCGGGTCGTCGGCATGGCGGACCAGCACGATGACCGAGACGAAATGAGCGCGCCGGTCAGTAGCGCTGCCCAGTTCGGCGAACAGCTTGTCGTTGTTGCGGGCATCCGATTTCGGTTCGCCGGCATAGCGCGCCGAGATGACGCCCGGGGCGCCCCCCAGGGCGCTGACACAGAGGCCGGAGTCGTCGGCCAGGGCGGGCAGGCCGGAAAGCTTGGCGGCGTGGCGGGCCTTGGCCAGCGCGTTTTCAACAAAGGTGCAGTGCGGTTCTTCGGCTTCGGGAATGCCGAGGTCGCCCTGGGCGATGACTTCGAAGCCGAGCGGCGCCAGCAGCGCGTTGAGCTCCTTCATCTTCTTGGCGTTGTTGGAGGCGAGGACGAGCTTTTTCATGAGGCGAGGGCGCTTTGCTGGGCAGCGATGAGCTGGCGGATGCCGGCTTCGGCGAGGTCGGTCAGGGTGTTCATCTGGGCCCGGGTGAAGGGCTCGCCCTCGGCCGTGCCCTGCACTTCGACGATGCCGCCGGCGCCGGTCATGACGACATTCATGTCGGTGTCGCAGTTGGAGTCTTCCGGGTAGTCGAGATCGAGCACCGGAGCGCCTTCGAAAATGCCGACCGAGACGGCGGCGACGTGGTCGCGTACCGGGTTGGCCGGCAGCTTGCCGGCGGTGACCAGCTTTTCGCAGGCCTCGTAGAGGGCGACCCAGGCGCCGGTGATCGAGGCGCAACGGGTGCCGCCGTCGGCCTGCAACACGTCGCAGTCGAGGGTGATCTGGCGTTCGCCGAGTGCCTTCAGGTCAACCACGGCGCGCAGGGCGCGGCCGATCAGGCGCTGGATTTCCTGGGTGCGGCCGGTCTGCTTGCCCTTGGCCGCTTCACGGGCGCTGCGCGTGTGCGTCGAGCGGGGCAGCATGCCGTACTCGGCGGTGACCCAGCCCTGGCCTTTGCCGCGCAGGAATGGCGGCACGTTTTCCTCGACCGAGGCATTGCACAGGACGCGGGTGTCGCCCATTTCGATCAGTACCGAGCCTTCGGCGTGGCGGGTGAAATTGCGGGTGATGCGGACGCTGCGGAGTTGGTCCGCCTGGCGTTGGCTGGGGCGCATGGTGTTTCCTTATTTTTTCGGGTTGTACTTGTCGATGGCGTTGCGGATTTCCTCAATCGCCTTTTCGATTTCGTCTTCGGAAAGATCGCTCTTGTAAGCCGGGTTGCGGCCGAATTCTTCAAGACGGGTGGTGATCTCGTCCTGCGACATGGTCTGGGTCGAGATCGAACTGCTGGCATCTTCGACGTAACTGTCTTCCCAGCGCACGGCGACCATCGACAGGTTGTCGCCGTGGACGCCGCCCTTGATCTCGGCACGATCGAGCAGCATCGGCGCCACCTGCAGCAGATTGGCACCTTTCAAGGCCACGGCCATTTGTTCGCCGGTCGTGATGCCCCATAGGCCGTCCGAGCACAGTAGCAAGACGTCGCCATGTTCGAGCGGCGTCTTGCGCGAAAACTCGATTTCCGGCGGGGTCGGGCTGCCCAGGCAACTATAGATCTTGTTGCGGTCCGGATGGTTTTCGGCCTGGGCTTCGGTAATCAGCCCTTCTTCGACCAGTAGTCGGATGCGCGAATGGTCCTTGGTCTGGGTAATCACTTTGCCGGCCCGCATCAGGAACAGTCGCGAGTCGCCGGCGTGCGCCCAGTAGGCGACGTTGTCCTGGACGACGCAGGCGACGCAGGTGGTGCGCGGCGTGTCTTTCAGCTTGTGGCGGGCGGTGTAGTCGAGAATGGCATGGTGGGCATTGGTCATGCTCTTCTGCAGGAAGCGGAAGGGATCGCCGAGCATCGGCTTGGCTTCGCGCTGGAAGGTGTCGGCCAAGGTCTGGATGGCGATCTGGGCCGCGATTTCGCCGTAGTGATGGCCGCCCATCCCATCGGCGACGACCATCAGCAGGGCGTCGCGCGAGTAGCAATAGGTAGTGCGGTCCTCGTTGTTGGCCCGGCCACCGACACGACTTTCCTGATAGATGGTGAATCTCATTGGGGCGGTTTCCTGAATTTGCCGACGAAACGGCCCAGCCAGTGCGGGTCGCGCTTCGGTGTGGGCGGTGTGACGGTTTCGACCAGTGCTTTCTGCAGCGCGAAGACACTTTGCGGCCGGTAAAGGTGGTTGAGATTGAGACACCAGTCGATGATTTCGAGCAGGCGGTCGGAGAACTGGCCATCCCAGCGCATCATGGCCGGTGCCAGGGTGTCCTTTTTCAGCCGTTCGTCGGCTGCCTGCGGCGCACTGCCGGCCAGGCAGGCGTACATCGAGGCGCCGACGCTGTAGATGTCGCTCCACGGCCCGAGGTCCTTACGGGTGCCGTAGTGTTCCGGTGAGGCGAAGCCCGGCGTATACATCGGCTTGAGGATGGGCTGGTCGGTCGCCAGGGTCTGGCGGGCCGCCCCGAAATCGATCAGGACCGGCGTATTGTCGGCGCGCAGGTAGATGTTGGAAGGCTTGAGGTCGAGATGCAGCAGTTTGTGGGCGTGCACCTCGCGCAGGCCGTTGAGCATGCGGGTGAATACGCCGCGAATGAAGCGTTCGGAAATATGGCCTTGGTGCTTCTGGATGAATTCCTGCAGGGTTCGGCCATGCTCATATTCCATCACCATGTAAACGGTGTCGTTGGCGCGGAAGAAGTTGAGCACGCGGATCACGTTCGGGTGCGAGAGGCGGGCCAGGGCGCGGCCTTCTTCGAAGAAACACTTCATGCCGTAGCGGAAAGCGCCTTGGTGCTCCGGGGTGATGACCGGCTTGGTCGAGCCGTTGTTGCGCAGGGCCAGGCTGTTGGGCAGATATTCCTTGATGGCGACCTGGGTGCCTTCCGGATCCGTGGCGAGATAGACAATCGAAAAACCGCCGAGCGAAAGCTGGCGGTCGATTGTGTACTCTTCGAGCGTGTGGCCGTTGGGTAACGGTTGATTGGCTTGTTGCGCCATGGATCTCGCGGTTATGATGCAATTTCAGGCATTTTCGGGCGTGTTGTCCGGCCTGTAAAGCGGAGACTCCCCGATAATGATTTGTAGTATGACTGGTTATGCAGTGAAAACGCGCGATATTGAGCGCGGCACCCTGCAAATTGAATTAAAAAGCGTCAATTCCCGCTACCTCGATTTTCACTTCCGGATCAGTGAAGACTTGCGGGCGCTGGAAATGCCGCTGCGCGAACTGCTCGCCGCCCGCCTGTCGCGCGGCAAGGTGGAATGCCGGCTGTCGTTCAATGCCGCTGCCGCCAAGGCCGAGCAGCTGGAACTCAATGCCGACCTGCTCAATTCGTTGAAGTCGCTCAATACGCAGGTGCGCCAGGCTATGCCAGAGGCTAAGCCGCTGTCGGTGAATGACGTTTTGCGCTGGCCGGGCATGTTCGGCGACCAGTCGATCGATTTTGCCGCCATGGCGCAGCCGGTGCTGGCGCTGGCCCGCGAAGCGCTGGAAGATTTCACCGCCACCCGCGGTCGCGAAGGCGGCAAGCTGGGGACGATGATCATCGAGCGGGTTAATGCCATGCGCGACATCGTGCGGCATGTGGCGCCGCGCATCCCCGAAGCGCAGGCCTTGTTCACCGACAAGCTTCGCCAGCGCCTGGTCGATGCCCTGGGCAATGCCAGCGACGATCGTATCCTGCAGGAAGTGGCGGTGTTCGCGACGCGGATCGATGTTGCCGAAGAACTTAACCGTCTGACTGCCCACCTCGATGAGGTCGAGCGGGTGATCAAGCAGGGCGGCGCCTGCGGCAAGCGGCTCGATTTCCTGATGCAGGAACTCAATCGCGAGGCCAACACGCTCGGCTCCAAGTCGGCGATTACCGAAGTGTCGCAAGCCTCGATGGATCTCAAGCTGCTGATCGAACAAATGCGCGAACAGATCCAGAACCTGGAGTAGGGCGTATGACGGACGATCGGCCAGGACGCGCTGGCCGATCGTCCCGCCTGCAACCGCCGGCCTTGTGCTGGCGGTTTTTTTTTGCGTTAGACTGACCGGCCACGCGGCAAGCTCCGCCTCGCCTGCTGCTGGTTACCCACTTACTCAGGGAGCGGCACGCAATGCCGTTTGTGAAAGCGCGTCTGTCGGCAGTTTCTCCGCATGCTCTGGCTGTCCGCCTGATCTCCGGCTGGCTTCTGGTTGTCGTTTGTGTCGTCGCTCTGGCAGCCCTGTTTCTCCAGACGAGCTTGCACATGCACGAAGAGCGGGCCCGGCTGACGGCGGGGAATTTGTCGCAAGTTCTGGAGCGGGATATATCGACGGCGCTGGAGAAAGTCGATTTGTTGCTGCTTTCGGTTGCGGACGAATTCGAACGGCGGAGCGAACACGGTGCGACCGTCGAATATCGCGACATGGAAAATTTTCTGGCTCGCCTCCATCATCGGCAGGAAAGCGTTCAGTTGCTGAGTGTCGCCAACGCCAGCGGGCTGACCGGAGCCGGGGCCTCGCTGGCCGACCGCGACTATTTTCGCCAGTTGCGCGATAACCCCGGGCTTGGGCTGGTTATTTCGAAGCCCGTGCTCGGCCGGATCAGTGGCAAATGGGGCATCGTCCTGGCCCGCCGCCTGGTCGATGCGCAGGGTGGGTTCGGCGGTGTGGCCTATGCCAGCTTGAGCATCGAGTACTTTGAAAAGCGCTTGGGGAAGCTCAGCCTGGGCAACAAGGGTTCCGTTTCCTGGCGTGATGCCGATCTGGCCGCGGTGGTTCGCCTGCCGCGTCGTCCGGATGTCGCCGATTACGGCGCGACGCAGGTTTCGACGGATTACCGTGCCGCACTGGAGGCGGCGCCGGAAGGCGGCGAGTATGTTTCGGGGGCAACGGCGATCGACGGGGTTCCCCGGTTGCACGCCTATCGCTTCAATCCGACTTATCGTTTCTACGTCAATCTGGGGGTCGCTACCGAGGAATATCGTGCGCCCTGGCTGGTTCAGGTCAAGGCGATGCTGGCCTTGCTGGCGCTCTTCGTATTGCTGACTGGCGGAGGGATCTGGTTGCTGTATCGCAATGCCCGACGCTTGGCCGATCGCGAAAGGACGTTGCACAGCATCTTTGAAACCTCGGATGCCGCCATTTTCATGCTTGATGGCGAGGGGCGGATCAAGCATGCCAATGAGCGTCTGGGAGCCATGATCGGCTGCCCGGTCGATGAGTTGCTGGGCAAGAAATACATGCAGCTGGTGGAGGTGGAGCAGCGCCCTGTCGTTGAAGGGCAAATCCGGCGTCTGATTGCCGGGGAAATTTCCTTCGTTCGATACGAGCGGCAATACACGCGGGCGGATGGGACGCGTTTCTGGGGCTTTGTCTGCAGCCGGTTGTTACTCGATGAAAGCGGTAGCCCCTCCGGCCTGGTCGGCCTGATTACCGATATCGACGAGCAGAAAAAGGCTGCAACCGAGCTCGAAAATTACCGTCAGCATCTCGAAGAACTGGTGCGCGAACGTACGGCGGCTCTCGAGTTTGCCAGAGACGCCGCAGAGGCGGCCAATCGCTCGAAGAGCGCCTTCCTGGCCAATATGAGCCATGAGATACGCACCCCGATGAATGCCATCATCGGTTTCACCCATATGCTCCAGCGCGAGCTGGTGACGCCGGTCCAGGCCGATCGTCTGGGGAAAATCGCCAGTTCGGCGGAACACTTGCTGTCTATCCTTAACGATGTGCTGGATATTTCAAAAATTGAGTCCGGCAAATTGGTCTTGGAAGTCGAAACCTTTCGCGTGGTCGATCTGGTCGAAGGCTTGCTGGCGCTACATGCGGAAAGGGCCGAGGCGAAGGGGCTGGGCTTGAAGGTTTCGACCGGCGCTCTGCCGGCTCTGTTGCGGGGCGATCAGACTCGATTGCTGCAGGCACTGCACAATTATCTCGGGAATGCGATCAAGTTTACTTTCAAGGGCGGAATCACCCTGCGTGCCTCGGTCGTCGAGGAGGATGTCGAGCACTTGACGGCACGCTTTGATGTTATCGATACCGGTATCGGCATTGCGCCGGAAGCGCTCAGCCGACTGTTTGGCGCATTCGAGCAGGCCGACAACTCGACGACGCGCAAATACGGAGGCACGGGGCTGGGATTGGCCATTACTCGTCGTTTGGCCGAGCTGATGGGAGGAGATGCCGGTGTCGATAGCGTGCCCGGTGAGGGGAGCTGCTTCTGGCTGACGGCCCGCTTCGGGAAAGTGGCCGGCGATGGCGCCGCGCTGCAAGCACCGGCGGTACCGCATTTGCCGGAGGCGCTTCTGCGGGCGCGAGCTGCTCAGTATCGCTTGTTGTTGGTCGAAGACGATCCGACCAACCAGGAGGTCGCGCTGGAGTTGCTGCGCAATATTGCCGGATTGACCGTCGATCTGGCCGAAAATGGCGCACTTGCCGTGCGTATGGCGGCAGATCGTGCGTATGACCTGATCTTGATGGATCTGCTGATGCCGGTGATGGATGGCCTGGAGGCAACGCGACGTATTCGAGCCTTGCCCGGAATGGCGACGACGCCGATTCTGGCGCTGACCGCCAATGCGTTCGATGAGGATCGGGCGCGTTGCCTGGCGGCAGGCATGAACGATCATATTCCGAAGCCGGTCGACCCCGACCTGCTTTTCGGTACACTGTTGCGTTGGCTGCCGCAGGGCGCTTCTGCAACACAACGCGCAACTCAGGAATAATCGCATGGCTGGAAATCTCTACGTCGTCGCCGCTCCCTCGGGGACCGGTAAAACTACTTTGGTCCGGATGCTGCTCGACAGCGAGCCGGAGGTGAAGCTGTCGATCTCCTTTACGACTCGCGAACCGCGTGTCGGCGAGGAGAACGGCAAGGCTTATCACTTTGTCGATGCGGCCGAGTTCCGCGCCATGATCGGCCGCCAGGAGTTTCTCGAATGGGCGGAGGTGCACGGCAATTTCTATGGCACCTCAAAAAAATGGATTGCCGATCAGTTGGCGGCCGGCGCCGACGTGCTGCTCGAAATCGACTGGCAGGGCGCGCAGCAGGTACGCAAGATCTTCCCGCAGGCAATCGGGATTTTCATCCTGCCGCCTTCGATGGAAGAGCTGGAACGTCGCCTGACCGGCCGCGGCACCGACTCCGCCGACGTCATTTCCCGCCGTCTTGCCGCGGCCCAGGCCGAGATGCGCCATATCGAGGAATTCGACTATGTTATTATTAACAACCGTCTGGAAGAGGCTTTTGCCGATTTGCTCGCTGTAGTGCGCGCCTCCCGGCTGCAATTTGCCAAGCAACAAGTGCGGCACGCTGCCCTCTTCGCCCGAATGATCTGATTTTCCGAGGTTTTACATGGCCCGCGTTACTATTGATGACTGCCTGAAAAGAATTCCCAACCGTTTCGAGGCAACCCTGGCCGCCGCTCATCGCGCCCGCCAACTGGCCAACGGCGCAACCCCGCTGGTCGATGCCGGCAAGGACAAGCCGACCGTCGTTGCCCTGCGCGAACTGGGTACCGGCAAGATCGGTATCGAAGTGCTCAACCGCGGTCAATCCTGAGGTTGGGGGCGGTGAATACTGATGGAGCCCTTGCCGTCGTCTCCGCCGCCCATTCCTGAAGAGCCCGCCTACCGGGTTTTTCTCGATAGTCTCGACTATCTAGCTCCCGAAGAAGTTGCGCTGATCAAGGAGGCCTACGCCTTCGCGGCGCGCGCCCATGCGCATCAGAAGCGCATGTCCGGTGAAGCCTATATCACGCATCCGCTGGCCGTGGCCGGTGCTGTCGTCGAATGGCGGATGGATGCCGACGCGATCATGGCGGCCCTGCTGCATGACGTGCTGGAAGATACCGGGACCAGCAAGCGCGAACTGGCCGACCGCTTCGGCAAGGAAGTCGCCGAGCTGGTCGATGGCCTTTCCAAGCTCGACAAGATGGAGTTTGCCTCCTATCAGGAGGCGCAGGCCGAGAATTTCCGCAAGATGCTGATGGCGATGGCGCGCGACCTGCGCGTCGTGCTCATCAAGCTGGCCGACCGCCAGCACAATCTGCAGACCATGTCGGCGATGCGCCCGGACAAGCGCCGGCGGATCGCCAACGAAACCCTGGAAATCTACGCTCCGATTGCCTTGCGTCTGGGCCTAAACAAGCTCTATCGCGAACTGCAGGATCTTTCCTTCCGGCTGATTCATCCCTATCGAGCCAATGTTCTGGCCAAGGCGATGAGTGCGGCGCGCGGCAATCGCAAGGAGCTGCTCACCCGCATCCTGGACGGCATCCGCGACAAGTTGTCGGGCGCCGGCCTGCGGGCCGATGTCTTCGGCCGCGAGAAGAGCCTGTATTCGACCTTCCGCAAGATGAAGGACAAGCACCTGTCGTTCTCGCAGGTGCTCGACATCTACGGTTTCCGCGTCGTCGTCGACAACGTGCCGACCTGCTACCTGGCGCTGGGCGCGCTGCACGGCCTGTTCAAGCCGGTGCCCGGCAAGTTCAAGGACTACATCGCCATTCCCAAGGCGAACGGCTACCAGTCGCTGCATACGACGCTGATCGGTCCCTACGGCACGCCGGTCGAAGTGCAGATCCGCACTCAGGAAATGCATCACGTTGCCCAGGAAGGCGTCGCCGCGCACTGGCTGTACAAGGACATCGAGGAAAGCGGCGCCGACCTGCAGATCAAGACCCACAAATGGCTGCAGTCGCTGCTCGAAATGCAGAGCGGCGATTCCTCGGAGTTTTTCGAGAACGTCAAGATCGATCTCTTCCCCGACGAAGTCTATGTCTTCACCCCCAAGGGCAAGATCATGGCGCTGCCGCAAGGTGCGACGGTGGTCGATTTCGCTTATGCCGTGCATACCGACGTCGGTCACCACTGCTCGGCGGCGCGGGTCAATCACGATCTCGCCCCGCTGCGCACCGAGCTGCGCAACGGCGACATGGTGGAAATCATCACCTCGAGCCAGGCCAGTCCGAATCCGGTCTGGCTGACCTACGTCAAGACCGGCCGGGCGCGCAGCAAGATCCGTCATTTCCTGCGCACCATGCAGAACGAGGAATCGGCCCGTCTCGGCGAGCGCCTGCTGCGCCAGGAGCTGCTCTCGCTCGGCGTGGTGCCGATCTCGATCCCCGCCGACGCCTGGGACCAGATGGTCAAGGCCGGCGGGCAGAAGAATCTCGAAGAGGTCTATACCGATATCGGCCTGGGCAAGCGCCTGCCGTCGGTGGTGGCGCGCCGCCTGCTGGCGCGCGAGGACATGACCAGCGACCGGCCGGGTAACATGGCGCTGGCCATCCACGGCACCGAGGGCATGGCCATCCAGCTGGCGCGTTGCTGCCAGCCGATTCCGGGCGATCCGATCATCGGCTCGATCCGCAAGGGCAGCGGCCTGGTGATTCATACGCACGACTGTCCGGTGATCCGCAAATCGCGCTCGACCGACCCGCAAAAATGGATCGATGTCGAATGGGAGCCGGAAGAAGGCAAGCTGTTCGACATCCGCATCAAGGTCGAGGTCAAGAACACGCGCGGCGTGCTGGCCCAGGTGGCGGCGGCAATCTCGGAGGCTGGTTCGAACATCGAGCATGTTGCGATGGATGCCGATCCGGAACGGTTGTTTACCTTGCTCCGTTTCACCATCCAGGTGGCACACCGTAATCATTTGGCCGCCGTCATGCGCGGCATGCGCCATATTCCCGAAGTGACACGCATCATGCGTGAAAGGGGAGGGGAAGTTTGAGGATTCTGGTTCTTGGGGCCGGCGTGGTCGGCACCGCCAGCGCCTGGTATCTGGCGCAAGCCGGGCATGATGTCAGCGTAATCGAGCGACAAACGGTCGCCGGCAACGAAACCAGTTACGCCAACGGCGGGCAGATTTCCGTCTCGCACGCCGAGCCTTGGGCCAATCTGCATGTCTTTGGCAATCTCGCCAAGTGGTTGGGGCGCGAGGATGCGCCGCTGCTCTGGCGCTGGCGGGCCGATCCGGCCCAGTTGGCCTGGGGGGCGCGCTTCCTGCTCGAATGTCTGCCGGCACGGACGCGTCGCAACATGGCGGCGATCGTCTCGCTTTCACTCTACAGCCGTAGCCGCCTA
>Ga0062383_10000366_pt1 | contig 11599 bp, 9 predicted proteins | sample DOMMetBare3Fresh_FD_59508 | JGI IMG/M metagenome (GOLD analysis project Ga0062383, IMG submission 59508) | Wetland sediment microbial communities from St. Louis River estuary, USA, under dissolved organic matter induced mercury methylation -... | ecosystem: Environmental > Aquatic > Freshwater >... | reverse complement strand
AGGCCGGCGGAACTGTACTTTGCGACCTGATTGTTGAACGTTACATAGGTGCTGCCGGCTGCGTCGACGACCAGCCGTCCTACCGAGGACCTGAAAATGGTGACAGGGGGATCGATGCGCCACAGGAGCGTGCCGTCAGAGGAATACCGCACCAGGGTGATGGCGTAAGTGTATGAGGGGCTCCCGGAGCTAAAGGTCGAACCCAGCACAACGACGTCACCATTGGGCGCCGCTACCACCCAATTTGCGGCCATCGTTCCGGACAAGGGAGAGACCGTGCGCCGCCACCGAAGCACCCCGGTAGACGTGTACGATGTGACTACCATCGCCGTATAGAAGCCAGGTCCAGAGACGACGGTCACATTGCCAGAGGCATCGACGGTCATCCGCGCGGCCTGTCCCGCTCCCGTGCTGCCCGCATCGAGACCTCCGGCGGTCCAAAGCACTGGCAGTGTGGTGGCGGCGACCGACGGGGCAGCTGTGATGCCGATCAACCGATCATTCAGACTGGTGGTGTCGCGGCTTGCCCAAGTCCCTGGCGTTAGAATTAATATTCCGCTCGCGATCAATGCGAGCAATATGACGATGATTTTGTATTGCGTACTCATGAAAAAACCCTCCTCCCATCGCAAACGGCACATTCCGGTTGAACGGGCCGAGAAACCGAACGTCGGCAGGCTGCACGGGGGAGACTTTCACCGGAAGGCACGAGAATTCAACAGATTCGCGCTCGACGATTCTAGTAACCCGGATAAGTAATCCAACAGTCGCTGTGGGTGCCGCCAAAATACATTCAACCGATTTCCTGACCGGAGGTTGGGTATCCTGTATTTCCGGGTCGCTGCCAGGCACTGTTTCCGTAGCTAACAAGTTGGCACAGGTGGTTGATTGCCGGCAATGGGACTTTTGTCGTGAAATATGGGACATTCGGTACGGACGGCAATGATGCTCGAAGGACAACTGGCAGAACTTCTGGAAGGTACCGCCGATGCGGCTTTTGCCGTGGATCTTCAGGGAGAGGTTCGAGCGTGGAACAAAGCAGCTGAAAAGCTGTTCGGCTACCCGGCTTCATTCGCGATTGGCAAATCGTGCGCAGCGCTAATTGGCGGCAGGATTGCAGGCGGCACACCGGTCTGTGGCGAATCCTGCGACATACTTGAGTGCGCACGCACGGGCAGGGAAGTCTCCAACTTTGACATGGAAATCAGAACCCGTTCGCAACAGCTTGTGTGGGTTAATGTGTCTCTCCTCATTGCCTCAAATGAGCGGACGGATCACCGTTTCGCAATTCACTTCATGCGCGATATCCGGGAGAGAAAAAAAGCGGAGCATCTCACAGGTAGAATGATGCGGATGGCAAAGGACCTGGTGAACGGTGCGGAGGATTCTGGCGCCTTTCCACCCATCTCGCCACTCACGGTGCAGGAGAAGAACATCCTGCGACTGTTAGCGGCAGGCAAGACCACGAAAGAGGTCACCGCCGAGCTTGAGATCAGCATGCGGACCCTGCGCAATCACATGTATCACGTCAGCCAGAAGCTCCACTCGAGAACACGAGTTGAAGCAGTGATGCAGGCCCTGAAAAGGGGATTGATCTGAAATTCCTTTCCCACATCCTGACAAACTGATTTCTGCTCGCTCGATTACTGAACAACGGCCCTCCCTCGAACCGTTCTTCCGCAAGGCTTCGTGGAATTTTCAGGCAGCGGCAATCGCTGGCCACTGCCACCGTGTGAGCAGGTGAGTGAAGTTGCCCTTTCGGAAAGAGTACTGGACGCAGTTCGCAGGAACCGCGTCCAGTTTGTATTACCGGAACTATTCCGGATCGTTCGGATTGTTAAAGAGCACAGTTAGCCTGATGCTGCCGTGTCCGAACTGGGGGAAGTTGAACGCCGCGCGATTGCCAGGATCAAGGGTCGACGCAGTGTCGTCAGGTGGAAAGAGAACCAGCGAGTTCAGGAAACTCAAGATTGCCGCCTGGTTCTCGCCGGACAGACGTGCAAATGAATCGCGCGCTTCCTGGGCTTCTCCGCCGTGGCGCAGAATGACCTCAGCGAGGTTAAGGCTCCTGCCGTCATGGCCGTAGGGCGCCGTTGAACCGACACCCCATAAGGGCGTCGTGAGAAAAAGTTCGCGCATGGTTCCGTCATAGTTCCGTTCGTAGAAGTTTGGGCCCAGGTTATGACGCTTGAAATCCGTGAAGATATGCTTGACGAGGAATGGGCCCAGCCGGGGCGACTTCAAGGTCGGGAAGCCCGAGTGGTCGTCGGCTTCGCTCAAAAGTGGAACTGCGGTGGCGAAAAGATTGTTGAAGATGCCGTTGACGGGATCATAGGCGGTCTCAACATCGGCGACCCGCCGGTCGCGATTTATCTGCAAATCCGGAATGTGACATTGAGCACAGCCGGCCTCTTTGAAAAAGCGCGCACCTTTTCCGGTTTCGTTAGATTGCTGATAGGTCGCAGGCTTGAAGTAATTGAGCAAATAAAACTCCAGGTAATCGCACAGGCTGACGGGGATTTCGCTCGACACACCATCGCCGTCGGGATCGGCAATCGGGTCATCGGTCGGCGGTGCCTCAACCGTATCCAGGGAGCCGTCAATCACCATACCGGTCGGTGTCACGACTCGCTCGCCTCTCTTTGCCGCGCCCATGAGTTCGGGATCGACAGCCTGCAACCCCATTTCGTTCTGGAAAGCGCCAGCCAGGAATTCACGAATCGAGCTCGTGCCGCCGTGCGCAAAGAAGGGACGCACGCGCAGATCCGGATCAACGCCCTGGACCTTTGAACTATCTACGGAGCCGTTTCTATTTGCGGTAATCATGCCGTAGCTGATCCCTTTGCTGACAAGCGCTCGACTCAGCGTGCGGTTTTGCTGTCGTGCTTCGGCGATGACCGCAGCCCGAATGGCGCGCAGGTCTGCGGTGATCTCGTCTCCAAGCATTTCCTTGAGGCCCAGTCCAAACAAATGCGGCGCGTCGCGGCTATCGGGGCGTGTGACTACGTCGCCGCCCACGCCGGCTGAGCCGCGTGGCCGCCCGTGGCAACCGGCGCAGCTGTCCGCCAACCCGGCGCCGAGCGCCAGGTTAGTGTTGATGTCGCCTACGCCGTCAGGTCCCGCGAGCGGTCCGACTCCCTGGAGGCGCAGGAACTTGCGCTGAAAGATCTGCCTCCCGCGCCGAATCGCGCGAAAAGGATCGCGCGCGATGATAAATGCGGACGAGTCGGGTATCAGCACGTTGCCGCGTCCTGCGCCGATCTGCTGCGAGAGCGACTTGGCGATGCCGGCGTTGGCAACATTCGGGTTCTGCGTACGGTCGATAGATTGCGCCAGCGAGACTGCGGTGACCCAAGCGATCGCCCCGAGCAGGAGAGAGGAGAGCGCGAGTACCTGTAGTTTCCCTTTGACTTTCATTGTCCGATCCTCCTTTCAAGGCCTTGTTCAATAAACGAATTAAGATTTCGAGGCTGGCCGCTGCCAGCGGATACAGTTTGCATGCTGTGTGACGCAACCGACTTTCACCCAAGGCTACAGTCACCGTAAAATTTCCGGGTTCTTCAGGGAGCCAGCGCGCGCAACCGATTTTGTTTTCGCAAGCACCGGCAGGCACGTCCTTTGGACATCAGTCTGAACCAGGTGACTGGATGAGGTCTATGGGCCTTTTGTTGTGATCTGTGAGACGAATGTCATGGACGAGTGATCATGCGCGAAGGGATTGAGGCCTTCCTCAGGTCGAGAAACTGAGCAGCGCAATGGGTGATTGTGCGCAGAGCCCGTGCAGAAATCGAGAAGGTGCTTAAAGAGATATAGATCGAACCGAAACCCCTACCTCACTTCAAACGCGACACTCAGCGGCACTCAACCTGCGTCCCTTCTCGTCGGAAGATTTAAGTACGAGGGATTCGCCGACAGAATGGCTTGGTACCCCGCTTCGGAAATATGAAGCGAGGCGCCTCGCGGCGTATATCGGATGCGCGTTAAGCGAAGTTGCTCGTATTTGAGTATGTACCGAGCCGGACGACATGGCCAAATCCGTGGTCGTGTGGCGAACGCCCGGGACAACACTATTGGCGGTAGTCGATATGCTCATCCCAATTGCCCTATCACGACCAAAGGAGGAGGGCGCAAATAGACAGATCATTCATCGGCGATGGGAATGTCCTGAGGGCACTACCCACATCACTTAATTCCCCCGGGTTAAGACGAGACTTAGATCTTAGTTGATTGATCCTGTTGCCGGCTCTCATCGTCTTTCCTCCTGACAAGTTGACATCTGCGGTCAGTTGTTTACAGAGAAGTCAATCTCCGTCAACTTTTTGCTTGACTCTGAGTTCAAGAAGTGCTTTCGATCACCACACGAAGGGACTCGTAGGCACATGAGCGCGAAACTTCGCTTCGAGAATCTGAAGCGAGGCCGCTTGGGGCTGTATCTGTGTTGCCGCCAAGCGAGGCGTACTTGAATAAGTACCACGCTTGCGGGGAGGGAAACATGAAGAACGTTTAAAGTGATTTCCCTGCTGCTTGCATTTTTGTAATTGCGATTTCGCTTGGGATTTCGCTGAGCGAGAGAAACCAGCTGCCAACATAACTTCACGAGCGAATTATGTGATTGGGACAATTTTGAGCTCTTGGCGAATCAGTGCTGAAAACTGGCAGAGCCGCGCCTATCACCACTGCCGGGTGAGGACACGAGTCAGTATTTCCGTGGTTTATGCAGTGCTGACCGTGGTCTTTCTGTCTGGCTGTAGCGGCCAACGCTCGAAGCCACAATACGCGAACACTAACGATCCAGCTGCAAAAGAAACAAGGTCGGCGGACGCTTGCTCTCTCTTAACTGAAAGAGAGGTCGCCGACATTGTAGGCAATACTGTCAACAAAGGAAGAAACTTCACGGGCACCGAAGACTGCAAATGGGACACCGAGGAGCCGGAAAACGTCGACGTCCTGTTGATAGTTCACGCTGCAGGCAGCATCCGCGAACAGGTGCTCTGCGCTGACCTCGGTAAGGCCGACAACAGCGGCCAGCGCGTTGCCGGGACGGGGGACATCGCCGTCTGGAAATTCTCGAAGGAGGGTTCGTTGTTTAATTCAGGCGATCTGGAAGTATGCGGGCCTAAGGGCTTTTTGAGCTTGACTCTTCAGGGCAAGCAAGACGAATCAACGCTGAAGCAGGCTGCCATCAGTCTGGCCACAAGAGCCATCGAGCGCCTCTAGACCGGGCACCCGCGAGAGGGAGAGAAATATGAAGAACCTTAAAAGCGATTTTGTCGCAGCATGCTTTGCGGGGATTGTGATCTCGCTTGCACTGCTCGGGCCATTGACGAGCCGGGCGCAAATCAGACGCGCTATTGACAATCCTGTGTACGAGGGTGAGGCGCTCGCAACATCAGGAAGAACTCTCGTGAGCGGGGGGACAGTGGCGCCGCAGTCGATGTCCGGTTTCGGACGGGGATGGAGTGGCAACGCTCAGCTCTTTTGGGGTGGCGGACAGCCCGGTGCCTTGCTCGATCTGATTCTGGATATTCCCGCCCGCGGCATCTATGCAGTGGAGTTACACATGACGCGCGCGCCCGACTTTGGGCAACTTCGCTTTCAGGTTGACGGGAAGGAGGTAGCTGCAACGTTCGAGGGTTATGCGCCGATGGTAGTGCCGAGTGGGCCAGTTCAGCTTGGGAGTTTCAATCTCGGGGCTGGGCCTCGAAAGGTGAGTTTAATGATCGTGGGCAAGAACGCGAAGGCCACCGGATACCTTGCCGGGATCGATTTCATACGCCTAACTCGGTTAGAGACAGTGGAAATGGTACGGAAACCGCCGTCGGGTGCGTCCACGGAGGCCATGACGTCGGCGGATCCTGGCAGTCTGGCGCGGCTCGGAATCCGAACCGCGCTGGAAATATGGGATGGCATTGGAACGGTTGATCATGCTGCGCTGACTTACGGAACAAACGCCTTGACCGAAGCCAACCGGAAGAACTGGCTCTGGTCATTCCAGTGGTCCACTACTGTGCCAGGCGCGAAGAGCGCCGTTCTGGTGGCGGCGACCCAAGCGCCTTCCACGTCCGACTCGCCATTAATGCCACCGGGTTTCGTCGGTCAGAAGCAGGTCCCGGACGGGGTGCCTCCCCCGGGTGTGACCCGCAAGTTTTTGGTCGATGTTGGCACGTGGATGCTCAAGGCACCACCCGACAGAGGCTCTGTGCCAGGTTCCCAACGCCTCTATATTCGAATCGTGTTGCTTGATGGCAACGGCCAGCCAGTGGGTCCCACAAGCCGGGCTGTTACGCTAATGCGGGGCAGGCCGCAGGCTCCGTTGACCGGAGTCTTCGCTGCGGTCGAAAAACTGAAGGCGGAGACCGAGGCCATGGTGGCGAAGGCGAGCGTCTTCGAAGTGAAGATACTCGCTCACAAGCCTGTGACTTTTCCTCTTGAGCACCGGTGGGGGTGCGTCAAAGTGCTGAAGAACCCGTACTACGGAATGATGAACCTGAACACGCCTGGGAGTTATCACCCCTTGGGCGCCTATAAGCCGGGGGGAGAATACTGCCCCGCGAAGGATCCGCAGTTTTATGAGAAGAGTACCTTTGACTGGGTACTCACCGGTTTAGGTGGCTGGGTTAAGGCTTATGAAGGACTGGCACACTACTATGACGAAGCCAAGAGCTATGTCGCGTCGAAATTTGCCGAAGCGGCACCCTGCGAGATGCTGGGCAAGAAGCTTGGCTCCGACTGCGAAGATGCACTGGCGCAACTTGCAGGAAATGCGATGTCTGCGGGCCTGGTAGCTGTGGGCGTGCCGCCAACCTTACCTGACCTGGCGGCGCTTGGGGACATCGCCGAGGGCAAGATCGTCGACGGGGCTGTGGACTACTCCTGCAAGGCGTTCGAGAGCCAGGGAGGAGTGTGCACGCCGGAGATGCGGCAGAAACTTGCCAAGCTTTATAAGGGAGCGCTCGACCAACTTCGCGCCGAGATCAAGCGCCAGGGCAAGGAGCCCGACTGCGGCATCAAGAAGACCGGCTTTCTGCCTATGCCTTGCTTCACCGACTATCAAGGCACGGACGTCAAACCCGCGGCAGGATCGATCTACGAGCCCTCCGTCGTCACTGTTCGGGTTACGCGAGTGAAGCCAGACCCGGACTTCGCGATGTCCGGCTGTAGTTTGTCTGTGAGTATGTATCTAAAGAATTACTTTCAGGGCGCAAAGCTCGGCGGAGTAACTGCCAAGCCCGGCCCGATCGAAGGCGACGCGTTTGTGCCCGCCACCAGCCCGATTCCGGGGCTGGCCCTTGGTAAGTCCGCGGACGTCAAATTGGTCTTTGCGCAAATAAAAGAGAGATTACCGCCTGGCATTTACGATCCCGTCTGGGGCTACGCCGGGTGGGTGTATCTCTACAACGGGGGCACAGGATCCTTGTCCGCCGGTTCCAGAAGCGACCAGGCTATCAAGTTTCCCAATGGACAGTTCGAGCGGATCGGCTGCAGCCAGGGCGATACGTTGCCAGTACAGATTCCGATGATTTCTTCACTGGCGTTGTTCCCTGGATCTCGTGAGGTTGATGAGAGTTGGCCCCTTCAGACTCTGTTCCTGCGATGAGGAGAAGCTGCCGAAGATCGGCGCGCGACTACAGCCTGAGGTAAAAAGGAAATTAGGCTTAATCAAGTGATCAGCAACATCTTGAAGAAGATCTCTACGATACAGTATACCCTCGTGCAAAATCTCAAATGATCAGGACAGCTCTCCAGGGGGCTGAATGAATGACTCAAGCGGCAGTAACGCTCGCCAGTTCACACTGGAGGTTTCAATTTGGATTTGCCGTTTGCCTCCTGCTTAAGCGCGAGTAGCCCTTTCAGTATTGTCAGCAGTGTACGCAGTAGCTCTTTATCTTTTGTATGGAGAAGGAAATTGCATAGCCGCAGTGCCTCCAACTGCTCTCGTGAATACCCTTCAACGCCTTTTCTCACTCTCTTGCCACGACCGGTAAACAGGTGATCCAGGATGCACCTTCCTGACAGGCTCACCGGGCATTGGTCCCTGGCCTCAAGAGGCGCCCCGGCGTCGAACAGTGCCGTCAGGGGAACTGCCAGGGCGCCGGCAATCTTCGTCAGGGTCGGAACAGTAGGCGTGAGCCGGCCGTTCTCGACGCGAGAGAGATACGAGACGGCCAGGCCGGTCGCCTCACCCAATTCCCGCTGGGTAATATGAGACTCCGATCGTAGCTGGTGGATTTTCCTGCCGACGCTCATCGTGCCCCTCCCTGGCGAGTTGCCGTTTGCGCCCGATTGTTTACAGAAAAGTCAATTTCATGTCAAGTCGTGGCTTGATTTCTAGTTTAATTGGGTTCTCAATCACCCTGAGACACAAGTCAGCAAAAAGGAAACCTTCAACAGCACTTTGTTGAGGAGCATCAACCTTGCGCTGTTGGCACCGTACAAACTCTATCTCCCCAGCGCAGACACGAATGGAGACGGACTTCCGGAGGGTCCTCCTGAACGAGCCTTTATGGTCACTAGCTCAGACACGCGCATTCCGCCGCCGGTAAAGTGACAAACGGGGTACGCAGGACTTGATCCAACGTCGGGTATTACCTCGGCGTTATGAGGATCGACTACGACCGATGCCTGTCCGTCCTGCGTTAGGCGAAGGACACCAATAAGGAGAAGGACCATGAGAAGAAAGACTTTATCATTCTGGTTGTTCCTGGCCCTGGCGATCGCTGCCATGGCGGCCGCCCCAGGCAGCCAGGGACAAAAAACTGTTCCCCGAGACATTAGCGGGGTAATGGACGGCAGGTTCACCTTCGAACCGACTGGCCCGGGAATCCTGGACTTCATCGCCCACGGCGATACTAAGGGCACAATGCGGCATCTTGGGTTGTCGAAGATGTACACGACGCATACGCTCGATGAGAACTTTTTGATCACCGGAACGTTCCGGATCGTGGCAGCTAACGGCGACGAGATTTACGGCACGTACACAGCCACCGCAGTAATCAACGAGGACTTCTCGGGCGCCCTCGGAGAGGCGACTTTAGAGATTGAGGGGGGAACGGGCCGGTTTGCGAATGCAAGCGGCATGATCGAAGCCACCTTCGTCGAGACATTCGACGACCCGACCTTCGCTGGAGCTAAAGTCACATGGACTCTAACAGGAACGGTCAACTACTGAGGGTTCGGGGCGAAGGGCGGGCAGCCAGCCGGGAGGGCATTTCAACCGTCGAACTTTAGGCTGACCAAGTAGTCGCGCCCGCAGCGCGGACCCAAGTTTCCAGCGCGCCAAGCCCGGCTTGGCGCTCTGAAAATGTCTCCATGAGACGGCAATCGTCAAGCGTTCTTGTTCGGTGGCGGCTCTTTCGTCCGGGCAGCGGACGACTGACAGTAGCCAAGCACTTCAGTGCTGGGTAAACGAGCAAAATCGATTCCTGAGCCCGTGAAGCGGGCGACTGAATTCATCCTCGATAACCTTCAACTTCAGCCGTCCGCTTCACGGACTGCAGCGCCTCCTCACCTCTGATCCCACGGATGAATCGGTGGGCTACTATCATTCGTCCACTGCGCGGACTGGTTCGTGTTCAAAAGATGGACCGACTCCCGAAGTTCCCAAGAGCCGAGCGTCCGCAAACCATCGCGGAGTTTCTGGTGGCGCTGTAACAGTTTCACGTACTGCAATTCATCAGGGCGGCCCGCCTTCGCCCGGACAATCTGCCTGATGGCGCTCTTTTCCTCTGTTGACCATCGTCGTAGATCTGGAACCATGGCCAGCACCAAAGCGAGATCCGCGAACACCCGATGTTGGGACGCGCTCAACTCTGTTGACTTGACTCCCAGTGTTCGTGCGACTGAAGTCACGAGCGCCTGGCGATGTTTTCGTTCTTCGCCGCCGGACTGCCGGGCAGGGAAGGCGAGGCGGCGCTGCACCGCAAGCCCGATGTTCGGCACACGGAAACGGTCCCATTCACCGGGATGCGGAGCCGATGGAGCTTCGTAGAGCAGGTGTCCTGCGGCTAGTTGACGCAGAATGCGCGCGGGAGTGAGATAGCCAGAGCGGTTAGCGAGTTTGCGTTCTTCTCGCGCAACCAGGCCTGCAACCTGAGCTTCGACCGGGCGGAAGCCGAGCTTGCGATAGAACCAGAACGCGCCGGCCTCGATACCCTCTTCGTTGTGGCTCCCGAGTTTATAAGGCTCAACGGAAAATACCGAGACGTGCAGATATTGACTTAGAAAGCGCAGCAGGCGCGCGTAGATCCACGCCGACTCGCCGTCCCGGAAAGTGTAGAAAAGATTAATGCCAACTTCTGTGCGTTCAAAGAGCGCGAGGGATTCGGCGTAACCGGCCGGAATACCGTTCTTGAGAATCAGCACTGCATGATAGCCGAGTAAAGACAGACGTCGCCCCGGCGGCAAACCCCAAACAACAAACTCAACCCCGCGACCGGCAGAAGCGCGCACGACATGGCGCGGGTCGCCGTAGGTGAATCCATAAAGCTCGCGATAACGCACGGTCATCATGTCACGGCCCAGGCCGACAAGTTTCTCTCCTTCGGCACGGGAAAGTTTCCTCAGCAGGAGTGGCAGCGGTTCCTCAAGCTCGCGATCGAGTGAAACATCCCCGCGCCGGATCAGCGGCCCATCGTGGTAGAAAATCTTGTTGACCCGCACCTGCATCCGCGTGCGCGTCGCCGGCGACTTACCGAGTTTCCAATGAACCCAGAGCTTGAGTGAGTCGAAAAGATTAGCTTTCGCTCTTTCGGGGATAGAGAGATTTTCGAAGTGGCCAAGCAGCCAGGCAAGATCAGTCTCAGCGGACTTTTTCGCAGCGCGAATCCATGCCAGATACGGAACCGGAGACACAACGTAAGCTCCGTCCTCAAACAGCGGCAAGCAACTCTTCAAAACGGAGACAAGCTGCGCGTCGTCCTCGTAACCGTCCCAATCAATCTCGACACGCGACGGGTAGTGCGCTGCGAGAGAGCGCACGATGTCATAGCCCCAGATGGCTGAGAACGCAGTGCCTGCGATGCCGGACACGGTCGGGTCGGTAAACGCCGAAACGTCTGCGCCCGAGGCGTCGAGGTGTGCGACGCGTTGGTGGAAATAAGCGAGCTGTTCTTCACTGGTTCGCCGTATTGCGGGGGTGTGCGGGTAAGCGCACAGGAAAAGCAGGATCTCGTGAAAACGAATTAAGGAGGCAGCATCCACAAAACGACGCCGGCCGAGTTGGCCCAGGAGCTTTTGCGCGCGCAGGCTGTCGCCCGGCTCGAAGCGGCGCGTTAGTCCCGTGAGCCTGTCGAGTAGGGCGTCAAGGGTGTTGTTTGGCAAGTCCTCTCCAGACATCCTGTTCTGATTCGACGCGAAGTTTCTACGCTACGATCGCGGTTGAGTCAACGATTAATGTTGTGACGCGTTAGAAGAAGATCGCGACGCGTAATGTTGTGATGAGTTTAGCCCGGCGTTTCAACGCGGGATCAGATCGAACACCCAAACCAACGTCGCGTTAGTGACGGCTGAGCAATGGCGTATTTCAGTCGTCGCTGACGCGATGAGGACGTTGTGTTGTTTCGGTCACCCCGCGGTTTGAGTCTGTCCCCTCTGCCATTTC
>Ga0062383_10000363_pt1 | contig 11628 bp, 12 predicted proteins | sample DOMMetBare3Fresh_FD_59508 | JGI IMG/M metagenome (GOLD analysis project Ga0062383, IMG submission 59508) | Wetland sediment microbial communities from St. Louis River estuary, USA, under dissolved organic matter induced mercury methylation -... | ecosystem: Environmental > Aquatic > Freshwater... | reverse complement strand
GCATCAACAGGTAGTGGTCGATGATGAAGCTGGCGCCGGTTGCCATGGTCAGTACGAAGGTCGTCGCAGCGCCCATCCCGTAAGCCGTTTCCAGTTTCTTGGAGACGCCCATGAACGGGCATAGACCAAGAATCTTCACGAGTACGACGTTGTTGACCAGAACGGCGCCGACCAGGATGAAAAGATAGTGGCTCATAATTTGAATGGGCGAGATGCCGGCATTATCCGGCCGGGGCAGGGTACCGACAACCGCGCCGCTGTCATGGTTTTAGGCGGGCTTTCGCAGCATGGCGGCGAGCGTCGCGGCCACTTCGCCGACCAGATCCGGGCCGCGATAGATGAAGCCGCTGTAGAACTGAACCAGACTGGCCCCGGCACGAATCTTCTCGGCCGCATCTTCGCCGCCCAGGATGCCGCCGACGCCGATGATCGGCAGTTCGCCGGCCAGCGCCGCCGCCAGCTTTTTCTGGACATCGGTCGATTTGCGGAATACCGGCGCGCCGGACAGTCCGCCCGTTTCCTGGCCGTTCGGCAGGTTTTCGACGCCGTCGCGCGACAGGGTGGTGTTGGTGGCAATCACGCCATCGATGCGGTGACGGCGCAGTGCGTCGGCGATGGCGGTGATTTGCGTATCGTCGAGGTCCGGCGCGATCTTCAAGGCCATCGGCACGTATTTGCCGTGCTTGTCGGCCAGTTGCTCTTGGCGGGCCTTGAGTTGGGCGAGCAGGTCGTCGAGCGCGTCATCTTTTTGCAGTTCGCGCAGGTTCTTGGTGTTGGGCGAGGAAATATTGACCGCCACATAGCTGGCGTCGCCGTACACTTTTTCCAGGCAGATCAGGTAGTCGTCCGCGGCCTTGTCGATCGGCGTCGTCGCGTTCTTGCCGATGTTGATGCCGAGAATGCCGCCCTTTTTCGGGAACTCGGCGGCCCGGACGTTTTCCAGCAGCTTGTCGACGCCGGCATTGTTGAAGCCCATGCGATTGATGATGCCCTGGGCGTCGGGCAGGCGGAACAGGCGCGGTTTCGGATTGCCGTCCTGCGGTCGCGGCGTGATCGTGCCGATTTCCAGGAAACCGAAGCCGAGCCGGGCCAGACCGTCGATGTAGTCGCCGTTCTTGTCCAGGCCGGCAGCCAGGCCGACCGGGTTGGGGAACTTGAGACCCATGACTTCGACCGGGCAGGGGGCGACCGGTTTGGCGAGCAGACCGGCGAGGCCGCTGGCGTTGAGCAGGGAAATGCCGCTCATACCCAGGCCATGAGCGGTTTCCGGGTCGAGGGCGAAGAATACTTTGCGGATGAGTGGATATAGCATAACCCGGCATTTTACCGCATCGCAGCAGTCCCCCGGTGCTTCCGTGGCGGGGCTTTCTTATCATTCGATAAGAAAATTGTCCTTGTGATCGGGCCTGCGCCGACATGAGGCGTGGATCGGCGGACTTTTTTCAATTCAACGTGCGAATTTGCACAGTAGTTTGGTGCAGTTTTGCTAGCATCGACGGGCGGCATATTGCGCCTCACTCCAATCCAGAAACACCATGAATTCACATGTAGATCTAATCAAGGCGATTCGCTCCGGCCAACTGGCGCAAGTCCAGGCGGCGCTGGACCACTGTGCGCCCGTCGAATGGGCCGACGAGCAGGGCGAAGCCGGCCTGGCGATGGGTATCGCCTGTTTTCTCGGTCATGCCGATATCGTCCGTGAGCTGATCGGGCGCGGCGCGCCAGCCAACCACGCCGACAATGCCTTGCCGACTTCGCCATTAAGCATGGCGGTGCGCGGCAAGCGCAACGAGGTTGTACGCTGTCTGATCGAACTTGGCGCCCTGGTACCGGAAGGCATGGCGACCGGTCTTTCCGAACACGACATCATGATCGCCCAATGGAAAGCCTTCCGCGACGGGCATGCAGTCGATAGCAACCAGGCGGCCGATCAATTGCCGGACATCGAAGAAATCAACATGGTCGGCTGCTCGAATACCGATACCCAGGTCCTGGAGGCAGAAGTGTTGCGCCAGGCCATGCAGAAAATGCGCTGATCGGCGTTCGCCCGACCGTGTTGTGTCGGCAGGCGCACACAAGCGCCAATGTCTTCTCCCGACAGGCTGCCGACCTGCGTTGCAGGGGGTAAACTAGACGGCATGCCGATTTTCCTTTGCCGCTTCCTGCCCTTTGCCATCTGTTTTGGTCTGGCTACGGCCCAGGCTGCCGGGCCTGACCCCTTTGCCGTTGAAGCGATGGCGCCCCTCAAGCCGTCGCCGCGCCTGTCGGCCCGGGTGGGCGAGGCCCCCTGTTCGACCGAACTGCCGGCAACGCCGCTGGCGGCCATCGATGCCGTCGATCTGGCCTTGTGCAACCACCCGCAGACGCGTGAAGTCTGGGCGGCGGCACGGGCCCAGGCAGCACTGGTTGGTGTCGCGCAGGCCGCCTGGTTGCCGTCGCTCGATGGCAAGGCGAGTGCCTTCCGCTATTCGCTGGAAGATCGCAACTACAACCAGAGCGCCGCGGCGCTGACTGTCTCCTGGCTGGTCTTCGATGCCGGCCAGCGTTCGGCCAATATCGAGAATGCGCGGCAATTGCTCGATGCCGCTGCGGCGACCCAGAACGCTACCGTGCAAAACCTCTTCCTTGCCGCCTTGCAGGCGTACTACGCCGCCCAGGCGGCGCAGGCCGTCGTGCAATCGACCGGCGAAGCCGAGCGGGCAGCGCGGGAAAGCTACCTCGCTGCCGAAAGCCGCTACGCGGTCGGTGTCGCCACGCCGGCCGACCGCCTGCAGGCACAGACGGCGCTGTCGCAGGCGACGCTGAACCGGATCAGGGCCGAAGGCGATGCCCGCAATGCGCTCGGGGCGCTGATGTACGCCCTCGGGTTCAGCGCCGGGCAGCCGGTCCGCCTGGCTGAAATGCCCGTCCTGGCGCCGGAGCAGCGCTTTCAGGCCGATGTCGATGCGCTGATCGAGGATGCACGGGCGCGGCGTCCCGACCTCAAGGCCGCCGAAGCCCAGCTCAAGGCTGCCGAAGCCAGCATCGAACTGGTGCGGGCGCAGGGCCGGCCGACCCTCAGCATCGCCGCCGGACCGACCTGGCAGGACGTGGCGGGGACGACGACGCAGGGGGGAAATGTCGGGCTGACGCTCAACGTGCCGCTCTTTTCCGGCTTCGATACGACCTACCGGGTGCGCTCGGCCACCGCCCAGGCCGAGGTCCGGGCGGCCCAGCGCGACCGCCTGAAAAACCAGGTGGCGCTTGACGTCTGGCGGGCGTATCAAAGCCTGACGACGGCGACGCAAAGCCTCAAAACGACGGCCGATCTGGTGGCCAGCGCCGAACAGTCCGAGCGCGTCGCGCTCGGCCGTTACAAGGCCGGTGTCGGCACCGTGCTCGATTTGCTGAGTGCCCAGGCGGCGCTGGCCAGTGCCCGCCAGCAGCGCATCCAGGCGGCGCTCGACTGGAATGTATATCGCGCCACGCTGGCCCAGGCCATCGGCACACTGGATTACACCTTGCTACAGGCAAGGGAACAGGGAAGACCATGAAGCATATCGGCAAGATCGTCATCGGCGTGGCGGTGCTCGCCGGCCTGGTCGGTGGTGGGGTCTGGTACGTCCGGCAGCAGGCGGCGCAGGACCCGGCGGTCCGCTACAAGCTGACGACGCTGGAAACGGGGAGCGTGACGCAGACCGTTTCGGCCAACGGCACGCTCAATCCGCTGGTTTTGGTCAATGTCGGGACGCAGGTTTCCGGCACGGTGAAAAAGCTTTACGTTGATTTCAACGACAAGGTGGTGGCCGGCCAGAAACTGCTCGAACTCGACCAGTCCCTGCTGCAGGCCCAAGCCCGCCAGACCCAGGCCAACGTGATCAACGTGGCGACGGCGCTCGACCTGGCCAAGGCCAACGAAGCGCGCATGAAAGCGCTGCTGGAAAAGGAATACATCTCGCGCCAGGACTACGACCAGTCCTTGCAGGTGCTCAAGTCGGCCCAGGCGCAATTGCTGCAAGCCAAGGCGGCAGCCGACAAGGACCAGGTGAATCTGGGCTATACGGTGATCAGCTCGCCGGTTTCCGGCGTCGTGGTGGCCCGGCTGGTCGATCTCGGCCAGACCGTGGCGGCCAGCTTCCAGACCCCGACCCTGATCCAGATCGCGCAGGATCTGACCAAGATGGCGATCGACACCAGTTTTGCCGAGGCCGACATCGGCAACATCAAGGAAGGCCTGGGCGTGCGCTTTACCGTCGATGCCTTCCCGAGCAAGGGCTTCCAGGGCGTCGTTCAGCAGATCCGCCTGAACCCGACCAACCAGCAGAACGTGGTGACCTACAACGTCCGCATCAAGGTCGATAACCCGGACCTGATCCTGCTCCCGGGCATGACGGCCTACGTCAATATCGGCGTCCAGAAGCGCAGTGAGGTCTTGCTGGTGCCCAACGCCGCCTTGCGCTTCAAGCCGGCCGACGCGGTCGAGAAAAAGGCCGAGGCCGAAGCCAGGCCGCCGGCCGGCGGCGCACCCGCCTCCGGCGATGCCGGCAAGGGGCCGGGCGAGCGCAAGGGCAAGAAGCGCGACGGCCAGAACGGCATGGTCTATGTGCTGGCCAATGGCGAGCTTCGCCCGGTCAGCGTCCAGCTCGGCATTACCGACAACCGCAATACCGAGATCCTCAGCGGTGATCTGAAAGCGGGCGACCGGGTGGTGACCGGCGAGAACTCGAACGGCAGCAAGGCACCGTCCAGCGTCGGCATGCGGATGTTCTGATGGCCGATCCCGTCATCCGGGTGGCCGGTCTGGCCAAATCCTACGCGACGGCGGCGGGGCTGTTCCCGGCCTTGCGCGGTGTCAACCTAGCCGTTTACCCCGGCGAATACATCGCCATCATGGGGCCGTCCGGTTCGGGTAAATCCACTTTCATGAACCTGCTTGGCTGTCTCGATACGCCGAGTGCCGGCGATTACTTCCTGGCTGGCAAAAATGTCGCCCATATGGAAAAGGATGTGCTGGCCGTGCTGCGCAACCGCACGCTGGGCTTCGTCTTCCAGGGCTTCAACCTGCTGCCGCGCATGACGCTGCAAGATAACGTCGCGCTACCGCTGGTCTATGCCGGAATCGGCAAGGAGACACGGCGGGCGGCGGCGCGCGAACTGCTCGACAAGGTGGGCCTGGGCAAGTACGCCGATTCATTGCCCAACCGTATTTCTGGCGGCCAGCAGCAACGGGTGGCGATTGCCCGGGCGCTGGTCAACAAACCGCATCTGATCCTGGCCGACGAACCGACCGGCAACCTCGACAGCCACACCAGCGAGGAAATCATGCGCCTGTTCGGCGAGCTGAACGCCGAGGGTATTACCATCGTGCTGGTCACCCATGAGCCCGATATCGCCGCCCACGCCAAGCGGCAAGTCCGCTTCCTCGACGGCGAGATCGTCAGCGACCAATTGACGGCTGCCGTACCGGGAGTCGAAGCATGTTGAAAGCCATGCTCGGCGAAGCCTGGCTGGCGATGGGCGCCAACCGCTTGCGCACGGCGCTGACCATGCTCGGCATGGTGATCGGCGTCGGCGCCGTGGTGATCATGATGGCGATCGGGCAGGGCGCCCAGTATGCAGTGCAGCAGACGATCAGCACCATGGGCTCGAATCTCTACATCGTGCTTTCCGGCTCCTTCACCACGGCCGGGGTGCGCAGCGGTTCGGCCGGCGCGCCGACGCTGAACGTCGCCGATGCCGAGGCGATGAGCGAACTCGACGGCGTGAGCAACGTCGCCCCGACCCACCAGGGGACGCGGCAACTGGTCTATGGTTCGCAGAACTGGAGTTCGCAAATCATCGGCACCACCCCCACCTATCTCGAAGCGCGGGCCTGGAGCATCGTCGATGGCGCCGCCTTCGGCGATTCCGACGTGCGCTCGGCGACACGGGTGGCCGTCATCGGCAAAACGGTGGCAGAAAACCTGTTCGGCGACGAAAACCCGGTCGGCAAGACGATGCGCATCCAGCAGAACCCCTTCATGGTGATTGGCGTGCTGGGCAGCAAGGGGCAGAACCTCGACGGCCGCGACCAGGACGACACGGTGATCATTCCGCTCACCACCGCGCAACGCAAGGTGTTCGGCACCCCTTTCCTCGGCTCGGTGCGGATGATCATGGTCCAGGCCGATTCGGCCGAGTCCATGCCCAAGGTCGAAGCCGGCATCACCGCCCTGTTGCGTCAGCGCCACCGCCTGCGCGAAGGCATGCCGGACGATTTCTTCATGCGCAACCTGTCGGCCGCCGCCGAATCAGAAGCGGCAACGACGCGCACGATGTCCATCCTGCTCGGTGCCATCGCCTCGATCTCGCTGCTGGTTGGCGGTATCGGCATCATGAACATCATGCTCGTTTCGGTCACCGAACGAACTCGGGAAATCGGTATCCGCATGGCCATCGGCGCCCGCCAGAAGGACATCCTGACCCAGTTCCTGCTCGAGGCGGTGATGATCTCCTTCGCCGGTTGCCTGCTCGGCCTGCTACTCGGGCTGACCATTGCCCTCGGCATCAACTTCGTTACCGGCATGGTCATCGTCATCTCGGGCAGCGCCGCCCTCGTTGCCTTTGCAGTCGCCGCCACGGTCGGTATCTTCTTCGGCTGGTACCCGGCGCGCAAGGCCGCCCGGCTCGATCCGATCGAGGCGCTGCGCTACCAGTAGCGAATAGGCCAGCCGGGTTGGTTGGCCATCTTGCGGTGATATTCCGATTCGCTCCGCGGGCCGAATGAATGCCGCCAAGAAAACGATCGACTATTTCACGAAACATATCCGGCCCTGATCATGGGCTGGCTTATGCCAACTTGGTGGTGCCCTGCGCCTAGCGAAAATTGCTTTGCTATTTCTGCTTTGTACCCAAAGGCGCCGGCCAGGGTTTTTGATAGCAGGCCTTCAGCGTTGGACGTAACCGGCAAGCAAAAAACGCAGCATTTTGACTGTCCGGTTGATGGACTTGTTACGCGTATTCATAGCTTGGCAGCCTCTTGCCAGAGTTGTTCCTTGCCTACCTGCTGATACCAGCTAGCGAACTGGGAACGATAGTGCTGCAACTGTTCTGGCAGTTCTGGGCGAGGATCTTCGCTGAGGAGATAAGCCATGCCTTCAATGAACCAGTTGGGTGTAACGAGCCAGCCCCTGATGTTTCCGAGCCGTTCTTTCTGGAGATGGTGAATCATTTCGTGCCGTAAATAGTAGGGCTTCCAGGCACGAGGACTAATGACGATACCGAATGTGCCAATCGTGTTTGCTGCTGCCTTGAAGCCGAATGACTCGTTGCAGATTTCGGTGGTACAGAAAACAACACGAGGTGGTCGCTCAATTTCACCGATTGAAGAGTTAACAAACTGCAGCGCGCTTTGGTACAAATCTGAAGCCTCAGCCAAGCGAGATGGATTATCTATGCAAATACGCTCATTGACGCACGTTACGCCTGCCAGTTCAGGAGCCAGTATTCGCACGGGCTTAAAGAAAGCCCAAGCGGCCAAAGGAACGGATAAAAGCATGACGATAAGAATTCGTTTCAGCATATGAGCCTCAAAACGTATATCGCACAGCGAGGTTGAGCGTCATGCTATGCCGTGTGTATGTGAAGGACGCTGTATTCCCAGTATTTCCTGGGGGGACTGTCAGCGGATAGCCACCCCATGCGCTTCAGATACCGTGCGACGAACCAGTTTAGCGTGCCATGTCCAACGAATAATACAGTGCCGTGAATTGAAGCCAAATTGGCGAGCTGCTCGGCGCAGCTATGTGCTCTTGCCTTGGCCGATTTGAATGACTCTGCATTGGCTGAATATCCGAGCGCCCAGGCAAACCGAAAAAATACCAACCACGCTTGCAACGAGAGGGTTGGGAAACGCCACGCAGCGTGGGGCATATCCATTTCTCGGAACATGTGGGAATAGGCTCCTATACGCTCAACCCCAAGGGCATTTGCAGATTCCATCGAGCGCGGAAGGTTGCTGCACACAGTAAAAGCACATCGGCTGGCTTGCGCAACAGATTCTTGCGTGGGCGGGCACTCGGTATCGATACCGGCAGCGTTGTATTGTTTAACCCAAACGCCAAACTCTGCCGCATTCAATCGGCGGTACGTGTCAATCTTGGGTTTGCCATGTCGCATCAGGACGATTTGCACGGTGGCCTCCTGAAACACAACGTTGAAAATTACCGGGCGCGAGGTCCGGTGGATTGTGATGTTAGCTGCCAGCATAGCAAACAGGGGGATAGCCCTCGGTTTCGGCGTAGAACGCTGAGCCGTCGGTTTTAATTACGAGATAGCCCCCGCCGCCAGAAGATATTTTTTCCTTTGCGGTATGCCAATCGATAATTTCAAATGGGGACGACCAGCCAAGAAAAAGACATGCGTCTGAATCAGCGAAGGGGGCATTGAGGCCACGGAACTTTTTGTCAAAGAGTTCCGACATGGAGTGACAAACATCGCCGATGTAAAGCCTTCGGCCTTTTCTGTGCTTCATGGACAAACCGTTCCCGTAACCGGGTTTCAATAAACCGGTCTGCGAATACGGAAAGCGCTTGATATGGACTCATGGCAGCTAACGACGCTGTAGAAAAATAGTACTCATCCTGCCATCGTGCCGTGAACCATATGGAATAACAAGATTCAAACCCAGAGTTGAAACCGGGGAGGTGCCATGGCCCGTTACAAAGCAATCGACACCAGTCCGAGATTCCTGGCTGTCGATCTGGAGAAACAACGACTGCCGGGCTGTTTCGACCATGCCGTGCGTCACCTGCTCGACTACGAATTCGACCTTTCCCTGTTCGACGCCCGCTATCGCAACGACCAGAGCGGCACCTGCGCCTATCGAACCAGGTCGGTTCGTTTGCGAAGCCCGTTGTTTACCTTGGGTGGTCTTGCGAACTTGCTTGCCTGTCGTATCCCGCAAACCATCTGCAGCCTGCTGTCAGGGTGATGCCGAAGACAAGGTGGGTGAGCAGCGTTACCCAGTCGCGGGCGACGGCAAACCAGGGGAAAAGCAGCGTAAAGCCGTACATGTTGAGGATGTAGATGCCCAGTCCGTACAGGGCGCCGAGCAGGATGCCCGGCCCGGCTGGAAAACGAGGGGGTAGCAGGGCCGGGGCGAGGGTGTAGGTGATGGAGAGGGCGAAGTGGATCAGGGTGGCCGCCAGCAGGATGTCCCAACGGGCGGTTGATGGCGGCGGCAGGACGCCCGGCCCCATGAGCAGTGCGGCGGTGAGGCGGGCGTCGCGGAACAGGGTATCGAGAACGGGCATGCCAGCCAGGTGCCACAGGATAATCTGGGCGAGTGTTGCCAGGCTGCCGGCGCCAAGGCCGACCACCAGCAGCATCAGCAGATTGATCTGCCCGCCTTCACGAAGGTGCCCGGGGGCAAGTTTCGGTGTTTTGCCTCCCGTCGTCAGGTCGATGTTTTCCTGGCCGAGCAGGGTGGCATCGAGTCGTCGGGCCAGACCTTCGCCACACTGAGCCATGATCCGGACGTGGTTGCGAACGAATATCGGGCGGGCCAGGGGCGCGAGCAGATTCATCCACCAGCGCGTGCTACGGACGTGCCACTCAAATTGAACGATGCTGCACCGGCCGTCATGGGTGAAATGCCAGCGGCCGCTTCCTTCCAGATCGCCTTGCGCCAATCCGTCGATGGCGACCAAGGCCTCGATCCGCGTGGTGCGTACCTCGAACACCACGAGGTAGGGTAGAGCCCCCTGCCAGGCGTAGCGCCGGATGCTGTCGATGCCATGGCTGTCGCCACGTACCAGCGTTTCGACTTTTTCGGCGCCGCGCCACCATTCCGGCCAGCGAAGGGAGTCCTGAATGGCGGCATAGACTTCGGTCAGCGGTGCATTGATGCGCCAGGTGGTTTGCAGGTGATATTCAGCCACCGGCCTTGCCCCGCTCTTTCAGTGCCGTGCGCGTTGCAGGCCAGTGCAGCGTCTCCATCGATCTTCTCCTTGAGCCCGTTACCCGGGAGCATGCCGAGTCGCGATTTCAGCTTCCGTACGCCATCGCACATTGCTCAGACCATCGTCCTATATGCGTTTGCGAACGGTGGGAGGTGGCGTGGCAGGGGATAGTGCGCTTGCCGCCGGTTTCCTCATTTGAGTGCATGGCCCGATTCCCGGTTCAACAGGAGTTGATTGCAATGTCTTTTTCCGTTTGGGCTTTGGTGATCGGCGCCCTGCTGATCACCATGGCCTTGGCTGGTTCGCTGATGAAGCGGCTGCCGGTCAGCGCTTCACTGTTATATCTGATCGTCGGTTATGCGCTAGGGGCGGCTGGCTGGGGTGTCATGGCCCCCGATCCGCACCTGAGGTCGGCGATTCTCGAGCGGGTATCCGAAGTGGCGCTGCTCATTTCCTTGTTCTCGGTCGGCCTCAAGCTCGGTTTGCCCTTTTCCAGCCGTCATTGGCGATTGCCTTTGCGCCTGGCATTCATTTCTATGCTGCTGACCATCGGGTTGCTGACGCTGCTTGGCATCTTTTGGCTGAGCTTGCCTCTGGGGGCGGCAGTGTTGCTGGGGGGCATTCTGGCGCCGACCGACCCGGTACTGGCGTCCGACGTCCAGGTCGACGAACCGCATGACAGCGACCGGCTGCGCTTCAGCCTGACCGGCGAAGGCGGACTCAATGATGGCGGTGCCTTCCCCTTCGTCATGCTCGGCCTTGGCCTGCTCGGCCAGCGCGAACTCGGTCGCGGCGGCTGGCAATGGCTGGCGATCGATGTCCTGTGGGGGCTGGCCGGCGGTTTGGTCATCGGTGCCGTGCTCGGGGCGATGATCGGCAAACTGGTGATCTATCTGCGAACCCGCCATCAGGAAGCCGTCGGTCTTGATGAGTTCCTGGCCCTCGGGCTGGTCGCCCTGGCCTTTGGCGTGGCGCAACTGGTCCTGGCCTCGGGTTTTCTCGCGGTGTTTGCCGCCGGGCTCGCCCTGCAGCGCGTCAAGGAACGTTCGCGCCGACAGGCGGCGCCCGAGGTCGGGCCGGCCGGCTTGCAGGACAAGGAAGCGCATCTCGCCGTGGCTACCCACCCGAACCTCGCCGGCGCCTACATGATGCAGGCGGTACGGGGGTTCAACGAGCAACTCGAACGCATTGCCGAACTGGTCATCGTCCTCGCCGTGGGGGCCATGCTGGCCTATGTCCATGTCGATCTGGTGACCACGGTCTTTGTCGGACTCCTGTTTTTTGTCCTGCGTCCGCTATCGGTGTGGCTGGGCCTGCTGGGGGCGCAGGTTTCGGGCGATCAGCGGCTGCTGATCGCGTGGTTCGGCATTCGCGGCATCGGTTCGATCTATTACCTGATGTATGCCCTGAATCACGGCCTTACCGGTCCGTGGGCCGAGCAGGCAATCAACGTCACGCTGACGGCGGTCGCTGCCTCGATCATCATGCACGGTATTTCGGTGACCCCTTTGATGGCGCTGTATGCCCGGCGGCAGGCCGGGAAGAGCCACCGATCCAGTTCAGATAACCGGCGCCATGAAATCCGCTGACCGTCCGGCATCGGCGTCGACCAGCAGGCAGGCGTCGCTGCGCACGGCATGGGCGATGGGCAGCTTGGCGCCTTGCTGCCAGGCGAACAGGGCCGGGGATTTTTCCGCCCCGGTGATCA
>Ga0062383_10000356_pt1 | contig 11751 bp, 13 predicted proteins | sample DOMMetBare3Fresh_FD_59508 | JGI IMG/M metagenome (GOLD analysis project Ga0062383, IMG submission 59508) | Wetland sediment microbial communities from St. Louis River estuary, USA, under dissolved organic matter induced mercury methylation -... | ecosystem: Environmental > Aquatic > Freshwater... | reverse complement strand
GTTATTCGGGGGTTGGACAACAGACTTGCAAACGTTACTGATTTTTATGGCCATTGACTATGCAACCGGATTGATCCTCGCGGGGGTATTTAAGAAGAGCCCGAAGAGCTGCGGCGGAGCTTTGGAATCCAGAGCAGGATTAAAGGGTCTATGCCGCAAATGCGGCATCCTGCTGGCTGTCTTGGTTGCCTACAGGCTTGATATAGCCGTGGGCGCTGATTATATACGGACAAGCGTGATCATCGCGTTTATCGCCAATGAGGCAATCAGCATTATCGAAAATATCGGCCTTATGGGCGTACCGCTGCCCGGCGCGATCAAGAAAGCTATTGAGGTATTGAGAAGCAAAAACAATATCGAACAAAGGTAATTACTTTAATAATGACGAAGACGGGGCGGTTAAGCCCCGTCTTTTTTTATTAATAAGAACTGCTTATCGTTCATATATTTAAACATTTATATTGATTCTTAGATTATAAAAGGAGTTGCAATGTTTGACAAAATTTTAATAATATGCTATCGTTATTTATTAATAATATTTGTCAAATTTGGTTTTAGGGGTGATTTTATCCAAAGGAAACTTGAGCGCAAATTATGGCTTGACGAAAGAAGTCGTAAGCTACAAAATAACAAAAATAAAGAGAAGAAAACTAAAAAACATAAAAATTCTCAAGCTATAATAAAAATTAGGAATCGCTCCATTTTTCGCGCACCATCAAATTTTTCTATTGAGAATAACCCGGATGAAACTATTGAGTTCTACAATCAAATAATAACAAAAAGAGACGAATATAAAATCGGGCATAGATTTTATATCGATTCCAGTGCAGTAACTGAAGTTACTGTCGATGCAATTTTATACCTAGTTTCAATTGTTGCAGATACTAAAAGCCATAAAGTTTTTAGATATATGTTTGAAGGCAATTTGCCAAATGAGGAAAGCGCAAAATCTGTATATATCGAATCAGGCTTCTTGTCGTTTGTTCACTCAAAAGATAACCTTAACATCAAACCATTAACTAATCGAATAAAAATCGCTAAAGGTGAAACAGTGGATTCACCTATCGCCGCGCAGGTTTGCGAATTTGTACAAAATAAATGTGGATTTAAGAGAAAAGACACAATCCCATTATATAATATCCTTGTTGAACTAATGGAAAATACAAAGCAACACGCATATTCCAGTAAAAATATAATGACTACAAATTCTTGGTTGATTTATGCGGAAGAAACTAAAGAAATGGTTAAATTTATATTTTTGGATACTGGTCTAGGCATTCCAACAACAGTAAGAAAAAGGTTTGGTGAAAAAATCCCGATATTTCTTAAAAACGATTCTGAATTTATTAAATCTGCCTTAAACGGTGATGATCGTACGGAAACTGGTGTAAAATATAGAGGAAAAGGTTTACCTCAAATATTAGAATGTTTCAAGTATGGATTATTAAAAAATTTAATTGTTTTTTCCGGTAAGGGGATTTGTAAGCTTATAGATAATAGTGAAAACTTTTATTTGAAAGATTATAGAAATAAAATATTCGGGACACTATTTTGCTGGTATATGCTGAAAGAGAGAGAAAAAGAAAATGATTGAGATTAATATTGCAAAAGATTTTACAGCCTTTCCTGGTGGAAGATTGATTAATGAAGGTCCTTTTTCTGGCGAAGAGTTTAGGATAAATTACTTATTGCCTAAATATCAAGAAGCTTTGACAAAACATGAAAAGCTAAAAATCGACTTAGATGGGTGTTTTGGATATCCTTCATCTTTTATTGAAGAAAGCTTCGGGGGACTCGCACGTGAATTAAAAGATAAAAATATTCTAGATAATATGATTATTATATCTAACGATGAACCAAGTTTATTAGAATTTATCGAAAAATGCGTTAAGAAAGCGTAGTAGGGAGTAGTTATGAAACCTAAATTTAAATGGATTTATCTAACAGTATTGATTCCAATCGGATTACTGATTTATTCCGCTTTTCAATCTAATGGTAATAAATTATTAGCTGACTATTTTACAATCCCACTTTATGCTGGAATAAATATACTTATTGCATTAATTTTTGCATATTTTTTAACACAAAATAAAAATGATACTATACGCAAAAAGGCGATTCTGGAAAAAATAATAGATAAAATTATTCTTTCGGTATCTGATTCAAAAATGTATATTATCGAAAGTGAGGATGATGTAAATCATATTCGAATTACACAAAGATCAATCAAAAACAGAATATCTTTATTAAAAATATATGAAAAAGAATTTTTCATTTCAGATCAAATCAAATACATAAGTGAAGAATTTGACTCATATTGGGATTCAATAAGTAATCATATTTCAGAAATTGACCACCTGAAAAATTCTACCCAAGAACTCTTAAACTATGTAACAAAAGTTTCTAATGGATTAGAAACACTTTTAGTTAATTTATATAAATAAATACATATTTGAGAAGATTATTTAGATTAAATTGAAAAGAAAAGTATTTGTCGGTGTAGATGTTAAATTCAATGAAGATGGAAGCGTTACTCCACTTAAAATCATATGGGAGGATGGCCGCATCTTTGAAATCGATAAGGTCATTGAAAGCATGCGTGCTGCCAGCATTGACGCAGGTGGAATAGGATTAAGATATACCATTATGGTCAATGGGAAGAAAACGTATTTGTGGTTCGAAGATCCTCGCTGGTTTGTTGAGGGTAAATATTAAGTTTTCAACAAAAATACTCATTAGTTAAATATTGGTTAAATTATGATTGAAGATAAAAAAATAAGCCGTAAAATCGGCTTATGATGCGATAAAATGGTACGCCCTGCGGGACTTGAACCCACGACCTTCCGGTTCGTAGCCGAACGCTCTATCCAACTGAGCTAAGGACGCACATGGTGCGTTCTATAGTATAGCACAGTTGAGGATAAATGCATAGTGTTTGTTGAATTTTTTTTATTTTTATCGCCCGGCCTTTTTGCATGTTGTTTTAAGGCTCAATGTCGTAAAAGATGCAAATGCTTTCGTAAACCGCCTGCGCCAACTTTTGCTGGTATTCGTCCGTATTCAGCAGATATTCTTCCTCCTTGTTGCTTAAAAAGCCGCATTCCACAATGGCGGAGGGGATGTCATTGTCACGGATCATCTTTAAACTGTTATTGATCTGCGGCTGGCGTTTGTTATCAAAAGGCGAAACCGGCTTTAACTGCTTCTGAAGGATATCCGCCAGTTTGGCATTGGCTTCAAGATTATCCGAATAAAATATCTGAGCTCCGCGGCAGGTGGAATCGGGATAGGAATTTTGGTGGATGCTGATCGCAATCGACGCGTTGCTGGATTTGATCATGTTTTTTCGGATTGTCATATCCTCGTCTTTGTCCCATGCCGTGCTTCCCTGCGCATAAAGGCCGTTTTCGTCACTTCTTGTTAGCACCACATAAAAGCCTTTGTTTTTAAGCAGTTCGGAAAGCTTGAGCGAAACGGACAGATTGATAACCGATTCGTCCTTCAAGCGCCCCGCTTTTCCCGGATCCTGACCGCCGTGGCCGGGATCGATCAATACTATGATATTGTTGGCTGCCACCGTCGGCAGGCTGTTTTCGCCGTACACCGAGACGATGAAGACAAGACCTGAGAGTATCAGCAAAAGAACAAATGCGGCCAGTCTTAACAGCACGGGATTTTTTAATTTCATAATCGCTCCGATATTTGTATTTTTAATATGAATATACGAAGCTGCCTTTCGCTTTATGTTATTTTTCTTCTGCCGCAGCTAAGAGAAAGTTAAGATTCGGCGGGAAACAACAGGTTATTCTCTTTTATGAGCCGATCATGCAGGAAAGTAGGTTTTTTTGTATTTTTTGTGAAATTTTCTTCTTTACTGACATATTACGCCAAATTTTTACATCTTAATCATCTATACTAACCTCAGGAGGAGTAGAATATTGAATAAGTTGCTAAATGAAAAGGACACCCCCCCAAAGATCATCAATGACCGTGTAAAGGTCATCAAAAAGCAGCCGTCAAAAGAACAAAAAGTATGTTATTTGGGGATTTTCGGCGACAAAATTTATATCTATACCAAAGAACCCATCCGGTAGCCCATCCAATCAAAATTTCAAATAGACTATGAACATTCCCCCTTATTAAGCAATCAGCAGCGCAGCCTTCCGACTCTGTCTTTGCTGTGGACAGTGTGGACAAGGTTACGCTGCTGGTTGCTTTTTTGCGGTCTTCTCGTGCCGTCAAAAGATTCGTTATTGTATTCGCGTTCGTATTCTGCTAAAATAAACAAAATAACGAGGAGAATCAGGTGGAAAAGAATTTTTTGACTGAAGGCTTCCTGAAAGAGACGGGGATAGGGCTGGGCGCCGCCGATATCGGCGTTGCCGATATCACCGTATTCGGTCTGGCACATTATAATAAGGCTGTAAGCGTGGCGGTAAAAATGCTTGACCCCGTGATGGATGAGATCGCAAACGGGCCCACCTACGGTTACTATGCCCATTATAAGGCCGTCAATGAGCTCATCAATCACATCACGCTGCGACTATCCCATCTTATTGAGAACATAGGATATAAAGCCTACCCAATCTCCGCTTCGCAAAGCACCGGCGCGCGTTCGGAGTATACATCCGATTTTTCGCATAAAAGCGCGGCCACGCTGGCCGGATTAGGTTATATCGGTAAAAACGGGCTGCTTATACATAAAGAATTTGGCCCGCGGGTACGGCTGGGAACCATCCTCACCGACGCGCCGCTCAACTGCGGCGAGCCGATTGTTCGTTCCGATTGCGCAAACTGCACGGTTTGCGTGAAGGCCTGCCCCGCAAGCGCACTGAAAGGCACGATCTGGGAACAGGGAATGCCGCGCGATGCGATCTATGATCCGCGTTATTGCAGCGAGTTTATGTCGGAGCATTTTTCCAAAATAGGCAGGGGGTTTGTCTGCGGCATCTGCGCCGCGGTTTGCCCGAAAGGGAAATCATTCAAATAGAAAAATTAGGAGAAACTCTATGAAGTACATTAAAACCGATTGGCCGATCCCCTACTACAATATGGCGCTGGAAGATTATATGATGACGGATGAAAAGTTTGACGACGATTATGTATTCTTTTATATTCATGAGCCTTCCGTAATCATCGGAAAGCACCAGAACACCATCGCAGAAATCAACAGTAAATTTGTGAAGGACAACCATATCCATATAGCCCGAAGGATATCCGGAGGAGGCGCTGTCTATCACGACGGCGGAAATCTTAACTTTTCCTTTGTATTTAGGAGAAAAGAAAACGACCATATCGATTTTAAAAAATATACGCTGCCGGTAATCGAAGCGCTCGGCAAGCTTGGTATTGAAGCCGAACTGAGCGGACGCAACGATATCCTTATCGAAGGGAAAAAATTCAGCGGCAACGCCCAGTATATGAACAGAGACAAGATTCTGCATCACGGCACGCTGATGTTTGACGTGAATATCGAAAATTTAGTGAACGCCCTCAATGTCAGCCAGATGAAAATCGAATCCAAAGCTATCGATTCGGTACGCAGCAGGGTGGCCAATTTGAGCGGTTACTTAAAAACACCGATAAGCATCAGTGAATTTAAGGAGCATTTGCTGAAATCATTTTATGAGAACATTGATTTTGAGGAATATTGCCTGACTCAACAGGATATCGCGCATATCGAACAAAGCGTAAAAGATAAGTTTTCCACATGGGAGCATAATTACGGCGCATCACCCGATTTTGCTTTCACAAAGAAGAAAAAATATGAGGCGGGAATCGTGGAGCTGCGCATGGATGTCTCCGCCGGTGTTATCCGTGAAGCAAAGATTTACGGCGATTTTTTCTTTGGACGAAGCATTGAAGAGCTTGAAGAAGCTTTAAAAGGCGCTCTGTTCAACGAACCCGAGATGCGTGGGCGTTTAAAGGAGATCGGCTTTGAAAACACCATCATCAATTTTACGGCGGATGATTTTATTGACCTGATGTTTTACGCGTAGCACTCGTTTCGTTCCATTTAGATAAGAATTTGTAAACCATCAGAAAGAAGGGATATTTATGGCGGGATATGTGCTCGGCGGCCTTATATTGGCAATTATTGCCATTGTGCTGATCCGTACTGTAACATTTAAAACGGAGGCGGCTCCAAGCGGAACCAAGCCTATAAAACCGCAGGAGAATTTGGCGTATGCCGAAAAACTTGCTGAAGCGCTGCAATTTAAAACCGTAGCCTCAATGGATTATGCGCAGTTAGATACCGAAGAGTATGTGCGTTTTCAGAACTTTTTGGAAAAATCGTTTCCTTTGGTACATAAAAATTTCATCTTGACAAAAATCAATGTACACGGACTGGTCTATCATATAAAGGGCACGGACGAGGGCTTGGAACCGGTTTTGTTTCTTGCGCATTATGATGTGGTGCCGGCCGAGCTGCCTGAGTTATGGACCTATCCTCCTTTCAGTGGAGTGATTGCCGATGGTAGGGTGCACGGGCGCGGCGCGCTGGATGATAAAAATGAAGTGATGGCGCTGATGCAGACCGCCGAAATACTTCTGGAAGAAGGATATGTTTTTAAGCGTAGCCTTTATTTTGCCTTCGGCCAGGACGAAGAGACCGGCGGAGCCAATGGGGCCATAAAAATCGCTGAATATTTTAACGAAAACCGGATTCGTTTTGATGCTGTTTATGATGAAGGTGGGGTAGTGATCACGGATGCGATCAAGGGTGTAAAAAGCCCGATCGCGCTTATCGGCGTTGCAGAAAAGGGATTTAACAATATCAAGCTGACGGTAAAAGCCAAGGGCGGGCATTCCTCCATGCCGCCGAAGCATTCCGCCTTGGGCGATATCGCAAGCATAGCTACCCGCATTGAAAACAGTGCGATGAAGCCGATTTTAACGCCGCCCGTATTGACGCTTTTGAAAAACATCTGCAGCGAAATGGGTTTTGCCGTCAAGATGGCGGTCAGCAATTTATGGCTGTTTAAGCCCCTGCTGCTGAAAATTTTATCCGCTTCTCCCTCAACCAACGCGATGATCCGTACGACCTTCGCTGTAACCATGGCGAAAGGCAGCGATGCGCCCAACGTGCTGCCGCAGTCCGCTGAGCTGATCGTGAATTCACGGGTGCTGCCGGGGAATACATCCAAGGACGCGGTCGAGTTTATCCGCACGGCTTGCAGAGACATCCCGGCTCAGATCGAAGGATTGCTGCTTGAGGAAGCCTCTCCGATCTCGGAAATGAGCGGACGCGGTTATGACAAGCTGATCGATACGATCAAACGGGTGTATCCCAATGCGATCCCTTCGCCTTATCTGGTCATGGGCGGCACGGACGCGCGCAAGTATTATTCGGTGAGCAATCATGTTTACCGCTTTATGCCCGCTCTCATCGACAGCGCGGATCAAGCCAGCATGCACGCGGCAAATGAATCGATCACTATCGAAAATTATAGCCGTATGATCATGTTTTATGAAATGCTGATCAAAAATTACGACGAATGATATCCTCTGTCGAAAACGGTCGTAAAATGCCAAAAAATCTTAGTAACAGCTCAAAAAGAATAATTTATATGTTATAATTAATTCGCCTCTTAAAGATCGCTAACCTAACTAAGGACATCAGGGCAGACATAAAAACCGGAATTGTGAAAATTTCGCAATGCGAAATTAAATAAAAAAAGGGGATGGTACTATGATCGATTTTAAAAATGCCGATTATCTCAAATTGAAACCTGTTGACAATTCGGAAGGGCTTCAGATGGTCAATCCGATGCTGATCGAAGGGGAAGAAATCTTTGCGACATTCAGAACCGTGCGTGATTTGGTGGTATTTACGACAAAACGTGCGATCGCTGTCAATGTGCAGGGGCTTACGGGATCCAAAAAGGACTTTACATCGCTGCCTTACAGCAAAATCCAGGCATTTTCGGTGGAAACCGCCGGAGCGCTTGATCTGGACTGTGAAATGGAATTATGGTTCAGCGGATTGGGCCGAGTTAAATTTGAATTCAAAGGTAACTTTGATATCCGAGGCTTCAATAAACACATCAGCAAATACATACTGTAAACCAATATTTATCTAAACGAATCGATACCGAAATACGGTATCGATTTTTTTGTTTGGACATCCAAAATATATGTAAATTATAGGTAAAATTAAGGTAAATTAAAGGAAAAGAGATTATTACTGTTATTAACGCGGGGCTGGTTTATGATATACTGAATTGTAAATACTTTGTAAATCTATAGTAAATAACATGTAAAATTCAAAAATGGTAATTATGTATGAAAATTGCCAAAAAAACGAGAATTGAGGATCCAATGACACTAGGAATCGTTATTGTAGTTTTTCTTGTATGCTGTTCCATCTTTGTAAACGGATGGACGGATTCTCCCAACGCTATTGCCACCGTTGTCTCCACCCGGGTGCTCAGCCCCAACGTCGCCATTTTGCTCGGCGCAACCTTTAACCTATTGGGTGTGTTTTTTATGGGCACCGCGGTCGCAACGACGACCGCTAACGTGGTATCCATCGGTACGGGCACGGAAGCGCTCGTGACGCTGGGCGCGGCGCAGCTCTCCATTGTGATCTGGGCGGTTTCGGCCTGGAAATTCGGCATCCCCACCAGCGAAAGCCATGCCCTCATTGCCGGGCTGATGGGCGCCGGTATGTCGCTGAATGGTGTGAGCGCATTCAACGGCGCTTCTCTGCTCAAGGTTGTATACGGTTTGGGTATTTCGACTTTCGTCGGTTTCGGCCTGGGTTTTCTGGGAACCAAGCTGATTGAAATCACCTGCAGAAACGTTCACCGGCAGAGAGCAAACAAATTCTTTTCGGCGGGACAAGTCGTGAGCGCTTCCCTGATGGCTTTTAGCCACGGTGCGCAGGACGGGCAGAAATTTATGGGTATTTTCTACCTTGCGCTGGTGATCGGCGGTGTTTATACGATCGATCCGGGCATCAATATGTCTATTCCGTTTTGGATTATGCTGATGTGTTCCGTAATCATGGCCGTCGGCACCTCGGTGGGCGGTTACCGAATTATCAAAACCATGGGCATGGAAATGGTGCAGCTTGAAAAATATCAGGGTTTTGCGGCGGAAATTGTCGCCTCTTTCAGTATGATCGCCGCCACACTTTACGGAATCCCGCTCAGCACCACCAATACCAAGGCCACCGCCATGATGGGCGCGGGCGCTTCCAAAGGCAAGGGTGCCGTAAATTGGGGCATTGCCCGGGAAATGATCCTGGCATGGATCTTCACCTTCCCCGCATGTATGCTGCTGGGATATGTATTTGCATCCGCATTCAGAATGATTTTTTAAAAACGAGGTATTAAATTATGAGTTCCATCAGCAGAAAAAATGTTGATTATTTTGAAATGTTCGCAGAAGGCGTAGCCATTTCGCTGGAAGCGGCCAAAAGACTTCAGTCCGCCTTTATCGACGGCATCATCAACAAGGATGAATTAAAACTGGTCAAGGATGCCGAGCACGACGGCGACAAGCATGTGCACGAATGCCTTAAAGTCATTGAGGTGGCTTTTGTGACACCCATCGACCGTACGGACATCATCGAAATATTAAAGGGCATCGAAAACATCACGGACAGCATCGACGCCGTTGCCAACCACATCCATATCATGAGCGTCACCGAATCCAATAAGTACATCAACCGCTTTATGGAGTATCTCGTCACATCCTGCGAAAAGCTTTATGAGCTGATGAAGGAAATCAAAAAGTTCAAAAAGAGCCTTCGAAAAAGCATTGAATTGATCATTGAGATCAACCACATCGAAGAAGAGGGTGACCGCGCTTATTTTGACAGCATGAAAGACCTTTTTGAAAATGAGAAAGATCCCATTAAAATCATCAAAAACAAAGAAATCTATCAGCTGCTTGAAGACACGCTTGATTGCTGCGAAAACGTAGCCGACATGGTGGAAAAAATACTGGTTTCCAAAAGCTGATTATTGAATGTAAACCCGGCTGACGATTTTTCTTGAATCGTGAGCCGGGTTTTTTTGATTCTCCGTGTGTTTTAACGCTGCTAAGGATTCATTCTAGAATGATCTTTTTAATTTCCGTTATGGATCGTAATTTCGATCGGGTCGGCCAGCGGTTCTGTTGGCGCGTAATTCCAAATGATTTGATATTTCCCGTCTTCGTAAGCGGGTATCGAAATCACCTGATAGCTGTACCCTTCGCTCTCTTTGGCAATCTCACGGTTCAAATACGTGGACCAGTAGGAAAGCATAAAATCAATATGGTCAAAATAATACTCGTTGCCGTTAACATCTTTGTAATTGCCGGCCATTTGCTGAAAGCCCTTGCCATTCGGCCGATAGACCTTCAAGGCGATCTCCAAAGTGTTTTGATCGTCCAAAATCATGGATGCCACGCTGACATCAGCAGGCAGATTACTGATCGACTTGTTCGCGTAATCTACCGCGCCGTACACCTTGGATTTATCCATAAAAGCAACGCCGCTGACTATGGCCGTTATGGTTTTGGTTTGTGAAAAATACGGGCTTTCATAGAGTTTAGCCAGTATTTGTAAGTCTTCTGTCAGCGCGGTCAAACCGTTTTGCTTCGCTTCATACGCATTTCCCTTATCATCATATAAGGTGATTTCAATATTTTTTAACAAGGCTGTATTGGCTTCATCGGTGCTAACGTATAGCTTCGATTTGGTAGGGTATACATCTAACCTGTCGAAATGCACGTTCTGTCCCATGATGGTTTTGGTGACATGGATATCGTAGCTTTTCACGACCTGCGCATAGGTTTTGTCCGGATGAAGAGTGTATTCAGCTTTTCCCTCGTTGATGGTGTAAGCCTCGCCTTCCGCCGCGCGCGAATAGTAGGTAAGATGAAGTGTGATGACTTCGGGAATCGGCGTATCATCCTGAAGATCCATGCGAAATTCATAAAAGTTATTGATCCGGGTTTCATTGATACCGCCGCAACTGGGGATGATGCTTCCGTCCGCATTGCTGATATCTGCATGAAAAATCATATTGCCGTCAGCATTCGGGATGTGTGGCAAATCGGACTTAAAAAAAACGGATATCGAATTGGCGTCCACCACCATAAAGCAGACTTCGGATCGGATGCCTTTGATTGTTTGGGTTTCTCCCACGTATTGCGCGTAATTATTTTTTAAGCAGGCGCGCATGCTTGGGTCAAAAGTAACGATCTTAGCCAAATCTCCGATGAGCGGAATTTTGCTTACGGCGTAGGCGGTCTTGGGAAACAGGTTGATCACCGCTGTGAAAACCAATAAAAACAAAGCGGCAGCCGCCAAAAAATGTTTGATTGGCAAAAAATCTGTCCTTCGAACGGTTTTATCATTTTGCTCCGCAAGCGCTTCGTCGATAAAGCGGTTATCGATCAAATTCATTGCCTGATAAAAATCCAAGCCTTTCATACGGTGATCCCTCCTATCTTCAGATAATCCCTGAATTTTTCTCTGGTGCGCAGAAGCCGCATTTTAACGGTGCTTTGTTTTAGCCCCGTATTTTTTGATAATTCTTCTATGGTCTGGGACATCCAGTACCGCCGCACAAATAAAATGCGCGCATCTCGGTCGAGTGTTGCTAAAAAAGAGTTGATCAGTTCCTTCAGTTCGGCTGCCTCATAATCGTTTTTGCCGTCTTTTAAAATATCTTCAAGCTCTTCGCAAATGCCGACGATCTCGGTTTTCGGCGAAGCCGATTTTCGGTATAGATCGATAGCCAAATTGCGCAC
>Ga0062383_10000352_pt1 | contig 11793 bp, 10 predicted proteins | sample DOMMetBare3Fresh_FD_59508 | JGI IMG/M metagenome (GOLD analysis project Ga0062383, IMG submission 59508) | Wetland sediment microbial communities from St. Louis River estuary, USA, under dissolved organic matter induced mercury methylation -... | ecosystem: Environmental > Aquatic > Freshwater... | reverse complement strand
TTCCGGTTCTCGACGATGCGCAACGCGCTCAGGTCGGCACCCTCTACAAACAGGTCTCGCCTTTCGAAGCCAAGAAAATCGGCGCGGCGCTGGTCTCCGAGAACATTGCCCGGCATTTGCGCGAGAGCTTCCTCGACCGGCCGAAAAGCTGGAAGCCCTTGATCTATTGCTGGCGCGGCGGTGAACGCAGCGGTGCGATGACGACGATCTTCCGCTCGATCGGCTGGAACGCCGGACAACTCGACGGCGGCTACAAGACCTATCGCGGCCATGTGGTCGAACGCCTGGCCGAACTGCCAAAGCAGTTCAGTTTCCGCATCATCAGCGGCCCGACCGGCAGTGCCAAGACGCGCGTCCTGCAAGCCATCGGCCGACTCGGCGGTCAGGTGCTCGACCTGGAGAACCTGGCCTGTCACAAGGGTTCCGTATTGGGCGTCCTGCCCGGTCAGCCGCAACCGGCGCAAAAATGGTTTGAAACCCTGCTACTGCAGGAATTTTCGCAATTTGACCCGACCCGGCCGGTCTTCGTCGAAGCCGAAAGCCGGAAAATCGGCCGTTTGCATGTGCCGGATACGCTGATCGAATGCATGCGCCTCGGCCAGTGCCTGAGTATCGACGCGTCGCTCGCATCCCGGGTCGATTTCCTGCTGCAGGATTACGACTATTTCCTGAAAAGCCCCGAACTCTTGATCCAGAAACTCGATGCCCTGCAGGGCCTGCAAAGCCGGGAGACGCTCGGCCGTTGGCATGCGCTGGCCAGTGCAACCGAATGGCCAGAACTGGTCCGCGAACTGCTGGAACAGCATTACGACCCGCTATATCGCCGCTCGCAGGAAAGGCATTTCACCCCGGCCCAGCATTTGGGTCATTTCGCCAGCGACGATCTTTCCGCAGCCGGCATCGAACGACTGGCCACCGCCCTGCTTCACCACCTTCCGGCACAGATCGCCTGACGCATGGCCGGCTTCGGGCTGTCCGTATAGCCCTCCTCGAAGGCGATTTCGTGCCAGCCGGCCGCGGCGATCCTTGCCCGCAACTCGCCGGGTTCAAGCAGGAATTCGGAGCTGGACGGCTTGCCGTACTGCGCATTGCCCTGCATGAAGGTTTCGTAGATCAGGATGCCGCCCGGCTGCACCAGCGCCAGCACGTCGTCGAAACGCGCTCGCCACAGGTAGTTGGTCACCACCACACCGGCGAATTGACGCCCGGCCAACGGCCAGGTTGCCCCTTCGAGATCGGCCACCATGGACTCGACCCCGGCGACACCACCTAGCCCGACCAGCGCCTCGACATTGCGGTCGACCGCCAGGACCGCATAGCCCAGACTGGCCAACAGTCGGCTGTGACGCCCACTGCCACAAGCCAGATCGAGCACATTACCAACCGGAATGGCGGCAGCGTGTGCCGCCACAAAGGGGGATGGCGGTATGATTTGCGCCATTTCAATGAAGGAGTCAGTCATGTCCGATAAGGTCGTGGTGGCCGAGAATGGCCAGGGAAGATACCAGCAGGAGGTCCGTGTCGGCCAGCACCGGCTGATCGCCGACGAGCCGGTCGAGGTGGGCGGCGACGACGCCGGTCCGGCACCGTTCGATTTCGTGATGAGCGGCCTGGGCGCCTGCACTTCGATGACGCTACGCATGTACGCCGAACGCAAGGGCTTGGCGTTGAGCCGGATTTCGGTGGCCCTGCGCCATGACAAGACGGAAGTCGATGGCAAACCGCGCGACCGGATTCATCGTGAAATCACGCTGGAAGGAAATCTCTCCGTCGAGGAGCGGCAGCGGTTGATGGAAATCGCCAACAAATGCCCGGTTCATCGCGCCCTTTCGGCCTCCATCGTTCTTGACAGCAGCCTGGTCGAATGACCATAACCTGACTGGCTCCATGGCTTTCACCATGCCTTTGTGCCAGAATCGTGCGATGCACAATAACAGTCTAAAAGGGGGCAAGCCATGCTTGAGCAGCACTATCTGACTTCACTTTTCGAACCCAAATCAGTCGCTGTGATTGGCGCCTCGAACCGGGAAAACTCGGTCGGCAATGTCATTTTCAAGAACATCCTGAACTCGGGCTACAAGGGCAAGCTCTACGCCATCAACCCCAAGCACGACACGATCCAGGAACAACCGGCCTACAAGTCGATCGAGGAGATCGGCGCCCGCGTCGAGATGGCGATCATCGCCACCCGCCCGCAGACCGTGCCGCACATTATCGAACAATGCGGCCGCAGCGGCGTCCGCAACGTCATCGTCATCGCCGCCGGTTTTTCCGAAGCCGGCCATATCGGCGCCGCACTCGAACGCAAGGTGCTGGAAATCGCCCGTTCCTACAACGTGCGCATCCTTGGCCCCAACTGCCTGGGTATCATCCGGCCGGAACTCGGCCTGAATGCCACCTTTACCAAGATCACCGCCAACCCGGGCAACCTCGCCCTGGTTTCGCAATCCGGCGCCATGTGTTCGGCCGTGCTCGACTGGGCCAAGTCGAATCAGGTCGGCTTCTCCTCGGTTATTTCGCTCGGCATGACGGCCGACGTCGATTTCGGCGAAATCCTCGATTACCTGATCTACGACAGCCGCACCCATTACATCCTGATGTACGTCGAGGGCATCCGCAACGCCCGCCGCTTCATGAGCGCGCTGCGTTCCGCCGCCCGTATCAAGCCGATCATCCTGCTCAAGGCCGGTCGCCATGAAGCCGGTTCGCTGGCTGCCGCCGCCCACTCCGGCATGGCCGCCGTTTCCGATACGGTGTTCGACGCCGCCGTGCGCCGCGCCGGCGTGGTCCGGGTCAAGAACGTCGGGCAGCTGTTCTATGCCGCCAAGGCGCTGGCTTCGAAATTCCGGCCGCAGGGCAACCGTCTGGCCATCATCACCAATGGCGGCGGTCCGGGCGCCATGGCGGCCGACCGTGCCGGCGACCTCGGCATTCCGCTGGCCCAGCTGTCCAACGAAACGATGGCCGTGCTCAACAAATGCCTGCCGATCGGCTGGTCGCACGGCAACCCGATCGACATCGCCGGCGACGCCACGCCCGAACGCTACCGCGACACCATCCTGGCGGTAACGCAGGACCCGAACGTCGACAGCACGCTGGTCATGCTCTCGCCGCAGGCGATGACCGAACCGATGGAAGTCGCCAAGGCGATCATCGAAGTGGCCGACAAGCTGAATCGCTCGCTGATCTGCTGCTGGATGGGCGAGGAGCAGGTCGGCGCCGCCCGCAAGGCGCTCGAAGATGCCGGCATCCCGGCCTTCCGCATGCCGGAAACCGCGATCGAGCTGTTCCACCATATTTCGAAGTACTACAGCAACCAGAAGCTGCTGCTGCAGACGCCGGAACCGACCCGCCAGCAGCGCCCGGAAACCGAGGGCGCCAAGATGCTGATCGAGGCCCTGCTCGCCGAACGCCGCAAGGTGCTGTCGGAAATGGAATCGAAAGCCATCCTGCGCGCCTTCAAGGTGCCGGTGGCGCAGACCATGGTTGCCCGTACCGCCACCGAGGCGCTGCTGCTGGCCGAGCAGATCGGCTTTCCGATCGCCATGAAGGTCGATTCGCCGGACCTGCCGCACAAGACCGATGCCGGCGGCGTCCGTCTCAACATCGTCAATGCGCCGGCCGTCCGCAACGCCTACCACGACATCATCGATACCGTGCAGAAGCGCCACCCGACGGCGAAGATCAACGGCGTCTCGATCGAGCCTTTCCTGTCACGTCCGAACGGTCGCGAACTGATGATCGGCGTCTTCCGCGACCCGATCTTCGGGCCGGTGATCACCTTCGGTGCCGGCGGCTTCGACGTCGAGATTTTCAGCGACCGCTCGGTTGCCCTGCCGCCGCTGAACAAGTTCCTGGCCAAGGATCTGATCGACTCGACCCGCGCCTCGAAGATTCTCGACCAGTTCCACAATATGCCGCCGGTCGACCGCGAAGCGCTCAAGGAAGTCCTGCTCTGCATCTCGGAAATGGTCTGCGAGTTGCCGTGGATCGTCGAACTCGACCTCAATCCGCTGATCGTCGATGAACACGGCGCCATCGCCGCCGACGCCCGCATCGTCATCGACCACGCCACCGGCGCCAGCGGCGACCGTTACTCGCACATGGCGATCTACCCTTACCCGGTTCATCTGGTCCAGGAATGGCAGATGAACGACGGCAAGGTCGTCACCATCCGCCCGATCCGCCCCGAAGATGCCGAACTGGAGCAGGAGTTCGTCAAGAACATGTCCGACGAATCGCGCTACTACCGCTTCATGGACACGTTGCGCGAACTCACCCAGACCATGCTGGTCCGTTTCACGCAGATCGACTACGACCGCGAAATGGCCCTGGTCGCCACGATGACGGACGACGAAGGCAAGGAGTCGCAGATCGGCGTTTCCCGCTACGTGGTCAATCCGGATGGCGAGTCGGTCGAGTTCGCATTGGCGGTCGGTGACGGCTGGCAGAAATGCGGCGTCGGCCGCAAGCTGATGACGGCGCTGATCGACTGTGCACGCATGAAGGGCTACCGCGCCGTGGTGGGCGACGTGCTGTCGACCAATACCAAGATGTTCCGCCTGATGACCAGCCTGGGCTTCACCATCCACCCGCACCCGGACGACACGGCCGTCAAACGCGTCGTCAAGCCGCTGACGGGCTAGGCGCTGCTTCTTGCGGTTCCGCTCTCGGGCCGGAACCGACAGACAACAAAAAGCCGGTCATCGACCGGCTTTTTCATATCGAGCCTGAGGCGACTTACTCGCCGAGGAAATTCACGTCGTACGGATAAGACTTCTGTGCGACCTTGGATTCAGCATTGCGTGCCGAAGTATCGACGTCCTGCTTCTTGTCCCACCACAGGGCACGGCCAGCCTTCTGGTCCTCGACCCAGGCCGGGTTCTTTTCCAACTGCTCGTTCATCCATTTCGTGTGATCGGACACGTAGCCGCTAATTACGTCACCCATTTGGCTGCATTCCTCAAGCTAATCAAGACAATGCCGCGATTCTAGCACGTCAGTGGAAGACGATGGGGCGAGCCGCGCCGGTGCAGTAGTCATCCAGAAAGGCATCGATAGTTTCCTCATCACGTTCGGCCTCGGGAATCTCTTCCATCGCCTGGCGAAAATGCGAAGCCAGCGCCCCCTGCAGGAAAAGAGTCCGCAACGATTCCTTGTCGAACAATTCGAATCCCTGTTGAGCCGGGTAGGCCAGAATCCAGAAGTGCTCACTGCTATAGATGACGTTCATCGCACACCTCCAAAAAATACTGCCTCAAGTGTAGTAACGGCCATTTATGAATTTACTGTAGCCCAGCGATGACGTGCATCTTCCGCGCCTTGAAGTGTTATTTTGGGGGTCGCCTCCGGATTTCAAGGGAACGCGGCACAATATCCATTTGGGCGTACTCGACCGATTTGCGACAGGAAATCAGCCTTGAAGCGGATTCAACTTTTTCCGACAACATCATGAAACCCACCTCCGAGACGTGCCCATCCCCCTCTTTGTTCCCCCTGGAGCAGGAAATCAGGCTACAGCCGGAAATTCCGGAATACCTGCAAAAGGTCTATTGGTGGGCCTACCTGCACCCACGCGCGGTCTGGTTCTTCGAAAGGGAATGGTTGGTCAACCTCATTCTCTGGGGCAACTTCAAGCGTCTGCGCAACCTTGCTCTGGACGAATTGGATGGATATCCCAATACAGCCGTCTTGCAGATTGCCTGCGTCTACGGCAACTTCACGCAAAACCTGCTGCCCAGGCTGAATCAGGATAGTCGACTCGACATCGTCGATGTTGCCGCGATTCAACTGGCCAACCTCAAGCACAAGCTTCCCGACGATCCCCGCATCCACCTTTGGCAACAGGATTCATCGCAATTGGATTTCGCCGATGCAACATTCGAGACAAGTCTCCTTTTCTTTCTATTGCATGAACAACCTGAGGCGGTTCGCCGCGCAACGTTGGCGGAAGCCATCCGCGTCACCCGGCCTGGTGGCCGGATTGTTATCGTCGATTATCATCGCCCCCGAAACAGCCATCCACTGCGCTATCCAATGCACAAAATACTCAGCCGCCTTGAACCCTATGCGCTCGATTTATGGCAAAACGAAATCTGCTCTTACCTGCCAATCGGGCAAACCACGCTGGCTATCAACAAAACGACCTACTTTGGTGGTCTTTACCAAAAAGTCGTTATTGCCCGCTAAACGAGCCAAACACCAACCGCGGTCGGTTCGTCCGATCCGCCCATCCAAAGGAAGCTCTCCCATGATCAAGCACTTACTGACTTCGGCATTTTTGGGTGGCTTGCTGACCATAAGCCATGCTGACGCCCAAAACCTGGACCTGACCGTCAAGCTGAACGGTGTTCGGAGCAACAATGGCAATCTGCGAGCCAGCCTTTATCGGGATGCCGAAACTTTTCGCAAAGAAGACAAGGCAATGGTCATCGCATCTGTAGCCGCCGAAACGGGAGACAACACGCTGACGTTCAGCGATCTCCCTCCCGGGCGCTACGCAATCATGGCCTATCACGACGAGAATGCCGATGGTCGCCTCAATCTGCGGCTCGGCATGTTTCCGACCGAAGGCTACGGCCTCTCCAACAATCCCGAAGTATTCGGTCCGCCAAAATTTGCCGACAGCGCCTTTGAACTGGGTCAATCCTCGAAAAACATCGAGATCAAGCTCAAATATTGAATCCGGTTTCCAGGGATATGAAGCGGAAAGGCCCCGCCGAGCCTTTCTCACCCTCGCCAGCGATCAAATCTTGAAACGCCCGACAATCTGCTGCATGGCATGCGCCGTCTGATCCATTGATTTGGCTGCCGTCGTGGTTTCATGAGCAATGGCACTTGCCTCTTCCGACTGGGTTGCGATCACCTCAATCCGAACGGCCACATCGGTCGACGCCGCAGACTGTTCGCGTAAACCATCGCTGATCGTCTTGACCAGTTCGGCAACCTGCCCGGCCATCTGTCGCAGGCGATTAATCGCTTGCCCGGCCTGCTGGGCGAGGACGACGCTGCTATCGGCCAGTTCGACCCCCTGGCTGACGCCACCTACCACATGGTTTGTCGATTGCTGAATGGCCTGAACCATGGCCGTGATTTCACCCGTCGATACCGCAGTCCGCTCGGCCAGCTTGCGTACTTCATCGGCGACCACGGCAAAACCGCGCCCTGCCTCACCGGCCCGCGCCGCTTCGATCGCGGCATTGAGTGCCAACAAATTGGTCTGGTCGGCAATCTCCCGAATGACGGCGACGATACTCGAAATTTTTTCTGACTCCAGCTTCAACTCGCCGATTTGAGCAGCGGCCTCGCGAACCACGTCGGCAACCTGATTGATCCGGGCAACCAGGTCGTTAATGGCCCGGTCGCCCTGATGCGCTTGCTCATCCGAATGATTGGCCAGTTGCGAGGCCTCGCTGGTACTGTCGGAAACGTGATTGATCGAAACGGTCAGTTCTTCGACATTGGCCGCAATGGCTGAAGCGGCAGCACTTTGCTCGGCAGCCGACTGATCGATCCTTTGCACCGAATGATTCAAGGAACGCGATGCCTGCAAAATCTGATCGGCACTGCTCAAGGTCGCCCCCAATGCGGAACGCAGGGATTCCTGCATATCGCCAACTGCAGTCAGCAACTGGCCCACCTCATCGCCGTTCGCAGCCGGCAAGTCCTCCCGCAAGTCTCCCTGGGCAATACGTCGGGCGGCATTGACGACGACAGACAATTGTCCCTCCATGCGTCGTGCAACGACAAACGAAACCAGCAACGCCACCAATCCGCCGACGAGCAATGCGGATATCCCCCAGGTCATTGCGGAAGCAACCTCTTTTTCTGCGCTCAAGGCTGCCTTCTCGGCGCCCTCCCGATTCAGCTTGATCAACAGGTCCGTCTGATCGCGCAAGGCATTCGCGGTATTGACCCATTTAGTCTTTCGAAGCGCCTGAGCCTGCTCCTCGTTACCCGCCTTGGCCAAGGCAACAGCCTCATCGACGGCTGAGCGGTAATCTCCAACAGCCTTGACCACGGCCAAGTAGGTCGTTCTTTCCTCGGCCGAGCTAATCAAAGACTCATAACTTTTGAGTATCGAGCGCAGCGACTCATCAAGCTTGATCAGGCCATCCTCAATTTTTACGCGCTCCTCACGGCTTGCCGGCAGGAGATATTCCAGGCTGCGGACCCGATAACGCAATCGGAGCTGACTGATCTCGCCCGCCATCTGGACCGACGGCAGCCAGTTGGCAGCGATCTCCGTCGTATCCTTGCCAACCGAACGGATCTGCATCAAGCAAAAAACAACTGCAACAATCAATACACCGCCACTGGCGAGAAAATTGATCAGTAACTTGTATCTCAGGGTCAGATTGTCAAACCAGCGCATTTGGAATTCCTCCTGACTATTGTTTTTGCTCGCCATGCTTCATTAGCAATAGGCGATATTAGCCAGTATGCTAATCCGCCCTTTTCGGCAGAGCAACCAAACAGGAAGAAATCGATCCTCGAATTTCGCATGACACAGTACAGACCACGCGTTTCGAGCCGCTCGCTCTTTGGCAAAAAGTCGGCAAATAGCGCGCTATCTGACCAGATACGCAGCTTGGCAGAAAAAGTTGCAATTCCGCTACACGGCCGATCGGTATTGAAATATCCGGATCTGGCCCGGCTCAAGCGAAAACCCCTTGCAGGTTTCCGCAGATTCTCATCAATGATGCGATGCAGCCAAGGGTGGCTGCCAGATCGCCAGCGATTTACTGAATGATGAAACTGGTAAAGAAAACATCCTTGACGCCGGTCTTCTCGGTTTCATGCAACAGGTGGTTCACTGCATCGATGATCTCGATCATCAGCTCCTTCTTGCCTTGCAGGGTAATCAGCTTGCTGGCGTCGCCACTGGAAAGCATCAGGATCAACTCGTGCTGAATACGCGGCTTCAGAACGGCAAGCTCATGACCAATCTCCGGCGTCACCGGCTCAAAAACCATCTGAACCTGCAGATATTTCCCGCCGCGCGCCGGGTCGCCCAGATTGACCACGAACTTGAGCGGTTCGGGGCCGGAAGCGCCACCACCATGGTCATTGGCAAAAGCCGTCTGGGTGGGCAAAAACGCAGCCACAAAAATGGCAAAAACCAGCCTCGACAACAAGGAAAAATGGAGTTTCATGTTCAGGCGATCGATTTGTCGAACGCCCTCGGCCATGCCGCAAGCGCGCTCGCATAATATTTTTGAGGAGTTCGATCATACCCCAGCATGCTTGCAGCTGTTAGCACGCCGTCAACTCTGACGTCATTCTCTCAACGAGCAAGCTTCTGCCACTTCAGTTCCCCAACCGGTATTTCGAACCCAAGCCAGTTCTCCGGCGGCGGCAAGGGACAGGTGGCAAATGGCGTAAAGGCGCAAGGCGGGTTGAAAGCCCGGTTGAAATCCAGCACCACCTTGCCATCGACCGGCGGCCGGACCTTGAGGAAACGGCCGGCGCCATAGCTCAGCTTGCCGCTCGTTCGATCGCGGAACACGAAGAACAACTCCTTGTCGCTGACCGACATGGGCAACAGTGCGATCTCCTGGCCGTCGTGCTGAAAAACGGCGCGATGCGACACCTCGACCTGTTTCAGCTCGCCGCTGACATTCGGCACTTCCATCTGCCGTGGCGGTGACAGCGCCTCCCATCTTGCTTCGATTTGCCAGGCCGGATCGAAGTCGAAGCAATCGATACCCTTGAACGGTGCTTTATCGGCCCAGCGCCGGTCGCGCAAGCGGGCCGCCAGTCGCCCTTCGCGTTCGACGATGAAGAAGGCCAGACTCTGATGCTCGACGATATCGGGCTGACCATTGGCATCGGTCGCCAGTTCGACCGTTTCACCCGAAACAGGGCGCCAGAAGACCTGTTCGCCCCGCCAGTCAAGCTCACCCAAAAGCGCCGGCCCGACTGGCAACAAGACGGAACAATCCGCCCCGCTACCGACCCGGTTGACGCCGGGTTCCAGCCAGAACAGGCCGATCAGGCCGAGCCAGCTGTCTGGCCCGGCCAGTTCGCGTTGGCGGGCCTGCCGCCATTTTTCATGGGCATTATTTGGCAAAGCGGATGATCCCATTTTCACAACTGACGCGGATGACGTCCTTCGGCCCAAACTTGCCCTCGAGGATCGACTTGGCCAGCGGATTCTCCAGTTGCTGCTGGATCGCCCGCTTCAACGGCCGGGCACCGAAGACCGGATCGAAGCCGGCCTGCGCCAGTTCGGCCAGGGCGCTGTCCTCGACCTGCAAGGTCATTTCGAGCTGGGCCAGACGCTTTTCGAGATAGCCGAGCTGAATCCGCGCGATCCCGGCGATGTTCTTTTCGTCGAGCGCATGGAAGACGACGACCTCGTCGATCCGGTTGATGAATTCCGGCCGGAAATAGTTCTTCACTTCCGACATCACCGCCAACTTGACGACACCGTATTCCTCGCCGGCCATCTGCTGGATCATCTGGCTACCCAGGTTCGAGGTCATGACGATCACCGTGTTCTTGAAATCAACGGTACGCCCCTGGCCATCGGTCATCCGGCCATCGTCCAGCACCTGCAACAGGACGTTGAAGACATCCGGGTGCGCCTTCTCGACCTCGTCGAGCAGAATCACGCTATAGGGTTTGCGACGCACCGCTTCGGTCAGGTAGCCGCCCTCCTCGTAACCGACGTACCCCGGCGGCGCCCCGATCAGGCGGGCCACCGAATGCTTCTCCATGAACTCGCTCATGTCGATGCGGATCAGGTGATCCTCGGCGTCGAACATGAATTCGGCCAGGGCCTTGCACAACTCGGTCTTGCCGACACCGGTCGGGCCAAGGAACAGGAAGGAACCGTACGGCCGATTCGGATCGGACAGTCCGGCCCGCGAACGGCGGATGGCATCGGCTACCAGGCGGACGGCTTCGTCCTGGCCGACCACCCGCTTGTGCAGGCGCTCTTCCATCTTCAGCAGTTTTTCACGCTCGCCCTGCATCATCCGGCTGACCGGAATGCCGGTCGCCCGCGACACCACCTCGGCGATTTCCTCGGCACCGACCTGGGTGCGCAGCAGCTTGTTCTTGCGCCCCTCGCCTTCGCCCGCCTTCTCGGCGGCCTTGAGCTGGGCTTCCAGTTGCGGCAGCTTGCCGTATTGCAGTTCGGCGACTTCGCCGAGCTTGCCTTCGCGCTGCAAGCGGGCAATGTCCGCCTTCAGGTGATCGATCTGCTCCTTGATCTGGGCCGAGCCGAGTACGGCGGACTTTTCCGCCTTCCAGATTTCTTCCAGGTCGGAATAATCCTTCTGCAATTTGACCAGTTCGTCCTCGATCAGGCCGAAGCGCTTCCTCGATGCTTCGTCCTTTTCGCGCTTGACGGCTTCGCGCTCGATCTTCAACTGGATCATCCGGCGTTCGAGCTTGTCCATCGATTCCGGCTTGGAATCGATTTCCATCTTGATCTTGGCCGCCGCCTCGTCGATCAAGTCGATTGCCTTGTCGGGCAGGAAGCGGTCGGTGATGTAGCGATGCGACAACTCGGCTGCCGCGACGATCGCCGGATCGGTGATATCGACGCCGTGGTGCAGTTCATATTTTTCCTGCAGGCCGCGCAGGATGGCGATGGTCGATTCGACACTCGGCTCATCGACCAGTACCTTCTGGAAACGGCGCTCCAGTGCCGCATCCTTCTCGATGTACTTGCGGTATTCGTCGAGCGTGGTGGCGCCGATGCAGTGCAATTCGCCGCGCGCCAGCGCCGGCTTCAGCATGTTGCCGGCGTCGATGGCGCCCTCGGCCTTGCCGGCGCCGACC
>Ga0062383_10000346_pt1 | contig 11878 bp, 12 predicted proteins | sample DOMMetBare3Fresh_FD_59508 | JGI IMG/M metagenome (GOLD analysis project Ga0062383, IMG submission 59508) | Wetland sediment microbial communities from St. Louis River estuary, USA, under dissolved organic matter induced mercury methylation -... | ecosystem: Environmental > Aquatic > Freshwater... | reverse complement strand
CGGCGGCTCTTCGAGGAGCCGGGGCAGGCGCACTTCGGCTCTCCGGACAAGGACCCGGCTGTCCGGCTGCGGGTGCTCGAGGACGCGGGCAGGGTGGGTGTCCCGTTCACCACCGGCATCCTGGTCGGCATCGGCGAGACCCTGCCCGAGAGGCTCGACTCGATCCTGGCGATCCGGCGGGTCGCCCGCGAGTACGGCTCCATCCAGGAGTGCATCGTCCAGAACTTCAGGTCCAAGGAGGACACCTCGATGCGTGCGGCGCCCGACCTCGGCGCGCAGGAGTACCTCGCCACCATCGCCGTGACACGGCTCCTGCTCGGACCTTCGGTCAGTGTTCAGGCACCGCCGAACCTCTCGGACCCGGGACAGATTCCCCGCCTGCTCGCTGCCGGCGTCGATGACTGGGGCGGCGTCTCACCGGTCACCCCGGACCACGTCAACCCCGAGCGGCCCTGGCCCGAGATCGACGACCTGAGCCGCTGGACCGGCGAGTCCGGGCTGAGGCTGGCCGAGCGGCTCACGGCTGGCGCGCGATACGTCCTGGGTGCGCTGCAGCGGGACGAGCCCTGGATCGACCCCCGGCTGCATCCCCACGTCCGGGCGCTGGCCGACCCGGCGACCGGTCTGGCCAACCCGTCCGCCCGGCCGACCGGCCTGCCGTGGCAGGAGCCGGACGGCGGCATGGAGGCCACCGGGACCGGCCGGGGTCGGGTTGACCTCCATCGCGGGGTCGACCAGGAGGGTAGGAGCGCGGATCGCCGCAGCGACTTCGACGAGGTCTACGGCGACTGGCAGGAGGTCGCCAGCAGGGTGCCGGACTCGCCTGCGGTGGCGCCGCGCGCTGGCGGCGACGTGCGGGCGGCGCTGCTGCGGGCCCAGGACGACCCGGCCGGCCTGACCGACAACGGCTATCTGGCGTTGCTCACCTGTGACGGCGCCGACCTCGACGCGCTCAGCACACTGGCCGACGACGTTCGCCGCGACGTCGTCGGTGATGACGTGACCTATGTGGTCAACCGCAACATCAACTTCACCAACGTCTGCTACGTGGGGTGCCGGTTCTGTGCCTTCGCGCAGCGAAGGACCGACGCGGACGCCTTCTCGCTCTCCCTGGAGCAGGTCGGGCAGCGAGCGGCCCAGGCCCAGGCGCTCGGTGCCACGGAGGTCTGTCTGCAGGGTGGCATCGACCCGTCGCTGGGGCGGACGGCTTACGCGGACATCGTCCGGTCGGTGAAGTCGGCCGCACCCGGCATCCACGTGCATGCCTTCTCCCCGATGGAGATAGCGACCGCCTCGGCCAAGTCCGGTGTCCCTGCCCGCGCCTGGCTCGAGGAGCTCAGGGACGCCGGGCTCGACTCGATCCCCGGCACGGCGGCGGAGATCCTCGACGACGAGATCAGGTGGGTGCTCACCAAGGGCAAGCTGCCCGCCGCCCGGTGGATCGAGATCGTCGAGACCGCCCACGGGCTGGGTATCCCCTCGAGCAGCACGATGATGTACGGCCATGTGGACCATCCGCGTCACTGGGTGGCCCACCTGCGCACCCTCGCCGCGCTGCAGGACCGTACGGGCGGCTTCACCGAGTTCGTCCCGCTGCCGTTCATCCACACGAACGCCCCGGTCTACCTGGCCGGACTTGCCCGTCCGGGCCCGACGACGAGGGACAACCGCGCGGTCCACGCGGTGGCTCGGCTGATGCTGCACGGGCGTATCCCGAACGTGCAGACGTCGTGGGTCAAGCTCGGCGTCGCCGGCGCCAGGGTGATGCTGACCGGCGGCGCCAACGATGTCGGCGGGACTCTGATGGAGGAGACGATCAGCCGGATGGCCGGGTCGGAGCATGGTTCTGCCAAGACCGTCGATCAGCTCACCGAGATTGCCGAGGGCATCGGTCGCCCGGCCCGCGAGCGCACCACCACCTATTCCCTCCCGCATCCTGCCAAACCTAGGTCCGGTGCGGGTTCTCCCTGCCAAACCTAGGTCCGGTGCGGGTTCTCCCTGTCCAGACCGGCACGGCGTGCGCTCACCATCGACAGCCCGAACCACGGCCCGCCGTACCAGACCCGCCATCCCAGAGGTCGCACCGTGACATCCTGGGCGCCGGCCTGTCGCAGCGTGTGAGCGTACTCGTCGGTGTGCAACGCGTCAGCCAGCAGCAGCCGGCCGCCTGGGCGCAGCATGCGCAGGGCCTCGGTCACCGCCGCGCTGCGGTCGCCGGCTCCACGGACGTTGTGCAGGGCCAGGCTCGAGACGACGAGGTCGAAACGTGCGTCGCCGAAGGGAAGGGCGCGCAGGTCCGCGGTGACCAGGTCGACCCGGTCGGCCAGGCCCTCGGCGTGGGCGTTGCGCCGGGTGGCGTCCTGCGTGTTGCCGGACTGGTCCCTGGACTGCCACCGGTCGAGGCCGACCACGCGGCCGGTGGTCAGCCGGCGGGCGACCGTCAGCAGCACGGCGCCTCGGCCGCAGCCGAGGTCGAGCACCCGCTCGGTGCCCGTCAGCCCGAGCGTGTCGACCTCGCGCGCCCAGACCACGAGCTTGCCTCGCAGGGTGGCGTACAGGTAGGTGCCAGCTCGGAGACCCTCGAACAGCGCACCCACGAGCAGCCACCGACCGACCCGTCGTCCGGCGACCAGGGCTGTGGTTCCACCCACGAGCAGACCTGCCGTCGCGCCGGCCAGGATGGTCACCTGGGCTGGTCCGTCGACCCCGTAGTGAGCCCGCGTTCTGGTCCTTCGGCTGCCGGTCATGGTTGCCTCCGCGCTCGGGTGCGGCCGGGAGAGCGCTCGCCCCGTAACCTTGACCCCTGTGAAGACCTTTGACCAGCTGTATGCCGAGTTGACCGACAAAGCCGCCACCCGCCCGCCAGGCTCAGGGACAGTCGTCGAGCTGGACGCCGGGGTCCATTCCATCGGCAAGAAGATCGTCGAGGAGGCGGCCGAGGTGTGGATGGCTGCCGAGTACGAGGGGAAGGCGCGCACCTCCGAGGAGATCAGCCAGCTGCTCTATCACCTGCAGGTGCTGATGATTGCCGCAGACATCTCCCTCGAAGACGTCTACGCCCACCTCTGACACCTCTGACCCGACTTCTCACTCGCAACGCAAGGAACCCATCAGATGTTACGAATTGCCGTCCCCAACAAGGGCTCTCTGTCCGTGGCCGCCGCAGAGATGCTTCGCGAGGCGGGATACCGGGGGCGCCGCGATCCCAAGGAGCTCGTGCTGACCGACGTTGAGCACGACATCGAGTTCTTCTTCCTGCGCCCGCGCGACATCGCGGTCTACGTCGGCTCGGGCAGCCTCGACGGCGGTATCACCGGTCGTGACCTCCTGCTGGACTCCGGAGCCGGCGCTGTCGAGACGATGGCCCTGGGCTTCGCCGCCTCGACGTTCCGCTTCGCCGCGCGACCCGGGATCGCCTCCGGTGTCAAGGACATCGACGGCAAGCGGGTCGCCACGAGCTATGCCGGTCTGGTGTCGGCTCATCTGGCCGAGCACGGCGTCGAGGCCGATGTGGTGCGCCTCGACGGTGCCGTCGAGACGGCCATCACACTGGGTGTCGCGGACGTGATCGCCGATGTCGTCGAGACAGGCTCCACCCTGCGCCAGCAGGGGCTGGAGGTCTTCGGTGAGCCGATTCTGCGCAGCGAGGCCGTGCTGATCCAGCGCGCGGACACCCTGGCCCGGGGCACCCTCGGCGTCCTCTCCCGGCGTCTTCAGGGTGTGATCACCGCCCACAGCTACGTGATGATGGACTACGACGTGCGGATCGAGCTGGTGGAGCAGGCCTGTGCCCTCACTCCCGGCCTGGAGTCCCCGACCGTGTCGCCACTGCATGAGAAGGGCTACGTCGCGGTGCGTTCGATGGTGCCGCGGAACCGGACGAACCAGCTGATGGATGACCTCTACGACCTGGGCGCGCGAGCGATTCTGGTCACGGACATCGCCGCCTGCCGGCTCTGATGTCCGCCGCGTCGGCCGATGGTCGCGGTCGGCCGGATCCGTATGCCGCGTTCCGTCCCCGCCGGGGCCGAAGGGTTGCCCTGGTGATGTCGGTGCTGTCCGTGGTGATCTTCACCGGTGGCGCGCTGTCGATGCCGACTGTTGACCCGCAGTTCGGTGGCTGGGGTGTCCTGGACCGGTTGCTCCTGGTCTGCTGCGGCTTCGCCCTTGCTGCCGCGATGTGGCGCTTCGCCTCGATCCGGGCCGTTCCGTCCCCGCAGGGACTGGTGATCCGCAACCTGGTCGCCACCCGCACGCTGGACTGGGCGCAGATCGTCCGCGTTCAGTTCGGGGGCGGCGCCCCGTGGGTGAGCATCGACCTGGACGACACCGATACCGTTGCGATCATGGCGATCCAGAAAGCCGATGGTGCCTTCGGCCAGTCCGAGGCAGCCCGCCTGTCGGCGCTCGTCCAGGTCCACAGCAGGCCCAGCCCAACCGGCTGAGGTTCCTGCCGGGTGACGGCCCGGCGACCTGCCCAGGGTCGATCCAGACGGGGCTGGGCGGCCCGCGGAGCAGCGTCCGTCGGAGAAAGCGCAGCTCAGCTGTCACCCTGGTCGTAGCCGTCATCGAGTCCGTCTGCGGAGGCCGGCACCCGGGCGCAGGCCTGGTCATAGGTGAGGCCGGTGAGCATGAGCAGATCCACGACAACGGACCGCACCTGGGCCCGGATGACCTCTGCGGACAGGCTGGCCTGGGACCCCGCGAGCGAGGTTGACTGCGCGAGAGTGCTCAGGGCGGTTCGTGAGCCGGTGGCCAGTCGTCGCTCGAGGAACTGGTTCGCGATCTCCGCGGTCACCTCGGCCAGCGACGAGATCAGGTCCACGTAGGGCACCGGCACCACCTCCCCGGTGCGGACCGCGATGTTCGCACGCCGGACCAGGACCCGGATATTGCGGATGGCGTGGTCCAGCGGTTCGAGAAGGTCGGCGATCGCCTGGACGGCCGGCAGATGGCGGCGCCGGAACGGCGAGAGCCGCACCACCGCGATTCCCTCGGCCGAGAGGTCCCGGAGCTCATCGAGGGCATGCTCGGAGTCGCGTGCCCTGGCCAGTGCGCGCGCTGCCAGGGCCAGGTCGTTCTGCCGAAGGGCGTCTGAGGTGCAGGTCAGGATCGCCGACAGCTCCGCGACCACGACGGCCGTCTGGGCTCGCGGCTTGCGAAGTGGTGAGGCAGGGGTGATCGTGGCTGCGAGGAGGGCGACGCAGCCGCCGACCACGGCGTCCAGCCAGCGGCTCAGGGCGAACTCCTGCTGGGCCACCAGGGTGGTGATGATGATCGACTGGACGCCCGCCTGGGTGACCAGCATGGTGCTTGCTCCGAAGAGCACCGCGATCGTCATCGCCACCGTGGCCACGAGGACGATCTGCCAGACCCCTGAGCCGAAGAAGTGAACGAAGGTATCCCCGACAAGCACCCCTATCGCCACCCCGATGGTGACGTCGATGACGCGGCGAAGTCGTTGTCCGAAGGACATCCCCAGGCAGAGCATGACCGTGACGGGGGCGAAGAACGCGTACTCGTGATGGAGCAGGGCCGTGGCGACCCACCAGGCCACGGCTGCTGCCGAGGCGCACTGCACGATGAAGAACGACCGTTGACGAAGGCGGCCAAGGCGCTTGCGCACCGAGGCATGGGAACGTCGGGCGGCTCGCGGGGCGAGGGAGGCGCCCCTCGAACGCCACTGATCGACAGGGGAGGTCATCGGGTCAGCCGTTCTGGTCGTGGGCCGCAGTCATCACCACCAGTATGTCCGTCGGTCCACGGGCAGGGACGTCACTTCCACCCATCGGTCGCATCCGAGGTGTCCAGGACCAGGCCCGCGCGGCTGCGTGTCCCGTCGACCGCGAACAGCGCCTCCTCCTGGGCAGCCCAGCGCAGCCAGTGAGGCCGGTAGGACTCCCCGTCGCGGTCGATGCCGCGCCGGAGCCGGACGTCGCGGTCCGCCTCGAGCCAGATCAGGGCCGACTCGAGATCGGCGGCCGCTCCCGCGCCGGAGCCCACCCCCTCCACGATGAGGAGGTCAGCGGCAGGGAGGGTGTGCCACTCGCCATACCGACCGTGCCTCCAGTCCCATCGCCGGTATGCCGCCCGCTCACCGCGAGCGATCGGGCCCAGCACCTGCGTGTGGAGGTCGGCCACGGCCCGTTGCAGACCGTCCCAACCGGGGTACAGGTCGTCCATGTGCAGGATGCGCGCGTTCGGCAGGCGCCCGGCCAGGGCAGCGGCGAAGTCCGTCTTGCCGGCGCCGCTCGGTCCGTCGACCGCGACGACCTTCGTGGCGCCGCATCGGGGTTGGGCGTCACTGATCAACACCTGCGCCGCGGCGATCGCCCCTTCAGCCGCTGTGGTTGACATCTCTGGACTGTAGAGCTCCGGGATCCTCTGGTGAGCTCCGGGACCGCCCGATGAGGCCTGCCGGGCTCTTCGCGCGGGTGATGCTCGGTAGGCTCACCGGATGAGTGTCGCGATACGGGTCATCCCCTGCCTTGATGTGGACGCCGGCCGGGTGGTCAAGGGGGTCAACTTCGAGAACCTGCGTGATGCCGGTGATCCGGTCGAGCTGGCCAGACGCTATGACGAGCAGGGAGCCGACGAGCTGACCTTCCTGGATGTCACGGCCAGCAGCGGTAACCGCGAGACGACCCTGGACGTCGTTCGCCGGACCGCCGAGCAGGTCTTCATCCCGCTGACCGTCGGAGGAGGTGTCCGTGAGGTCGTCGACGTGGACCGACTGCTGCGATCGGGGGCCGACAAGGTGGGGGTCAACACCGCCGCGATCGCGCGTCCGCACCTGATCGCCGACATCGCGGATCGTTTCGGGTCCCAGGTGCTGGTGCTGTCGGCGGATGTCCGGCGTCGGCGGGGGACCTCCGGCCTGGTCACGAGCGACTTCGAGGTGACGACCCACGGCGGTCGTTCGGGAACGGGACTGGATGCCATCGCGTGGTGTGCGCAGGCCGCCGAGCTGGGTGCGGGGGAGATCCTGCTCAACTCGATGGATGCCGACGGCACCAAGGATGGCTTCGACCTGGAGTTGATCCGGGCGGTCCGGCGAGAGGTGAGCGTGCCCCTGATCGCCAGCGGCGGCGCGGGCGCGGTCGACGACTTCGCCCCTGCCGTCGATGCCGGGGCCGACGCCGTGCTCGCGGCCAGCGTCTTCCACTTCGGCGAGCTCACCATCGGCCAGGTGAAGGACTCCCTGCGCAGCCACGGCCTGCCCGTCCGCTGAGTGCGCCCGGCCGGCACGCCGCCCAGGTGGGGCTGGGGGTTGCCGGCCGGCATACTGCCCAGTCGGTGAAGTCACATGAATGGCCGGTGACGCTCTGATGACAGCCCCTTCATCTGTGACCGGACCCCTGCAGTCCTGGATCAGACTCGTCCCACCGAAGGACCTATGGAGGGACAGTCATGACAAGGCTCTGGAAATACGGCGTAGCCGGGACCGCGGCGGTTGCGGCGTTGGTGCTGGCAGCTGGCGGCACCCAGGCGTCGACGCCTGCTGCGAGCCACGTGCATGGGGCGGCCCGGGTGGCAGCAGCCGGCACCGGACAGGTGCGGACCTACTACATAGCCGCGGACGAGGTGCTCTGGGACTACGCGCCGGACGCCACTAACGACATCACCGGTAAGCCCTTCACCGTCGACGAGGATGTGTTCACGAAGCAGGGACCCAACCGGATCGGGCACAGGTACTGGAAAGCCCTGTACCGGGGTTACACCGACGGCACCTTCACCAGGCGGATCATCCGACCCACGTCCTGTGCCCCGGCCGCCCGGCCGTGCGATGACACCCTGGGCATGCTCGGACCGGTGATCCGCGCCGTCGTGGGTGACACCATCAAGGTGGTCTTCAGGAACAACACGGCACACCCGGCCTCCATCCACCCGCACGGCGTCTTCTACCAGAAGAACGCCGAGGGGGCGCCGTATGCCGACGGGACCCCCGCGGCGGCCAGGGGCGACGACGCGGTGCCCAAGGGTGCAACCTTCACCTACGACTGGAAGGTGCCCGAGCGGGCCGGCCCGGGGCCGATGGACGGCTCCTCGGTGACGTGGATGTACCACTCCCACACCGACGAGGTCGCCGACACCAACGCCGGGCTCGTCGGGCCCATGGTGATCACGGCCGCCGGGAAGGCCGATGCCGCCACCGGGACACCGCTGGACGTGGACCGGGAGGTCTTCAGCTACTACACGGTTGAGAACGAGAACGCCAGCCACTACCTCGACCGCAACCTTGCGGCGCTCGCGGGCCCGCCGAAGTCCATCACCGCCGACGACGCGGAGGCGTTCGAGGAGAGCAACCTGATGCACTCCATCAACGGCTTCGTCTATGGCAACGGTCCGGTCCCGACCATGGTCAAGGGCCAGCGGGTGCGCTGGTACACCCTGACCCTGGGCACCGAGGTGGACCTGCACACGCCCCACTGGCACGGCAACACGGAGACCACCAACGGCATGCGCAGCGACATGATCCAGCTCATGCCAGGGATGATGATGGTCAGCGACATGGTCCCGGACAACCCCGGCACCTGGCTCTACCACTGCCACGTCAACGACCACATCGTGGCCGGTATGCAGGGCCGGTACCGGGTCACCAGCTGAGTCAGCGCCCCACCAGCCAGGGCTGGGGCGAGACGGGTCCGGCGGATGGTTCGCCGGGCCCGTTCTCGCTGGCCCAAGGTTTTCCGCAGGTTGCTCGTGGACCATTCATCGTGGACCTCAGGGAACACCTGGGCTCACAGGATGGAGCAGGCCATGGCCAGGGTGATGGTGGTGGACGACGAGCCGCGAATCCGCACGTACCTCAGCCGTTCGCTCTCGGCGCAGGGACACTCGGTGTTCGAGGCGGCCGACGGCCAGGCCGCGCTGGACGAGCTGGGGATGAGCGACTTCGACCTCGTGCTGCTGGACCTGGCCATGCCTCGCTGCGGTGGCATCGGAGTGCTCAGTGCCTTGCACCAGCGCAAGACCAGTCCGCCGGTGATCGTGCTCTCGGCGGCCACCGATGTCTCGGCGCGCATCCAGGCCCTGGACCACGGTGCGGTCGACGTCGTGGCCAAACCGTTCTCGACGGCAGAGCTCTCGGCCCGGATCCGTCGGCATCTGCATCACCATTCCCCGCCACCCCCGGCCGACCAGCGTTTCCTGGAGGCCGGCGGCGTGCAGCTCGACCTGCACCGTCGTCGGGCCGTGACCGCCGGCGTCTCGGTGAGCCTGACCGAGCGCGAGTTCGCCCTGCTGGCGCATCTGATGCGCCGCAGCGACAGGGTGTGCTCCCGTGAGGAGCTGCTCCACGACATCTGGGACCTGGACTTCGATCCGGGCAGCAACGTCGTGGACGTGTACGTGCGCCGTCTACGCGCGAAGCTCCAACCCGATCCCCCGATCGAGACGGTGCGCGGTGCTGGCTACTGCTTCTACGACCGCTGAGGGCACCCCTCTCCCCTCCTGGGCCGCCCGCCCGCACGTCGGCCGTCGCCACCTGCTGGCCGCCTGGACGGTGTGGGCCGCGGGTTGCACGTCCGCCATGGTGATCCTGCCCGGCCAGGAGACCATCCCCTACCATCTGGGCTGGGCTAGCTTCGCTCTCGCTTTCGGAGTGGGCACCTGGAGCAGGCGGGAGCTGGTCACGGCACTGGCTTGGTACACGCTCGCGACAGGGGCCGTCCTGCAACGTAGCTGGCTGATGGGCAGCATCAGCTGGCAGGAGACCATCGAGATCCCGCTGATGTTCCTGCTCGCGGTTCTGATGGTGTGGAACGTCCTTCGCCGCCAGGCGGCTCTGACCGAGGTGACCCGGCTGGCTGAGCGCGACACCCAGGCCTCACGCGACCGCGAGCTGCTGATGCGGGCGACCTCCCACGAGCTGCGCACCCCGCTGACCATCGCCCGGGGCTATGTCGAGCTCCTGGCCGCCCGGGCCGTGGGTCACGAGGAGCTGCAGGACCTCTCGGTGGTGGCCGACGAGCTGGACCGGCTCTCGCGGGTCAGCGATCGGCTGATCAGGATGATCGGGCTGCAGGACGACCCGGTCAGCGAGATCGTCGACATCGACCGCGTCATGGCGCAGTCGATCGAGCGCTGGCAGACGGTCACGGATCGTTGTTGGGCGCTGGACTCCGATGCCGGCACCACTCTGGGGTCCGCTGAGCGGCTGCGCACCGGTATCGACACGCTGGTCGAGAACGCGATCCGTTACACCTGCGTGGGCGACACCATCCGGCTGACCGGGTCCCGGCGGCCCCGGCATATCGTCCTGGGCGTGCTGGACTCCGGAGTCGGCCTCAGTGACCAGCAGATCAACGCCATCAACATGGACGAGTCGCCCGTTGCGCCTGACCTGACGTCGGACATGGTCCCTGCGGCGGTGGACCACCTGGCTGGAACCGGCCTGGGCCTGAGCATCGTCCGGCAGATCGTGCAGGGGCTTGGCGGTGGCCTGCACGCATCCCGGGCGCCCGAGGGCGGGGCAGCGCTCATCCTCACCCTGCCCCTGTGCCAGCCGGACCCGGTCAGGATCGCGGGCCCGGGTTTGCCGGTTGTTGGCGGCATGCCACCCAGGTTTGCCGGTCAGAGGGCGGAGAGGGCCTCTGTGGAACCGGAGAGCTCGACCTGGGCGACGTCCCGGCGGCCGAACGAGTAGAGCAGCAGCTCCGAAGGCGCGCCGGTGACCCGCACGATGCCCAGATCTGTCGTGGTGTGCACCTGCCGTTCGCCGTACGAAGGGGCCACCAGCACGACGCCCACCGGTGCGCCGGCGAGCTGGAGCCGGGCGACCCTGGAGACGATGCCCCACAGTGCCGACTCGAGATCGCCAGGGATCTGCCGGGCGTTCCACGGCGGAGCGGCTCGCAGCACGTCTTCGTGGTGGACGAAGAACTCGGCCGTGTTCATCACCTCGTCCACCGGGCCCAGTGACGCCGGGGACCAGGCCGGGGGGCCCGACCGGACCCGCTTGACCAGCCTCGGCCAGTCCCACGCGGCATACCCGTCCTGGGCCCTCTGCGCGCGTTCGGCCATGACCGGCAGCCAGATGCCGGCGGCCACGTCGGGTCGCCGCTCGCGCACCACGAGGTGGGCGGCGAGATCCCGGGTGCGCCACGGCGAGCACAGCGTCGGGGCGTCGGGCCCAACCCGTTCGAAGGTGTCACACAGGCCTTGGCGCTCACTTCTGGCGAACCGGGTCATGGAGCCATCCTGACAGCCCGGCTTCCGGCGCCGGGCGCCGGAGTACGGGCGGGGCCGGCGCCCGCCGGGCTCAGCCTTCGACGAGCAGGACGCCGAGCAGCACGACGGCCAGTGCGCTGCCCAGGCCGATGGCTGCCGAGATGCCCCTGAGGGCAGGGTTCTTCAGGAGGGTGTGCAGGGCGGCGCCGATGCCGGACACCAGGACGAGCAGGAGCTTGATCATCAGGGTGGTCTGCCAGGCGTCGCTCTGTCCGCCGGCTCCGGAGAGCATCCAGCCGCCAGTCAGGACGAGCACCGCGAACGCCGGCCAGCCCACCCAGGCGAACGTGCGCGCCGCGGGGGCGATCGCCGCCGGGGCGACCTTGCGCAGCGGTCCCACCAGTGCCGCCAGGACGATCTGGCCGCCGACCCAGATGGTTGCCGCGAGCACGTGCAGGGTCAGTTGGATCACTTCGAGGTTGATTGTCAGCACCCCCCTATCCAACACTGGTGGATCTGGTGCTCCCGCCCAGGGGGTTCGCACGGCAGAATGGCCCGGGTGACCCAGCCCCTCTCGCAGCCCACCCTCCCAGCCGAGGTCGCCGACCGCCTGAAACGCGACGGCGACGCACTGGTCTGTGCTGTCGTCCAGCAGCACGACAGCGGTGAGGTGCTCATGGTCGGCTGGATGGACGATGAGGCACTT
>Ga0062383_10000345_pt1 | contig 11880 bp, 7 predicted proteins | sample DOMMetBare3Fresh_FD_59508 | JGI IMG/M metagenome (GOLD analysis project Ga0062383, IMG submission 59508) | Wetland sediment microbial communities from St. Louis River estuary, USA, under dissolved organic matter induced mercury methylation -... | ecosystem: Environmental > Aquatic > Freshwater >... | reverse complement strand
GCCATCGCCAAGGACTTCCGCGACATGACGCCGAACCGCCAGGAGCAGTGGTGCTGCGGTGGTGGTGGCGGGATCGTCGCCATCGACGAGATGCGCGACGTGCGGCTCAAGTCCGGCAGGAAGAAAGTCGAGCAGATCCGCGCGACGGGCGCGACGATCGTCGCGAGCCCGTGCGAGAACTGCCGCCTGCAGATGGACGACCTGAACGCCGAGCACGACCTTGGCCTGCGGATCGCGGCCATCATGGACCTCGTCCTGGAGGCCATGGATCTGCCGGGCCGTAAGCCGGAGGCGAGCGCCGGGGCCTAGCCTCGCACATCGCAGACTGGTGCACCGGGGACGTCGGGCCATCGCGCCGGGCGTCCCCGGTCCGGTCTTGCCCGGTGTGCCGTGCGCGCCCCCACGCCGTCCTCTACACTGCCCGGTATGACAACGCGCCGAACCCCACGACCGCACATACGCCCGCGGGTGAGTCCTGCCCGGCAGCGACGGCTCGTCCGTGCCGCGGTCGTGCTGAGCGTGCTGCTGGTGGCGCTTGTCACCGGGGCTTCATGGCTCATCGCTCGCGGGACGCCGCGTGCGACCCCCGCGGCCACCGGCTCCTCTGCAGAGCCCACCGGCTCGTCTGCGACTGCGACACCGACCAGCGCAGCGACCCGGGAAGTCGATCCGGCCGTAGCCGCGGCACAGGAGCAGATCCGCTTCGGCTCGTTCCTCGGCGGCGACACGCGTCGCACCTACGGCGAGGCCCCCGGTCCCGCAAGGCTCGACCTCATTTGGAGGGTCAAGCTGGGCTCGGGCCCGACACAGCGCAAGATCGACAACAAGCTCGTCAGCTGGTCCGGGAACGGCTGGACCGGCCAGTGCACGGTCGTAAGTGACGGTGGTCGCGACTACCTGCTGGTGGGGGCCTACGACCACAACCTGCGCCGGATCGACGCGCTCACGGGCAAGGTCGTGTGGACTTCGAAGTTCGACGACGTCATCAAGGGCACCAACACGGTCTTCGCCAACCCGCACCCGACGGGTGACGAGGACCGCATCATCGTCGTGGCGGGCTCCAGGCGCGGGTCGTCGTACAAGGTCGGCGACCCCCGCATCGCGCCGTTCAAGGCGGTGTCCTTCGCCACCGGCAAGGAGCTATGGAGATTCCCCATCCCGAAGACGCCGCAGTACAGCCAGGACGTCGACTCGTCTTCGCTGCTGGTCGGCGACACGCTCTACGTGCCGGTCGAGTCCGGCTATGTGTACGGCCTGGCCCCGAACGCCACCGAGTCGTGGATGTCGTGGCGCAAGCCGCTCGTGCGCTACCAGTCCCCGCCGCTGTGGACCACAGCGGACGTGAAGGCGCACCCCGATGTCGGCGGTGCGAACATCGCCATCGAGGCGTCGCCGTCGCGGATCGGCGATGTGCTCTACATATCCTCCGGGGCCGGGCACATCTACGGGCTCGCCCTCCCTGACCTGAAGATCGTCTGGGACTACCGCACGGGGTCCGACATCGACGGCAGCACGGTCGTCAACCGCGACGGCAAGCTGCTCGTGGGCATCGAGAAGCAGTACATCGCCGGCCACGGCGGCGCCGTGATGCTGGATCCGACGAAGCCGCCAGCCGAGGCGACCGTCTGGTACTTCCCGACGCCGGACCGGGGGATCGCCGAATGGAAGGGCGGCCTCATCGGGTCGGTCGCGATCAACGACGAGACGAACCAGGATGGGGCGAAGCCGGCCCTGGCGGCGTTCAACTCGGTGGACGGCAACCTGTACGTCGTGTCACAGGACACGATGACGGGCAAGCGCGTACCGCTGTTCGACGGCAAGGGCTCCGTTCCCACCCCCGTCCAGGTGTTCAGGGACAGCATCGGCGCATCGATCTCGACGCCCGTCATCGTCGGCGACACGATCGTCTCCGCCGGCTACGACAACCGCGTGCACCTCTACAAGATCGACTACCTGCCCGCCGGGGGCGCCGGCGCGGGGACTCTCCTGAAGGCGCGCGACGGCAGCTCCTGGAAGGTGCGTGTCCGGGAGGTCTCCACCTTCAAGGCGGGCGGCGCGTTCGAGGCGACCCCGCTGGTCTGGGGCGCCCGCGTCTACCTGGGATGCCGGGACGGCTACCTCTACTGTCTGGGTGCGAGATAGGCCGAGGGCCATATCCGGGGACATCGGGAGCCGCGCCCCACTGTGAGAACGGTCACAAACCACACGTATACCTACTCTGAGCAGGGGCGATTCGCCTATTAGCACTATTCCTATGACTTTTTGCTCGGCGCCGAGCGGTCACCGTTCTCCCAGAATCTGCGCTAATCTGGGTAAAGATGCCGGAAGCGGGGGCACATGATTGTTCATGTCGCGGTCGCCGGAACCGCAGTGTCCCTCACGCCCCTTGCCGCAGCGCCGCACAGGCTCGATACGTGGTGAGCGTCGGCTGTGGCGAGCATCTTCGGGCCATCGACACAGGCTGGTGTACACGATCTCTTTTGGGGAAGGAGGCGGTCGGCCCAAGCCAGTAGCGCGAATCTCTCTTCTTGCACCTCTCGAACGGAGGAAACATGCGCAAGCGTCTAATCGTAATTGCAGTTGTAGCGCTCTTCGCCATGGCTGTTGCGCCAGCAGCGGCGTACGCAATACCCTTTGCGACCAACTTCGGGGTGTCGTACGACTCAACGCTGACCAACGACTTCGGTCTGGCCTTCGCCGGTCAAGCCAAGTGCGTCGAGTGCCACAACTACACCGAGTACGGAAACACGTACCACGGTGAGTTCACGCAGCCCGGACTGCGGCCCACGCCGCTGTCCGGCACGACCGCCTTCACCTCCGGTGCTGTGCCCGGCTCCATCGCGGGCACGTCCGGTTCGGCGCCGGCCTTCTTCGTGCAGGGCGGCACCTACCCCGTCGCCGGTCTCGGGTGGGTCACCCTCGGCGCCTTCAAGACGGGCGCCACGGAGTATATCTTCTTCAACCCGTCTGTCGACGCCAAGGGCGTCGGCACGTACTGGAACCTGGTCGAAGGCATGATCGCCGAGCCGGGTGTCGGCTACGAGCTGGAGAGCCTGACCTACTCGAACGGCTCGCTTCGCGGCATGTATGACGTGAAGTACGGCTGTGGCGCCTGCCATCAGCTGGGCTACCAGGACGCCGCTGCCGATGGCACGGTGAACCCGAACACCCACTTCACCGCGCAGGCCACGTCCATGACCCCGACCGCGTGGGCCATGGAGCCGGGTGCGGACAAGACCGAGTTCAACAGCTGGGTTCCCGGCATGGGCATCGCGTGTGAGAACTGCCACGGGACCGGCGTCGCGGCCAGCGCGGCCAACGGCGGCCACTGGAACGCCGGCGTCAAGGTCGTAGGTGCCAACACTGTCGGCAGCAAGAACTCGATCATCGACTCGCAGGTCTGCGGCCAGTGCCACGGCGCCGGCGGCAAGAAGGTCTCGGCTCTCAGCCGCGCAACCGTCGGCTACACGCCGGACCAGAACCTGCTGAACTGGCTGGACCTCTTCGCTGTCAGCGGCGGTGTCCAGAGCTACAACTACATCCCGACCGAGGCGGAGTTCGCCGCCACGCCGAGCAAGTACCGCTTCTATCCCAACGGTGCGAACTACAACCTCGGCAGCCACATGTACTACACCGAGTGGGCTACGACACCTCACTCGTATCGTCCCGCTCTGACCTCGACCTCACCTGAAGCTCTGCCGTACCAGAAGTCGGGCGCATCGGGCGAGAGCCTCTACGGCGATCCCGCGGGCGAAGACCCCGGGCAGTGCTACTACTGCCACTCCGGCGAAGGCTACATGTTCATTCGCCAGGACAAGGTCGGCGTGATGGAGTCCGCAGTCGAGGACTACGGCTTCACGTATGAGACCGGCAAGGTCGGTTTCGCGGGCGTCGAGTGCGTCGTCTGCCACACCGGTCACCCGGGCGCCGAGGGCATCCCCGGCGGCCAGGAAGTCCTGCGCGAGCCTGATCAGGCCGGCGAAGGATCCGCTGTCGGTCGTCCGGCCAACAGCAGCATCTGCGAGGACTGCCACAACTGGCGCAACGAGGTACGGGGCACCACGCTCGTGCCGGTCGTCAGCGGCAGGCCCGCGGTTCACTATCCGCAGCGCGAAGTCCTGCACGGCGACCGCGGCATCTTCTTCGAGACCGCTGCCGCCGACGAGTTCATGCCTGACGTCAAGTGCGAAGAGTGCCACGCCGTCATGGCGAACTCCTCAGCCAACCGCCCGACCCACAGCTTCAAGATCATGCTGCCGGGCGACGCGGAGCGCTGGGATGCACTGTCCGGCGTGACCGTCGGTCAGGACTCCTGCTCCAAGTGCCACGCGGAGTCTCGCCTGGCCCTGCAGGACTACGTCGACGAGTGGCAGGGTGAGGCTGCAGCTCTGAGCACCGAGCTGAACACCGAGCTCACCGCCGCCAAGCTGCGCTCCGAGTACAGCGCCACCGCTGGCACCGCCGGTCAGTACCTGGCTGCGGTCGCCTACGTCAACAACACCATCTACAACAACGACCACTCGGGCGGCGTGCACAACCCGCCGTACGTCGAGGCGGGCCTCAAGGCCGGCACCAAGGCGGCCAAGTCCCTGGGCGGTCACTTCGACACCCTGGGCGCCTCGAGCAGCATCGCTCTCGGCAACATGGGCTTCGTCGCCGGCGCTCTCGACAACGGTGACAACACCGGTGCCGCTGACGCCAAGGTCGTTCTGTACACTTCCGGCGGCACGTGGCTCGGCGAGACTCGTTCCGACGCGGCCGGCAACTTCGCGTTCACGGTTGCCCCGACCGCCACGACGGCCTACAAGGTCGTCTGGCAGCGCGCGACCCCGTCGTACACGTTCCTCACCAGCGGCTTCGTGTCGATCAACGTCGTCGCCCCGGTGGTTCCGCCGACCGGTCTCCCCTCGTCCATCACTATCTCCACCAACCGGACGAGCGCCCTCATCGGCCAGACCGCGTGGCTCGCCGGGCTCGCATCGCCGACGCCCGGTATGGTCGGCAAGAATATGCACGTGGACGTGAAGAAGCCGGGTCGGTCCTACTGGACCTACTCGTCCAACCGCACGATCTACGCGAACACCAGCGGCGCAGCTGCCTGGATGTACAAGTACCTGTTCAGGGCCGGCATGGCCAAGGGCACGTACCAGTTCAAGGCTGTCTACGATGGTCCGACGTACGACCCGAGCGTTTCGGGCGTCATCTCCATCGTCCTGCGCTAGTCACGAGACAACGTCAGGCGACAGCCTGATGTGAGGAGGGACCCCGGCGATCGCGCCGGGGTCCCTTCCTTTTGTGGTGCCGACGTGCGTACGTATGTACGATTCGCGGTATCATCTTCAGGAGACTTCACCTTCGCCGGAGGGTACCAGCATGGGTCGGAACGTTCGAGGCTTTATCGTGGCCGCGATCGTGGCGTTCGCCGCACTGACCTTGGTGGGCTGCACGGCCATCGCCGCGTCGGTTCCCACACCGAAGCACTCCCCGTATCCGGCGGGCAAGTCGTGCGCCGAGTGCCACGCAAAGGACAAGACCCATCTGCCGCCCTACACGGGCGCGTGCGACAAGTGCCACGGGTCGACGTCTTGGCGGACCATCGTGTTCCAGCACGCCAACGACGACTTCAACCAGGCGCTGCACGGCACGCTCGGGTGCTCCCGATGCCACACGGAGGGCTCGGCTCCCCCGTCCGCCCAGTGTGGCGACTGTCACCTGGCCCCGCATGGTGGCTGGACCGACTGCGTGGCCTGCCACGTCCCGCTGACCTGGCTCATGCGCCGGCCCGTCCCGTCGAAGCACCTCTCGCTCCTTGGTGGCCACTCGAACCTCGTGTGCTTCGACTGTCACACGAAGGCCAAGACGCCCGTGCCGCCTCGCACGTGCACGAGCTGCCACGGCACGAAGCACGGCGGGCTTACGGACTGCGGACTCTGCCACGACCCGGCGAACGGGTGGAAGCCCGGGAGCTTCAACCACAACGTGTTCTTCCGGATCACCGGCCGCCACACTCGACTCACCTGCACGCAGTGCCACCCGCGCGGCCGTTTCGCGGGGACGCCGCCGTATTGCTCCGGCTGCCACGGCTCCAAGCACGGGGGGCTCACGAACTGCGCCAAGTGCCACACGACGTCGGGCTTCAAGCCGTCGACGTTCCGCCACTCCCGCGTGTTCCGGCTCTCACCGGGACCGCATGCCAGACTCGCCTGCACGCGGTGCCACTACAGGCTCCAGTACGCGAAGGTCAAGGGCCGCACGTGCGCGGGCTGCCACGGCAAGGTCCACGGGTTCAGCACGTGCACGCCGTGCCACTCGTCGACCGGCGCCGTCGTGGCCATCGACCACAACCGCTTCTTCCCGCTGGTCGGCGCACACACGCGTCTGGCCTGCACGGCCTGCCACGGCTCCCCGTTCAAGTCCGCTCCCGGCGTGAACTGCGTGGACTGCCACGGGGCCAAGCATGGCAACCAGACCCAGTGCGCCACCTGCCACACGACGACGGCCTTCTCCCCGATCAAGGCCGTCACGCACCCGGCGCCGATCGTCCTCGGGGTGAAACACACCGCGCGCGCGTGCACGTTGTGCCACCCGACGCTCACCTTCAACGCGGCGACCAAGCCGTGCGCCGACTGCCACGCCGCACCCCATGTCGGGCCGACCGACTGCCTGCGGTGCCACAGGCCGACGGTCTGGACCGAACTCCACTTCGAGCATCCGCTGCTGCCCGACAGCCACACGTCGGCTGACGGCGCGTGCACCGACTGCCACACCGGCGGGGACTTCACGGCCGCCCCGGGCTGGGTCGGCTGCGTCTGCCACTGAGCCGGACACGGGCCAGCCTCGAAAAGAGAAGGACGCGCAGGTTGCGCGTCCTTCTCTTTTGGTCTGCTTCGCCCCCGGACGCGCTTTCGCGACCGCCCACGCCGCAGGACTACGCTCCGCGCGGCCGGGGGAACCGTCCCGTCCAGTCGGCTCCGCTGGTCCCGAGTTCGGGCCCCGGACGGCCGAGATGGTAGCCCTGCACGAGGTCGATGCCCACATCTCGCACGATCTCAAGCACGTACTCGTTCTCCACGCACTCCGCGACCGTCGTGACGCCGGTCAGCGTGGTCACGGCCCGCACGGCCTCCAGAAGCGTCAGCTGCCGCGGGTCGGCCACGAGCGAACGAGTCACGCTCCCATCGATCTTCACGCGGTCCACCGGCAGGCTGCGCAGGTAGCCGAACGAGTTGCCGCCGCTACCGAAGTCGTCCAAGGCGAAGCCGAAACCCGCTTCTCGCGCTCGTGAGATCCACTCGCGAGCCGCCCCGACGTCCTTCAGGGCGGCCGACTCGCTCATCTCGAAGCTCAATCGGGCGGGCTGCACGCCGCGCTCGGCGACCATGCCGAGTATGTCGTCGAGCAGGACGCCGTCTTCGACGTCGAGCCCGGACAGGTTCACCGACAAGCGCAGGTCGGGGTTCTCGGCCAGGACGCCCGCGGCCTGCCGTACGACCCATCGCGAGAGCTGCGGCATCAGCCCGAAGCGCTCCGCGATACCCACGAACTGCGCGGGCGCGATGATACGCTGATCGCGATCGACCAGGCGCGTCAGCGCCTCGTAGTATTCGATCGTGCCGTCGGAGACCCGGAACACCGGCTGGTAGTGGAAGACGAGCGCGCCATCCCGCGAGAGCGCGTCCTTGAGCTTCGCCAGCATGAGACCGGCCCCCGAGTCGCTCATGTCGGCGGGTTCGAACCCCGCTTGATAGATGAGCACTCGATCCCCGCCCGAGTCCTTCGCCCGGTACATGGCCGCGTCGGCGTGCGAGAGCACCGCGTCGGCCGTGGCTGTCCCGTCCACCTCGACCAGCCCGATGCTGAGCGTGATCCGGCTCGTGCCGCCGGTGCGAACCATGTCGCGCACGGCCAGACGGATCCGCTCGGCGATCCCTCGGGCGTCCGAGAGGCTGGTGTCCACGAGCAACGCACCGAATTCGTCGCCGCCGATGCGGGACAGCATGTCCTCGCCACGGATCACCTTGCGCACGGCCGAGGTGATCCCCACGAGCGCGCGGTCCCCTTCCGCGTGGCCCAGGGAATCGTTGACCGCCTTGAAGCCGTCGAGGTCGATGAACAGCAGCGAAGCCGGGTGCCCGCGGCGCGCGTGCGCGACCGAGCGCTCCAGCGCCTCCTCGAACACGCGGCGGTTCGGCAGGTTGGTGAGCTCGTCGTGGGTCGCGAGGTGCTCCAGCTGCTGCTCGCTGCGCTTGCGCTCGCTGATGTCCTGGACCGAGCCGATGAGCCCTGCGAACGCGCCCCCGACCTCGGCGTACGGCCGGCCGCTGTCCAGCACCCAGCGGTACTCTCCGCTGTGGTGACGCAGGCGGTACTCGAGCGTGAACGGCCGCCGGTCTCGCACCGCCGCGGAGATCGCGGCGGCGCGGCGCTCGCGATCGTCCGGGTGCACGTCGTCGGTCCAGCCCGAGCCGAGGGACTGTTCCATCGCCCGGCCGGTGAAGTCGAGCCAGGAGGCGTTGAAGTAGTCGTGTGCGCCGTCGGCGGTCGCTCTCCAGATGAGCGTCGGGAACCCCTCGAACAGCGTCAGGTAGAAGTCCCGCGAGTGGGCGAGCGACTCCTGCACCCACTTGAGTTCGCTGATGTCCGACAGCATCAGCGTGACGTAGCCCGTGGACGGGCTGTAGGCCGAGGCCGCGTACCACCGGCCGAGCGGCTCCGCGAGCGCATCGAACGCCGCCGTCTCGCCGGTGACCGCGACCGTGCCGAGCCGGCCGAACCAGTCGTAGCGCGACTCCTGCAGGCCGGGGATGACCGCGGACAGATGCTGGCCGACGATGGTGCCCGACGGCCATCCGACGAGCCGCTCGAACGCCTCGTTCGTCTCGACGAGCACGTAGTCCACAGGACGGTTGCGCCTGTCGAGGACGACCTTCATGTAGGCGAAGGCCATGAGCATGTTCTCGAACAGCGACACGTACTTGTTCTGACTGCGCCGCAGCGCGTCTTCGGCGGTGCGGCGATACGTGAGATCGGACAGCACCACGAGCATGCCCGAGTACTCGCTCTCCGACCCGTAGAGCTTCGAGAACCTGACCTCGAAGTAGCGGGTGCCCTTGCCTGTCCTGAGTTCGCGCTCCAGGCTTGCCGCTGTCTGGTCGCCGGAAAGGAACTCGTGGATCTCGTCCCTGAGCACCGGCGGAGCCTCGCGCCGGAGGGGATCCGCGAAGTAGCCGCCGCGAGCGCCTGCCGGTCCGAAGAGCGACGCCGCGGCCGCGTTGATGTTCTCGACTCGTCCCTGCGCGTCGAGCAGCATGAGCGGCAGCGGCAGGTGGCTAACGGCCGCCATGTACCGCGTCTTCTCCATCGACGTACGGCGGTTCCGCTCGACGATCTCCTCCCCCACCTGCTCGGGCGAGTACGACGTCCAGGTGGCGACGTAGCCCATCTCGAGGCGGTCGAAGTACCGCTCGACCATCTGCAGAGCCGCCGCGATCTCGTCGCGGTCCAGGTCGGAGTCCCGCACCACCTCGGCGTAGGCGCGCCGGTAGAACTTGAGCAGTCCCAGGAACAGGGTGAGGTCTGTTCCGTCGCCCCGGCGCATCCGGGCGAAACGGACCCCCAGCGCTGCGATCGGGTCGGCGGCCACGTCTTCCGCGGCGCGGAGCTCCGGCACGTCGCCCGCGACCGAGATCACCTGCGAGAGACTGGCCGATATCGTGGCGACGGCGAGCCGGTACGACTCCTCGAGACTGGGCATGTAGTGCGCGTACCCGTGCTCGCGCGCCGATGCCATGACGTCGTGCACGATGCGATCCTCGGCATCGAGGATGACACGCCTCAGCTGGTCCATGCCCCCCACGCTACAGACCGCCTCCGGTCATGGTCCAACAAGCCCTACGATACTGGGTTCGGTCCGGTGAGCGCCCCCGTTGACGGTCCGGCGACGGACGGACACGCTCCCCGGACGATATCCAGGGTCACTGGGATGCTACCCCTCCGTGCCGTCTCCGCCTCGTTGCGCGGCGACCGCCGCCCTGCGCTCCTTCAGCTTGTGGCTGAAGCCCTCGTACATCGCCGGGACCAGGGACACGAGCACGACCCCGATGAGGATGACGGTCATGTTGTTCTCGACGAAGGGCAGTCCACCGAACAGGTAGCCCGCGCCGAACGCTACGCCGACCCAGAGCACGCCGCCCGCGACGTTGTAGAGCACGAACTTCCGATAGGTCATCTCCCCAACCCCGGCCAGGAACGGGGCGAAGGTGCGTACGAACGGCACGAAGCGGCCCAGGATGATCGTCTTGCCGCCGTACTTCTCGAAGAAGCGGTGCGTGCGGTCCAGGTACTCCTTTTTCAGTATCTTGCTGTCGGGCTTTGAGAGCATGCGCGGCCCGAGCGTGTGCCCGATCCAGTAGTTCACGGTGTCGCCGAGTATCGCGGCGAAGCACAGGAGCAGGAAGAGCAGCCAAGGGTTCAGCTCGCCGGCGCTCGCGGTCACGGCCCCGGCCGCGAACAGGAGCGATTCTCCGGGCAGGAACGGCGTCACCACGAGACCCGTCTCGCAGAAGATGACGAGAAACAGCAACACGTAGACCCAAGATCCGTAGAGCGCCAGAACGGCGGTCAGCCACTCCTTAGGGTCGCGCAGGAAGTCCATGAACGTGCGGATCAGCTCCATCTAGCGGTCCGTCCCGTCGCCGTAGGCCCGATACACCATGTCCAGTTGCTCCGTCCAGAACGCCCTTCGATCCGTGACATCACACCCCGCCCGGGACGCTGCCCGGAAGTAGCCCTCGCCGGGCATGCCCGTATCCTTCCGCGTCACGATGGACGCAAGGACGATGCCGTGCTCCGCGTCTTCTCCCGAGCAGATCTCGTCGAGGAACGCGACCATCGCGAACGAGTACGGCCGAAGGGCTATGGCGTCCACCGATCCGCAGAGTCCGGCGTACGTGAGAACGCCGCGCTGCGTCGCGCAAGCGACGAGCGCGGCCTCAGCCTCGAGCTTGGCGGCGTCCCAGTCCGCGCGCGGGAAGCCGTAGTGGGTGTCGTCCGGCATGCGGGAAGTATCGCACACGGGCGTCCGCCCACGCGCGCGTCCGCGCAGGCGACACCGAGCCGTTGTCGCGCGCGAGGGCCCGGCTTGCCCCGCGGCGCGGCCGGCGCGGGTATGATCGGCGAAGGAGGTGGGGGCATGGCCGAGGGACCGATCGACATACCGGAGACGGACGAGGCCCTGATCGCGCAGTGCCGGGTCCAGACGTTTCGGGCGACCGGTCCGGGCGGGCAGAGCGTCAACACCACCGACAGCGCCGTCCGGATGGTGCACCTGCCCACGGGGGTCACGGTGACGTGCAGGCGCGAGCGAAGCCAGCTCATGAACAAGTCCATCTGCCTGCGCCGGCTCAGGGAGCGCCTTGAGACGCTCAACCGCGTGGAGGAGCCCCGGATCCCGACCAAGGAGCCTCGCTCCGCGAAGCGCCGTGTCGTGGACTCCAAGGTCCGGCGCGGATCCGTCAAGCGCCTGCGCAAGCCGCCGGCGCCGGGCGAGGACTAGACAACGGGCGTCGGTGTCGTGGAGTGGCCTGCCGTCGTCAGCGCGGCCCAGGACGCGGCGATGCCCGCCCGGCAAGGCCGGACGGGCATCGATTGCGAGGTCTGGTGGAGGCGCGGAGAATCGAACTCCGGTCCACGACACATCTCCAGGAAGCATCTCCAGGCTCAGTCGCCAGTTGGTTCTCGGTCCTCGCGACACCGGCGACCCGCGTGTCGAAGACCCAGGGCAGTTTCGATTCCCCCGCGGCATACGTCCATCAGCCGGTCGGTAGTCCCCTGGATGACGTCGGATCCGGTGGCGGGGACTCCCACCGGGCGGCGTCGCTG
>Ga0062383_10000343_pt1 | contig 11920 bp, 10 predicted proteins | sample DOMMetBare3Fresh_FD_59508 | JGI IMG/M metagenome (GOLD analysis project Ga0062383, IMG submission 59508) | Wetland sediment microbial communities from St. Louis River estuary, USA, under dissolved organic matter induced mercury methylation -... | ecosystem: Environmental > Aquatic > Freshwater... | reverse complement strand
GGTCTAACCGAAATCAGCGAAGAAACGATTCGTCGCCACCGCCTGGCTTTCGGTAATGCGCCTTTATATCGGGATGCTCTCGATATCGGCGGCGAATATGCCTACCGGATCCGCGGCGAAGCCCATATCTGGACTCCAGCCACGATCAGCAAACTGCAACACGCAACTCGAAGCAATAGCAGGGAGCTCTATGACGAATTTTGCCAGCTGATCGACAACCAGAACGAAACCCTGCTGACTTTGCGCGGTTTAATGATCTTCAAGGAAAAGCTGCCGCCGGTACCATTGGCTGAAGTCGAGCCGGCGGTGGAAATTGTCAAACGATTTGCGACCGGCGCAATGTCGTTTGGTTCGATTTCCTATGAGGCCCATACCACACTGGCGATCGCGATGAACCGTATTGGCGGCAAATCCAACACCGGCGAAGGCGGCGAGCTTGCCGAACGCTTCGTGCCCTTACCAAACGGCGATTCAATGCGTTCGGCCATCAAGCAGGTGGCTTCCGGGCGGTTTGGTGTCACCACCGAATATCTGGTCAATGCTGACGACATTCAGATCAAAATCAGCCAAGGCGCAAAACCCGGCGAAGGGGGGCAATTGCCCGGGCATAAAGTCGATGCTGTTATCGCTAAAGTGCGCCACTCCACACAAGGCGTCGGTTTGATTTCACCACCGCCACATCACGACATCTATTCAATCGAGGATCTGGCTCAACTGATCCACGATTTGAAGAACGTCAATCCAAGCGCCCGCATCAGCGTCAAACTGGTGTCCGAATTGGGCGTCGGCACGGTCGCAGCAGGCGTTTCCAAAGCCCATGCCGATCATGTCACGATCGCAGGTTATGACGGCGGCACCGGTGCGAGTCCGATGACATCAATCAAACATGCTGGCTTACCGTGGGAAATAGGTCTTGCCGAAACCCATCAAACGCTGGTGCTTAACCGCCTGCGTGGACGCATAGCCGTGCAGGTCGACGGCGGCTTGCGCACCGGCCGCGATGTGATCATCGGCGCACTGCTGGGTGCCGATGAATTTGGTTTCGCGACTGCACCGTTAATTGTCTCCGGCTGTCTGATGATGCGCAAATGCCATTTGAATACCTGTCCGGTAGGCGTCGCAACACAGGATCCCGAACTTAGAAAACGGTTTACCGGCCAGCCAGAACATGTGGTTAACTATTTCTTCCTGGTCGCGGAGGATGTGCGCCGCTGGATGGCCAAACTGGGCTTCCGCCGTATTAACGACATGATCGGACGTTCGGACATCCTGGACATGCAGCCGGCAATTTCACACTGGAAAGCGCAAGGTCTCGACTTCAGCCGAATTTTCTACAAACCGGATGTTGACATCGCCACCGCTATTTATCAATCCGAACTCCAGGAGCATGGGCTGGAAAAAGCGCTTGATCATGAATTGATCCGACAGGCACAGCCAGCTTTGGAACACGGCAAACCAGTCTTGATAAACACGCCGATCCGCAACATCAACCGCACGTTTGGCGCGATGCTCTCCGGCGAGGTAGCCAAACGCTATGGACATAAAGGTTTGCCAGAGGATACCATTGCGATTCATGCCAAAGGAACCGCCGGGCAGAGTTTCGGCGCGTTTTTGGCCGAAGGCATTAGCATTCAGCTGGAAGGCGATGGCAACGACTATGTCGGAAAAGGCATGAGCGGCGGACGTATCGCCATCTTCCCACCGAAAGAAAGCCGCATCGATCCGGCAGATAATATTATTGTCGGCAATACCGTGCTTTACGGTGCTATCAGCGGCGAATGTTATTTCAACGGTGTGGCCGGTGAACGTTTTGCCGTCCGCAACTCGGGTGCCATTGCCGTTGTCGAGGGTGTCGGCGATCATGGTTGCGAATACATGACCGGTGGAGTGGTCGTCGTTCTCGGACCGACGGGGCGTAACTTTGCCGCCGGCATGTCCGGCGGCGTTGCTTATGTGCTTGATCAAGACAACAACTTTAACATTCGCTGCAATCTTGCTATGGTTGAGCTGGAACCGATACCGGCGGAAGATGACGTTCTGGAAGCGGTGGCACACCAGGGCGGTGACATGGAAATGCATGGGCGTGTCAACATCATGCATGATATGACCCGTTATGATGCGCAGCGATTGAAACATTTGATCGAACGACACAAGCACTATACAGGCAGCCAGCGGGCACAGCATATTCTGGATAATTGGCAGGATTATTTGCCCCGCTTCGTTAAGGTGATGCCGGTCGATTACCGCGAAGCACTGAAGCAAATACAGGCCATACAAGCCGCCGTAACTGCGTAACTGTTTTAATTAATTAGAAGGTATTAAAAATGGGTAAACCAACCGGGTTTATGGAAATTCCCCGCACAGACCGGCGTTACATACCGCCGCGTGAGCGTATCCAGAATTATCGTGAATTTACGATAGCGCTGACTGATGCTGAACTGTCCCAGCAAGGGGCAAGATGCATGGATTGCGGGATTCCGTTTTGCCATCAAGGCTGTCCCATCAACAACATAATACCTGACTGGAATGAGCTGGTTCATCGCGGGGACTGGCTGCACGCTGTTGAAGTTTTACACAGCACCAACAATTTTCCCGAATTTACCGGTAGAATCTGCCCTGCGCCCTGTGAGGCGGCCTGCACATTAAATTTAACCGATCAGCCGGTCACGATAAAGTCGATTGAATGTGCAATTATCGATAAAGCTTGGCAAATGGGCTTAGTCAAGCCGCAAATTCCGGCTCAGCGCAGTGGCAAGCGTGTGGCCGTGATCGGCTCCGGCCCGGCTGGCATGGCCTGCGCCCAACAATTGGCGAGGGCAGGCCATGAAGTGGTGTTGTACGAAAAAAATGACCGCATCGGTGGACTGCTGCGGTATGGCATTCCGGATTTCAAAATGGAAAAATACCTGATAGACCGGCGCATCGCGCAAATGCAAGCCGAAGGCGTCCGCTTCAGACCCAACAGTCACATCGGCAAAGATATTTCTGCGCAAAAAATACTGGCCGATTTCGATGCGATAGTGTTGACAATCGGTTCGGAGAAGCCGCGCGATCTGGAAGTTCCTGGGCGTTATGACTATCAAGGCATCTATTTCGCTATGGATTTTCTGCGCCAGCAAAACAAGCGCGTGGCCGGCGACGCTATCGACGAAACCACCGCCATCAGCGCCAAAGGCAAACACGTAATTGTAATAGGCGGCGGCGATACGGGCTCCGACTGTATTGGCACCTCCATCCGCCAGGGTGCCGCTTCGGTAACGCAAATCGAGATTCTGCCGAAACCCCCGGAAAAAGAAAATAAAATGCTCGTCTGGCCGAACTGGCCCAATAAATTGCGCACATCTTCTTCGCAAGAAGAAGGCTGCCAACGCCATTGGAGCGTCAATACTAAAGACATTATCGGCAAAAACGGCGCCATCACCCGTCTTAATGCCGTCAAAGTGGACTGGAAGCAGGAGAACGGCCAATGGAAAATGACTGAAGCCCCCGGCAGCGACTTCACACTGGAAGCTGACTTGGTGCTGCTGGCCATGGGTTTCGTGCATCCCATCCATGAAGGTTTGCTGGAAGAGCTAGGTGTTGAACGCGACGGCCGCGGCCAGATCAAAGCCAATGAGAGGCAATACCGAACCTCGGTCGACAAGGTGTTCGCCGCCGGCGATGGCCGACGCGGACAATCTCTTGTCGTCTGGGCCATCCGCGAAGGCCGACAGGCGGCTAGAGCGGTAGATGAATATTTGATGGGAAGTTCGGAATTGCCAAACTAACATATCCTGGCAACAGTGAGTAGAAAATGTTCCGGATTGAATCATATCTATATCTTGCTTCCAGTAGAGAGCGATGTTCCTGCCGTAAACAAACGGTAGCCAGACGAGTCGCGCTAAGCTAGGCAATAGCCTATCATGGCCCTGCATTTTACGATTGAACATTAACTATAACAAAATCGTCGGGTTATGCTTATGCGGCGACGAAGACTGCTGAAATGGCAGTAACTATGAAGTGAGTGACGCTGTGGTCAGGATGATGGGGACCATAGTGCGAACATATCGTGATGGTTTTTCAAGCCCTTCAATTTTACGCTATTGCCAAGCGCTGAAAACCAACGATGAGACGATTTTATACTGGTTAAAACGAACTCCGAAGCGTTAGTTCTGAGCATTAAAAAAGCCTGCGCTAACGCCTTCAATCTTTTTTCAAACAAAAAATCGTTTTACCGGTCTGTAAAGTATGGGTTACTCTGCCTTTCATCATCTTCCCCCAAAAGGGCGTATTAATGCCCGAGCTTTGCCAGTTATCGGCATTCACCTGCCAGTTCAGTTCCGGGTCAAAAATACAGACATCGGCGGTCCAGCCTGACGTTAAGGCGCCGCTGTTTAGTTGCAGAATACGGGCCGGATCTGTGCTTAAGCGCGCTACGCCCTGCATTAATGTGATGGCCTGCTCTTCCACTAGTTTAAGCATTAATGGCAACAACGTTTCCAGCGAAGAGATGCCAGGCTCCGTTTCGGGAAACGCACCTAGTTTTGCATCCATGTCATGCGGCTGATGATCGGAGCATAAACTGTCAATTGCGCCACCGGCCAAACCTAGTCTCAGATATTGTTTGTCCGCTTCGGTACGCAAAGGCGGCAACACATGAAAGGCGCTATCAAAAGGTGCGATATCATCCTCTGTCAGGTGCAATTGATGGATGGCGACATCGGCACTGACATTCAATCCGTCCTGTTTGGCCTGTTGTATTTTAATGACAGAGCGCTTGCAGCTTAGCTGGCCGAAATGCACCCGGCAACCGGTCAGTTCGACTAATTCCAAGCAGTGCGCTAGCGCAATCGTTTCAGCGGCGGCAGGAATGCCCGGCAAGCCATAACGCGTGGCGACAGTGCCTTCATGCGCACAGCCGTTATTGCCGAGCCAATAATCATTCGGTCGAAACATCAATAGCAAGTCATGACTTGCCGCATATTCCATGGCCCTTCTTAATACCAACAAATTCCAAACAGGTTGACTGGCGTTTCCAACGGCAATACAACCGGCTTGTTTAAGCGCAAGCATTGAACTTAACTCGGTCCCTTCGAGCTTTTGGGTCAGCGCTGCAATCGGATAGATTTGGCGGTATTCTGCTTTGTCCGCAAGCTCCCTGATGAGTTCAGCAACGGCCGGTGTGTCAATAACCGGTATCGTATCGGGTTGTAGACACAGTGTCGTAACACCGCCAGACGCAGCGGCACGCGTTTCGCTTTTATAAGTCGCCTTACGGCTTTGCCCGGGTTCACGTAACCGGCAGCTTAAGTCAATAAATCCGGGACACACGATTTGATTACCGGCATCAATTACTTCATCCGGGCTAAAGTCGTCGGGCTCGTTAATGACGGATACAATCTTGCCTTCAGCAATAAATAGAGGGCCTACGCCATCGATATTGTTTGCTGGATCAATAATTCTTCCTTGCTTTATGAGTATTTTTTTCATAGCGCAAGGCCCTGTTTTTGCATGGCCATCGCCATAATTGCCATACGTATTGCGATGCCATTACTGACTTGTTTCAGTATGACCGACTGTGGTCCATCGGCAACCTTTGAATCGATTTCCACGCCTCGATTAATTGGCCCGGGATGCATAACGATGGCATCGGGTTTAGCATATGTTAATTTTTCTTCAGTCAGTCCGAAACATTTAAAATATTCGCTTTCGCTCGGCAACAGCGCGGACGTCATGCGTTCCTTTTGCAGACGCAACATGATAATAACATCGATGTCTTTAAGACCTTCCGTCAGATTATGGGAAACGCTCACACCGAGGCTTTCGACATGCGCTGGGAGCAGTGTTTTGGGAGCAATGACTCTAACTTCGGCAGCGCCCAGTGTGTTTAATGCCAGGATTTCCGAACGAGCCACTCGGGAATGCAATATATCACCGATGATAGCGACTCTTAGCTGGGAAAAATCGTGTTTGATTTGCCGAATGGTAAACATATCCAGCATCGCCTGCGTCGGGTGCGCATGCTGTCCATCGCCGGCATTAATAACGCTGATATGCGGCGCGGCATGCCGGGCAATAAAATGAGCGGCACCGCTGATAGCGTGCCGAACAACGAACATGTCGACAAACATTGCTTCCAGGTTGCGGATCGTATCGAGCAAGCTCTCGCCTTTTGCTGTTGAAGACGTGGCAATACTAATGCTTAAAACATCGGCAGACAGTCGTTTGGCCGCTAGTTCAAAGGTTGTGCGGGTTCGTGTGCTGTTTTCGAAAAACAGGTTGACGATAGTTTTGCCGCGTAATAATGGTACTTTTTTGACCTGTTGATCGGACATGCCAATAAAAGATTCTGCCGTATCCAGAATTTCAGTTAACAGACCCTTGCTCAAGCCTTCAATCGTAAGAAAATGTTTAAGTTTGCCCTCCGAGTTCAATTGCATGTTATCGGTCATTTTTCAAACCATCGCATTGATGGTTTGCACATCGATAGCCAACGGCGCGGGGCCTGTCAGTTTGATGCGCCGGTCTTGATCCAGGGTGATGCTGGCGCCTATGCAATCGGGGCTCAACGGTATCTGCTTGCCATTGCGTTCGATCAATACGCCCAAAACAACTTGATTAGGTCTGCCATAATCAAAAATTTCATTCAGTGCTGCCCGGATGGTGCGGCCGGTATAAAAGACATCATCGATCAGGATGATATTGCGACCTTCGATATTGATTGGCAACTGGCTGGGTTTGACATTGGGGTTAACGCCTATTTGCGAAAAATCGTCGCGATAGAACGAAATGTCCAGCAAGCCCAGCGGTTCGATAATGGCAAGCCGCCGGTGCATCTGTTCGGCGACCCAGACTCCGCCAGTACGTATGCCGATCATCAAAGGGTTGGCAAGCTTCCTTTCAGCGATGGCTCGTTTCAGGCTGGTTTCCAGGTTATCTAGTAATTGGGGGATTTCTAGCACTTATTGTTCCTTCTTGGTATAGTCGTTTAGCCATGTTTGCAGGATTAGCTGGGCGGACAATTGATCCTGCACTTCCCAGAGCTTGGTTGCATTAACACTTATTTCATCAAACAATAGTTGTTTGGCTTCAAAGGTTGTCAAGGCTTCATCTTGTTGATAAACGGGTAGCTGGTACCGCCCCTCCAGTTGTCGGCAAAATTTTAACATGCGTGGCGTGATGGGGTTGTCCGAGCCATCGGCTTGTCTTGAAATGCCAACCACAATGCCGGCTGGCTGCCATTCCTGAATCAGCTTGCCAATGATGCGCCAGTCCGGGCTTTGCTTAATGGAACGAATGGTTTGCAAAGGGCTTGTCGTCAACGTAACCGTTTGACCTACGGCGGCCCCAATTTTTTTATTGCCGAAATCAAAGCCGAGATAGGTATCAGTCGTTACCCAGGCCAATAATGGATCCCGTTCAGCCATGTCCGGGCGGCATGGTCAGCTTATTGATGTCGACACCGATTTGTCCTGCTGCTGCGCTCCAGCGCTGGTTGACGGGGATATCAAATAAAACTTCGTCGCCGAACGGCGTGTTCAACCAGGCGTTGGCCAGCATTTCCTTTTCTAACTGGCCCTCGCTCCAGCCGGCATAGCCCAAAGCGACCAAATAACGTTCCGGGCCCACCCCGGCAGCAATGGCTTCTATAATATCGCGTGACGTTGTCAGCGAAATGGAATCGGAGATGGCCATTGTAGCATCCCATATTTTGCCGGACGTATGAATCACGAAACCCCGATCCTGCTGTACCGGACCACCTGCAAATATCGGTGCATCTGCTGCGCCAACTGCAGTAACGCGGATATCCATTTGTTTAAAAATTTCACCCAATTTCATTTTGGCCGACCGGTTAATGACGATGCCCAAAGCCCCTTCTTCATTGTGCTGGCATACATAAGTCACCGTATGAAAAAAATTAGGATCGCTCAGATTAGGCATCGCGATAATGAACTGGTTATTCAAATAATTAGCTTTGCTCATAATTCTACTATCAAAAGTTGTTGGCACTGCGATAAATTACCGTGTGACAAGACCAGATTCATCAGAAAACTTCCAAACTCTGGTGATAACCAGCACATTAAGCTCTTTTAGCAATTCTGTAGGTAACGGTGCAAATGGCGCGCTCATTCGGACAATTCTTTTTGCCGCATCATCAAGAGCCGGATTTCCAGAAGACTTGTTGATGCGAATGCTGTAAATGGTGCCATCCGCTTTAATACCCACATCCATGGTTAATGTAGCGGAAAAATTTTTTTTTGCAGCAACTTCCGGGTAATTTAAATTTCCTGTGCGCTCAACCTTCCCTTCCCAGTCCTTGATATATTGGGCGGCGATATATTTATGAGCACTGACCGAATCAACAAATTTTATTTTGGTATCGTCGGCGCTTTGCTGGCTAAACCTAATTTCGGTGCCTAATTGAGTAACTTGTTGCTGTAATGATTCAGCCGATATATGTGGTTTTGTCTCAGTATTCCTGACCGGATCGGGTTTATCTGCCGGACTAACTTTAGCCTTGGCTGTAGGCTGGGTGATCAGTTTTTGCGTGGCTTTCGGTTTGCTGGATTCGGTCGAGTTTTTGTGAATCTGTATTTTCTGGCTATTGCCCTGGCTTGGCAGTTTTTGGGCTGGGGGCTCGGGTTTTTTACTTTTTTCACCTGCGCCGATCTGGTTTTCCTGGGCAAGAAATTTGGCGTTATTGGGTGCTTTTTTGACAGGAGTGTTGATCAGGGTGACATCGATGGACCTGCTAATTTTTTCAGGTTCAGGCTTGGAAAAATTAAGGCCCATTACCAGCACTATATGAACTATCGTCGCTATGAATAGCGATATCAATAATGTATCCTTATTGTATAAGGATACAGGATAGCCAAAAATTGATTGACTTGTCATATTCGAATAGTTTTTTCAATATGATCCATTAACAACCCGGCAATATTAAGTCCAAACTGTTTATCAAGCTCCTGGACGCAGGTAGGGCTCGTCACATTTATTTCGGTCAGTTTATCACCAATAACATCCAATCCGGCAAAAACCAAACCCTTTTCGCGCAGTGTCGGCCCCACCTGATTGGCGATCCACCAATCCCTTTCCGTCAGTTCCCTGCCTTCGGCGCTGCCTCCCGCAGCCAGATTGCCACGTGTTTCACCCTGGGCAGGAATACGTGCCAGGGCATAGGGCACGGCCTCGCCATTGACCATCAGGATGCGTTTGTCGCCGTCTTTAATGGCAGGCAGATAGCTTTGCGCCATTACATAACGTCTATTGAAATTTGTCATAGTTTCCAAGATCACGCTCAGATTGGGGTCACCCTGGCGTAAATGAAAAATCGATGTTCCGCCCATTCCGTCCAGCGGTTTTAAAATAATTTCTCCCTGTTCGTGCAGAAACTCCCTGATCCTTACCGCTTCGCGGGCAACCAATGTTTCCGCACAACATTGCGGAAACCAGGCAGTAAAAAGTTTTTCGTTGGCGTCTCGCAACGATTGCGGCTTATTGACTACGTATACTCCCAAACTTTCGGCACGTTCCAGAAGATAGGTAGCATAAATGTATTCCTGATCAAACGGCGGATCCTTGCGCATCAGAATGACATCCAACTGATCCAGGGGCAGATCCTGATCTGTTATCCATTTGTGCCAATGCTGCGGATTCCTCTCAACGCTCAGCGTCCTGGTTCTGGCGTATGCCCGACCGTTTCTTAAATATAAATCGTTCAGTTCCATGTAGTGCAGTTCCCAGCCCCTGGCTTGAGCTTCTAGTAACATGGCAAAACTGGTGTCTTTTTTGATATTGATTTGGCCTATGGAATCCATGACCATACCGAGCTTAATAGGCATTATTTTATTTTAAAATTTCTAAGCAACATGAATTAGTGTTCATTTTATAGATAGTTATTTACGTTGAAAAGAATTTTTGGTATAAAGATCGGCTAACTTTAGAATATTAGGTACAAACGAGGTTTATCATGTCCAGAGTATGTCAGGTAACAGGGAAGCAGCCTGTTATTGGTAACAACGTATCACACGCCAACAACAAGACCAAGAGGCGCTTTCTTCCTAACCTGCACCATCACAGATTCTGGGTCGAAAGTGAAAATCGCTGGGTTCGCCTAAGGGTTTCGGCGAAAGGAATGCGAATTATTGATAAAAAAGGGATAGACGCCGTTTTGGCGGATATGAGAAAAAATGGCACCAAGGCTTAAGATTTAGGAGATAAAAATGCGCGATAAAATTAAACTGGTTTCCACCGAAGGCACAGGTCATTTTTATACAACAACCAAAAACAAAAAAACAATGCCTGAAAAAATGGAAATAAAAAAATTCGATCCCGTTGTTCGCAAACACGTCATGTATAAGGAAGCAAAAATCAAGTAGCCCGTGGTTTGTCTTGCTAACCACGGCACCTCACGGTGGTTAGGCTGTTGCGGGTGGCTTAGTTTATTTGGCTTGAGTTAACTTCTCAAGTTTCTGCGACAAGGTAATGCATTGTTTGGCTATAGCCTGCTTTTCCGATTCCAGCCTATGGTATTTCTCCTGCAGATGCTGATTGATTCTTCTAAGCTGCTCGTTTTCCGTTTTAAGAATTTTTAATTGCTCTTCGATCTTGCCTCGATCCTCTATATTCGGATCGAAATCTATCAATTCCGAGCGTCGATCGTAAGAGGTGAATTTTTCACGGGCCTTATCAGGATCAAGCAGGGTTTCAAAACCGTCATCGATATGAAAAAGCGCCGCCTCATTCTCCGGATCCGGCGCGACACCCTCTATACCACCTTTAAGAATCATTGCCTCAAATTTATTTCTTAACAGCAAGAAGGCGGCCGCCTCGCTTACTTTACCGTTACTGCAAACAACAATGACGGGCTTCCCGCGCTTCAACGATTTCAAATACATTCTCAATGAAAAAAAAGGCACATTGATACTGTTTTTCAAATGTCTGGCTTCATATTCATCCTGTGTCCTTACATCAAGCAAGTTGGCGCCATGCTTTAGCTCCTTTAGCATCTGGTCATAATCTACAAACTTTAACGAAGGCTCTTTGATTAGCGTAATAAATTGCTGCTTATCCAATCGCAATAAAGTCGTATCGGTTAACGCGGTAACAGTTACGTTTCTGGCCACATCGGAAAGCAACGCATCTTCTCCAAAGGTGTCTCCTGTGCCGAGCTGTCCCAATCTTATTTCTTTGGCATTTAATGAAGGCTTCCGGGACACTTGGCATTGCCCGCTTTTAATCAAATAATAATAATCGCCCGTGCCGCCTTGCTCAACAATAGTTTCACCTTTGCTGAAACTGACATCTTTAAGATTGAGCAGTATTTTTTGTAGGTTGGCAGGCGGTAAACGTTGAAAAATAGGAGTTTTTAATAACGCCGCCATCCAATCATCCGATCCATCTTCAGATTCTTCGATGACCATATAACTTTTATCCTCTTTATAGATTAAAGGGGGTGGATTATTCACAATATCGGCATCCAAGCGCAAAATACGCACCAGCCCATTTGCGACCGCATCAATTTTTCTTGGAATTTGGTGAGCTAATGCAAATCTGGCTGATTCGCTGGCTGCGCTGATAACTTCAACAACAAGCCCATCGGCCTGAAGAATTACTTCACCGCTTATAAGGTAAATCAGATGTGTATCAGTATTCCCTTTTTTAAACAAGAACGCGTCTTCAATTTCTTCAATATTCATTTCGGCGCATAACTCAGCAAATATAGCTGACGGCAGCCTCTCCAAAGGAACCAATTTACGAATTACTCGTCCCTCTTTGGAGTTAACGTCTACAGCCATGAATATTTCTCAAACAAGACCAATCTTAATTTATATTAGATCATTTTTTATTGATTGCTTAAAAATATAGGCCTCGATAACTCTTGTATTAAAGAATTTCACCCATATTGTCTAGCAAATGCAAAAACAACTCATGGGAAACC
>Ga0062383_10000342_pt1 | contig 11950 bp, 13 predicted proteins | sample DOMMetBare3Fresh_FD_59508 | JGI IMG/M metagenome (GOLD analysis project Ga0062383, IMG submission 59508) | Wetland sediment microbial communities from St. Louis River estuary, USA, under dissolved organic matter induced mercury methylation -... | ecosystem: Environmental > Aquatic > Freshwater... | reverse complement strand
GTCGGTGCGGTAACATCGTACACCCTTACCAACATAACCACCAATCACACCATCAGCTCCACCTTTGCCATCAACACCTTTGCCATCACAGCCACCGCTGGACCCAATGGTGGTCTGTCAGGACCGGCTACCGTCAATTACGGCGGCAATGCCGTATATACGATTACTCCGGCTACCGGCTACCGGGTGGCCGGGGTAGTTGTCGATGGCACTAGCATCGCCCCAGTTAACACCTATCAATTCAACAACGTAACTTCCAATCACACCATCAGTGCTACATTCATCACCTTGGCAGATCTGGCTATTGCCAGCATCAATGGTCCAACAATCACAATCAGAGGCAAACGTATCAGTGTCAGCAGCGTGATTAATAATCAGGGAGGTAGCAATACCGGCAGCTTCACCGTTGCATTATATCTGTCCAAGGACCATCTTGTAACCAGCAGTGATACGCTGCTTGGCACCATGGTTGTACCATCGCTGAATGCCGGCAGTACCGTGACAATATCTGGATCATTCACAGTTCCAAGTAAAATGGCAACCGGCGCGTACTACATCGGAGTCATTGCCGATTCCGGTTTTACCGTCACAGAATCCAATGAAGCTAATAACAGCAAAGCCGCAAAACGGACTCTCTACGTGATGTGACTGCTAAGAGTTGGCGCATGATGCTGTCAGAAAAAATCGCTCTATTTTCGCTACAAAGCACTATAAATCATATAGTTGCCAAAAAACTTCGGGCGCCCGAAGTTTTGGGGTAATCGCTTATCATGCAGAAATACTACAATCGAAATTTTCGCGAGGTTTCGTGTTTTGTGCTTGACGGATGGGTAGGGATGAGAGCCGTTGACACCGTTTCAGCACCCATGCAATAAGGTGACATTAATTGATAGTGAACTGGGGACGGCCAACATCCCGAAATGGAGGATGGCCGGATCTGGTGAATATCGAGTTGGCAGAGAAATATGAATGAAACCGAAAGATAGAATTCCAGCCGAAATTTCTCCTACGCTTCAGTTGAAAGCAATTGAGCTATCGCACCTTCACGTTGCAGAGGTGGCTTGGCTTCGACAGGACGTAATGGAGATCATAAAGCAACTGAAAGGCACTATGGTTGCGATTCTCGGCGGAGACGTCCTCAGGAAAAGTGGCGACAAATTTGAGTATGAATACAGCAACTGGCATGTGGATCGAAAACCAAACGAGTCGGCAGAAGCCTTTGCAGAACGAAGCCTTGAGGAGACAGGCGCTTATGTCACAAATTTTCCTGACCCTGAGAATGGATCGGTTGTTTATGTGCTAGTGTTCGGAACTGACAACTGAAAAATAGCGAGCAAAATAACGAGTGGCAGAGGAAAGAAAATGAAAGAAGGCTGGATTGATGACTCCTACCTTATCCTGTTTGAGGATTCCGATGAACAGACTGAAATAACGGAAGGCTATCATATCCAGCATTATCTGCCAGGATACAGAATAATGGCAATTTTAGGTTGGGACGATTTCATCATCACAAACGCGGAAGGTGAGAAATTCAAAGTTCCAACTGTGCCCCTTGTACAGAAGTATCTTGAAAAGCAAGAACGGACATATCAGAACATCAAACTTGAAGCAGATATTCGTTTCACAGGAAAGATTAAGTGGTACGTGCAACCACTTGTGTTTGGTGGTGATCCGGATTCCAAAGAGAACATGACATGGATAGACATTAAAGCCCACCAGGAACTCGTCAGGTATTGGAATAAGATGTACCGCGACACAGCAGGAGAATGAACTGCCAGCACTCGGGCGCTGCTGTTTCCGCTACGCTCCACAGCAGACCCTCAAGCCGTTGGCCGACGAGGAAATCATGATTCAACCAGAAATTAAAAGCATACTTTGTCATGATTTGGAATACGGGAAAGAGCCCCCTGATTCAGAAGACTGCTCAGTATTCATTGAAGTAGAGATAGGACCAAAAGGACAAGAAGGCGCAGACATCTTTTCATTTGAGGTCGTCACACCTCGATTTCTTGTTAGGAAGACGGAATCACACTGGGGGCGGGGATATCTTATCGTGGATTGTTTCTCGTGGCCAGGAGTTGAAAAAGCTGTGCAAAAACTCCTATCTCACTGTTCACGACAGACATGGCAAGAAACAGCAATGGAAGTTGCAAAAGATCTTCACTGGGAATTTGAGAACTATAGAGCGTGACGCACAACCAGAAAGATACACCTGCCCAAAAGTCCGGCCAGGTAATTTTCATAACCGTTAGGAAAAGGAAAATGAAATGGGATTGCTGAAAGCGATTTTTGAAGGCGGGAGTCATGGGAAAGAACCCGAAATCCTTACGTCTCGTTTTAGATGCCCCTGTTGCGGTTTCCCCACGCTAGCGGAGAGTGCAGCGTTCGAAATCTGCGAACTTTGTAATTGGGAGGACGACGGACAATCAGACGAAGACGCGGACGAGGTCTTGGGTGGTCCTAATTCGGACTATACGTTGACGGAAGCGCGATGTAACTTTGCAAAACTCAGAGTAATGTATGAACCAGGTCGGGACATGCGATGCACTGGCGGAGACTCTCTACTTGAGAAACAAACCAAGAAAAAGCTAATGGAGGCGTTTAATCACCTTGAGTCAAGGATGGGTGATTCGGCAGCGCTTCAAAAGGAAATCAAGCAACTCGAGGAAATACTGCAGGGTGAAACTACCCGGAAGGTCAGAGAATATGAGAACCTACAAGCCGAGAAAAACTAGCCAGCAACTCGGCGACAGATGGACTCCGCTAATGCTTCGCGCTGCCCTCGACCACGTTATACCGCTAACAATGAATAGAACCGGAATAGTAGAAGTGTATCTATCGTGAGACACACCCCACACATCTAACTTGGAGGCATTATGAAGAAATTTATTTTAGCTTTACTCATGGTTTCATTGTCTGTATGCGGATGCGGAAGCAGCTCTGCACAACCTCAGACTGTCGCGGTAACCCAGAAGGAGAGCGGTACAACGGTTACCCTCCATAAAGACCAGGTTATGACGCTCTCTCTTCAAGGGAACGGATCGACAGGATATGTTTGGGAGCTGGTTCCCGGTGTGGAGACGATTCTTACCCAGCAAGGCACCCCGCTGTTCGTGGCCGATAGCAATGCAACAGGCGCTGGCGGCACATATACCTACAGTTTCAAGGCAACTGCAACTGGAACAGGTACCCTGAAACTCATCTATCACAGACCTTGGGAAACAGATGCCACACCATTACAAACAGTTGAAATGACAGTGGTCATAGGAAACTAGAATCTGAGATTTCCCAGGGTTGATTCCCGGGATTTAAAATCACGAGGTAATCGTGAAGCTGAAATGAGGTCCACAAATCCATCTATGACAACCACCATGCCCGAGAACTCCCATTTCATCTATCGCCCCATCGGCATCCTGCGATCCCCCTATTCCCGCCGTATTGACGCACCCCATCAAAGCACGGTGGTGGAAGGGACGGCAACCGGGGAGTTCGCGATCGCCACGCTGGAACTTGAGGATTGGCTGGACGACAACGTCATTCAGGATATGAGCGGCTTTGGCTGATCTTCGCCTTTCATCTGAGCGAAGGATGGAAAAGCACCGTTAAACCGCCTCGCGGCGGACCAAAACGAGGCGTTCTGGCCACCCGTTCCCCCCATCGCCCCAATTCGATTGGCCTGTCGGCGGTGGAATTAGTAAAGATTGAAGGGAGAACGCTCCATCTTCGGGGTGTTGATCTCCTGGATGGCACACCGGTTCTGGATATCAAGCCTTACGTCCCCTATGCCGATGCTTTCCCTGACTCCAAAGCCGGCTGGATCGACGAATTGGATGCCAGGCTGGGACGTTATTTTGCGCCAGGCCCTCGAAAACCGAGGTAGTTGCGGAGTGGATGGTCGGGAGATCGTCTGTTGGATGAGCAGGGTGTCGAGCGACTGTCTGGCGGATGCTGACTTTTGGAATGCTGAGGAGATTAGCCCGGTTCCGATTTCAGGCAGGTATCGCAGCAAGCGCATCGAGGAACTAAGGTTACTACGTAAACCGGCGTCACGGAATTTCCGGACGCCGGCTTGTGTTTAAGAGGACAAATCATCTATGTAAGCTTTTCCGACACTCCGTATCGATTCGACTTGCCGAAGTATTTGGATTTCATGGAAAGCGCGGTTGCCCATATCCGCATGATGTCGCTAAACTTTACACTCCTCAATTCCCCGGCCTAATTCCGGGGACGACGTAGGAAGGTTTATCCCCTGGCGAACCGTTTCCGCCACAGAAAAATTCCTGCCAGGCCGCTGCCGATCAGCAGGAAGGTGGATGGCTCGGGTACGGGGGCGGGGTTCTTCTCCCCGCCAAGCTCCGCAGAGGCATGACCGATGATGACATCGGCCGATACTACCTGCCCGAGCAGGGAGTAACCGTTCAAATCCAGGTCAATGGCATTCACCGTCATTGATCTGCTGGAAGAGCCGTCACCACCCATGATCTGCTCGTTCAGGATGAGCGTCACATTGGCCAGACCCAACGCATTCAGATCGATCATGGTATTTGGCAGCACATATCCAGAGGCGTCAAGATGTCCTGTCAGGTTGATCGCTTGACCCAGAACATGCAAATCGAGAATTTGAGTAAATCCGCCAGCGGTCAACGCCCCGTAGTCTCCGGCCACCCTGGCCTGGGTGGTGATAAGACTGGCGGTGATGATGTCTTGTGTCGAAATATTAAAACCTGGAAGACCAATACCCAGGAGAGGAGGAATTGTTACAGTGCTCGTGAGCCCGGTCGCGAGATTGGTAATCGACTGATCCCCCTGTGCGAACCTTGTTCCTGAGGTACCATCAACATTTGACCCGGCGTGCGTGGAGAGCAGATCAGCCCCCAGCCCCAGTTTCAGCGATGTCAAGGGGAGCACGTTCACACTGGCAGCAACATTGGCATTGACAATGCTGTTACCTGTATTGTAGGGCGCTGGAGCAGTGCCGGAGGTGGTTGGAATGGTGAGAGCAAGCCCCTGATTAAGCACTGTCAGACCGACGGAGGCATTATAGGCATCACTCTCTCCGGAGATCACGGTTGCGAAAGCAGATCCACCGCTGCCGAGCAGTACGACAATGGCAAGTGTCAAGATCATGATCTGATGTACCAGCCCCATTCTTCTCATCGGAATATCTCCTTCCGGCCCCAGTCCCCTTGAGTTGTTTGTTGTAACCGAATCGTGCATGCTCAGTCACTCTCTTGCCTGTGGCTCGTATGCATGCAATATTGCAACTAATGTACCGCTTTTTAAGCAGTTGTTTTCATTAGCCGTTCCTTCATCAACCGGCCCACTGTAAAATATATCGACAGATCAGCCACGCCAAGGGTTAGGCTCTACCAATAGCAAAACGTCATCAGAGACTGCGTCATGAATACAGAATTATAAAAGGGACACCCGGATCAGGCGTCCCTTCTATTTATTCTTCTAATAATTTCCGGTTTCTTATTGATGGTACGCCTTGTCATGCTGGGTATGGAGACTGATGAGCACAATAGTCGGTCCGGAGAGCAAGCAGGTGATGGCACGGGCGCTGCCGGTTACTCGAATTGAGTACAACTGTTGTCCGGTAATCGGCTCAATCATTCCGTGGAGTTTTTCGAAATTCAGACCTGGATGTGACCACAATTGGGGAAGTTCTAGTGACTGGAGCAGTACCAACATCTTTGCTGCTGCCTTGCGAATCGGCAACTCGGCTGACATTACCGCTGCATCAAACGCTGGCCGGATTTCAATTTTCACCTGCCCACCTTTTGGCGATACTCGCAGCCTGATCAGAGGTTTCTACAGTTATCGAAGGACGTGGATCGTTAAGCGCAGCGCTAATGGCAGCTTTATTCTCGGCTGTCCATGCCCATAGCTGATGTTTTGGTACAGGTTCAACCGGAATCAGCATGATACGACCATCCTCCAGCATTTCAATATCGATGGCGTCGCCAGGTTTTATACCGAATGATGGTGGCAGGGTAACACGCCTGCGGGAATCGGTTTGTGTCAACATGTAGATCTACCTCCTATAGACACAATAACATGAGCACGATTTATGGGCAACGCCCATTGTGCAACAAAAGGGTGATGGGTTTGTCAGGCCGTACTTTCAGATGTCTGCAGCAATCGTACAGGTAGAATACTACATCTTCCAGCCGGAAAGGATTTTCAGCGACTCGTGGTTGGTGAGATCGAGGTGGAGCGGAGTTACTGAGATTTGTTTACGATTAATCGCGTGAAAATCGGTCCCCGGTTCATCGTTGAAGCTTGGCTCATCGCTGCCGATCCAGTAATACTTGCGTCCGCGCGGGTCGGTTTTATCAACGATCTTGCCAATGAATGAGCGGGTCCCCTGCCGGGTAATCGTAATCTGCCCCATTTCTGAAGCCGGACAATCGGGGATATTGATGTTGAGGAATGTGTCTGATGGCAAGCCGTTGGCAAGTACCTGACGGGCTACTTTCAGGGCGACCTGGGCCGCTTCGTCAAAATGTCCGTGTCGCTCAAACGTCGAGAGAGAAACGGCAATGGCCGGAATTCCCATCAGGTTTGCTTCCATGGCGGCGGCAACCGTGCCGGAATAGGTGACATCGTCCCCCAGGTTGGCGCCATGGTTGATGCCGGAGACCACCAGATCGGGCCTGTGCGGTAACAGGCTGTGAATCCCCATGTTGACGCAGTCGGTCGGCGTGCCATCCACTGCATGCCACCCTTTGCGCAGCTCGAATACCCGCAACGGGGAATGCAGTGTCAGGGAATGTCCGGCGGCGCTCCGCTCGCGATCCGGGGCAACCACGGTCACCTGTCCCAGTTCCTGTAGCGCCGCTGCCAGGGCAATGATACCGGGGGCATGGATGCCGTCATCGTTGGTAACCATGATATGGAGGGGGGGATTTGTCATGGATCAGAACTCCTGGGGCATCGCCTTGACCTGCTTCGCCGTAAACACCGGGCCATCCTTGCAGACGTACACATTCCCCACATTGCAACGGCCACACTTCCCCAGGCCGCACTTCATGCGGTTCTCCAGGGTGGTGTAGACCTGTTCGTCGCTGAATCCGAGCTTTTCCAGCACCGGCAGGGTGAACTTGATCATCACCGGCGGACCACAGACCAGAGCAATACTGTTTTCAGCCGCAGGGGCCGCCTCTTCCAGAATAGTCGGCACGAAACCGACCTTGCCGTCCCACGCCGCTCCTGCCCCGCCCGGATCAACGGTCTTGACCAGGCGCACATCCGAACGTTCCTGCCACTCCTGCAATTCCCGTTTGTACACCAGGTCAGCTTCGGTGCGGGCGCCATAAACGATGGTAATTTCACCGAACTTGTCGCGCCAGTCGAGACAGTTCCAGATCAGGGTCCTGAGCGGTGGCAGGGCAATACCACCGGCCACGAACACCAGGTTCCTGCCAAAGAACTGCTCGATCGGGAATGAATTGCCGTACGGTCCGCGAAACCCCATGCTGTCCCCCACCTCCAGACGGCGCAACTCCTCCGTTACCCGCCCCACCGAACGGAAGCAGCATTCGATATACCCCTGGCGGGTCGGTGACGAGGCGATGCAGAAGGTCGACTCACCGGCTCCGAAGGCCGAGTACTCGCCGAACTGTCCGGCCCGGAAGGTGAATTCGTCCCGCAGTTTCTGATCCTGGAAGACCAGCTTGAGAGTCCGCACATCGGGGGTCTCGTCGATGATCTCTTCCACGGTCGCCAGGTAGGGGAGGTAAATGTTCTTGTTGGTGGTATCACACATAATTTAATTCCAATTCTTAATTGGTCGCGGATTTGCGCGGATGCGGCGGATTTTCACGGATTTTAAAGATTGTTGTAATCCCAAATGAATTCTCCGGTTTTGAGTTTAATCCGCTTTGATCCGTCTAAATCCGGCCTTTTCCGCGTTCCATTGCTTTGGCTTTCATTTTCGGCTGATCTCTTCCACGATCTGGGCGATGTCGATCCCGACCGGGCAGCTGCGGATGCAACGCCCGCAGCCGGTGCAGAGGGTCTGACCGAACTTGTCATGGTAGTACTTGAACTTGTGCATGAAGCGGTTGCGATAACGCTTCGGCTGCTGGTCGCGCGGGTTGTGCCCCGAGGCGTGATGGGTAAACTTCCAGAAGCCGCAGGCGTCCCAGCTTTTTCTTCGTTTTCCCCCCTTCTCGGTCCCCTCATCCACGATGTCGAAACAGTGGCAGGCCGGACAGACAAAGGCGCAGGCGCCGCAGCCGACACACCGGGTGGCGATGGAGTCCCAGGAGGGATCCTCGAAATGCTCTTCCAGCCAGACCTTGACCTTCTGCAGATCAAACGGCTCGTAGCGGGGGGAGGGGAGCGGGAGTTGCGGGGCGTTACCCGCCTCGCTGAACAGTAGCCGGTGGTTGGCGATCAGGGTTTCCCCCTTTTCGCTGCAGCTCTGGCAGCTATATCCCCCCCCTTCCAGCGGGGTCAAAAACAGGTCACTCCCCCTGGAATCGGCCGGAGAGAGCCCCACGGAGCTACAGAAGCAGGCGTCATCGGACTGGCTGCAGGCCATACCGATGATGGTGGTCTTTTTCCGCCGTTCCAGAAAAAACTCATCCTGATAATCCCAGGAGAAGACCGCATCCAGTACCGGAATGGCGGCGGCATCGCAGGGGCGCACCCCCACCAGCAGCGTCTCGGGAAAACGGGCCGGATCAATGTCGGTCATGCTGATCTGCTGCCCCTCTTTCCGGTAGGACATGATCTCTTCGCACAACGGGAAGAACGCCTCCTTGGCCGAGCGGCGCGGCAATTGATCGTTCACCATTTCGGCGGAGCAGGTGAGCGGTTCGTAGAGCGGCGTGCCGGCATTCAGCCGCGGGGCAACCACTCGAACCCCCTGTTTGATCAGGGTATCCAGGAGAGTGTTCAGGTTCTGTTGGGAAATATATTTTTGCATATTGAAAACCTTTTCAGAATCCAAAGAGTCACAGGCAATGGAACGCGGATCTGCGCGGATGCAACGGATTTACACGGATTATGTAACGGTTGATTTCATAACCCCAAAGAATTCTTCGATTTCAGTTCTAATCCGCGTTAATCCGCCTGAATCCGGCCTTTTCCGCGTTCCATTCGCTTCTTATTTTATAAAACTCTGCTCATCCTGCTCGGTGTAGCTGTTCAACGGTCCCTTGTTCTGCACGTCGAAACCGGCTTCGTAGTCGTATAACTCCTTCAACTCCTTGGCCATCTTGCGATTGAGCAGGTTCAGCGGAATCTCCATCGGGCAGACCCGTTCGCATTCGGCACAGCCAGCGCAGCGGCCGGCCAGGTGCATGGCCCGCACGAGGTGCCAGGCGGTGTTGCCGGCCGGGCGAGGGGTGGTCTCCACCATCTGGGGCTTGTTACGATCGCAGAGACACTGTTCACAGAAGCAGAACGGGCAGACCTGGCGGCAGGCGTAGCATTTGATACACTTGCTGAACTGTTCCTTCCAGTACGCCCACCGCTCGGCCGGGGTCAGCGCCTCCAGACGGGCGATCTCGGCAGCGTACTTTTTCTCCAGTTCGATCGCCGCCGGTTGCCCGGGCGGCACAAAGTCGCACCCCTGGGGAAGCTGGGCATCGCACTCACGGCATTTAGGGGCGATGCTCTCCGTGGTCAGCTCCACACCCGGATTGAAAGTAGAACCGAGTACGCCGGGGCAGGGGACACCGATCAGGTACAACTCCTCCCGCTTGAACTGAGATTCTCCCATCAGGCCGGCCAAGGCCTTCAGGTCGCACCCCTTGACAACGATAGCGATCTTGCCGCTTTTGGGGATCTCTTTTTTGGCCTTGGTCAGGTAAACAGCCAGGTTGTTGACGCAGGACGGGGTAAAGATCAGCTTCTCCGCATCGGCGGCAGCGCTGATCACAATCGGCTGGGCCGATCCCTGGCGGCGAGCGGCGGCATAGCCGACAATGGCCGAGACCTCTCCGCTGGAGAGAATCCGTGCTCCCTCCCCCTGGATCGCCTGGCTGATGGCAATGTAGATCGATGTATCGTTCGTGAAATTACTCATTACAGGCTCCCGCTATCTCAGCATGATCGATCCCCGGTCAAACTGCGGCTCGATCCAGCGCCCTTCCATTAATCCCTTGTCATTGGTGATCAGCGCGTATTCGCAATTCAGGTGCGCCCCCCCTTTTTGGATCGCCTCGGTTTCCTTGAAGGTAACGATTCTGCCGTCAACTCTTCCCACAATCTTGTGCACCGACTTCAGCGAGGGCCAGCTTAATTCACCACTGAAATCACCGCTGGATTGATCGTAAACGGTAATTTTAATCCGGGCCTGCCAGACCTTGGACGATCTGTCCGACTTCGCTTCGCCGGTAAACAGGTCACCGGTGTTGAATCCAAAAACAGTGCCGGCAGTGACAAGCGATAACAGTGTTGCCATTAGTATGATCCGTTTCATTGGTTTGCCCCCTCAGTTATAATTTTCGCCTTTTAGATGGCGTTATACGCTTCCTGCAGTTCCGGCGCGCTGATCGCCCCGGACCATTGTTCTTCCAGCGCCAGTTCCTTGAACTCGTTCATCGGTCCCATGGCACGCACCTTTTCAGTCAACTCGGTCACCACCTCGACCCATTTCCCCCCCTCGGCCGCCGAGACCCAGGAGAACTGCAGCCGGTTCAGGTCGACGCCGATGAACTCCAGCAGTTTCCGGAACACGGCGAAGCGGCGACGGGCATGGAAGTTACCGGCGATGTAGTGGCAATCCCCGGGATGGCAGCCGGAGACCAGCACCCCGTCAGCCCCCTGCTGGAAAGCCTTGAGGATGAAGACCGGGTCGATACGGCCGGTGCAGGGGAACTTGAGCACCCGCACGTTGGACGGGTACTGCATGCGGCTGGTACCGGCCAGGTCGGCTCCGGCATAGGTGCACCAGGTGCAGACAAATGCGATGATCTTCGGTTCGAATGACTGTTTCTGTTTTTCTGAATGCATAAAACCTTCTTAATGGAACGCGGATCTGCGCAGATGCGACGGATTCACGCGGATTTTTATAATCTGGGTACACCTATAAAGTCTTTTGGTTTACCCCTATGTTTTGGTTTTTGCTGCTCATCCGCCCAGATCCGCCCAGATCCGCCCAGATCCGCCCAGATCCGGCCAGATCCGCCCAGATCCGCCCAGATCCGGCCAGATCCGGCCAGATCCGGCCTTTTCCGCGTTCCATTGCCTTTGAAGTTATGTTTACAGCGCTTCAATCATCGCCACGATCTGCTCATCGGTGTAGCCATCCAGCTCCACACACTTGGAGGGGCAGGTCGCCTGGCAGGTGCCGCAACCGGCACAAACCCCCGGATTGACGTAGGCCACCACCTTGATCAGGTTGCCCTGGCGGTCGCGGATTTCCTTCTCCTCCACCGCCCCGTAGGCGCAGACCTTCTTGCAGGCAAAGCACCCCACGCAGCCGGCTTCCTTGACCTTGGCCACGATCGGTTCCCGTTCCAGCAGATCCTTGGCAAACAGGGTCATCACCTTGGCCGCTGCGGCCGAAGCCTGGCTGACCGTATCCGGGATATCCTTCGGACCCTGGCAGGCTCCGGCCAGATAGATCCCGGCCGTGGCGCATTCCACCGGCCGCAGCTTGGCATGGGCCTCGGAGTAGAAGTTGTACTTGTCGTAGGAGATCCCCAGTTTCTGGGCCAGGGTATCGGCCCCCTGCCGGGGCTGGACCGCCGTGGCGAGCACCACCATGTCGGCTTCGATCTCCACCTGCACGCCGACGGCGATATCACTCCCCATCACCACGATCTTGTCTCCCTTCTGGTAGAGACGGGAGACCATGCCACGGATATAGACCGCTTCCTCTTCCTCGATCGAGCGGCGCCAGAATTCATCATAGCTCTTGCCGGGGGTACGGGCGTCCATGAAGAAGACGTAGGCCTGGCCGTCGTGCACCTTGTGGTGGTAGAGCATG
>Ga0062383_10000340_pt1 | contig 11966 bp, 7 predicted proteins | sample DOMMetBare3Fresh_FD_59508 | JGI IMG/M metagenome (GOLD analysis project Ga0062383, IMG submission 59508) | Wetland sediment microbial communities from St. Louis River estuary, USA, under dissolved organic matter induced mercury methylation -... | ecosystem: Environmental > Aquatic > Freshwater >... | reverse complement strand
GCGGCAAGCTGCGACGTGCTGTTGTCGCCGTTCAGGATGTCATCGCCCGCCCCGCCGATGATGATGTCGCCACCCGCCTCGCCCCACACTTTGTCAGTGCCGCTGCCCGCGTCGACGAAATCCTCGCCCGCGCCTGCGAGTACCACGTCGTTGCCCGCGCCGGCGTAAATCCGGTCAGCGCCTTCGCCTTCCGCATCGCCGTCGCTGAATACGAACCCATAGTGATACGTGTAGAGGGTCTCAATGCCTACCGTGGTGATGGTCTCGGTGATGTTCCAGTCGTAGTATTCGTTGACGTAGCTCTGATCGGCGTTGATGTGATCGTCGCCCGCACCCGCGATCAGCAAGTCCGATCCGCTGCCCCCGAAAAGCGCCTCGTTGTCCTGCGCACCGACCACCAGGTCGTCTCCGCCCCCGCCAGCAAGCCAGTCGCCACGCTCGCCACTGGCGCCAGACGCTTCGCCTTCGCTAATCGCGACATCACGGTCCTGCACGACTTTGGCGAAGAGTTGGTCTTTGCCGCCACCCCCGAGCAGCATGTCCATGCCGCCGAGGCCGCCCTCCAGCACGTCTTCGCCCTCAAGCGCAGTGCTCGCATCGGGCGTGAATCCGCGGGTCAGGATGTACGCCCGGCTTACGTCCCCGGAAAGCAGGTCCACCCCCGCGCTACCGATCAGCCGATCATTGCCTGCGTCACCATTGATGAAATCAAGCTCGCTGCCTCCGTCCACCCAGTCATTGCCGGCGCCTGCCTCAACATCATCGTTTCCACTTCCCGCATAGACGGTGTCATCGCCGTCCTTGGCCTCGACGTTGTCGTCCCCGCCGCGCGCGTCGATCAGATCCGCGCCCTCACTCCCGAACAGCCTCTCGGGCCGATCGGGCTCCGGTATGGCATCGGTGATTACGTTGCCGAGCTCATCCAGGCTGTTGTGCAGTACTACGTACTGGGTGATCGTGAAGTAAGTTGTAGTGATCCCCGTCTCGTCGTCGAACGATGATCCGTCGATCTGATAGGTAGCATCGGTGATATCCAGATTGACCCAGTCTGCAGGCGGCACAAAGCCGGGATTGGTCCAGTCGTGCACCTCGAACGGGCCGCGCGGCACATCCGGAATGAACCCGATTCCCGCTGGGCCACCGGTGGCTTCGACCACATCAGTGAACTCTTTATAGCGTTGATCGCCCAACACCGTCACGCTCGTAGAGCCTGGCGCTTCCGCGATCTCAACTTCCGCCTCGCCGTCGAGCGTGAGTGTCAACTCAAGATGTTCCTTGTGGGTCGGATTGCCAGAGGCGTCAACCAGCTGCGCCTTGATGTCGAGCGTCGAGTCCTCGTCGATGTCGCCGACCTCGCCGAAGGCGAGCACGAGCTGCCTGGCGCCCTCGGGTACCGTCACCGCGAAGGTGCCGTTGACGTTCGGTACTTCGGTGCCAGCGTTGAGGACCAGCTTGTCGTTACTTGGCCCGACAGCAGTGAGCAGTATCTTTTGACCACCTTCACCCGCCGGATAAGGCAAATACAAAGTTAATACTTTGGAACCTCTCTCAGGTATGACCGCCGACGCCGTCGGGGCCGTCTCAGGCACAAAGAAATCTGCGTTAAATGGCGTGACTCCGGTGCCGGTCCTGATAAAGATAATTTCGCCAGCGCTTCTCAGGGCACCCAGCGCCCTGTCGAAAGCGGATCGGATCGTTTCCGAAACCGTTGTTGCCGTGCTGGAGAAGGCCTTCACGGTCACGTCAAGAGCCTCGCGACTTACATTCACGCCCCATTCAAATGCGTTGTTACGTTTGACTATAAGGTCCTTGTAGTTGTTGCTTATCGAATTCGCAACCCGTTCCATCGCCACCGATGTGCCTTGCACGACCTCACCATAGAAGGCGTCGGCCTCCTGGACCGTCGCCGCTGCGCCACGCGCCGCATTCCTCGCCTGTTCTACAGCAGCCGCGGACAATTGAGCTAGCGCGTCGGCAACCTTGCGGGCCTTTTCCGCGGTCCATTGCGGAGCTCCGGTGTCGCGCACCAAAGTCACAGAAAATTCCGCCAACGCCTTGATCAAACCCTTGGGATCGTTCGCAAAGGCTCTTACGAGATCGACCATCGTATCCGCCGTTGCGGCACCCACTGAAATTCCCAAGCTGGGAAGCAACGTAAGTGCTGTGAATCCGACCATCGAGATTGCAAACAGGTACGACTGCGTCTTGTCTCCAGTTGATCCAAGCAGGATCTGGCGTGATGCCGCCTGCGCAGCCTTCAGGTCAAAGTTGCCCGTGCCGGCCGGTGCGCCAGCCGTCATGCCATTCATCAACGCAGATACGTCCGGTTCAATATTGACGCGCCCAGCACCGCTGCTTTCCTTTGTCGCAAGACTATTCATCCCCTCGATTAGCGCGGCGGCGAGCAGCGCACCGCCTTGCGCTGACAGTCCGCTCGGAGTCTTCGCGTAGAAATTGAGAAACTTCGCCAACCACTCCCCAAATCCGCGAACGGCGAGTTCCACGCTTTCAGTGGGCGCCGCAGCACCTACATGCTGCATCAACGAACGAACCAAGTCGCCAAAGCGCTCTTTGGGACCAAAAGCGGCGCTCGCTAACAAAGCAGCGGTTAGGCGCGCATATGATTCAGAATTCGTGAGATTGACTCCATCCTTGTTGCTAGTCCAAGCAATCGCGGTACCGACTTTGGCGAGCCCGGCAATATTCAGGTGATAGATTGCTCGCGGCTCAGCCTTCGTGAAATCTGCCGGCATCCGATTCGCTGGATTCCGTGCTGCCCAGTTAAACGTGTAATAGAAGCCCGTCTCGACACGGTGAATTTCTGGAAATGGAAATACCTTCACTGCGATCTCGTTGCTCCGCAGTACCGGAGCGCCCGTATCCTTATTTACCCGCACGGTTCGCAGCAGATATTCATTCCCGGAACCATTCAAGTTGGCAGTTCCAAGCCGATTCACGACATCGTTGTCCGTTACAAAGTGCGCGGTGTCCACCCTTGAGAGAAGGCTTGGAACGAACTGCGGACGGTTGTTCTGGCCGTTGTAATTCTGAGTCAACGCTTCAACCCCCCCAAGGCCGTTGAAGGTCGTCAGCGTCATCTGCGACTCTAGAAACGGCGCGAACCCTTCCACCGCCGCGTTTTGGTCGTTCGCCAGCTTCTTCGCGGCGTAGAAGTCATATACCGCGTATTGCGCCAACGCGCCGCCCAGCGACTGACCGGTGAAGTGGATCTTATTAATCTGCCCGAGCGTCAATAGATAACTTGTAAGACCACCCTCTTCAGCATTCCTTGCCGAGTTGGTACTCCATTTGTCCCATCCGTAGATAAGATTGCCGGACCAATCCTGGACATTCGGCCCTCGCGTACCTTGGAGTGCGACGATGTAGTCTTGTTTACCGTCCCCAATGTCGCGGCGAAAAACCGTCGCACCAAATCCGGTATCACGGTCATCAAACCGTCTATCGATCCGCCAATCCGAAAAGTGAGTGCCATCGTCCATTTGCAGATTGCGCCACTGCACCGGCATTTGATTTGCAAAGTCAACTTCCACCTTCGGCTCGTTATCGGGAAACGGACTAAGGGGATCGTTGGCCTTTGCAGTCACGCCGCCGGCCGGGGGGGCGTTCGATCCCGGCCCGGGCTGATAGCTCTGGTCGCATGCAACCAGAAGCATTTTTGTCAGAATGTCGCGCTGTGGCGAAATTGTCATGACCACCCCTCTTTCTACTTGCAGAAATCCAGAAACTTGACACGGTATGGGCTGCCCATTTTCGTATGCTCGGTGTTGATCGAATACGCGGCCTTGCAGCCATCCGGACTTACTGCTAGCGCATTCGCGCCACCGCGTTCTATGTGCTCGACACTATTCCCGTCGTAGGTATATATCCCGCTCTTTTGTCGCCATGGGGTGGCGCTTCCCGTAAAGACCCATCCCCGGCGGGTGGGCGTTAAGCGCCCGACACGACTGTCTTGGTCGAAGTTCGGAACGTCAATACTTGAAACGTTCCCCGAGCGCGCATCCAGCAAGTACTTGCGATGAGGTATCCGCGTGCTCCAGCGCTGCTCGGCAAGAATCTGTTCCGGAGCACCCAGATCGGCACTGATCACATAGATCCCCTTTACCTCCGAGTAACCCGAGACCCCAGGTTCCTCCGCCAGCGGGATAGGCAGTTCGAGCCCTTGTGGATATCGTGAGTGATACCACCAGACTTTCCGGCCAGGCTCTCGTTCTGCTTGGCGCTTGCCAATTGTCGCGTCAGTGCCCAGGTCCAGATACCCATCCCCTTCTCGCAATGCCACGATTGTCCGTGTGGCGTCTTTCACCGGCGGATTGAGTTCGTCTCGGTACACGGTCCGGCAATGAAACGGATTCTTTACCTGCGTCGCGAAGCGATACTCCTGCTCCTTAGTGCGCGGCGCTACTGACTGCTCACGACGTTTCTCCTCACCGAGCGGCCCCTCCCACCAGATGTACTTTCCAGACTTATCCGGGTCGCTATTCTCATCCCGGTAACGAATCACGCCTGCCTTGTAGCAGGCATGACGCACATTCTTGTAGCGCGTCACGACGTTCTTCGTCGTGTCCCAAACCTTGACGATCCTCACGTTCACATCGGAAGGACCTTTCTCGCCGTGCACGTAGCCCTCGAATACCAAGCGCTCGTTGTCAGCCCATTCGAAAATGAGCGGCACCTGGTGACTCAGGAAGTGACCTGACTCCACAATCCGCAAAGAAGGCTTAGCTTGCGCGACTGTCTCCTTGGGGACGGCGAGGACAAAGATCGATACAAGCACTTGTCCCAGCGTCGAAAGCGCCCGCCTTCGCGCAAGTGATGTCGGCACCGCTCGCAAAATATCAAGCCTTTCGCTTCTCATGGCTTGGTTCCACGTTCAATTCCAGAGTTTCCAAAACTGGCCGGAATTCGACTGCTCTGTTGATGCAGTCCCGAAAGTCCGTCGTCTCGCATCGCCACCCGTACCGCGTGTTTGGCGTTCGCCGACTGCGGCAGCTTTTCACTCTGCTTCGCAACGCGCGCAATCGCTGCGAGTATTCTCGGCGCCAGGAAGCCGAAGTCGAAGAACGTCTTGCCGGGAGCCAGTCCGACTGAGGTGCAGTTGGCGAGCGCCGGTTTGTCGGAGTTGTCCATCAGCCCAGGGCGCACGCCCATGTGCAGCCACGCAGCGGAGCCAGCGTTGCCGACGGTCGCAGGCTTGTCATATTCTCTTGGTGCCTCAGCCATCTCGCCCCCAGGTTTCTCTCTCTCGCGACTTCGCTTTCTCTTCTTCAATGACGCTCATCTGCGTAGGTGGCTGCGCCGCCGCCGGCGCGCTAAACTGCAGCACCTCATCCACCTTCAGTCCACGCGGCAACTGGTGCGCAATAAAAAGCAGCGTTACCTTCCCCTTCAACTGGTCATAGACGCGAGATTTTCTCAATGCTGTCCATTTAGTATTGCCTCCCAGCACAGAAATCGATGAACTTTATTCGCGCGAAGTTTGTTGGAGTCTTGCCGAAGTCCGTGAAGACTGCGTATGCCACCTTGCAGCCATCGGGAGAAACAGCCAGAGCTTCCAGCTTGCCGCGGTCAAGCGCGAAAAGATCGGGCTCGGTGTAAAGGAATAGCCCGCCCCATTCGTTTGCGTGACCACCGATCCCCCAGAAGACAATACCAGGAGTCGCGACCTGCGCGAGATGGATCTTGTTCCAGTCTGATCGACTGGGCACCAACACTTTCTCGACATTGCCGTCGATGTCCATCAGGTATATCGGCTCTGGACGGCCGCGCGGCCACGTAGTGATAAGGCCCACCTGCCCATCGTTTGGACGCTCGGTCACAAAGACGTAGCGTTTCGCATATGCGGAATAGGAAGTGCTCCAAGGACTCAATTCATCTACAGCAGTAATCGGCAGTGGTCTTCCTTCCGGATAGCGCTTGCTGACAAGCAGATTCGGTCGCGAAAAGTACCTCCTCTGCGCTTCGACGCTCTGGGGCGGGTCCATTGCCCTGCTTAGTGCCACGGGATTGACAATTACGCCGTCCCCATTGCGTAACTCAATTGCATAGACAGCCTCCTTGCCGAATGGAGCCGGACCGAATGAGGCCCTAGGCTTGCAGCTCATGTTCAGGAAACCGTGGCAGCCTCTCCGCGTCGACATATCGCATGTGTCGTCTTGCTCATTCCCGAGTCGACCGTATCGGATGGGGCGAACCGTCAAGTAATTCAAGCCGGTTTGTATTTGCTGAGCGAAGATGTAGTCGTCGGCAAAGCAGAACTCCGTATGCTGGCTGTATTGCTGTACTGTTCTTGCTGCAACGTCCCATATGTAGAGTCCACGTGACGACGGATCGTCGCGAACCACTCCGACGAACATCACTCTTTGATTGTTGAGCCAAACCAAACCCTGCTTCTCTTGCGACTCCCCTGGCGGCGGAGGAATGAAGATGTGCGCCGTGGGTAGTGTCGCCGCTCGGTATTTGGCAATTCGCACGTCGGTCTTTGCTGTAAGCACTTTGCCCACTCCGACAACGCGCGATCGTAGCGTCGCATCTCCCTCGGCTACGGCCCACAGCGGCAAGGTTGCCGCGACCGCCGAGAGGCCAATGACTGCGCGGTTCAGAATTCGCGTGATTCGCATGGCGCTAATGACTCGTTTGTGGCGGAGCCGCGTCATTGGACTTGTCGTCTTCTTTCGACACTCCGACCATCTTGCCCTCAGGTTTCTCCCTCACGACTTCGCTTTCTCTTCTTCAATGACGCTCATCTGCGTTGGCGGCTGCGCCGCCGCCGGCGCCCCGAACTGCAGCACCTCATCCACCTTCAACCCCCGCGGCAACTGGTGCGCAATAAATAGCAGCGTCACCTTGCCCTTCAGCTGGTTCACCGTCTGCGCAAAACTCTCCGCTGTCGGCGCATCGAGGTTACTCGTCGCCTCATCGAATATTAGGATCCGCGGGTACTTAAGCAGCGCCCGCGCAATGGCGATCCTCTGCCGCTGCCCACCCGAAAGCCCTACGCCATGCTCCCCAAGCGGCGTCTGGTACCCCTGCGGCAAAGCCTCAATCACGCCATGGATCTCCGCCATCCGGCAGGCCTCCGCGATCTGCGCAAACCCCGCCCGCGGATTGGCCATCTGCAGGTTGTCGTACACGGTGCCCGAGAAGAGCGTGGTCTCCTGCGGCACGACGCCAAACGCGGAGCGCAATTCGTTCGCGCTCATGCTGCGCGTGTCCTGCCCCTCCATCAGGATGCGCCCGTCAGTGGGCGGGTAGAACCCGAGCAGTAGCTTTGCCAGCGTGCTCTTGCCGCAGCCGCTGGGTCCCACCAGCACCGTGAGCTGCCCGGGCTTGATGGTTAAGTTCAGATTGCGGTAGAGCCACGGATACTTGTCGGAGTAGCGGAACGACACCGACTGGAACTCGATGCGCCCCGCCTTTGCCGCCGGCCCGCCCGCGCGCTGCGGAATGAGCGCGTGCGGCTCGGTGGGCATGTCCATGACATCCCCCAATCGCCGCACCGCGATCTCCGCCTGCTGGAACTGCTGCCACAACCCCACCAGCCGCAGCATCGGCTGCGACAGCCGCGAAGCAAACATCTGGAACGCGACCAGCATGCCGATGGTGAAAGTGGTGCCGCCCACCGAGGCGAGCGCGGCGCTGTCCATGACCAGCATCGCGCCGAAGATGAGGATGCCGAGCGTCATCACCTGCTCGAGCGCGTTCGCGGCGACGTTGTAGGAGTTGGCGAGCTGGCGCGTCTGGAAGCCCGCCGCGAGGTACTGCGCGAGTAGCCCGCCGTAGCGCTCCTCCAGCACCGGCTCCATCTGCAGCGACTTGACGGTGGCCATGCCGGAAACGTACTCGGTGACGAAGGCGGTGTTGCGCGCACCGGCCAGGAACTGGCGGTTGAGGTTGGCGCGGAACAGCGGCGTCACCGCGATGCTCAGGAGAACGATGAGCAGCAGCACGGCGAGCGCGACCAGCGTCAGCTTCCAGCTGTACCAGAACATCACCGCCAGGAACACGACCAGGAACGGGCAATCGAGCAGCAGCGCCACCGCGGCGCCGGAGACGAACTCGCGGATCTGCTCCACCGCGTTCAGGCGCGCCACCAGCACGCCGGTCTGGCGGCTCTCGAAATACGGCAACGGCAGCCGGAACAGGTGCCGGAACACCGAATGCCCGAGCACCGCGTCCACCCGGTTGCCGGTGTGCAGCACCAGGTACTGGCGCATCCAGCTCATCACCGCGCCGAAGGCCATGAACATCGCGAGGCCCAGCCCCACCACCCACAGCGTGCTCTCCGTGTGGTGCACCACCACCTTGTCGATCACCACCTGCGTGAAGATCGGGGCGGCGAGGCCCGCGAGCTGGATCGCGAGCGAGGCGAGCAGCACCTCGCGCCAGATGCGCCTGTGGCGCAGCAGCTCGGGGACGAACCACTTGAAGCCGAAGGCCTGGGGCTTCGCGACCGCGGCGTCGGGATCGCTGGCGGGCGCGGCGTCGCGCCTGAGGAGCAGCACCACCGGCTCGCAGGATTCGTAAAACTTTGCAAGGTGCCACGTTTGGGGCTCGCCGCTCGAGGGCTGGAACAGGACAAGTTGCGCGCCGTCGCTCCCCGCCAGGATCGCGGGAACCAGGCGAGCCGCGTCTCCGTCGCCCTCGCGCCTGAACGCAATGCAGGGGAACGGCGCCGTCTTGAGATCGAGCGCCGCCGCGTCACCGCGGCCGGCATGAAAACCGAGCGCGCCCAGCGCGGCAAGGAGCTTCTCCTGCGAGTACGGGGGTGGGAACTGGCCGAGGAACAGCCCGGGATCAAACGGCACGCGGTGCAATGCGCAGAGCTGGCCGAGTATCCAGACGAAATCGCCTCCGGACAGGGCCTGCTGGACGGACTCTTCTGCCGCCGCCTTGGTTGCCACGCTCCCCCCTCTCGCGTGGCCAGACTAGCCTTTACCTGCCTGGCTGCCATCCACCGTGCGGTCTAGACCATCCGGCGGAGACGTGGGACGGCTTACGCGGCAGCTCTGCGCCTCGCGGAGAGGATCAGGTCGGCCCGGCTGGATACGTCGAAGGCGGCGTAAACCGCGATGGCGTGCTGTTTGGCGGTGCCTGGCGCGATGTCGAGTTGCTTGGCCACCTGCCCGATCGTGTGCCCCTTGAGCAGAAGGACCAGCACCTGGCGCTGACGCGCCGTAAGCCGGGACTCCGGCGTGCCCTGGTCGGGGCCGGTCATCGCGTCGGGCGGAAAGTACTTGCCGCCTTCGGCAATCAAGCGCAACGCGCTCACCAGCACCTTCGGTTTCGTGGATTTCACGATGTATCCCACGGCACCGGCGGCGTGCGCGCCGCGCACCGAGGTTGGCTCCTCGTCCGCCGAGACCACTACCACTCGCAAATCCGAGTGGGCCTTGCGGAACCGCAGCAGCGATTCGATGCCCCCGTACCCCGGCAGCCCCAGGTCGAGCAGCACCAGGTCGAAGGCGCTGCCGCGCGCGGCCGCCAGCGCGCCATCCAGGTCGTCCACGGCGCGCACCAGCGCGCCCTCGAACGCCTTGACGACCGCGCCGCTGAGGTACTCGGCAATCATGGGATGGTCGTCGACGATCAGGATGTTCATGGGCGAGGGCGGGATCTGGCGCCAGCGCCCATTGTTCGCCTCCGGCGCGCCGGTGACAAGGGACTTGCGGCCCGCCATCGCCTTCAGCGGCAATCCTCGACAAACGCCCGTCGCCGGTACCTTCCCCCGCCATCCTGCAAGGACTCGAGGAACGCCATCAGGTCCTGCGTCTCCCGCTCTGACAGCTTCAACGGCTTGAGGATCGCCTCGCCGTCCGAGTGCAGCCGGTCCGGGCTGATGTTCGAATAGTGCTGCACCACGTCGCGCAGCGTCGCGAGGCGCCCGTTGTGCATGTAGGGCGCGGTCAGTGCGAGATTCCTCAGCGACGGCGTCTTGAACTCGCCGAAATTGCGGTGCTCGAGCACCACATGCTTCGTGCTCGTCGCGGTAGCGCGCCCGGGATCGTCGTTGTAGGTCCCGAGAAGGTTAAACCTGCTCGACAGCAGCCTCTTGATCCCCTCGTGCCGGCCCGGGTCCACCCTCCCCGGCTCGATGAAGAACGGAATCCCGGTGTCGTGGAACTCGCCGTTGGTGAACGCCGGACCGACATGGCAGACGTTGCACGAGCCCTTCCCGACAAAGATGCTCAACCCGCGCTTTGCTGCTTCCGGATACTTCGCGATCCCCGCCTCATCGCCCTTCACCAGCGCATCGCGAAACTCATCGAACGCGGTGCGCCCGCTCGCCAGCGTCTCCTGAAACGCCGCGAGCGCCTTCGCAACATCCACCAGCAGCTTCTCATCCTCCGCGGGCGGCGCGCCGAACACCTTCGTGTAGCGGCACGAAAGATCCCGGTCCCCGCGCACCAGCTTCGCCACCTGCGCCGCGCTCGAACCCATCTCCCGGGAATCGAGGATCGGCCGCATGCCCTGCGACCAAAGGCTGTCATGCGCGCCGTCCCAGCCGAACCAGCGCTGCAGCCGCACGTTGGCAAGGCTCGGCGTATTGCGGTCGGTGAGCGCAAGGCCGCGCGCCCGCGCCGCGCCGTCGGTCCAGTTGCGCTCCGGCAGGTGGCAGCGCGAGCAGGAGATTTCCCCGTTTGAAGAAAGGCGCCGCTCGAAGAACAGCCGCTCGCCCAACTCGATGGCCGCCGGTTTTCCGGAAACGCGATTCGAAGGATCGGGCCTGAACGCCGGCGGCCAGGGACCGTGCGACGCTACGGCGCGGATTTCCGCTTCGGTAAACGCATGGGCGGCCGGCGCCGCCGCAAGGAGAAGAAAGAGGAGCCCGCGCCTCACTCGAGCCGCACGCTGTGCGCGAGCCGCTCGGTCCTGCCGCCCGAGCGCAGCTCGAACACGAACTCCCAGCGCCCCGCCATGTGGAACATCAACCCTTCCGCGCGGTAGCGCCCGCCGCCCAGCGCCGCGACCGTCGGCTTGTAGTTCATGCCGTGGCGATGCTCGGGCATCCAGGCGTCCACCTTCGCCGACTCTGGCGCCGGGCACACGGCGAACTCCACGGCGAAGTGCTCGCCCACGCGCAACGGCGCCGTGCGATAGAGGATTGTGTAGGTCTGGGACTTGACCGACTGCGCCGTGCCGCCCGGCAACTCACAGGCCTGCGCGGCAGGCGCCAGCAGTGCGAGCAACAGCCAGCGCTTCATTTCGGCGGCGGAAAGAGCGCCTCGCCGTTCCTGTAGGCGATGCGCTCGGCGACGTCCTGCGGCAGGTCGGCGAGCCAGGCGCGCGACCAGCTGGCGTGCTCGGCCACGTAATGCCAGCGCTCGGGCGTGAAGGTGTCGGTGCCGACCAGGAAGCGGTCGGGGAACTCGAGGAAGGCCTTGCGCCACTCCGCATCCACCTTGCCGCCCGAGCCGTGGTCGGTGCGGAACGCGAGGTCGCACCAGAGATTCTTGTACTTCCGCAGCATGCCGCGCACGTTGTCGGGCCGCTCGAAGCCCGCGTGCGCCCACAGGATCCTCGCCTCCGGCCACTGCCTGAACAGGCGCTCCACTGCATCGGCGTCCGAGTGCGCGTGCAGTAAGAGCTGGAACTGCTTCGCCAGCTGCACCATGCGCCGCGGCACCGGCAGGTCGGCATCCGCGCCGTAGAGGTGGAATTCGCCAATGCCGGCGTAGCGGAACTTCTTCAGCCGCTCCTCGAGGTAGCCCGGCACCGTCTCGTCGCGAAACCAAGTGCCGGTGTCGCCGCGCGAGCGGTAGGGCCGCAGCTCGGTGACGATGAGGTCCGGGGCCTCGGCCTTCAGGCGCTGCTGGCCGTCGTCGCCCGAGGAGGAGACGAGCGCGCGCCGCACGCCCGCCTTCTTCAGGATGGCGATCACCTCCCGCGGCGGCAGCACCTCCCAGGCGTCGTGGCTGTAGTGCAGGTGCGCATCGAAAATCGGCAGC
>Ga0062383_10000339_pt1 | contig 11988 bp, 10 predicted proteins | sample DOMMetBare3Fresh_FD_59508 | JGI IMG/M metagenome (GOLD analysis project Ga0062383, IMG submission 59508) | Wetland sediment microbial communities from St. Louis River estuary, USA, under dissolved organic matter induced mercury methylation -... | ecosystem: Environmental > Aquatic > Freshwater... | reverse complement strand
ACAATGCGAACCAGGCGGCGCAGATTTCCGAGGATGCTAAGGCGGTGACCCAATCCGGCCGTCAGGTGGTCGACCGGGCGATGGGCGAACTGGAGCGGGTGGCGACCGATATCAACGACTCGGCCACCTTGATTCAATCGCTGGGCGAGCGCTCGAAACAGATTTCGAGCGTGGTCGGGGTGATTCGTGAAATTGCCGAGCAGACCAATTTGTTGGCGCTGAACGCGGCGATTGAAGCGGCTCGCGCTGGCGAGCAGGGGCGGGGCTTCGCTGTGGTGGCCGATGAGGTCCGCAAGCTGGCTGAGCGAACTGCGATGTCGACCCAGGAGATTTCCTCGACGGTCAAGGCGATTCTGGAAGAAACCGGTTTTGCCGTCGAGCGCATGCAGTCGGTCAGTACCAATATGAGCGGCAGCGTGCAGTTGGCGCGCGATGCCGGGCGCTCGCTGGCAAGCATTGACGAGCGCGCCCAGCAGACGGTGGGAACGGTGCAGAGCATTGCCGAAAGCACGCGCGAACAAAGTTCGGCCAGTCAGGAAATTGCCCGTCTGGTCGAGAATATTGCCAAGATGGCCGAAGGCAGCAATGGCCGGGCGATGAAGAATGCCGAGCGAGCGCGCAACCTGCAGCAATTGTCTGCCGAGTTGCAGGCCCAACTGGCGCGCTTTTCCACCTGATCAGCTGGTGCGCGGCGTAGCCGGTTGGCGTAATGATTGGGCTGCGCCGGGCCTGAACGGATAGAATCGCGCTTTCTCCCAACGCGGCGCCCTGCGGGGCGCCGTTTCAATTTGGTGCCATGCCTTACCTTAAACTTTCCGACGCCTGCCTTGCCTACGGCCACGTGCCGCTTCTTGATCACGCCGATTTCCTGCTCGATCCGGGTGAGCGTGTTGCGCTGATCGGCCGCAACGGCACCGGTAAATCGTCATTGCTGGCGGCACTGGCCGCGGGGTCCGGTCGCGGTCGGCTGGATGATGGCGAGGTCTGGGTGCAGCCCGGGATTCGCGTCGGTTACGTGCCGCAGGAGCCGCCATTCGATCCCGATTTAAGCGTTTTCGAGGCGGTGATCTCGGGCATGGGCGAAACCTCCAAATTTCTCGCCGAGTATCATGAGGTGTCCCATCAGATGGCCGAAGGCAAAGGCGATCACGATGCGTTGATGGATCGTATGGAAAGCCTGCAGCACGAGCTGGAGTCGCGTGGTGCCTGGGCCTACGAGGCGCAGGCCGAGAAGGTCATCGATCGTTTCGGGCTCGATCCGGAGGCCAGCGTCGGCAGCTTGTCCGGCGGCCAGAAGAAGCGCCTGGCATTGGCCCAGGCGCTGGCTGTGGCACCCGAGGTGCTGCTGCTCGACGAGCCGACCAATCACCTGGATATTGCAGCCATCGAATGGCTGGAAACCCTGTTGATCGAAAGTGGCGTGACGCTGTTCTTCATCACCCACGACCGTTCTTTCCTCGACCGGGTGTGTACCCGCATCGTCGAACTGGATCGCGGCAAATTGGCCAGTTTTCCGGGCAGCTTCAGTCAGTATCAATTGCGCAAGGAGGCTTTGTTGCATGAGGAAAGCCTGGCCAACGCGCGGGCGGACAAATTGCTCAAGGAAGAAGAGGTCTGGATTCGCAAGGGCGTCGAGGCGCGGCGGACGCGTGCCGTGTTCCGCGTGCAGCGACTCGATCAGTTGCGCGCCGAGCGCCAGGCGCGACGCGAGCGCATGGGCAAGGTCAACCTGCAACTCGATGCCGGCGACAAGAGCGGCAAGCTGGTGGCCGAGCTGGAGCATGTCAGCAAGGTTTATGGCGAGCGGACCATCGTGCGTGATTTTTCGGCGCGCATCCAGCGCGGCGACAAGATTGGCGTGATCGGTTCGAATGGCGCCGGCAAAACGACACTGCTGCGGATGATTCTCGGCGAGCTGAAGCCCGATCAAGGCATTGTGCGTCAGGGCACCAAGATCGATGTCGCCTATTTCGACCAGTTCCGCACCCAGCTCAACCCGGACTCGTCGCTCAGTGACGTGATTTCGCCGGGCTCCGACTGGGTCGAGATCGGCGGGGCGCGCAAGCACGTCATCGGTTATCTCGAAGATTTTCTCTTCGCGCCGGAGCGGGCCCGCTCACCGGTCAGTTCGCTGTCCGGGGGCGAACGCAATCGCCTGCTGCTGGCCCGCCTGTTTGCCCGTCCGGCCAATGTGCTGGTGCTCGACGAACCGACCAACGACCTCGATATCGAGACGCTGGAGTTGCTCGAGGAATTGCTCGCCAAGTACGACGGCACCTTGTTTCTGGTCAGCCATGACCGGACCTTCCTCGACAATGTCGTGACCCAGACCATTGCTGCGGAAGGCGATGGCAACTGGAAGGAGTACGCCGGCGGTTACAGCGATTGGGCGGCCTACAAGGCGAGCGTGCAAAAGGAGGAAGCGGCGCGGCAGAAAAGCGAAGCGAAACCTGCCGTCAAGGCGGCGGAACCTGCCAAGGCCAAGGGCGACAAGCTATCCTGGAAGGAGCAGCGGGAGCTGGAGGCCTTGCCGGGGAAAATCGCCGGGCTGGAAGAGGAGCAGGTCGGTCTGACCAAACGCCTGGAGGATCCGGCGATTTACCAGACCGATCCGAGCGGGGCGCAGCAGGCCGCCGAGCGCCTGGCGCTGATCGACGACGAATTGATGGTTCTGCTGGAGCGCTGGGAAATTCTGGAAGCCCGGGCCGGCGGTTGATCCCGCTGGGGGCGGGGGCGATCAGTCGTCGGCTTCGCGTGCCGGGACGGGGTCAAGACCAAGGCGTTGGCGCACCGTTTCCGGGGAGATGTTGAGCAGGCGGCCGATGTCGGCATAGTCGTCGGGCAGGGCGGCATCGTCCCAGCCGTGCGCCGAGTGGCGGGCCAGACGCACTGCCAGTGCGACGTTTTGAACCCGCGGCTGGCCGGCGTTGTCGTCGTCGATCAGGTGCAATAAGAGTTCCGGCAGGTGCCAGACGCGGCACAAGGCGAGCTGGATGTCCTGGAAGGTCAGGCCGAGGACCTGCTTTTGGGCTTCGGTGCTGCGCAAGCCGGGCTGGGCTTTCTGCAGGGCCAGGATGTCGAGACCGAGCTTCGGCGCCGAACACCAGACGAGGATTTCGGCCAGATCGTGCAGCAGCGCTGCGATGCGGATCTCTTCCATGTTGATGTCGTGGCGCCAGATGGCCCATTCCTGGGCGTAGTCGGCGGCCCGCTGGGCGCGACGGATGATCTGCAGGATGCCGAGCAGGGCATGGCGGTCAGCCCCCTGCAACTGGTCTTCGACGCTCAATAGCTCGGTAAAGCGATTGAAGAAGGGCTCGATGCCGGCCATCATCACCGCGCTGGCGATGGTCGTGATGTCGTGTTGCAGGGAGCGGCCGCGCATTGGCTGGATATAAGCCAGGACGCGGACGGTCATGATCGGGTCCTGGAGAATGACGCGGGCCAGTTCGCGGGCATCGACACGGTCAAGATTGCTGCGCATTTCTTCGATACGGCGCCGGGTGATGCGCAGCACGGGCAGGCTATTGCTGTTGAAGAGCAATACCCAACTCTCGATATCATTCAGCGGGTGGTCGATCATCTTTCTGTCGTCCTCGAAATGCGGCTGTTGCACCGTTGCCTGAGTGTAAGGGGGCGGCCGATAGCGGGCAAGGGTGTGCGTGCGATAATCCGGGCTGGCCAATCATTTCGGGTTTTGTCATGCGCTACACCATCGTTCCGGTTACTCCCTTCGAACAGAATTGCACCATTTTCTGGTGCGAAAAGACCCGACAGGCGGCCGTTATCGATCCGGGGGGCGATATCGGGCGTATCCAGAAAGTGCTGGCCGATGAAAATTTGACCCTGGCCAAGATCCTGGTCACCCACGGTCACATCGATCATGCCGGAGCGGTTGGCGCGCTGGCCGAGCTGACTGGCCTGCCGATTGAAGGTCCGCATGAGGATGACCGTTTCTGGATCGAAGGCATGCCGCAGCAAAGCAAGATGTTCGGCTTCCCCGATGTGCAGAGCTTCGAGCCGACACGCTGGCTGAAGGATGGCGACAAGGTGACTTTCGGTGAGGTGGAACTCGATGTCCTGCATTGTCCGGGGCATACGCCGGGTCATGTGGTCTTTTTCCATACGCCGAGCCGGCTGGCGCAGGTTGGCGATGTGCTTTTTCAAGGCTCGATCGGGCGGACGGACTTCCCGCGCGGCGATCACGAAACCCTGATTCGTTCAATCAAGGAAAGGTTGTTCCCCTTGGGGGATGAGGTCGAATTCATCCCGGGCCATGGCCCGATGTCGAATTTTGGCGAGGAGCGTCGTTACAACCCCTTCTTGAGCGGTCGTTTCGGCTGATACTCTGGTCCGGCGATCCGGCCATTCAGTCGGATCGCTGGTGCAGACTCAGGCTGGGCTGTGAATTCGCGCCGCCCAATGCAGCGCGGAGAGTTGCGCCTCGATGAAATCAGCCGGGCTGATCGGGGTTTTGCCGAGCAATTCGCTTGCCGCTGCCAGATTGCGGCGTTCCGCCGCGTCGATGACGCGGAGCAGTGCGCCGAGCGAGCCGGCATAATCGGCCAGCGCGTCGCGCACCGCGGAGGCCAGTGGCAGTTGCTGCAGGATTTCACCCATCGACATGTTGAGCAGGACATCGAGCAAGGAAAATACGCCCACCATGAAGGCCGCGTCTTCCTTGTTGTCGACGGCCGGGGGCGGCGCCAGTTGGCCGACCAGGAGTTCAAGCAAGCGACCGCGGGCAGCGGCTTTTTGCAGCAGGGGATTGGGGTGGTGGCCGTTGTTGGGATCGGCATAGACCAGCAATTGCAGCCAGCGTTGCAATTGGCGGCGGCCCAGCAGGTTGATGGCCTGGGCAAAGCTGGTGATCGGGCTGCGCGGCGCGATGGCCGCGGAGTTGACCAGGCGCAACAGGCTGTAGGAAAGCTTCGGCTCCTGGCGGAAGATGTACTCGATGGCTTCGGTTTCCGCGTCTTCGGCAATTAGCGCCAGCATCTCGAGAAGCTTGACCCGGGTCATGTCCGCCTTCTGACCGCTCTGATTCCTGCCGAGCAGGAATTCACCGGTCGATAAGGTGCAGGCGTTGGCGTGCGCCCATGAGTAGTCGGCGTAGCTTTGCACATCGGTCGCCAGCACGGTCGTTCGGCTGGCTAGACCGATCAGTGCGAAAGGCCGCAGCGAGCGGGCGTGACTGGTGTTGATCAGCGCCAGGTCCCATGTTCCGGGCATGGGGAGCTTTTCCTCGGGGGCGGCAAGCAGCGCCACCTTGCAGCCGCCCTGGCGCAACTCGGCTTCGAGAGCCTTCTCCGGCTCGTTGGAGTGGGCCGGGAAGACCTGAATCAGATTTTCCGCCGCCCCTTTGGGCTCCAGTCCAGGCGTGGCTGGAATCAGCCAGGGATGGCGGTGGTCGAATTCGCGCAGCTTGGGGTGGCGGACGAACTGTCCGATTGCGGTGTCGCTGTTGGTATTGGGTGGTGTTTCGACCAGGTAGCCGGACCAGGAATCGTCTGCGCCGAGTAAGGGGTGCAGAAACAGCAGGTCAGAAACGGACATGTCGCGCCTTCTTGTTGATTATTGCCTCTGATGTTAACAAAAACGGCTTGCTTCCGCATCGTGAAAATTGGCGCTAAGCCGCATGGTTACTCACTTTCGGCATAGGGGCATGGCTTTTCGGACCTTTGGGGTAAAATACGCGCCGACCTAGAAAACGAGCTGTCCATGAAAACAAGTTTCCTCGACTTCGAGCAGTCCATTGCCGACCTCGAAGCAAAGATCGAAGAGCTGCGCTTCGTGCAGGATGATTCAGCTGTCGATATCTCGGAAGAGATTGAACGTCTTGAGAAAAAAGGCGGCCAGCTAACCAAGGATATTTACGCCAAGCTGTCGCCTTGGCAGATCTCCCAGGTGGCACGTCATCCGCAACGTCCTTACACCCTGGATTACCTGTCGCTGATCTTCACCGATTTCGAAGAGTTGCACGGTGATCGTGCTTTTTCCGACGACCATGCCATCGTTGGCGGTCTGGCCCGTTTCAACGGCCAACCGGTAATGGTGATCGGACATCAAAAAGGCCGCGATACCAAGGAAAAGATTTACCGCAATTTCGGCATGCCGCGTCCTGAAGGTTATCGCAAGGCCCTGCGTCTGATGAAGCTGGCCGAAAAATTTGCTATCCCGGTGCTGACCTTTGTCGATACGCCGGGCGCCTATCCGGGGATTGATGCCGAGGAGCGGGGGCAATCCGAAGCGATTGGGCGGAATCTTTTCGTCATGGCCGAACTCAAGGTGCCGGTGATTGTGACGATCATTGGCGAAGGTGGTTCGGGCGGGGCGCTGGCGATTGCCATCGGTGACGTGGTCCAGATGCTGCAATATTCGACCTATTCGGTCATTTCACCCGAAGGCTGTGCGTCGATTCTCTGGAAGAGTGCGGAGAAGGCACCGGAAGCTGCAGAAACCATGGGGATCACGGCGCAGCGCCTGAAGACGCTGGGGTTGATCGACAAAATCGTTCATGAGCCGTTAGGTGGGGCGCATCGTGATCATCGTGCCATGGCCCAGCAGTTGAAAAAAGCTTTGCAAGACGCCCTCAAGCAACTGTCAGGCTTGTCTACTGCAGAATTGCTGAGCGCGCGTTACGAGCGCCTGATGAGTTATGGCCGTTTCAAGGAAGAAGTCGTCAGCTGATCTTCTGACGCGGGTCGGCGAGTTTCTGGCCGATCGCCATGCCGATGCAGGGCGCATCTGCGTCGGCCTCTCCGGTGGTTGCGACTCGGTGGTCCTGTTGCATTTGGCGAGTCGGCTCGGTTTGGGGGAGCGGCTCGCAGCAATTCATGTCGATCATGGGCTTTCTCCGCATGCGGCGGCCTGGAGCCTGTTCTGCGCCGAATATTGTTCAACACTGAAGATTCCTCTGCGTGTTGCCCGAGTCGATGTCGATTGCCGTGGCGGCCTGGGCTTGGAGGCGGCAGCCCGACAGGCGCGTTATCTGGTGCTGGCCGATTGCCAGGCTGATGTCCTGCTTCTGGCGCATCACCAGGGCGACGTGGCAGAGACGGTATTGTTCAATGTGTTGCGTGGCTCCGGTGTCACCGGGGCGCGCGGAATGCCGATAGAGCGAGGGCTTGGCAACGGAGTTCGGTTGTTGCGCCCTTTGCTTGGTGTGAGTCGTGCCGAGTTGGAGGCATATGCCAAAGACTTCGATTTGGGCTGGGTTGATGATGAGAGCAACGGTGATACCCGTTTTTCACGCAATTTCCTGCGGCATGAAGCCCTTCCACTTTTAACGCAGCGATTTCCTGCAGCGGAGGCCTCTTTGGCCTTGGCTGGAAGGCACTTTGCCGAAGCCGATGAGCTTCTATCTGATTTGGCATCGATTGATTGGCAGAACGCGGTAGATGAAGGCCCGGAATGCTCTGTCCCATTGGCTGCCTTGCGGCAGCTTTCCTTGTCGCGGCTGAAAAATCTGTTGCGTTTTCGCTTGCGACAAGTCGGCTGGCGTGTGCCAGTCGCTCCTCGTCTTGAAGAGTTCGCCCGACAAATCTTTACCGCGGCACCCGATAGGCATCCCGAACTTCGCCTGCCTGATGGCGTGATGCGCCTTGCACGTGGGCGGCTATATTGGCTGCCGCTAAAATAATAAACTCTTACACCTCCGCTGCCCGCGCCATTGGGCGATTCAGTTACAATCGACGGATTATTATTTTGCAAAACAGGCCATGATTACTGGATCCATTGTCGCCATCGTCACGCCCATGCATGAGGATGGCAGTCTCGATTTGAATGCCTTGCGCGGACTCGTTGATTTCCATGTCAACGAAGGCACCGATGCCATCGTGATTGTCGGTACCACCGGCGAATCGCCGACGGTTAACGTCGAGGAACACTGCGAGTTGATCAAGGTTACGGTGGAGCATTCCGCCGGCCGCATTCCGGTGATTGCAGGTACCGGTGCCAATTCGACGGCCGAAGCGATCGAATTGACCGAATTTGCAAAAAAAGCCGGTGCCGATATGGCGTTGTCGGTTGTGCCTTATTACAACAAGCCGACCCAGGAAGGCCTGTATCGTCATTTCAAGGCAATCGCGGAAGCGGTGGAGTTGCCGGTACTGCTTTACAACGTGCCGGGGCGTACCGTTGCCGACATGTCGAACGATACGATCCTGCGCCTTGCTGCAGTGCCTGGTATCGTCGGTGTCAAGGATGCGACCGGCAACCTCGATCGAGCTTCCGACTTGATTGCTCGCGCTCCGAAGGATTTCGCGCTTTACAGCGGCGATGACATGACCTGCGTGGCTTCGATCATGCTGGGTTTTCACGGGAATATTTCCGTGACGGCAAACGTTGCACCGCGCCTGATGCATGAAATGTGCGCCGCTGCCGCCGCCGGTGATGTTGCCAAGGCGCGGGCCGCACACTTCAAGTTGCTGGGCTTGCATCGCGACCTGTTCTGCGAAGCCAATCCAATCCCAGTTAAATGGGCTGTTCACCAACTCGGTTTGATGCCGAATGGTATTCGCCTGCCTTTGACCACCCTGTCCGAAGCCAACCAGCCGCGCGTACTTGCCGCTATGCGCCTGGCCGGTGTTATTGCCTGACGGAGCATTGTAATCATGAATCGTCGGTCTTCCGGCTTGGTATTGTCCTTGGTTGCTGTAGCCCTGTCCGGTTGCAGCGTACTCCCCGACTCACGGAAAATTGAGTACAAATCTGCAGTAAAGGCGGCAACGCTGGAGGTTCCTCCTGATCTATCGCAGGTGGCACGAGACGAGCGTTTTCTCGTGCCCGATGCGGCCGGAAAAGGAAGCGCTACGTTTTCAGCCTACAGCGCAGATCGGACGCCAGCAGCCCAGGTTCAGAATTCAGCGGTTTTGCCTTCTGTAGACAAGGTGCGTGTCGAGCGCTCCGGTAGTCAGCGTTGGCTGGTTGTGGCAATGCCTGCTGATAAACTGTGGGATACGGTTAAGGATTTTTGGCAGGAAACCGGTTTTATCATTAGTCTCGAACGTCCTGAAGCGGGGTTGATGGAAACGGACTGGGCCGAGAATCGTGCCAAAATCCCCAACGACTTGATCCGTAGTACCTTGGGTAATCTGCTTGATACCCTCTACTCCACGGGGGAACGGGATAAGTTCAGGACTCGCCTGGAGGCAGGCAGCGAGCCGGGAACAACCGATCTGTTCATTAGTCATCGCGGGATGGAGGAGGTTTATACCTCTTCATCCAAAGATGATACGCGTTGGCAACCGCGTGTCGCCGACCCTGAGCTTGAGGCAGAAATGCTGCGCCGTTTGATGGTGCGGCTTGGTTCGGAAGAGAAGAAGGCAGAGGCCTCGCTGGCTGCTGCCAAAGTCGAGCCGCGTGCCAGATTGGCCAAGTCGGATGACGGTTCCGGGACCTTGGAGGTTGCCGAGCGCTTTGACCGGGCATGGCGCCGAGTTGGCTTGGCGCTTGATCGTGTTGGTTTTACTGTTGAAGATCGAGATCGCTCGCGTGGCTTGTATTTTGTGCGCTATGTTGATCCAGATGCTGATAGTGCAGGCAAGAAAGATCCTGGCTTGCTTTCGAAGTTGGCGTTTTGGCGTAGTAAGGAGGTTCCCGCCAGCTCGAAGGTTCAGTACAGAATTCACGTCAGCGAGGCCGGTGCCCAAAGTATGGTTCAGGTGCTGAGCAGTGAAGGGGGAACCGATAAGTCGGATACCGCCCGCAAGATATTGGGATTGCTGTCGCAGCAATTGCAGTAACTTTTTCTCTTTCGGCGGGCAGGGTCTATTGCCCGTCGAATGAGGAGTGATGGTTGCAGGAAAGTAAATGCAGCTATCTTTTGCGATGTCGCGCCTAGTGCTGCGTGCCGCAATTCTTTTCCGTCTTCGGCTTGCTTGGCGATAAATTGTTCCGGATCAGGTGTTCTGAGAATAGATCCAGGCTGGCTGCGCAAATATGTCTTAAGCAGTGGTCAGTGATGAAGCCGCGATCAATTAGGCAAAAAAAACGGGGCCGAGGCCCCGTTTTTTACAAGCAAGAAGATTACTTCTTGGCTTCTTCAGCCGGCTTGGCGGCTTCAGCGGCCGGTGCGGCAGCCGGAGCAGCGGCTTCGGCCGGCTTGGCGGCTTCAGCGGCCGGTGCGGCAGCCGGAGCAGCGGCTTCAGCCGGCTTGGCTTCCGGAGCCGGAGCAGCGGCCGGAGCCGGAGCCGGGGCAGCAGCCGGTTCTTCCTTCTTGCCACAAGCAGACAGGGCAACGGCGAGCAGAGCGGCAACGAGGAGGGACTTGGTCATGGAAATTTCCTTATCGATAAGAGAGTAAAAGCAGAATTTTGAGATCAGGAGCGACCCAATCAGCCTGAAATTATAACAACAATTCGCTCGTTGAGGTGATGGCTTGGTGCACTGCGCAATCGTAAAATTCTGTTTCAGACTCGGTTACAGGCCAAGAACGTTGGCATGAAGCAATTCCCCGCCTTCATTCCATATTTCGTTGAAGCGCGTGCGGTAGCCCTTCAACTCGTCGTTTTCGTCAATCAGCAATTTGCTGCGTGGGAGGTCGCGTTCAAAACGGACCAGCCCATGCCGATCGTCGACGATGATCATGGCATCGCGTAGGTGGGCCAATTGAGGTGGTGTTTGTTGCACGGCAAACACGTGCCCGAAATTGCCGAGCAGGTTGATCAGCAATGGATGTTTGCGGGTTAGTGGCTCGGTATTGCGCAATGCAATTTGCAAGCGAGGACTATGTCCTCCTTGTGTCAGCAATCGCTTGACCTGAGGAAGTCGGGAACTTGAGTCGAGGTTCAATTGCTCAAGATCCTCGTCATAGATGGCAATCTTCTGCTCAGCCAGTGCCAGAAGCCGCTCGACGGCCAATTGGTATTCGCCCCAGGAGTTAATCAATTCTCGACTCATGGCAATTAGTGTAACCGATTGATAGAATTCGCGCTTTTTCGGAGTTTCGTGTGCCGGTCGGGATTATCGAGTCACTGGATCATGAGGCGAGAGGAATCACTCGCCAAGAGGGTAAAGCGATCTTCGTCGAAGGTGGTTTGCCGGGTGAGACGATTGAGTACGCCAGTTTCCGGAGAAAGCCAAGTTACGAACTGGCCCATCTGGTGGATGTCAAGCGTCCATCAACTGCCCGGGTCGAACCGCGTTGTCCGCATTTCGGTATCTGCGGTGGCTGTGCAATGCAGCATATGGAGGCTTCTGCACAGGTGGCTGCGAAGCAGCGCGTTTTGGAAAACAGCTTGTGGCATATCGGACGCGTGCGTCCGGAAATGATTCTGCCGCCGATTCAGGGGACGCCCTGGGGATATCGCCACCGGGCCCGCCTTGCTGTGCGCAAGGTGCCCAGCAAGGGCGGGATGCTGATTGGTTTTCACGAGCGCCGTAGCAGCTATGTTGCCAATATGGAAACGTGTGCCGTTCTACCGCCGCATGTTTCTGCACTGCTGATGCCGATGCGCGAACTGTTTGCGGCCTTGTCGATTGCCGAGCGTTTGCCGCAAGTCGAAATTTCCGTTGGCGAGCACTGCACGGCACTCGTGCTGCGAATTTTGGAACCGCTCAGCAAAAATGACGAAACACTGATCAGGCAGTTTGCGGATCGTCATCAGGTTGTCATTTATCTGCAGCCGAAGGGGCCGAGCACGGTCTATCGCTTTTATCCATTGCCTGGCCCTCGCTTGTCCTACACTCTGCCGGAATTCGATCTGGAACTGGATTTCCTGCCGACCGACTTTACCCAGGTCAACCATGCGGTAAATCGGGTTCTGGTGCGCCGAGCGCTGCGTTTGCTCGATCCGCAAGCGGGGGAAAGGATTGCCGACATGTTCTGCGGGCTCGGTAATTTCACGCTGCCTATCGCACGTTCCGGTGCGCATGTTCTGGGTATTGAAGGTAGCGAAGGTTTGGTTCAGCGTGGTCGGGCTAGTGCTCTGGAGAATGGGTTGGCTGCCCATGTCGAGTTCGGTGTCGCCAATTTGTTCGAGTGTA
>Ga0062383_10000338_pt1 | contig 11992 bp, 7 predicted proteins | sample DOMMetBare3Fresh_FD_59508 | JGI IMG/M metagenome (GOLD analysis project Ga0062383, IMG submission 59508) | Wetland sediment microbial communities from St. Louis River estuary, USA, under dissolved organic matter induced mercury methylation -... | ecosystem: Environmental > Aquatic > Freshwater >... | reverse complement strand
TGCATTTGACATTCCATACAGCCTCAGCGGTATTTGCGTACTTGCCGGCGAGCGGTTCGGTTGGAGTTCTGACTTCCAGCGCAACCGATCCGACTTCGAGTTCAGCAGGTGATCTCGGTGGTCAGGTCGTGACGCTGCAAATAAATGTGGATTACTCAGCAGCAGGATTGCTTCCAAGTGCTGTTCCCCTTGGTGACTTGGTTCTTACCAACACACTTATTAGCTATGTAAATGGTATGACGGTTTCGGAATTTCTTACACTTGCGAATGCTGTGCTTGGTGGTGCTAACACGATTGTTAACCGCGAAGATGTAGACTACATCGCCGATCTCATCAACAATGCATTTATAAATGGCACACCAAGTCAATTTGCAATAGACCATTTGAAAAAGCCAAACTGTAATCCAACTTGCGAATGGCAAACCGGCGATATGCATACGTATATCCAAAGTCAGTTGGGTGATGCAACCAGTGCTGCGGCTTCTTTGTTGGTGTCTCATTGGAATGAATTTTATTTACAGGATTTAAAAGTTGGTCGAGACGAAATATCATCTCAGTCGGGTTTTTCAATGCGCTTTACACAGGCCCTTGCAGTTTTTGATTTCCTGCCTCAAACCGAAACACCTAACTCATTAACGCAAAATCTAACTGATCCCAGTTCATCCCCATCTGGTGAATTTGGAGCACAAGTGGTTGTACTCAATATTAACTTACGTTTTGGCGCCGCCGGATATCTTTCAAACAATTTTCCACTTAGCGACCTTATCATTCATGACTACACCCTTGTGCCGGGAGCCAATGGTCTTACAGTGAATCAGCTATACCTGATGGCTAATGCTGCATTAGCCGGCACAAGTACAGCACTTTCACCTGATGAACTTACAGTTGTGTTGGGAAGGATCAACCATGCATTTATGAACGGCACACCAAGTCAATTTGCAATAGACCATTTACTAAATCCAAACTGCAATCCATGTCCGACTTCTACACTTTGGCAAGCAGGTCAAATGAAAACTTACCCACAAGGTTTGTGGGATGATCCAACCGGCGCTGCTGGCAATTTGTTAATCCAATTTTTTGGTGACACTTATCCTTTAGATTTAACTGTCGGTGGACAGTACACGATGCGGTTTAGAAATGCATCTGCAGTATTTGGCTTCCTACCTGCAGTCGGAGTAAACAATGTGTTAACTTCTACCTTAACAGATCCCGATAACAGTTCTGCAGGCGCATTTGGGGGTCAAGTTCTTGCGTTAAAGTTAAACGTTGACTATTCCGATTCGGGACACCTCAACAACATCACAAATTTCGGCGATCTAATTATTCACGACTATACATGGGTACCGGAAGTTAACGGACTTAGCGTACGACAATTCCTTGCCTTGGCAAATAATATTTTGGGTGGCAATACCAATGCTATTATTGATGCCGATCTCGCTGCATTTGTAGCCGCAGATCTTAACCAAGCATTTACCAATGGTATTCCATCAAGTTTTGCATTGAATAATCTTGTGATGCCTTGCGAAACACCATGTCCAACGTCTACACTTTGGCAAACAGATGAAATGACAACTTACCCACAAGGTTTGTGGAGTAACGCTACGAACGAAGCAGGTCTCTTGCTAAATACTTTTTTTTCCGACGTATATCCATTAGACCTTGTTGTCGGCGGTCAACGTACAATGCGGTTTCGGTCCGCCTCGAGCACCAGTTATTACTTACCAGCATCAGGGGCGAACAATGTATTAGATGCCTCGCTTACTGATCCTGACGGTTCTTCCTCCGGTGCATTTGGAGGTCATGTCGTCGCTTTGAAACTAAACATTGATTTCTCTGATTATCTCAACAACTCCACCAATTTTGGGGATCTCATTATTCATGATTATACAGTAGTGCCGGAAGTAAATGGACTTACGGTTAGAGAATTTCTTGACTTGGCAAACGACATTTTGGGTGGAAACACCAATGCTATTATTGATGCTGACCTCGCTTCATTTGTAGCTTCAGAACTTAACAGCGCATTTACCAATGGAATTCCATCTAGTTTTGCATTGAATAATCTGGTGATGCCTTGCGTAATCACTCCACCAAACCATTGTCCCGTCGCAACATCATCAAACGTTTCTACAACTGTTGGAACTGCCATCAACATTCAACTTCAAGCCTCCGATGAAGATAACGATGTACTTACCTACAGCATTTCGCAAAACCCTTTGCATGGCACAGTTACCACATCATCAACCGGTGCTGCAAGCTATACACCAACGGCAGGTTATTATGGAACAGATCAGTTTAAATTTAAAGCAAGCGATAGTAAATGTGAGAGTGAAGCCACTGTTACAATTACAATAGTTAAATGTCCTGAAGCAAAAGGGTATTGGAAAAATAATCCGAATGCCTGGCCTGCAGGTGCTACACCAATGTTATTGGGTACGCAATCTTATACTAAAAATCAATTGCTGGTTATTTTAAATACAGCAATCGGAACCGGGCCAAAAGCTGATGCAAGTCTTATTCTTGCCCAGCAATTAATTGCAGCAAAACTGAATGTTGCCGATGGTGCAGTAACACCGGATGTTGTCAGCGATGCAATTCAGGCAGCTGATGCATTGATCGGTAATAATCGTATTCCGATGAAAGTAAAACCCAATTCACCACTCGGTCAGCAAATGACAACCATAGCAACTGTTCTTGAGAATTATAATAAAGCATTATTGACACAGGCCTGCCAGGCTACTGTTCCGGTAACATCAGCCAAACAACAAAATATAGTACAGGAAATATCGCCACTGTCTGTCCGTGCACTTGAAGCAAAACTTTACCCGAATCCTTCAAGCAGTTATTTCAATGTATCAGTAAAAAGCAATGATGAAAAGGAAAAAATTGTATTGCAGGTATTCGATCAGTATGGCCGCCTGGTTTCAGTAAGAAATAATATTTTAAATGGTTCAACAGTCCGGATCGGAGATCAGTACAAGCCGGGAGTTTATTTTGTAAGAGTGACCCAGGGCAGGCAACATAAAGAAATCAAGCTGATAAAACTGTCGCACTAATCAGATTCTGTCAGAATCACGATTGCCCTGGTTTTTACCGGGGCATTTTTTTTTAAAACTAAAATAATTGTCTGCTTAGAGTAGCCGTTCATCTCTGTGCTCTTTGTGATGTATTTACTCAGTGCTCTCTGTGTTAAAATAAACCACAGAGGTCACAGTGATTTTACTCAGAGCACACAAAGTTCATTTATAGGGATGTTTACTAAAACTAATTTATAAACCTTTCTTTTAATTCTGGCGTAGGTATCCTGCATTCTTCTTTCTTTCAAAAAAATATTTACCGGCTTTCTGGATTCAGGAAACTGTTTTTTAAAAAACAGTATAAACCTGGCAATCAGATACCGGGTTTGTGATCTTATTAATTTTTGTACAAGTATGCAATCCGATTGCAAAATTGTACAATTTTATTTATCTTTGCCCAATGATAAAACGCCAGCTTGAAACTAAACTTAAACAGCTATATCGTTACTATCCCATCATTTCATTAAATGGGCCACGGCAGTCAGGTAAGTCTACTTTGTTAAAGAATATTTTTACAAAGCTGCCATATATCTCTTTGGAAAATCCCGATGAAAGAGAGCTGGCATTAAATGATCCTAAACGTTTTCTAAGCAATTTTAAAAAAGGGGCTATACTGGATGAAGTACAAAATGCCCCGTTACTTTTTTCGTACCTGCAGGGAATAGTGGATGCAAATTCCAAAGTGAAATTTGTACTGAGCGGCTCGCAGAATTTTTTGCTGAATGAAAAAATATCGCAAACACTTGCCGGAAGGGTTGGCTTGCTTAACCTGTTGCCATTTTCTATACAGGAATTACAACAGGCATCACTCCTTAAAAAATCGTTTGAAGAAACAGCTTTCACCGGATTTTACCCCCGGATATTTGACAAAAAAATACCGCCTTCACTTTTTTACCCATCATACCTGCAAACTTATGTGCAAAGGGATGTGCTGCAGATTACAAAAATTGCTGATGCGGCAGTGTTTATTAAATTTCTGAAATTGTTGGCAGGCAGGGTGGGTCAGTTAATTAATTTTTCATCACTGGCATCAGATACGGGAATAGCAGTCAATACGGTTAAAAACTGGATTCAATTGCTGGAAATGAGTTTTATTGTTTTACAGTTAAAGCCGCATCATAATAATTTTTCAAAGCGGTTAGTTCAGCAGCCGAAATTATATTTCTATGATACGGGATTGCTTTGTTACCTGCTGGGGATAGAAAAACCTGCACAATTGAACAATCATTTTGCAAGAGGAAATGTCTTTGAAAACCTGGTAATACTTGATCTTTTAAAAAATAGGTACAACATGGGCTTGCAAAACAATTTATTTTTCTGGAGAGATAATCATGGTAAAGAGGTGGATTGCATCATTGAGAGTAATTCAAAACTGTATCCGTTAGAAATAAAAAGTAGTTCTACCAAATCGCTGCACTTTTTTGATGGAGTACAATATTATGCAAAACTTTCAAAAGGAAAAGCCGGAAAGGGAGCTGTTGTGTATGTCGGTAAGGAAGAACTTGTTTTGTCACAAGGTCAACTTATACCCTGGAATAAGATGGGTCGGCTTTATAAATATTAACTGGCCGGTTATATATTATCAATTTCCGTTTGGCTATTCCAGAAATCTTGCTTTCAGATCCGGCGTTGGCAACCAGCATTCTTCTTTTTTCCCAAACCATTTGTAACGGTTATTTGCAACGAAGTTATAAACGGCATCACGTATAAATTTTGGAACTATCCAGAAAATCTTTACCCATTTCCATCCGCCCAGTTGAGAAAACATTTTTAATGCCCCGGTTGATTTGGAAAAAATTTTTCCATCCTGGTAAAGAATAAATGAATTGAAATTATCTACAGGAAGACTGAACTGTTGTAAAAGTTTTTGTCCATATACAGATTGAAGAGATGCAAACAGGAACTTTTTTTCTGTATCTCTTTTTAAAATAAACTGAACACTGCTATTGCAGAGATTGCAAACACCATCAAATAAAATAACCGGTTTATCATTCACGTTATAAAGTTATCCCATATTATGAAACACTTTCTGAACATCCTCATCCTGTTCTAACCGCTCAATCAGTTTACTTACATCGGCTGCCTGTTCATCATTTACTGGTACAGTAACGGTGGGTATCCATTCTAACTCTGCGCTGATAGGCGTAATGCCTTTATCTTCCAAAGCTTTTTGCATACTGCCAAAATCAGTGAAGCCGCATCGTACTACTAAAATATTTTCGCCATTCTCACCTGTGCTGTCTCCTAATTCTTCCAAACCATAATCAATCAGCTCCAATTCGAGGTCTTCCGCGTTCAATCCCTCAGGTTTCAGTTTAAATACACCCAGTTTTTTAAACTGGAAACTTACACTACCACTGTTACCCATAGCACCATGCCCTTTTGTAAAATGACTTTTTACATTCGCTACGGTTCTTACATGATTATCGGTTGCTGTCTCCACCAGTAAAGCAACACCATGTGGTGCATAACCTTCATATAAAATTTCATCATAGTTTACCAATTCTTTTCCCTGTGCTCTTTTAATTGCAGCTTCTACCCTATCCTTAGGCATACCTACACTCCGGGCATTTTGAAAGCAGCGACGAAGGGCAGCATTATCTTTAGGATCAGGACCACCCGCTTTTACAGCAATGATTATTTCTTTACCAATACGGGTAAAGTTTTTTGCCATCTTATCCCAGCGGGCAAACATGCTGGATTTTCTTACTTCAAAAATTCTTCCCATAATTAAAAGTCAAATGGATTTACTAAACCTGAAGCGTCACCACAAATGCCGAAAGATATTCTTTGCCTGGCCTCCCTCTCCTTCGGAGAGGGAATGAGGGTGAGGCTGGGTTGCAAATGTAAGGCAATGGCATAAAAAGAAAAACCGTCCCAACAATTCTGTTGGAACGGTTTTTATAAAATGAAATTTATCATTAACGTTTTTCAAAATCAGATGCTTTGGGAAGTATTTCCCCCAGTGAACCTAATTTGCTGCGTTTTCTGCTGTATCCGAAATAAATCAATAATCCTACAACCATCCAGATAAAGGCACTTAATAAAGTGGTGCCCCATAAACTAATAATCATTGCTAAACAAACTATGATTCCTAAAATAGGTATTAGCGGAACTAATGGAGTTTTAAATGGTCGTTTCAAACCTGGATCAGTTTTTCTTAAAATTAATACCCCAAAACAAACCAGTACAAACGCCAATAATGTTCCGATGGATGTTAAATCACCGGCAACACTACCCGGAATAAAAGCTGCAAACAAACCTACAAATACAAATAGAATGATATTGCTTTTGTAAGGTGTACGGAATTTTGGATGTAAGACTGAAAAAACTTTGGGTAATAAACCATCGGTAGACATGGTATAAAATACCCGGCTCTGACCCATGAGCATCACCAATATTACCGAAGAAAATCCTGCAAGAATTCCCACAGTAACCAATTTGGAAAGCCACATGTATTTAGACATATATGTTTCAATAGCATATGCCACTGAAGCTTCTTTACCGGCTTTTACAAAATCAGTAAATGGTGCTACTCCTGTTAATACCCAGGAGAATAAAATATATAACACAGTACAAATTGCTAAAGAACCAAGTATTCCGACTGGCATATCTTTTTTAGGATTCTTAGCTTCCTGTGCAGCTGTTGATACTGCATCAAAACCGATGAATGCAAAGAATACAATGGCAGCCCCTTTCAATACCCCACCCCACCCATGGTTAAAGAAACTTTTATATGAGTAATGAGTGCCGTCTGCCTGTAATGCATCAGGAGCATCTGCAGGTATGAGATAAGGTGTATGATTTTCTGGCCTGATATAACTCCAGCCAATGGCAATAAAAACAATTACGATGGAAACTTTAAGAATAACTATAACTGAGTTTACAGTTGCTGATTCCTGTGTCCCTTTTATCAATAATAATGTTAGGAGTATTAAAATCAGCAATGCCGGTGCATTGATAATACCATAATGCATCACGCCGGTTTTATCATCCAGCAATTTTTCAAACGGAGAGTGACACCATTCATAGGGAATACTGCCTCCCGTCAGTTTATTTAAAAATTCACTCCACGCAATAGAAACTGTAGCGGCGCCAAGGGCATATTCAAGTATCAGAGCCCAACCAATTATCCAGGCAACCAACTCACCCATAGTTGCATAAGCATAGGTGTATGCACTACCGGCAATGGGAATGATAGAAGCAAATTCAGCATAACAAAGACCAGCAAAAGCACAACCGATAGCAGCAACAATAAAAGATAAAGTAACTGCCGGGCCAGCATGACCGCCTGCGGCTGCTGCAGTACGAACAAAAAGTCCCGCACCAATGATTGCGCCAATACCTAAAGCAACAAGGTTACCAGCACCGAGTGTTCGTTTCAATCCTTTTTCAGAGTCAGCTGCCTGAATCATTAAAAGATCCAGTGATTTTTTCCGGAATAAACTCATAAGTTGTTGATTAAAGTTTGAAAACCTAAAATAATAAGCTCGTAAAATAAAGAATTAATCCAAAACCAAAAGCATTTCTTTTTCACGGGTTCTCCAAAGGAGTCCCTTCGGGACAGATTTCAGGGATTAATAGCTTTGGAATCGGTATTTTTTCCGATTTTCGGACTTCTTAAAAACAGCAGAATGAAGAAAGGAAACCGGCTTACTTTATATATTCTTTTTGCCATGGTGCTGGGGATTATCACCGGTTACTTAATTCATGAAAACAGTCCTGAAGAAACTATAAAGAGTTTTTCTACAAATATCAAACTACTCGCCACTATTTTTCTTCGCCTTGTTCAAATGATAATTGCCCCGCTTGTTTTTACAACACTTGTGGTAGGTATCGCAAAACTTGGTGACCTGAAATCGGTTGGTCGGGTTGGAGGCAAAGCCATGCTCTGGTTTATTTCTGCTTCGCTTATTAGTTTATTACTCGGTTTGGTATTAGTAAATTTCTTTCACCCGGGTACTGCTATTGATTTAAGTATGGCAGATACAGCCGGTGCAAAAGACTTGTTGGGTAAAACACAGGAATTCTCACTTCAAAAATTTGTGGAGCATGTTTTTCCCAAAAGTGTGTTTGAAGCCATGGCTACAAATGAAATTTTGCAACTGGTGGTATTCAGTATTTTCTTTGGTGTAGCCGCTACTGCTTTGGGTGATTATTCAAAACCTGTGATACATGCATTGGATATTGCCTCGCATATTATTTTAAAAGTGGTGGGCTATGTTATGAATTTTGCTCCCCTCGGTGTGTTTGGAGCCATTGCTGCTGTCATCGCAACTAAAGGACTAAAAGTTTTTAATTTTTACGGGCAATATCTTTTATACTTTTTAATAGGTATTTTTTTGTTATGGGCCATTCTTTTGGGTGTTGGCTATATAATATTAAGAAACCGTGTACCGCAATTATTAAGAAGAATTTCGCAACCATTATTGATTGCCTTCAGCACCACAAGTAGTGAGGCCGTATTTCCAAAACTTACTGAAGAGTTGGAACGGTTTGGCTGCAAGGACAAAATTGTTTCATTTATTTTACCGCTTGGCTATAGTTTTAACCTCGATGGCAGCATGATGTATATGACATTTGCCAGTCTTACCATTGCTCAGGCTTATGGTGTTCACCTGGATATGGGTACACAAATAACGATGTTGCTGGTGTTGATGCTTACAAGTAAAGGTGTGGCAGGAGTTCCAAGGGCATCCTTGGTAGTTGTAATAGCTACCTGTGCCATGTTTAAAATTCCACCTGAAGGAATAGCACTTATTTTGCCTATTGATCATTTATGTGATATGTTTCGGAGTATGACAAATGTGTTGGGAAATGCGCTGGCAACAAGTGCAGTAAGTAAATGGGAAGGGGCATTAAGCGATGGCAATGAAAATTAAAGTCACGGATATCAAACTCATTTTGTAATAGAAATTAATTTAATAAAAAATGTTTTTACTTGAAGCTTTTCACTGGACCCAGTTGTTACAACCACAATGGTATGTTGAAAACGGAGGACTATGGGTATTGTTGTTTGTTGTATTTGCCGAAACAGGATTGTTTGTAGGATTTTTTCTACCGGGAGATTCATTACTTTTTGTTGCCGGCATATATGCGCATAAATTGGATAATGGCGAACCCGGGCTTGCACACCAGTTTTTAAAATTAATTGGCATGGGAGGTGTGCAAAATGAATGGGTTGATCTTTTGGTACTGGTGGCACTTATTGCTTTTTTCGGAATTCTGGGAAATGCGGTTGGGTATTGGACAGGAAGAAAAGTTGGCCCAGCCATGTTTAATTGGAGAGACAGATTTTTATTCAGAAAAAGATACCTCTACCAGGCAAAGGAATTTTATGATAAACATGGCGCTTTAGCAATTGTTGGTGCCCGGTTTCTCCCCTTTATAAGAACATTTGCGCCAATTGTTGCAGGTATAGTACAGATGAACAGAAAGAAATTTCATTTCTTTAATATCGTTGGATGTATAGCCTGGGTGTTCAGTATGGTGTTTGCAGGATATTTTTTACAAAAATGGATATTAAAGCAATTTGATTTTGATCTGAAGGATCATCTTGAATTAATTGTACTGGGTATTGTATTGGTAACTACCGCACCTGTTTTAATTAAAATATTTTCTGGAAGAAAAAAAATTGATCACAACACATCCAATACTGAATAAGTATGCAAAATAAATCTTACGGGATACTTTCTTTTACAGTAATTGTTGCAGCACTCGGTTATTTTGTAGATATCTATGATTTGTTATTGTTTGGCATTACCCGGATTGAAAGCCTGAAGTCATTTAATTTATCACCCGAACAAATCACTTCAGAAGGTGAAGCAATTATCATGTGGCAAATGGCCGGCTTGCTTATTGGTGGAATCATTTGGGGCGTCATGGGCGATAAAAGAGGAAGGCTGAGTGTATTGTTTGGATCAATCCTGCTCTATTCACTTGCCAATATAGCAAACGGATTTGCCCAAACTACTGAACAATTTCGCATTATCAGGTTTATTGCAGGGCTTGGTTTGGCCGGTGAGTTGGGAGCAGGTATTACATTGGTTTCAGAACTTATTTCGAAAGAAAAAAGAGGAATAGCAACATCTATGGTCGCAGGGCTCGGGCTTACGGGAGCAGTAGTTGCTTTTATCATGAAACAAAACTTTGATTGGCGCACCTGTTATTTTATAGGTGGCGGTATGGGCATTGCACTTCTCATTCTTCGTATCTCGGTTTTTGAATCAGGCATGTTTCACCAGGTAAAAAAATTAAATGTTCAACGTGGAAATTTTTTAATGCTATTCAACAACAAAGAAAGATTTAAAAAATATTTATTGAGCATTCTTATAGGATTGCCCACATGGTTTGTGATTGGAGTACTCGTTACATTTTCCAGTGAGTTTGGGAAACATTTCGGGATAGAAGAAAAAATTGATCCAGGTAAAGCCATCATGTATGCGTATGCTGCTATTTCGCTAGGCGATATTTTAATCGGGTTTATCAGTCAATGGCTGAAAAGCAGGAAAAAAGCACTTTATCTTTTTTATTTTATAACGGCTTTGTTCATGTTTTTGTTTTTTACAGTTCAATGGAATGGCACTGCCGAAAGGATGTATTGGATTTGTGCAGGGCTGGGATTTGGCACCGGTTTCTGGGCCATATTTGTAACTATGGGTGCAGAACAATTCGGTACAAACCTGCGTGCCACCGCAGCCACTACCATTCCCAATATGGTACGAGGTATGTTAACGATATTAATTCTTCCATTATTTAAAGGATTGAGAGGAGTAACAGATTATGTAACCGGTGGCTGGCTGGCAGCTATAATAATTATGATTATAACAGTAATTGCCGCCCTGATGACAAAAGAAACTTTCAATAAGGATTTGAATTTTGTGGAAGAATAAGAATTGACACCATGAAGTTTGAAATTTATCAACTCTGAAAATTAATAATTATTAATTCCAATAAATGAAATTTCTAATTATACGCTTTTCCTCCATTGATGATATTATTCTCACCACACCTGTTATCCGTTGTTTAAAAAAACAATTACCAGGTTCAGAAGTTCATTTTCTTACCCATGAATCCTTTTCAACCATTGTTGAAAACAATCCTTACATTGATAAAGTTCATATGCTATTACATAGCTGGGAAACAATGATGCATGAACTGAAAATGGAAGAGTATGATTTCATTATTGACCTTCACCATAACTTCCAAACGATGTGGCTGAAAAAAGAACTGGGTGTAAAATCATTTTCCTACAAAAAAATCGCAATCCGAAAATGGATCTACACTAACCTGAAGTGGAACCTGATGCCCAAACAGCATATTGTGGACAGGTATATGGAAACAGTTGAATCATTTGGTATAAAAAATGACGGAGAAGGATTGGATTATTTTATTCCTGAAAAAGATGAAACACATTTAAAGGACATTCCTGTTTCACATCATGCAGGGTATATTGGCATTGTAATCGGCGCTACACATTTTACCAAAAAAATGCCAGTAGAAAAACTGAAAGAACTTTGCTGTAAAATTAATCACCCCATTATATTAGTGGGTGGAAAAGAAGATGCGATAACAGGTAATGATATTGCTTCTATTGACGAAGTGAAGATTTATAATGCCTGTGGCAAGTTTAATTTTAATGAAAGTGCAGATCTTGTAAAAAAATCAAAACTCATTATTACAAATGATACGGGCCTGATGCATATTGCTGCAGCATTTAAAAAACCTATTATTTCTTTGTGGGGAAATACTGTTCCTGAATTCGGCATGACACCTTACTATGGGAAGATAGAAACACGAAGTACGGAATATGAAATACGAAATCTCCGTTGCCGGCCTTGTTCTATAATTGGCTTTGATAAATGCCCTAAGGGTCATTTTAACTGTATGAACAAATTAAATACTGATACAATCCTGGA
>Ga0062383_10000337_pt1 | contig 12019 bp, 12 predicted proteins | sample DOMMetBare3Fresh_FD_59508 | JGI IMG/M metagenome (GOLD analysis project Ga0062383, IMG submission 59508) | Wetland sediment microbial communities from St. Louis River estuary, USA, under dissolved organic matter induced mercury methylation -... | ecosystem: Environmental > Aquatic > Freshwater... | reverse complement strand
GGCGGCGCGCGAGAAGACCGCTGAGATCACAACTGCCGCGCACGCCGAGGCGCTCGCGATCGTCGCGGAGGCGAGGCGCGTCTCCCGTGCGGAGACGAAGGCCGCGAGGGCCTCGGCTGACGCCGAAGCCGCCGAGATCCGTGCGCACGCGAAGGAGGTCCTCGATGCCGAGCTCGCGGAGATGCATGTCGAGATCCGCGACCGGCTGGTCGACGTGGTGGCGCACGCCACGAGGGCGATCCTCAACGAAGGCCTCACAATGGCCGAGCAGCGTGAGCTGATCCAGAACGCGGTCACGAACGGGATCGACCGGGTCGACCACTCGATGCCGGCACGGGCGTCGGTTGCAGGCGGCGGGGAGGTCGCTGGACCATGAGCCTCACATCCGGAGGACGCGGCGCGGCCCCCGTCGATCGCGACATCGCGCCTGACGGCTTCGACCTGACGCGTCTGGAGCGCGCGTTCGAGCGCTTCCAAGGCTCGCGGCTCGTGCTCTACTCCAAGGTCCATCTGGACCAGGCCGTCGTGCGCCGGCTGGCGGACTCGCTCTCGCGCGTCGCGCGCCGGGAGCTCAGCATCGACGTCAAGGTCAACCCGACCATGGACACCGGAGCGGTCCTGTACGTCGGGGAAGAGCATCGCATCGTGCTCGATGCCCGCACGAAGTGGCTCGCGAACATCCAGCGGTCGGTCGCCGAGCAGCGCGAGCGGGGGGAGCTGCTCAGTCCGGCGGACACCTACCGCTATCTGCGCCAGGCCCTGCAGGAGAGCGAGCCCGAACTCGCAGTCGAGGAGCTTCTCGAGACCGGCAGTGTGCTGGAGGTCGGCGACGGCATCGCACTGGTGTCCGGCCTTCGTGACGTGGGGTCCCAGGAGCTCGTCGAGTTCGAGGGCGGTGTGTACGGACTCGCCTTCAGCCTGATGGGGGACAAGGTCGGCTGCATCCTGCTGGGTCCCGAGGAGGACATCCGTGAGGGCAGCGACGTCGTCAGGACCGGGCACCTGTTGCGCGTGCCCGTCGGCGAGGCGCTGCTCGGGCGGATGGTCAACGCGCTGGGCCAGCCCATCGACGGCAAGGGGCCGATCGTTCCACGGGCGTACCTCCCCGTGGAGCGCAAGGCGCCCGGAGTGATCGAACGCCAGCCGGTGGACACGCCCCTGCACACGGGCATCAAGGTCATCGACGCGCTCGTCCCGCTCGGCCGAGGCCAGCGCGAGCTGATCATCGGCGATCGCAAGATCGGCAAGACGACCATCGCGCTCGACACCATGCTCGCCCAGAAGGACACGGGCGTCGTGTGCATCTACGCGTCCATCGGCCAGAAGGCCTCCTCGGTGGGGCGCGTCATGCGCACGCTCAGCGAGGAGGGGGCGCTCGACCACACCATCGTCGTCGTGACCCTGCCCAACGAGCAGCCCGCGTTCCGCTACATCGTTCCGTATGCCGCCTGCGCGATGGGCGAGTACTTCATGGAGCAGGGCGCCGACGCGCTCGTGGTCTTCGACGACCTGTCGAAGCACGCGGTGACCTATCGAGAGATGTCCGCACTGCTCAAGCGCCCGGTCGGCCGCGAGGCGTATCCGGGCGACATCTTCTACGTCCATTCACGGCTGCTCGAGCGGGCCGCTCGTCTGTCTGACGAGCGGGGCGGCGGCTCTCTGACCGCCCTTCCGATCGTTGAGACCCTGGCGGGGGACATCTCGGCGTTCATCCCCACCAACGTGATCTCCATCAGCGACGGCCAGATCGTGCTCGACTCGCAGCTGTTCAATGAAGGATCCCGGCCGGCCATGGACGTGGGCCTGTCGGTGTCCCGCGTGGGCGGTTCCGCTCAGGCACGGGTGCTCAAGCAGGTGGCGGGCCGCCTGCGCATCGATCTGGCTCAGTACCAGGAGATGGCGCAGTTCGTGAAGTTCGGCGCGGAAGTGGACGTCGCCACCTTGCGCCAGCTGGCCCGGGGCGAGCGCAGTCGCGAGCTGCTCAAGCAGCGGCAGCACAACTGCATTCCCCTGGAGCACGAGGTCCTGGTGCTGTTCGCCGTGGTCAACGGGCTGCTGGACCAGATCCCGACCGACGAGCTGATGAGCTTCGAGGCCGGGCTCGGAGAGTACGCCGACGTCCAGCATCCCCAGACCATGGAGAGCCTGCGACTGGCCCGGGAGCTGACCCCGTCGCTCGAGGCGGAGCTCCAGAGTGTGGTCGAGGCGTACGTCGCCGTGCGCTACGGGGCGCCGCCGGCGGAGGAGGGGGAGGAGGGGGCTGAGGCGTCCGCGGCGACAGAAGCTCAGGCTCCGGAGGCCGCGACGCCGCAAGAGCCGTTCGCGCGGCCGCCCGAGCCGGTGGTGGAGACGCCGGGGGACACGGGAGCGGAGGCGTAGCGACCCGTGCAGAAGCTTGTCGAGGTCAAACGGCGCATGAAGGCGGTGACGAGCATCCGCGGGGTCGCTCGCACGATGGCGACCGTCGCCGCGGCCAAGCTCTCGCGCACCCGCGAACGCGCCGCCGGCATCCGCATCTACACCGAGGAGATGCGAGGCGTGGTCCAGCGTCAGCAGGCCTACGCCCAGTCGATGGGACGCGATGTCACCGGCGTGTCGCCCTTCCTGGTTCCCCGGCCGGTGGGCAAGGTGCTCCTCCTGCATCTGTCGGGCGATCGCGGGATGTGCGGCGGCTACAACATGTCGGTGAACAGGCTGGCTGCCTACTTCGTGAAGCGCTGCGAGTCTCGCGGCAACGAGGTCTCGGTGATCGCGAAGGGGGGGAAGGGCGATCGCTACCTGCGGACCAAGACCGCGGCGCGGATTGTCGAGACGGCGCCGTGGCTGCGTGCCGGGGTGACCGGCGAGGAGGTCGACACCATGTTCGATCGCCTGTCCTCGGGGTTTCTCAGCGGCGAGGCCGACGAGGTCTGGTGCTCCTACACGCGCTTCTACACGCCCCTGCGGCGCCAACCGCGCGTGGTGCGCCTGCTGCCGATCGCGTTCGAGGATGCGCCGGTGACCGAGATGGACCTGATCAGGCGGGCCGGGACGACTCCGGGGAGATGGTTCTACGAGCCCGCGGTCGAGCCGATCCTGGCCGAGCTGCTCGGGACACTGTTGCGCATGCAGATAGAGGACGTCCTGCTCGAGTCCTACGCCTCGGAGCAGGGGGCGCGGATGATCACCATGGAGGAGGCGACGGAGCGTGCCGACCGTACGCTCCAGGAGCTGACGGTGGCGTACAACCGGCTCAGGCGTGAGGTCATCACGAGCGACCTCATCGGTGTTCTCTTCGCCTCTCGTCTGCGAGACGACGAAGCCGCAGGGGCCGTCCGGGCCGCATCGGGGATCGGAGAGTGACCAGCATGAACGGGAACGGTCACCGCAGGCGTGGCTCGCGGGTGTATGCGCGTGCAGGCTCGCGCGCCGAGGCGCCGCATGCGCCGCTGGACGGCCACGGAGAGATCGCGGACCAGGCGCTGGCGAACATCCTCGCTGAGATCGAGCGCGAGTCGTGTGAGGGGGTCGTTTGGCAGGTCATCGGCCCGGTGGTGGACGTCGCGTTCAGCGGTGAGCTGCCAGCGCTCGGCAACCTCCTGCGCGTCGAGGACCGCGTCAAGGGACTGCCGCTCGAGGCGGTGCAGCTCATGGGCGGTGGCGTGCTCCGGACCATCGCGCTCGATTCGACGGACGGCCTGCACCGGGGAGCGCGAGTGCACGACCTGTACGAGCCGATCAGCGTGCCGGTCGGCCCCGGCGTGAAGGGCCGCATGCTCAACGTGCTCGGAGAACCCATGGACGGCATGGGGCCGGTCAACGCGTACAAGCGGATGCCCGTGCATCGTCAGCCGCTGCCGTACGCTCGCATGCGCACGTACCCGGAGGTGTTCGAGACCGGCCTGAAGGCGATAGACCTGCTGACGCCGTTCCCACGCGGGGGCAAGATCGCGCTGTTCGGCGGCGCGGGCGTCGGCAAGACGGTCGTGATCATGGAGCTCATCCGAAACGTCGGCCTCGAGCACAAGGGCGTCTCGGTGTTCGGCGGCATCGGCGAGCGGACCCGCGAAGGCAACGACCTCTGGTTGTCGATGAAGGACGCCGGCGTGCTGGAGCGCGCGGTCCTCTACTTCGGCCAGATGAACGAGCCGCCGGGCGCCCGCTTCCGCGTGGCGTACAGCGCGCTGACGGAAGCAGAGTACTTCCGCGACGAGGAGAAGACCGACGTCCTGCTCTTCTTCGACAACATCTACCGCTATGTCCAGGCGGGTCTGGAGGTGTCGCTCCTACGGGCGCGCATCCCCTCGGAGGTCGGCTACCAGCCGACGCTGTTCACCGAGGTCGGCACGCTCGAGGAGCGCATCGCGTCGACGGACGACGGTGCCATAACGTCGGTCCAGGCGGTCTACGTGCCGGCTGACGATCTGGCCGACCCGGGGCCGGCGTCGATCTTCTCGCACCTCGACGCGACCGTCGTGCTGTCGCGCAGGGTCGCCGAGCAGGGGTTGTACCCGGCCGTCGACCCGCTGCAGTCCTCGTCGCAGATCCTCGAGCCGTGGGCCGTCGGGGAGGAGCACGTGGAGACCGCGGCGCGCACCAAAGCCTACCTCCAGCGCTACGGTGCTCTGCAGGACCTGATCGCGATCCTTGGCGTCGAGGAGCTCTCCGAAGAGGACAAGACCGTGGTGGTGCGTGCCAGGCGGCTGCAGAAGTTCCTCTCCCAGCCGTTCTTCGTGGCCACGCAGTACACCGGCATCGAGGGCCGCTACGTGCCCATCGCCGAGACGATCCGCGGCTTCAAGGAGATCTGCGACGGGCTGCACGATGACGTTCCCGAGCAGGCCTTCTACATGGTGGGGACGATCGACGAGGCCCTCGAGCGGGCCCGTGAGAAGGCGGGAACGCTGCGCTCCGAGGCGGCCGAATCCGCCGAGGACGCTGCCGAGCAGGAGCTCGTGGTGCAGGGGGTGTGACGTGGGCGACATCCATCTGCGCGTCGTGACGCCCAAGGGCGTCGTGGTCGAGGAGGCCGGCCTCGACGAGGTCGTCGTGCGTCGGCGCGAGACCGGCGCGGCCGGCGAGGCCGGCAGCGAGATCGCGGTCCTGCGCCGTCACGGACCGCTGCTGATGGCGACCGCCGCCACGGTCGTGCGGTATCGTCGCGGCGCCGACGTAAGCCGCATCGCGGTGGAGCCGGGCGTCACGGAGGTGCTGGACGAGATCGTCACCATCCTGGTCCCGTCAGCCGCGCGGCTCTGACTCAGCGACGCCTGCGCGAGTGCCGCGACGCCGATGTCGCCGTGCGCATCCGTCGCTCGTGCACGACCTCGAAGACGGCGTGCCCCGCGAGCGCGACCGCCACCCCGACGAGCAACAGCCACGCGCCGAGATGTGCCGTTCGAAGCCAGGGCAGCGCCGACGCCACCAAGCCGGAGCCCGTGTAGCCGATAGCGCACACCGCGGTGGCCCACGCGACGGCCCCGAGCGCGTTGAACGCCAGGAACGTGCGCCAGTGGATGGCCGACGCGCCCGCGACAAGTGCCGCGACCACGCGCAGGGCCGGGATGAAACGGGCGAAGAACACGGCCAGGGGGCCGCGCTTCCTGAAGAAGGCGTCCATCGCGTCGAGGCGCTCCGGCGTCACGAGCACCCAGCGGCCGAACCTCTCGAGGAACGGGCGACCGCCGATCCGGCCGATCGCGAACCCGATGTTGTCCCCGGTCACCGCCGCCACGGCGGCGACGATGCCGACGAGCACGATGGCGAGCTTGCCGCGCGCCGCGAGCGCCGCGGCCGTGAGCAGCATCGTCTCGCCTGGTACCGGTACGCCGGCATTCTCCAGCAGTACGCCTGCGGCCAGCGCGGCGTAGCCGTAGCGCGCCACGTCGAGCAGCAGTGTGGCTCCGAGCGCCTTGAAGCTCAGCGGCATCATATGTCGAGCGTACCCGAGTCGCGGGTCCGCGAGGCGCTCGCCCGCGGCGAGCGCCTCGCGCGGACGAAGGGTATCCTCCATATCGCGAGCCCACGTTACCGTGTTGAGTCCCGAGGGAGACGAGCGTGAACAAGCCCCACGAAGTGCCCAGCGTTGCCGAGGTTCGCGCGAGACGTCCCGCGGTGCGCGACGTGAACGCGCAGCACAGGCAGGACTTCACCGCCCTGGAGCGCCTGGCGATCTGGATAACCGACCACGTCGGCACGATGGGCTTCTTCATCGTCATCTTCACGTGGACCGTGCTGTGGCTGGGCTGGAACACGCTGGGCCCGGCGAGCTCGCGCTTCGACCCGTATCCGGCGTTCGTCCTGTGGCTCTTCATCAGCAACATGATCCAGATCTTCCTCATGCCGCTGCTGCTGATCGGTCAGAACCTGCAGGGGCGGCACTCGGAGATCCGCGCGCAGTCCGACTACGAGGTGAACGTCAAAGCCGAGAAGGAGGTCGACGTGCTGCTCATGCACCTCGAGAACGTGCAGGCCGAACTCGAGCAGCTCGAGGTCAAGCTCGATGCGCTCGCAGCGGGGAAGCAGGGCCAGTGATGCAGGGACGGACCTTCGCGTCGGACAACAATTCCGGGGCACATCCGGCCATGCTCGTTGCGATCGCCGAGGCGAACGAGGGCCACGTGCACGCGTACGGCGCCGACCCCTGGACCGAGCGCGGGCTCCGCGCGGTACGCGCGCACGTCGGCGCGGACGCCGCAGTCTACTTCACCTTCAACGGGACCGGCGCCAACGTGACCTCCCTGTCCGCGCTCATGCGCGCGGGCGAAGCGGTCCTGTGCCCGGTCGGCGCCCACATCAACTCGGACGAATGCGGCGCTCCCGAGCGGTTCACGGGCGGCAAGCTGCTCGGCTTGGCCACGCCGGACGGGAAGCTCACGGTCGAGATGATCGAACCGACGGTGCGGCTGCTCACCGGGGTCGAGCGCCATGTCCAGCCGCGGGTGGTCTCGATCAGCCAGGTCGCCGAGACCGGCGTCGTCTACACGGTCGCCGAGGTCCGTGCGCTGGCCGAGTACTGCCATGCGAACGGCCTGTACCTGCACATGGACGGCGCCCGGGTGGCCAACGCCGCCGCGGCTCTGGGTGTGCCCGTGACCGCGTTCACCACCGACGCCGGCGTGGACGTCCTGTCGTTCGGCGGCACGAAGAACGGCATGCTGCTCGGCGAGGCGGTGTGCGTTCTGACGCCGGGGCTGGCCGAAGGGTTCGAGTACGTGCGGAAGTCGTCGGCCCAGCTCGCGAGCAAGATGCGCTTCGTCGGCGCCCAGTTCGCCGCGATGTACGGGTCGTCGCTGTGGCTCGAGCTCGCGACGCACGCCAACGCCATGGCCAAGCGCCTCGAGGCGGGCGCCCGCGCGGCCGGCGTGGAGATGGCCTACAGCGTGGACGCCAACGAGCTGTTCCCGGTGCTGCCGACTCCTGCGATCGCGGCGCTGAAGGACGTATGCGACTTCTACGAATGGGACGTCCGCGACGACGGCACGACCGTTGCGCGTTGGGTATGTTCTTGGGACACGACAGAAGAGGACGTGGACCTCATGGTGGCGGCGTTGCCCGCAGCGCTTCGGGCGTAGGCCGGGGCTGAATCGACACCCCCGGAGCGCTGGCCTATACTTGCGCCGCCCGTTCCCGGTCGCGCCACCCAGGCGCACCGATCTCGTCTTGAAGGACCAGACAAGCCTATGCCGTTCGACACCCTCGGCCTGACCGAAGACCTTGCCGCTGCCGTGGCCGGACTCGGCTACATCGAGCCGACCCCCATCCAGGAGCAGGCGATCCCGCTCGTGCTGGAGGGCCGCGACGTGGTCGGCTGTGCGCAGACCGGTACCGGCAAGACCGCGGCGTTCGTACTCCCCGCGCTGCAGCGGGTGCCTGTCGAGGGGGTCCTTCGCGTGCTGGTGGTGTCGCCGACCCGCGAGCTCGCTCAGCAGATCGAGGTCTTCGCGACCGCCGTGGCGGCACACACCGGCCACCGGGTCGTCGCCGCTCTCGGCGGCGTGCCGCTGGACCCCCAGATCAAGGCCCTGAAGCACGGGGTCGACATGCTCGTCGCCACGCCGGGGCGCCTGCTCGACCTCGTCAACCGCAACGCCGCCGACCTGTCGACGGTCCAGATCCTCGTGCTCGACGAGGCCGACCGCATGCTCGACATGGGCTTCTGGCCCGACGTTCGCCGCATCCTCGCGCAGCTTCCCGCCAAGCGCCAGACGCTCCTCTTCTCCGCGACCATGGCGCCCGAGGTCCTGCGCATCGTGAACAAGAACCTCGTCGATCCGGCTCGGGTCGACGTCGCACCCTCGGGGACGCCGATCGAGGCCATCCACCAGGCGCTCTACCCGGTCGACGAGTCGCAGAAGGTCGACCTCATGGTGGCGCTCATGAAGGCGCACGGGGACTTCGACCGGACTCTCGTCTTCACGCGGACCAAGTGGCGGGCCGACGCGGTCGTGAGCGCGCTCGAGCGCGCCGACGTCAAGGCCACCGCGATGCACTCGGACCGCAGCCAGGAACAGCGCATGAAGGCGCTCGACCGGTTCCGTGACGGGCGTCTTCGCGTGCTGGTAGCGACCGATGTGATGAGCCGCGGAATCGACGTCGACGACATCAGCCATGTCGTCAACTACGACGTCCCGACGAACCCCGAGGACTACGTGCACCGCATCGGGCGCACGGCCCGGGCCGGCGCGAGCGGCACCGCATTCACCTTCGTCTCGATCATGGAGTTCCCCGACCTCGACGCCATCGAGATGCTCATCGACGCGGAGATCCCCGTCGAGAACCTTGAGGGCTTCCCATACCGGGAGCGTGCGATCCCGATGCCCGGCCGTCTCGCCATCCGCAAGAAGCGCAAGGCCTTCGGCGGTCGTCGTCCGGGGCGGCGCAGGCGCTAGCCGCGCGCCAGCCGGGCGGCAGCCTCGAGCGCCTTGCCTGCGTGCTCCGGCGCGAAGTCCGAGATGGCCCAGAACTGCCTGAGCGCCTCCGAGGCGTAACTACGGTAGCTGTCCTCGCCCGTGGCCTCGGCCAGCCGGATAGCGTTCTCGACGGTGGTCGCTGCGCCGGAGGGCACCGGCTGGTCGCTCTGTTCGCGAGGTCGCACCGGGAGTTCCGTGGTCGCGGGCGTCATGTAGAGCGTCCCGTCCACGTCATAGGCGCCGGTGATGCCCGCCTGCAGGTGGACGGCGCGTTCGAGCCAGACGGGGTCGCCGGTCGTGTCGAACGCCGTCAGGCACGCCGCCCCCATGTGCGCGACGTCCTCGATGAGCCGCACATCCGACACCGACGGGTCACCGACCACGTGGACAAGACCGTCCGGGCGTAGCGCGCTCTCGAGCACGGCGACGAGCGCCTCCAAGCCGAGAGCCGAGATGCTGCCCTGGCCGAAAGCCCTGCCCGCCTCCATGAGCCCGCGGGCCGCGAGCGCGTTCCAGGAGGTGACGACCTTCCCGTCGCGTTCGGGCTGCGGCCGCCGGTCGCGCTCCGTCAGGAGGACCTCCAGCACGCCGTCCACGGCTTCGGCACCGACGGCGCGCCCGTTACGACGCGTCAGGGTGAAGGGCTCTGTCTCGGCGTCGGCGCCCAGTTCGGCGGTCGCCATATCGTAGTCGGGTCCCACGAGCGCGGTGCGCAGTTGCCCGTGCGTCCACGTGTAGGTGGCCCCCTCGATGCCGCCGGTGTCCGCGGACAGCGCGGCGACGAAGCCCCCTCCGGCAGCGGCCATCTCGCGCGTCAGGAACCCGGCGGTCTGCAGAGCGACGTGGGCGTACTCCGCGAGGACGGTGTCGCTGCTGGCCAGCGGTGCGGCCGCGGCGAGGGCCGAGAGCAGGAGTCCCTGATCGTACAGCATCTTCTCGAAGTGCGGTGTGCGCCAATCGGCGTCGACGGCGTAGCGGTGCACTCCGCCGCCCGCCTGATCGTAGATGCCGCCCCTGATGATGTGCGTGAGCGTGTGTTCCACGGCCCACTCGACCTCCGAGTCGTCGTTGAGCTCGTGATATGCGGCCAGGAACATCATCGTTGGCAACTGGGGGAACTTCGGGGCTCCGCCGAGACCTCCGTGTGCGGCATCTGTGAGGCGCAGAAGATACTCTGCTGCGTGGTCGAGCATGTCGCCGTCCAGCGCGCCGACCGGCTTCGGGGCGGCTTGCTCGCGCAGGAACCGCAGCGTCCCTTCGGCGGCGGTGGCCACGTCCTCGCCGCCGGTCCGGTATGCGGCGTCGACGGCCTCGAGCACGTCGCCGAACGACGGCATCGATCCGCGGGCCACCTTCGGGAAGTAGGTCCCGCCCAGCAGCGGGACCAGCTCCGGGGTCAGGAACACGGACATCGGCCAGCCGCCCGCACCGGTCGTCGCTACGACGTAGTCCATGTAGAGAGCGTCAACGTCGGGACGCGACTCGCGGTCCACCTTCACCGGGACGAAGCGCTCGTTCAACAGCGCGGCGGTGGCGGAATCGTGGAACGACTCGCGCTGCATCACATGGCACCAGTGACACGCCGAGTAGCCGACGGATAGGAAGATCGGTCTGTCGAGGGCGCGGGCGGCCTCGAAGGCCTCGGCCCCCCACGTGTACCAGCCCACTGGGTCTTCGGCATGCTGTCGCAGGTATGGCGAGGCCGCGTCGGCCAACCTGGGGTTCGACATCTGGGGCTCCTCGGCGACGGCAAGATCGTGTCCGTGTGGTGCGCGCCCAGATAGGATACCCGCCTTCGCGGGTATCCACCGAAGCGTCGCCCGTTCCTGCGGGCGGATCGACGTGGGAGGTGTCGGGAATGCGCAGGGGGATCCTGGTCGTGTTCGCGGTCGCGCTCGTAGCTGTCGGGCTGGCCGGGTGCGCCGCACCCGCACCCTCCGGTGGTTCCTCCGGCGGCGCTGCGCCGGCCGCCCCGACGGCCGCGACGGTCGCAATCAAGGAGTTCACGTTCCAGCCGGCGACCATCGAGGTCGCGGTGGGCGGGACCGTGACGTGGACGAACGTCGACGCGGCCACGCACACGATCAAGGGCAGCGGCTGGGAGAGCGGGGAGCTCGCGCAGCAGGCGTCCTACTCGAACACGTTCGATACCGCGGGTACCTTCCCGTACTCATGCGGGATCCACCCGACGATGACCGGCGAGGTCGTCGTCAAGTAGCCCCTCCGTATGCACCGAGGCCCGAGGGCGTCGGACCCCGGGCCTCGGTGCATACCATCTCCGCGCCGTCACAGCGCTACGCGCGCGCGAGTCTCCCCACGGTGGCTACGACGTCGTCCGCGTGGCCTTCGACGTGCACCTTGTCCCACACGTGCGCGATCAGGCCGTCCGGGCCGATGAGGAACGTCTTGCGTTTGGCGCTCACGCCGAGCACCTCACGGGAGCCGTATGCGTCGATCACGCGCTTGGCGGTGTCCGCGATCATCGGGAAGGTGAGCGAGAACTTGTCGATGAACCGCCGCTGTACCTCGGGCCGGTCGGCGCTCACGCCCACGACCAGGGCGTTCAACGATTCCAGCTCGGTCTTGTGCTGCTGGAAGTCGTTGGCCTCGTGGTTTCAACCCGGAGTGTTCGCGCGCGGGTAGAAGTAGACGACCACCCACGCCCCCGCATGTTCGGTCAATACGAAACGACCGCCTTGGGTGATAGGCTCGTCGATGGCGGGCGCTACTTCGCCCACCGCGGGTACGTGCGGCGCATCGGGCATCGGGGCCTCCGGTCCTGGTCGCGGTCTTCGCTGCTGTCTGTGCGGAGAATATGCCCGGTACGGCCGGATGCCGCCGCTATACTGCTGACGTACGGACTTCTTGGGTGGAGGGGGACTCGCCATGGAATGGTTCCTGAGCTGTTTGGTCCTGCCGCTCGGCCTGCTGGTCGCGATCGCGCTGTCGGGCCTCCGCGTGGCCAACGAGTACGAGCGCGCCGTGGTCTTTCGCCTTGGGCGCCTCAAGGGACTGAGGGGTCCGGGCCTTTACTGGCTCATCCCACTCGGCATCGAGACGCAGCGCAAGGTCGACCTGCGCACGATGACCGTGGACATGGAGAGCCAGGAGTCCATCACGAAGGACTC
>Ga0062383_10000328_pt1 | contig 12167 bp, 10 predicted proteins | sample DOMMetBare3Fresh_FD_59508 | JGI IMG/M metagenome (GOLD analysis project Ga0062383, IMG submission 59508) | Wetland sediment microbial communities from St. Louis River estuary, USA, under dissolved organic matter induced mercury methylation -... | ecosystem: Environmental > Aquatic > Freshwater... | reverse complement strand
TTTCTCAGAATTAACAGGCCATTACAGCCCATCGACTATTCAACGTTGGGACACTACTGAGCGTGGTAGTAGATGAACAGGTCTTTTGCACCGTCAAAAAATAGCGAGCTGTTGTCTTTGAAGGTAATAATTGTAGTCCAATCGGGATATTTTGAAACAAACATTCCGCACACCGGACATTTATCTTTTTGTGTCGGGGAAGGAGCGGCGGCAGCCAAAGAGACCATCAAAGCAAGCAGAATGGCGCTACCTATCGATATATGACTAATTATTTTCATCGTTGTCTCCCATAACAATAAGCCTCCAAGGATTTCTCTTTGGAGGCTTTGAATTGGCAAATAAATGTCAGCTACATCTTGTGGTCGCCATGTTGATGCTTCATATCTTTTTTGTGTCCGCCGCCATGCCCGTTTTTGTGCTCTTCTTCGGTTACTTTTACCACGTCGTCGAAGGTCGCCAGCTTGCCACCGTTTGCCTTGATGAATGCTTCGGCTGTTTTCTGGTCAGCAAACGCCCACTTTGCCACAGGGGTCATGACCCCTTTTTTACTGCCGCCGATGACCCAGGATGCGGTTTTGGCATCAATCAGTTTTTTGCTATTATAATCGCCAACCTCCGCCTTTTTAACCTCTTTTTTGGTCAGATTCATGTCAATGACCGCGCAATTAATGCTGCATACTCCCGTACTGGTGCCGTCGGTGTAGGTTACCATCATACGGCTGTGGGCAAACTTGGTACGATCCATGTTGCAATATTTGCAGCTTTCCGGAGCTTCAACCTTTACTCCGGCGGCAAAAACGGTTGATGCCATTGCAACTAAAAGAGTCAGTACGATCCAGATTTTTTTCATGGTTACCATTCTCCCTTGTCTATGATTTTTTGACTTTTATCATCTCTTTGCCGCAACCGCAGACATACATTGTATCACCATTTTTTGCGGTGAACGTACCGTTGTTCCCTTTGCCAGCCAGAACCAGACTGACAATACCGAACATCATCACCAGCGACATCACTAATACGATCAGTTTTTTTCATGATACTACCCCCATGGAATTTAATGAACACATTCTCCAAGGGTGTAACTCTGTTGTCTATCTCTTTGGTTTTGGTGCAGCGTCTTCCCGCGCTGCCGTAAGTGCTTCGTCCCATGTTGCTAATGTGCCACCGTACGTATTGATAAAAGATTCGGCTGATTCTTTCGCTGTAAACGCCCATTTTGCCCGGGCGGTCATAACACCACGCTTACTTCCGCCGATGACCCAGAATGACGTTGTGGCATCAATCAGCTTGCGTGTAGTGCGATCGGCAACCTTGTAGGTGACAACCTCTCCTGACTTTTTCTTCAGCTCGGTAACTACGCAGTGCAGCGAACAGGTGGCGACCTGTTTTCCATCCTTGTAGTCAACCAGCATCCGGCTGTAGCCATATGCCTTGCGATCCATGCCGCAATGTTTGCAGTCACGATGCTGATCGATATCACTATCGGCAAATGCCGTTATGACGAGACAGGGTAACGATATGAGTGTTGTCAAAACAGCTGTTGTGATTCGATTCATATAAATCCCCTCTCTTTGTTTGTTACAGCAGGGCCGCAAGAACGGAACGCAGCGTTACCCCATCCTTGTAGTCTTCGTTCATTCTGACAACGCCAGCATTGTCGATTACAATCGTTGTCCCCATGGTTGCCCCGAAAATTCCAAGCATGCTTTTGTCGATATCTGCCAGGATTGCAAAATCGGTATAGCCGCTTGCAGATACCGCATTTGCCGCACCTGATACAGAGCCGGAAACATAATCTACCAGGTAGAAATTCACATCCGGAAATGATGGTACAACAGATGTCCTCAAGTTGCTCTGATGGCTGTCACAGATTGGGCACCACATGGTGAAGTAAAATACAGCCGCTTTTTTACCTGCCATGGAAGAACCCCGCGTAACAGTGGTACCGTTTATTGCAGATACGGAGAAATCAGGCGACTTCTGGCTGACGCTCCCCCCGCTGCTTCCGGCGGTTACCGCTGGTTGTTTGTCGTCACCTGATGGGAGCAGGTTGTCGCCACAAGCGGCAGTCATGAGAACAAGCAACATAAGTCCAATCAATCTACAGGAACACATAACGCACCCCCACGGAGAACAGATCAGTTGCCGGGAAGTTTTCCCCCCACCCATTCTGCTTGATGGCATGATTCCAGCCGGCACGGACACTCCAGTTGTGGTCATTGCTTGAATAGGAAAGAGCCCCGCCGATGGATTGCTTGTCAAAGCCGCTGCCATCATCCTTTTTACCATTATAACTGGCATCACCTTCGCTTAAGTAGGCATAGTTCAATGTTCCGGTGATACTGTCGCCGCCGGTGCCGAGCACGTAGGTATAGCCGGTTGCTACTGAGGCATTGAAGCGATCACCGAGTCCTTTTGTATATGGCTGCACATATCTGCCGTACTCCCGGTTGATGGAGCGGTCAAAATAGATGCCATATCCCAATGCCAGAGAAACATTAAAGGGCCGAACCGTCTTTTCAATCAAGAGGTTGCTGTCAAGACGATAAAAACCCCGTCCGGTGATGTCAAAGCTGCTCTTCTGGTCATCGTAGGGGGAGATGCCGGTTGGCAGAAGGAGCGACATACCGAGTGAAATTGCCGGGATCATATCTTTCAGATCATAGACTTTCCATGATGAATTATCGTCCAGTAGTTCGTAGGTAATTGACAGCGCCATATCACCCATGCCGTCGGCCTGTGAAGATGTTCCGGAATAAACATTGTCATTAAAAACGTAAGGGAGGGAGATGCTTGTCTGCCAATCCTTGGCAAAACGGTACCCAAGCCCTGCTATCAGTCGGTACTGTTTCAGATCAGAACCGGGTGGATCGGGTCGATGGTTGCCTTTTGCATCCCAGTAGCCGTCGTACAGTTCCGTGTCAAAAGAGAGATCAGCAACCGCTTTGGCATATTTGGGGACGCTTAACGTTGAGGCAGAACCGCCACCGCAACAGGAAGCGGCATCTGCTTTCAGTGGCAGAAGGGTGGCGCTCCCCAGGAGGAGCGCCGTGGATATGGATGAGAGTTTATGCCTCATGGCGTCATTCCGCCACTCATCACACCTGATAAAATGGTGAAGGTCTGGTAGCCGTTTGAACCGTCAGCAGCCAACGCCTTGCCGTCAGTTGTTTTCTGCTCCCCGTTGGCGGTAAGCCGGACGTAGAGCTTGCTATTCATGTCCGGCGTTATACCGGTAACACTCCAGTGACCATTTCCGGCTGCATCGATAAGTGGAGTCCACGTGGATTTGTCAGAAGACACTTCAAGCAACATTGTGTTGACTGTCCAATCAACATTGCTGTCATTTTTAAGGGTTTTTCCAACATATACTGCCGGAAAACTGGTCATCATCGCTTTAGTAGCGGTAAACAGCTTAACCGTATAGGTCGATGCCATCCCTTCCTTCATAATACCGTCGTTAAACAGGAACCAGGTTCTTTTCTCAACTCCAGCCATACCCATGATCTTGTCATTTGTACCGAGTATCTTGGTCAACGGCGTTGTCCCCATGTTCATGGCAACATCCGGGAAGAACGTGGCAATTTCAGTGCCGATCATTGCATCAAGTTTCCAAATCCCCATGGAGATCCCGCCTGCCATGCCGGTTGACATGACGTAATAAACGGTACAATCGTAGGTGCCGGGAGTAGCTGATTCCATAACCGCCTCAACCGGTGTGGTATGGCTTTTAGTCGACATATACATGAATGGTTTCAGAGTGATAATTTTTCCGGTAGCTGGCGAATTATCGCTGCGATTGGTCAGCTTGATTTTAAAGTCCGTTTTTCCGGTTGCAGCCTTGATCGAGCCTTCCACAAATTCAACTTTGTAGCTGTCGGTGTAGGCTATTTTATTAAAAACCGGTGCGCCGATCTGGTCGGCAGTAAGCTTTGATTTGTTGTTGCTGCTCTGCTGGAATGTGACCAATGCCTGTCCGAATTTGTTGGAGAGATCAGGAGGAGTTGTTTTTCCATCTACAACTGCACCGCCATCAAGTGTGCCATCGGCAAGGTCTGCTGCAATGGCGTTAATCAGTGCAAACTGGTTTGCTGCTGAAATCCCCAGATCTTTGGCAAGCTGGCTGAAGGTTGCGGCGCGCAGACCTGCCAACCGCTGTGTTGTAGTGGAAGCAGTTGACATGCTTGCAAATGCAGGTTTAACAGAGTAGTCGGGGGTATAACCAAAAGCTTTAGCAAAATCAGCATCCGCTTGAGCTTTTGTTTTACCTGTGGCCACAAGCTTCTGGATAATGGTTGTCGAGGGGTCAATGGCTACTGTTGCGCCGGAAACAAGAATGCCGGCAGGGATGTAGGTAGTGAGGGTTCCCATTGTTGCGGTAGCGGGATACGTAGCTTCATCGGTAAATGTGCCTCCGGTTGCCTCAAAGATCAAATCCCTGGCAAGTTCAGAAGTCTGGATGCTGATGCTGTATGAACCATCTGCTCCCGTAGTTACCGGACCGGCGACAACCACTCCGGCAGTTGTTTTGACCGTTACCGATGCTTTATCTGCCGGACCTGCCATGACAATGCCGTTGACTGATGAAGTGGAGGGTGATGAAGGTGACGATCCACAGGCGGCAATAAACAGCATCGCCACAATGGTCAGGATTGATTTTATGAATAATGAAATTCGCATGCTGTTCTCCTGTTTTTTTGTTTGGCAGGTGGTCAGTTTTCAGGCTGACCACCTTGTTTGTTATTGGTGTGAAGCAACTTTTACCGGCATGATATCTGCTACCACCATGCCGTACAGTCCATCGAGCTCATCTCTGGTTGCATCAACGAGCTTTCCGGGAACTCCTGGCAAAAAAGGTGCCCGGTAGATACTGCAAGCTTTTTGCAAACGTTCCAAAGCCTGAAGATGCTTACCCCTTGCCAGCAGCTGCAGCCCTTCAAGTGTGAAGGCACGGAATAAATTGGCATCAACTACTATTTTTCTCTGGTCAAGGGCAATGCCTTCATTATTGATAATGAACGGGTCAAAGCCGGCCAGATCCAGAAAATAGTGACGCAGTTTGTGAATCATCCCCATTAACCGCATACTGCTGGTGCGGGTGACCGTGACACCCCAGAGAGTTCGGCAAAGCCGTTCCTGTGAGATATATTCATCCATAGGAGAAAGCAGGGAGCAAAAAAGCACCCACGCAGTCTCGCTGTGCCACTCCGGTTTGATTTCAGAGCCGTTTACAATCAGGCTGAACTCTCCAAAAGTACGGACATGAATTGTCACAACGATTGAGTTCATATCTGTCTCCTTTATGCGTGATGATCTGCGGCAGCCAAGGCATATACCATGCTGCATTGTCAGAATCGGCAATAAAATCATGGCAAATGCCACGCCTGCGCGCACAAGAGGACTGTTTGGGCAAAAATATGCCCAGCCTTTATAATTTTGTTATGAAATTTGACAGGATCTTGGAGGTGGTTCTGGAGGTTCGATTGACCGCGAGGTCAATGAGGGAGAGGATGGTACGGCAAGTGGTGCAAGGGTGATTGGCGCCAACACTGCCTCAAAGTGAAATGGAATGAGTTCATCGGTTGATAATTTTACCAGAGCCAAAACTTTACCGTTACCACAGGGGGAGCCACATTTGAAAACGGTCTGTCCGTTTGTTTCATCGGCACGTTCTGTAGATTTTGCTGACTGGTTATTGTTGTGATCATGGTGTTCTTCATGTAGCACTGATGGTGTACAGCAACTTGCAGTAGTCACCGGCACAGGTGCAGCACAACACCCTCCCATTGGAGCTGTTGCAACCGCAGCGGGAAGGATACAGCACGAGCCGGAAAAAGGTTTCTGTGACACACCGGCCTGTTTCAGTTTTTTCTGCCAGCAACAGCAGGTGTGGTTGGCGCGGCTTTCCAGCGAACAGCCATCACTATCGCAATCGCCTGAACATTCACCGGTTACGTCATGGGCAAACCGTGGGAATTTAAGTGCCAGCGGTGAGAGCGGTGTCAGCGCAATCAGGATATACAGTAGTGTCAGAATAGCCGCTGTTATGTATCGATGGAGTTTTTTCACGATTGCCTTTTTGTCAGATAACAAAATAGTTACATCATCTTGATTCACCGTGTCACTTTATTTTACAAAATGCTTTATTGCACAACAGAAAATGTACTACCAACTAAAATCAGCAAAATCTGTGCCGCCAACTACTTTCTGTAACCGGACCTAACATACAGCGCTCACAAGGATCGGCTGTATTGAAAAGACCATTCTGTATAGTAAGCATCCCCCACCAAAGGTGGAGGATTACTCGAACCAATTCAAGAATCAGGTTGTTTGGAGAGTATCAGGCTGGCGGTGCGCGGCTTTGTCGGGAAACAGCACTTGAGGAATGAACATGGGTGGTACACGGAATATAATCAGTTGAGACGGCAGCTCGTACCGACAATCCGGAGTCCCCCCCCTTGCGGCACCATGATCCGCTACCTGGTTTTTCACAGCAGAGTAAGCATCCCCCGGCACAGCCGGAGGATTACCTAGAGGAATGTAACAATTTGTTTTTTTTGGCGAACTTCGCTTAAAAGCGCCTACGTTTGGTGCGCTTTTGCGCGATCAACTGATGTTTCAAGGTTTATTACTGCCCCAACAACACCTCACCGGTGTCGGTGAACAACCGCACCGGCAACTCAAATACCCGCCGGAAGATGTTCAAAACCCCCTTCGACATGGATTTGACCGGAATGGCCGACACCTTGGGATCACCCCAGGGGCCGGTCGCTTCAAAATAGACGGTCACAAAATCCTTGTCCTTACCGGTCAGCAGCCACCCGACCACCGGGATATGCTTGACGATCTTGTCCACCGTCTGCAACGGTTGTACCCCGATGGTGAAGGCGAGCGTTTCCTTGACAATATCCGCTTTTCCCACCAGCGACATGTTGATGGCATCACTCGCTATTTTCAAATCCTTGGTCGCCAGTGAACCGTCACTGACCGCAAAACTCCCGTTAATCTGATTGTACGGCATCCCGTTTGACACCATATCCGGCAGCTGAAACTTGAGCAGCTGCGATACGTTGAGAATTGAGAACAGCTTGGAAAGGAGCGAGAAGCGTTTGAGTGACCCTTCCTCCAACTCCAGCCGGATATTTCCCAGCGCCGTTTTCTTGATGTCAGTCAGCGAACTCCCCCGCGCCGTCAGATTACCGGAGAACCTGAGGGTGCCACGTACTTCACGGCTAACCCTCAACGCCTGCAGCAGCTTCTCGGCATTGATCCGCTGGGCGTCAAAGGTAAGATCGTAGCGACTTCCCTCCCCCAACGGGTCGATGCGCCCCTTGGCGGAAACACTCCCGCCATACAGTTGCGCCCCCATCTGTTGCAGGTAATAGATCCCCCCAACCCGGCTCAGCTGCGCCTGTAAACGGGAAAATTGCAGATCACCGTAAACGCCGTTTTCAGCATTCAACGACAACGCCACCTCCGTTGACACCGGTGAGACGTTCTCCTGCCCGGCTTTGGCAGTGGTGCCTTTCCTGGCCTCCGACCCGTTCAGCAACTCTTTCAGATCATCGATGGAAAGTTTGCTGGAGGTAATGGCAAGCTCGACTTTGGGAGTAACACCGCTGGAATGGGTTCCGCTGAGATTGAAATTGGACTGTTTAAACATCCCGCTGAGCCCCTTGATGACCGTAATCCCATCCCGGCGGCCAACCACCCCCTGCATTCTTCCGATAGCGCTGGCTGAGTTTGACGGCGCCAACCCGATATCCCGCAGCAACAGCTGGGGAGAAGAGAAGCTCAGCTCCGCCTCGCCACTCTGCAGGTCTTTGACAACCCCTTTCACCAGCAGCTCAGAATCACCGTATCGGGCGGCAATCCGGGAGCTTTCCAGACTATTCCCCTTGAAGGTGACCGTCCCGTTGATAGCATTGACGCTTTTGAACTGTGGCGCCGGAGTCAGGGAAAAACCGTTGAACGATAATGTGCCGCGATAATCCATGGCGCTGAAATCCTCCGGATTACCGCTGGAAGTGACATGGGCCTGCATCCCCCCCCGAGGACGATACTGCTGCCAGAGCGTGGCAATCGGGAGCGCATCCCCCATGGCAAAACTGTTGGTCTGGAATTCATAGCGCAAATACGGTTTCCCGCCGTAGCGAAACAGCCCGCTGGCAGAGAGATTGAGTGGCGGGAGCACATAGGTCAGGCTGCTGATTCTGGTCTCGCTGGCCCCAAGGATGGCACTGAACTGAAGCGTATTGTTCATGCCGAGCGGTTTTTTCACCAGATCCGGGTAAGAATAGGCAGCCTGTTTCAACTCCCAATTCCCTACCAGATTGAATCCCTTGGTATAGCCGCTCCCTTTCAGGTGCAGCCGTGAATCGCCAACAAACTGCAACCGTTCACCCCGCACAAAACGGGCCAGCCAGGCCACCTCCGGCGTATTGGGGGTCATATCCATGGTGAACGGATACTGACACGGCGCATCCAGCGGGTAGTCGGTGATGCGCCCCTCCATGGTAAAGGGAGATGTGCCGAAGGCGCCGCTCATCCCTTTCAGGAGAAAATCCTTCCCCACCAGTTCCAGCCCCCCCTTGATGCCATGAAACAACGGGGCCTGGGAACCATAACTGATTATCCCTTTGTCAACTTTCCCCTTGATATGGAGGATGTTGTAGTTAGTCCCTTTTTCCATATGCAGGATCTGGCTGACACGTCCATCCAGGGTACCGTTCTCCAGGGTAAACAGTCCGCCGGTAACGTGCTGTTCGATGTAATTGGCAGCATCATCGGCAATGATTCCGTAGGGGATAAAGCGATGAAAATCCTCCAGCCGGAACTGTTCCGTGGTGGCAGAGGCTACGATGCGGGGATCCTTGCTGCCAAGGTCGAGCAGCTGGCACGCCCCCTTGACCTTCAAACCATCGGCACTGAATTTAAACGCTTTTATCTCCAGCCGGTGCTTGCTCCCCTTCAGATCATACTCCAGCTGGGCTGTTTTCGGGTTGACCGCGCTGTGAAAGACGCCCGGCCAGACCAGTGAACTCCCGGCCAGTTGCAGCCGTCCCTTGGCGCTGAAATCGGCGACGGTTCCATTACAGGAGCCGGACCAGTCGAGTCGTCCGCCGATCGGGGCAAAGGGGATGAAACGCCCCACATACGGCCAGAAACGGTTGATTTCACCATTACCCAACTCCACGGTCAGTTTTACGGCCGTATCTGCCAACGGTTTTCCCGCTGCCGGCAGGGTCACATTCCCCGTCAGGGCCAGTTTGGTCGCCCCTCCCTGCAGTGCCGGAATCTCGCACAGCAGCTCAAGCTTCCCCTTGCTTCCCCGCTGGAGATGGTCGAGGGTCAGAGAGCTGATCCGGGCACTCCCGCGCCAACCAGCGCTGCTGACGGCCAGATCGTGCCAGTTGACAACCGAATTTTGAAAGCGGATTTTGGAAAGGGTCAGCGGTTGGCTACCGGGAGTCGGTTTGAGCAGATCATCAATATTGGTATGGCCGTCGGCGCTACGAACCAGGGAAATCTCCGCATCACCGAGGGTCAGGGCCGACAGGGAGATTTGTTTCTGCAAGAGCGGGATCAGCGCCAGCCGGATGGTAATCCTCCCGGCCGTAAACAGATTGCCGCTACGGTCGGCCTGGGAAACGGTGACGCCATCAAAGATGAAGGAAGGGGCGCCATAACGCAGGGTAAACTCCCCCCGTTTGAAGCTGACCTTGCGATGCAGCTGTTGTTCCAGCAGGGCAATGATTTCACTCTTGTAGGAGTTGATATCCACCAGTTGCGGCAGGAAAAAAGCGGTGGTGATAATCACCGTTGCCATCACCAGCAACAGCAGACCGGACCACTTTATGTAGGTTCGGCGCACTCTCATGCCGCGCTGTTCTCCGGTTCGACACGCACCGTACGGATCGATGTCTTGGTAACTTCCAGACAGGTCAGCTGATAGCCGTGCCAGAACGCTTTTTCCCCTTTGAGCGGGAAACGTCCCAGCTCATGCAGAATCAGACCTGCCACGGTTTCGTAGGGGAGATCATCGGTAATTTTCACTTCCAGAGCAGCGGCAAAATCAAAGACCGACAGCAAGCCATCTACCCGCAAACTCCCGTCCGCCTGTTCCTGAATGGCGCCCACCTCGCCGGCATCGTGCTCATCCCTGATTTCTCCCACCAGCTCCTCGATCAGATCTTCGGTAGTCACCACTCCACTCAAACCGCCGTATTCATCCACCACGAACGCCATCTGGTTGCGGCTACGCTGCATCTCTTTCAACAGCTCGCTGACTTTTTTCCCCTCCGGTACAAAGACCGGCGACAGCATGATGGCAGCCAGATCAAACGGCTCGCCCGCCACCAGCCTGCCAAGCAGATCCTTGCTGTGTACCACCCCGATGATGTCCTCGATACTGCCGCGATAGACCGGATAGCGCGAGTACATGTTTTCCAGCAGAATCGCCACCACCTGGTCGCGGGAAGCCGTTGCTTCCAGCCCGACCATGCGGGTGCGCGGCATCATCACCTCCCGCACATCGGCGTCGGAAAATTCGAACACCCGGTGCAACAGTTGCTGTTCATCACTTTCCAGCGTCCCCCCTTTTTGGGAGACATCAATGATTTGGCGCAATTCATCCACCGTGTAGATACTGGTGCTTTCACCGGTTGACTGGAGTCCGCACAGCCGGGCAGCACTTCTGCCAGCCCAGTCCAGCAGCTGGATCGGCCAGCTGAAGATCTGGTGGAACAGCCGCATCGGCCAGGCGATGGCCAGGGCAACCCGCTCGGCCCGTTCCAGCGCCATGGTTTTGGGAGCCAACTCCCCCAGCACGATATGGAGACAGGTGATTATCGTAAAGGCAATCACAAAAGCAATGGTATGCCGCAGCGTATCGGCAACGATCCCCTGCAGAGGCGCTTCCAGCAGAGCCGCCAGCGCCGGTTCACCAACCCACCCGAGCGCCAGTGACGCCATGGTGATCCCCAACTGGGTGGCCGAGATATAGGAATTGATCTGATCCAGCAACCCGAGCAGCAATTCGGCCCGCCGGTCGCCATGTTCCGCCAGCGAAACAATCCGGGAACGCCGCACCGCCACCAGGGCAAATTCGGACGCCACAAAAAAACCGTTGGCCAGCACCAGGAACAGCACCAGCAGCAGATAGAGCCAGTTCGTACTCATGACGCTATGTCCATCGGGAGTTTAGGCAACGATCAGCCCCGCTTCGATCGCCAGTTCCCGCCAGGCCGGAAGACTCCGTTCAATGATCCCCTTGTCGATGCAGTAGGCGATTCTGAAGAAACCGGGGGCACCGAAACCAACCCCCGGCACCAGCAGGATCCGGTATTTCTGCGCCATCTTCACAAACGCCACATCATCGGCCAGTGGCGATTTGGGAAACAGGTAAAACGCTCCGTCCGGCACCACCAGACTGAAGCCGAGCGCCGTCAGTTCCCGCACCAGCAGGTCACGTTTTTCCTGGTAGGCGCCGATATCAACCGATTCATCCTGTAGCGAGGTCACCAGACGCTGCATAAGGGCCGGGGCATTGACAAAACCGAGCACCCGGTTGGAGAAGACCGCCCCTTCCATGAATTGCATGACCGTATCCATGCGGGGATTGGCTGCCAGATAACCGATCCGCTCCCCCGGCAGGGCCAGATCTTTACTGTGGGAAGTTACGATGATCGAACTTCTGACCAACGGGAAAATATTCGGCACCTGCTTGCCGTCGTAGGCGATGCGGGCGTACGGTTCATCGGAGATCACGTAGATCAGATGCCCGTTCTCCCGGTGAATCTTGTCCAGCAGGTCACCCAGCTGCCGCAGAGCTTCCGGCGGATAGATCACCCCGGTGGGATTGTTGGGGGAGCAGATCAGAATCGCCCTGGTTTTGGGGGTGATCGCCGCCTGGATGGCAGCCACATCGAGCTGAAAGGTTTGCTTGTCGGTCCAGACCTCCACCGGCACCCCGCCGTGGTTGTCGATGTAAAATTTGTATTCCACGAAATAGGGGGCCAGGATGATAACTTCTTCCCCCGGATTGAGAATCGTCTTGAGCACCACATTCAGGGCGCCACCGGCGCCGCAGGTCATGATCACATGTTCCGCGGTCACCTCCTGGCCGGAATCCTTGGTCAGCTTGGCGGCCACCGCCGCCCGCGTCT
>Ga0062383_10000323_pt1 | contig 12235 bp, 12 predicted proteins | sample DOMMetBare3Fresh_FD_59508 | JGI IMG/M metagenome (GOLD analysis project Ga0062383, IMG submission 59508) | Wetland sediment microbial communities from St. Louis River estuary, USA, under dissolved organic matter induced mercury methylation -... | ecosystem: Environmental > Aquatic > Freshwater... | reverse complement strand
TTATTTCCTTACGGCTCACCCATCGAAGAACAGGAAGCCAATAAATTAGACTGTTTTATGCCTTAATTGAAGGCATCAGAGCAAAATCGTTAGTGTTTCCTTTAAAAATAAAATCATGGGGACGAACATCCAGCTATTAAATGAGGGATTTTCAGATCATGCGCCGGTCATTATGGCTGATGGCTAGGCGCATTGAGACAAACGTTGATGACGCATCAGGAATGAGACCAACACGATTGCGGGCAAGCCAACCATTGCGGCATAGATAAAAAAAACTGTGTAACCATATGCATCTACAATCACACCGGAAAATCCACCCAATAATTGGGCAGGTAAAGTCATCAATGAGCTGAACAGTGCGTATTGTGTAGCAGTATAAGAAGTGCTTGTTAAACTTGACAAATAAGCGATAAATACCGACGTCGCCAGCCCTCCACTTAAATTATCTGCGCTGATAACGGCTGTCAGCAGCCACAGATTGTGCTCGCTCACCGCCAAAACGGCAAACAATAGCGTGGTGCTAGCAACCATGACAGCACCGAGTAGCAATGGCCGCATAATGCCAAACCTGACCACCAAGGCGCCCCCAATAGCAGCGCCAGCAATGGTCATAAAAAAGCCAAAAATTTTACTAATTTCGGCAATCTCTTTTTTACTAAAACCTAAATCAAGGTAAAGCGGGTTTGCCATAACTCCTGTGGTGATGTCACTCATTTTATAAAGCGCTATCAACAACAGAATCAGTATGCCGACTTTACCATTGCGATTAAAGAATTCCACAAAGGGACTTAGCACTGCATCAGAAAAACCTGCAAGCAACCGCTGCCAGATATTTTGTCGCTTTTCAACGCCCAATACTTTTTCAAGTTTATTCTCTATCAATTCGATTGCTTTGATAGGCTTATGTTCCGGCTCCTTAAGGCAAAGTGTTGTCACCAAGCCTACAGACATAGCTGCTGCCATAGAAAAATAAGTTACCTTCCAACCGAAATACTCAGCCATGTAAAATGCGCCAGCTCCTGCCGCCAACAATGCAATGCGATAACCAAGCACATAAGTTGCCGCCATAGCACCTTGGTACAAAGGATTAACTGCTTCAATACGATAGGCATCAATAACCACATCCTGAGTAGCGGAACAAAAAGCCACCCATACGGCGAATAAGGCAATCTGTTGCAGTTGCGTGTGCGAATCCGACCCGCCCATGCCCAGCAATCCAGTGATAATTCCTAACTGGGCTAATAACATCCAGCTGCGTCTTTTACCCAAAATGCCGGTTAACAAGGGCAGCGTCATTCTGTCAATGACTGGCGCCCAAAAAACTTTTATTGAATAGGTTACACCCACCCAACTAAAAAATCCTATCACCGTTCTTTCTACGCCTTCATCCCTTAACCAGGCAGACAAGGTTGAAAAAATCAATAAAAAAGGCAATCCTGCAGAAAAACCCAGGAATACCATGCTCCGCACTTGGGGCTGAGCATAGATCAGGAAAGCTGATTGCCAGGACTTTTTAGTTGTCATCGGCTTTATCGTGTATGGCGCCGTTTTGCTAAAACGGCGCTTGGTAGAATGTCATCCGTTGATGAAATAATGCACCACAATACTGGCGGCATAACCTGCGGCAATGGCAGGCGTCCATTGTAAATGACTAAAGAATGTGTATTTATGATTCGACTGGCCCATCAGAGCGACGCCGGCAGCGGAACCTATAGACAACAGAGACCCGCCTACGCCTGCGGTCAACGTCACCAATAACCATTGATATAAATCCATATCCAGATTCATGTTCAGTACCGCGAACATGACCGGAATGTTATCGACAATTGCTGATATCAAGCCTACCAGAATGTTGGCTGTGGTATTGCCTAACGTTTCGTATAAAGCACCCGAGAGCAATTCAAGATAACCGATATAGCCTAAGCCGCCTACGGCAAATACAACTCCGAAAAAGAACAGCAAGGTGTCCCATTCGGCATGGCGGACTTTATTCAAAATATCGAAAGATTCCTCGCCTTCAACGCTATAGTTCATTTTTATATAATAACCATAAATCATTAACACAGACAGGCCGCCCATCATGCCCATAAAGGGGGGCAAATGTAACTTGTTGTGAAAGCTAACTGCCGCAACGATAGTAAAAAAGAACAAAACGCAAATCTGGATCGCGCCCGGTTTTAACTGGACAGCCTCCTCACCTGTAGCTTTGGGCTGTTCATCCGGCACAGCCAGATACATGATAGCTGCCGGAACTCCGTAATTTACCGCAGACGGAATGAACAGCTTGAAGAAATCGAAAAATTGAACATACTCTGCTTGCCACACCATCAACGTCGTGATGTCGCCAAAAGGACAGAATGCGCCGCCTGCGTTGGCCGCTATGACAATGTTGATGAACCCAAGACTGACAAATTTCGGATTATCTGCGCCAACCGCCATAACGACAGCACCGACTAATAAGGCTGCGGTCAGATTGTCGGCCACAGCCGATACAAAGAAAGTGATGACGCCGGTAATCAAAAACAGCTTGCGATAGCCAAATTGTCTTCTGACTAGCCAGGAACGCAAGGCTTCGAATACATTTCGCTCGGTCATTGCATTGATGTAAGTCATAGCAACCAACAAAAACAGCATTAGTTCGGCATATTCTTTTAGATTGTACTCGAATGCTTTCTCGGTTTCTGCAGCTGAAACACCGGCTTGAGCCCCTAATACAGCTGCGTGGGCCCAAATGATAGCCGCAGCTAGAATAGCAGGCTTGGATTTTCGCAGGTGAGTGAATTCTTCCGCCATAACAAAGGCGTAGGCAATAATAAAAATCAGAACGGTATAAATGCCTCGTTCCGTTCCAGTCAAACCAAGACTTTCATAAGTGCTAGCCATTGCCATGCCAGGCACCAATAAAATGAAAAATAACAATAATAATCGCACCAAATCCTCCGTTTTTTTAGAAAAATAAAAACATCGCTAATTTCAGCCGCCAATCTTAACATTTTATAATTATTTTTGTCATTTTATGGCTCACGGTATATGATTGACCGTTATATTTACTCGCCTTGCAGGCACCTTCAATGCTTTTTTATGTACCAATATAACAAAGACGACCAAACGCTTGTCGAAGAACGCGTTGCCCAGTTTAGAAGGCAGACTCAACGTTTCTTAAATGGCGAACTGACTGCTGATCAATTTCGCCCGTTGCGCTTAAGGAATGGCCTTTACATTCAAACGCATGCCCCCATGTTGCGGATAGCTGGACCCTATGGTCTGCTCAATTCCACACAATTCCGGAAATTGGCCCATATCGCCCGCACCTACGACAAAAGTTATTGCCATTTTACCACCCGGCAAAATATCCAGTTTAACTGGCCCAAGCTCGAAGAGGTTCCCGATATTCTGGCCGAACTGGCCAGCGTGCAAATGCATGCCATCCAAACCAGCGGCAACTGCATGCGGAACACCACAACGGATCATCTGGCTGGTGTTTGTGCCGATGAAATTGAAGACCCGCGCCCTTATTGTGAAATCATCCGGCAATGGACCACATTGCATCCTGAATTTGACTATTTGCCGCGCAAATTCAAGATCGCAGTCAGCGGCTCAGTGCGAGACCGCGCAGCAACCCAATTTCATGATATCGGCGTTCATCTGGTTAAAAACGCTGCCGGCGATACTGGTTTCAGGATTCTGGTTGGTGGCGGTTTGGGACGCACACCGATGATCGGACAGGTAATCAAACCTTATCTGGAAAAGCGCTATTTGCTGTCCTATCTTGAAGCCATATTGCGAATTTATAACTTGTTCGGCCGCCGAGACAACATGTATAAATCGCGCATTAAGATTCTGGTTAAAGAAACCGGTATGGAACAGTTTTCTGAGCTGGTCGAAAGGGAGTGGCAGCACACGAAGGATAACAACGAACTGAGCGATCAGCGGATTGAAGCAATAAAAGCCTATTTCGCCCCACCTGCATACGAACCGGCTGCAACAAAGGATATAAGCTTTGAACAACACAAGCATGAAAATAAGCACTTTGCTACCTGGGCCGAACATAATATGGCCAACCACAAAGTCCCCGGCTATCATGCGGTATTTATCTCGCTAAAAGCGCCTGATTCACCGCCGGGCGATATGACCGACACACAGCTTGATGCCGTTGCTGATCTTGCTGATCGCTACAGTTTCGGCGAAATTAGAATTACGCACCGGCAAAACCTGGTGCTTGCCGATGTCAAGCAGAGCGATTTGTATCCGCTTTGGCAACAGCTGGACACGCACAAACTGGCCACACCCAATATTGGCACGGTCACGGACATCATTTGCTGCCCTGGACTGGATTTTTGCTCACTTGCCAATGCCAGCTCTATCGGCATCGCGAGAGAAATCAATCAAGCTCTTGACGATATGGACTACATCCATGACATAGGCGATTTAAAAATCAATATGTCAGGCTGTATGAACGGCTGCGCGCATCAAAGCGTGGGTCATATCGGGATACTTGGAGTTGATAAAAAAGGTGCCGAATGGTATCAGTTAACCTTGGGCGGTTCGTCGGAAAATGAAGCAGCGATTGGCGAACGCCTGGGGCCGGCAGTTGCTAAAGATCAGGTTACTCAGGCGATCACGACAATCCTGGATGTTTATGTTAAACAAAGGCTTGAAGATGAGTCATTTTTGGATATGGTCAATCGGGTTGGCATTACCCCCTTTAAAGAGCAGGTCTATGCAGATCGTTAAAGACAAGCAGATTATTGAAGATAGTTGGCATTACATTGCAGATGATGCAGAATTGAAGCCGGGTGACGTCAGCGTTTCCGTGGACAGATGGAAAAAAGATAAACAGCAATTGCTGAGTCGCAACGGAAAAATAGGTATTAGAATAGCTCCCGATGACTCGATTGAAGAAATTGCCGATGATTTGGAGAAAATTCAGCTCATTGAACTGGATTTTCCGGCGCTTGCAGATGGTCGTCTTTTTTCACATTCATGGCTGCTTAGAAGCCGCTATCACTATCAAGGTGAAATCAGGGCCACAGGGCACTATTTACCGGATCAGGTATTTTATTTATCGAGAGTTGGCGTCAATGCCTTTAATCCCGAAAAACAAGAAGATCTGGCTTTATTGCTTGCCAGTCTGAGTGATTTTTCCGTCAAATATCAAATTTCAATCAATTAAAAGCTATTAAAAAAATCATGGAATGGTTCTGTTTTTGTTTCCAAGGCAACCATTCAGACTAGATGCAAAAAGGCTAAATAGCGGTCTGCTTTAAAATTTTTATTTTCCGCCTTTAGCCTTGCACCTAGCTTCTAGGTTCTATTGAACTTATTTATGCATGATGCTAATGCCCTTCAACAGAGTCAATGCCTCATAGAGTGCATAGTCCTTCAATTCTAAAGGCTCTTTCTCTTTATCAACGGCTTCCTCTCCAATTCCGGCATCTTTGGTTGACTTTTTGCCATTTTGCAAGTGATGTGACAAATCAGCTTCTTTCACCGGAGTAAAGTCCATTTTTTCTAAAGCCTCGAGTTTGACGTGTGCCAACGTGATATCGGGCTCAATGCCTTCGGCTTGGATGGATCTGCCCGAAGGTGTATAGTAACGTGCTGTTGTCAGCTTAACCGCCGCACCATTGCTCGTAGGCAATATGGTTTGCACCGAACCTTTGCCAAAGGATTTCTCGCCCATGATAATAGCTCGTTTTTGATCCTGCAGAGCGCCCGCTACAATCTCGGATGCAGATGCCGAACCGCCATTGATCAATACAACGATGGGGGCACCGTCGATAAGATCATCAGGCGAAGCATAAAATCGCATTTCCGAGTTTTCAATACGGCCTTCAGTATATACGATCAATCCGCTTTTCAGGAATGCGTCGCTTACTTCAACAGCTGCATTCAAAACACCCCCGGGATTATTTCTTAAATCTATAACCAAGCCTTTTAAGTTTCTTGTATTCTCTTTTTTCAGCGCGGCAATTGCTTCCTTAAGACTTTCTCCGGTTCCAGATTGGAAACTGCTGATCCGCAAGTAGCCATAATCCTTTTCCAACATCCGCTGCTTTACGCTTTTTACTTTGATGATGTCGCGAGCAATGGTTAATTTCAGTGGCGCTTCTTCGCCTTCACGCACTACAGTAAGCACTATCTTACTACCCGGCTCACCACGCATGAGTTTTACTGCATCGCCTAAGGACATTCCTTTGACTGGTTTGTCATCAAGCTTGATAATGAGATCTCCCGTTTTTATACCAGCTCTTTGCGCGGGGGTGTCATCTATCGGGGAAACTACTTTAATGAAGCCATTTTCCATCGTGACTTCAATGCCTAATCCTCCAAATTGACCGGTTGTGCCTTCCTTCAATTCCTGAAATTCTTCTGCAACTAGATAGGCCGAATGAGGATCAAGTCCACTCAACATGCCTCTGACCGCATCTTCCAGCAGTTTTTTATCGGAAACCGGTTCTACATAATCTCTTTTGATCCGGCCAAATATTTCAGTAAATGTGCGCAAATCTTCAAAAGGTATGGTTTCTGTATCGGTTACAGAATCGCCATTATCTTTATCAGCAAAGACACTGCCGCTGTTTCCCACAAAAACACCTAACACAATCCCTAGTGATAAAATGAAAATATTTTTCTTTTTTAGCATGTGTCTTTAAACCCCAAATCCTCTTTTTACACTAAAAATATGTTTACGATTGTCCGGCTTAATGTTGATTTATTGTTTACACCACTCAAGGGGGTCAATCGGCGCGCCTTTCTTACGAATTCCAAAATACAGTCCGGACTGACTGCGGCCGCCACTTTGACCGGCTGAAGCAATAATGTCTCCTGGGTTTACCGTCTCACCGATATGTTTATATAGACTCTGATTAAAGGCGTAAAGAGTCATATAACCCTGGCCATGATCAATAATGATCAACAAGCCGTAGCCCCGCAGCCATTCGGCGTAAACAACTTTACCCCAGGTTACGGCATGAATATCCGCGCCTTCTTTGGCATCGATCAAAACACCATCCCAAACACTGCCTGATCGCGGGCTACCAAATTTTTGTATCAGCCTTCCTTTTACAGGCCAGGGTAATTTCCCCTTAAGGTCGGCAAAATCAATCTTAAGCTTGGGAAAGTCCTCGGTAAATTTCAATGATTCCGTTGCAGATCCAGCAGATGTTTGATTGTTTTGCTCATCCGGTGAGAGGGATACTTCTGTTTCCTGCTCCGACACAGTGCCACCTTCTGAATCATCTAAAGAGGCGATCAAATTCTTCAGTTTATTTTCGCTTTCTGATAAATGAGTTAACTGTTCTGCATTGGAAATGGAGCTATCGTTTAGTTGAGCTAAAAGATCATGTCTTTGTTTTCTAGCGCCATCCAAAATAAACTGTTCTGATTTTTTTAGATCCAGTCTTTTTTCCAAATGGTCTGTTTCTTGTTGTTTGTCTTTTTCCAATTGGTCCAATCGTTTGATGGACTTATTTATCTCGTCAAGTTTTGTGATCCTGGCCTTGTTAAGATAGTTGTAATAGTTCATCATCCGGCTGGACAATCCGGGGTCTTGTTGATTGAGCAACAACTTTAGCCTTTCTTTACGCCCCATCATATAAGCTGATCTTATTTGCCCTGCTAATTCTTTGTTTTGCTTATTTATTTCACTTTTAAGAACACTCATCTCAGAGCGAATATTATTCAGGCCTGACCGGTTGCGTTCAATGTCAGTTTGTAATTTTTTTAATAGTGCCGCTGTTTCACCATAACGTTTTTCAATGTCAGCCAACATGTCATTCAAAGCATCTTTTTTCAGGGAAAGCTGCTGCAACGCTTGTTCGTTGAGCCCGCTGTCAGGCTCAGTAGCGCTGAGGCTGTCGTTAAATGAAGTTTCGGCGTTCGCATCCGTTAACAAAAAGCATAGCAAAAAACAAAAAACTATTTGTTTTATCATTCACAAATCAAACTGATTCGAGCAGAGATTTGCCGTTCATTTCAATGGGCTGCTTTATGCCTAATATGGCCAGCATGGTTGGAGCCAAATCCGATAAATTTCCGCCCGATGCCAAGGGTTTGTCGCCGCAAACGTACACCAAAGGTACGGGGTTAGTTGTATGAGCAGTATGGGGCTGCCCGGTTTCCTTATCAACCATTTGTTCAATATTGCCGTGATCGGCCGTCAATAACATTTGGCCGTGGACTTTCTGTAAGGCCGCAACAATGCGCTGCAATGACGCGTCGACAGCTTCGACGGCCTTTATCGCCGCACCAATGATGCCGGTATGCCCAACCATATCGCAATTTGCATAATTGCAGATGATGACATCATATTTGCCGCCGGTAATAGCCTCGACCAACCGATCGGTTACTTCTTTCGCACTCATCTCGGGTTGTAGATCGTATGTCCTGACTTTTGGAGAAGGTACCAGTATTCTGTCTTCTCCAGGAAAAGGGGTGTCGATTCCTCCGTTGAGAAAAAAAGTCACGTGCGCATATTTTTCAGTTTCGGCAAGTCTTAATTGGGTCATGCCCAGATTTGCCAATACTTCACCCAAACCATTTTTGATCTCGACCGAAGGAAAAGCCACCGGATAGTCAAAATCCTGATGGTATTCCGTTAACGTACAAAAACAGCCCGTATGGGGAGGATAATTTCTTTCGAAAGCATCAAATTTTTTTGAAGTTAATGCCTGGGAAATCTCACGAGCCCGATCCGCCCGGAAATTCATGAACACTACGGAATCATCGGGGTCGAGAACGACCGGTTTATGGCTAGAACCAAGGATTGCGGTTGGTAAAACAAATTCATCAGTTTCGCCCCTGCTGTAAGCAGCTTCCAGTCCTTTAATCGCTGAATCCGTATAAAAACTCGCCTCACCTTTAGCGAGGAGATCATAGGCCTGTTTGACACGATCCCAACGATTATCCCTATCCATCGCATAAAAACGACCCACAATGGAGACAATCCTGCCAACACCCAACTCGGCGAATGCGGCGTCTAGCAACGCAATTGAGGTTCCTGCGCTTTTGGGAGGGACATCCCGGCCATCCAAAAAAGCATGCAGGTAAATGTTACTAAGTCCTCGTTTGGCAGCCATCTCAACCATCGCAACGATTTGTTGCTCATGGCTATGCACGCCACCAGGCGATAGTAACCCCAGTATATGTAAGGCCTTGCCCTTTTTTTTTGCAATATCGATGGCTTGACACAGAACGGAATTAGAATAAAAACTGCCGTCTTCGATAGCGTCATTGACCTTGGAGAAATCTTGTGGAACATAACGACCTGAACCGATATGAATATGTCCAACCTCTGAATTACCCATCTGATCGCCAGGCAAGCCAACCACTTTGCCCGAACAGTTCAGCAAGGTCATCGGATATGCTCTTTGCAACTCGTCCCAGCAAGGCGTATTGGCCATTGCAATGGCATTATTTTCCTGCTCCGATGAATAACCGAATCCATCAAGAATCAGTAATACCAAAGGTTTTGGTCGATCTAACATATAATATTTTCTCCAGATACTAATAAAGCGGCATTATAGCTCTGCCACGAGCTCAACAAATTTTCGGGCTGTTTTATTATCCAGTACCCAAAATAGCCGAAAATAAGGTATCATTGGTCAGATTCACTGGTTTTTTTGTTTTTGGCAACAAAACAGACAACAAAAACAGGGTTACCATTATACATCAATACGCAGCTACGCAGAGGCAATACTTGCATACTGAATAATTCTTTGTGGAATCTTGCTTGATTCAGTACACTCCAAAAATATTTAGTAAGGCTCTATAAATCTTCTTATGGAAAGCAAAGACGAACCCATTTTGTATAATGATGCTGATATCGCTAGAGCTGCACGCTGTATTAAAGCAATGTCGCATCCGTTACGATTAAAAATATTATGCGTCCTCGGCACCAATTCGGTTAGCGTTCAAGAAATCGTAGAGCAGGTTGGCACCAGTCAGAGCAATATTTCTCAACACTTGTCCATTCTCAGAGAGAAAAACATTCTTGGATCTAAAAAGGAAGCCAATCGTGTCTTTTATTTTATCGACGATGACCGCATGCTTAAGCTGATTAAAATGATGCGTGACGTCTTCTGCTCATCGCATTGATTTATTTTTCCCATCCACATACTCAATAAACAATCGCATTATCCATGGACCGTTTTCTAGAATTTGTCTTTAATCATTACATTTACTCTCTTGCATTGGTAGTTGTTACTTATTTGCTTATACAGGATCTGTTCGATTCCGCTTTCAAAAAATTTGGAACTATTTCGCCATTGATGGCCGTTACTAAAATGAATGAAAGCGATACTATTATTATAGATGTGCGTGAGGTCGACGAATTTATCAAAGGTCATATTGAGCCTGCACTTAACATGCCTTTAAGCAAGCTGCCCCAACAGCTCGCCAAACTGGAAAATCACAAAAAAAAACCCATTCTTATTGCCTGTGAAAACGGCACGCGCTCAGCTTCTGCAGGGAAAATACTGGCAAAAGCAGGATTCGAACAGGTTTTCGTGATGACTGGCGGTATGCTGGCCTGGATAGAAGACTATAAGCTACCGATAAAAGTAACGAGCAAAAATAAAGCCAATATATGATAGTTAAAGTTTATTGTGCAAATACTGATAATGGTTATCACCAGTAAGCTATCATAAATAAATGCATTAATAATGCAGGACAAGTTTACAGCTTATTTCCCCAACAATTTAACTTCAAGCAAACATTTATGGCGGAAGCGCTCAATACTGCAGAAAAACAATTTTCTATTCAGAAAATTTACACCAAAGACCTATCTTTTGAAACACCCAACTCGCCAAAAATTTTTACTGAAAAATGGGAACCCACGGTCGAATTTAACCTAGGTACTAATGTAACAGAGTTAGAAGCAACACTTTATGAAATCGCAATCACCATCACGATTACTGTGAAAAGCGGTTCTACGACAGCCTATTTGGTTGAAGTCATTCAGGCGGGCATATTTTCTTTAATCGGATTTATGGATCAAGAAATCGGGCCAATGGTTGGCAGTTTCTGCCCCAATATTCTTTTTCCTTATGCCAGAGAAGCCGTTTCTGACCTAGTAGCAAAAGGCGGCTTCCCACAATTACTGTTGGCACCGGTTAATTTCGATGCCTTATACGCCCAGCATCTGCAACAATTACAACCCCCAAGGTCAGAAACCATCAATTAAGGCAGTGGTGTATAGAAAAATCGCCATACTGGGTGCAGGCTCCTGGGGAACGGCTCTTGCCATTCTGGCGGCCAGAAATGATTGTCCAACCTTGTTATGGGGACATAACTCAGAACATATTGCCGCCCTTAGACGGGATCGACAAAATAAGCGCTATTTACCTGAACTATTTTTTTCAGCCAATCTGTCTGTTACATCCGACCTAGCAGAAATTGGTGCCTTCAGTGATCTTATTCTTGTATGCGTCCCCAGTCATGCTTTCAAGGATACATTAATAAAATTAAAACCTCATTTGAGCCAGAATGCCAAAATCGCCTGGGCAACCAAAGGCTTTAATCCCGCAAGCGGCGCGCTGCTCCATGAAATAGTCGCCGAGCTCTTTACGGCGCAGACTCCGTCCGCCATTCTTTCAGGGCCGACTTTCGCCCGCGAAGTGGCTGCTGACCTGCCAACCGCTGTTACCATAGCCTCATCCCATCCGAATTTTGCCAATCAATTGGCAAGCACCCTGCATAGCAGGCGATTTCGGACCTATACCAGTTCAGACATAATTGGCGTAGAAGTAGGTGGCGCAGTAAAAAACGTGCTGGCTATTGCCGCCGGTATTGCCGATGGCCTTGGTTTTGGCGCCAACACTCGGGCTGCCTTGATTACCCGAGGCCTTACCGAAATTATTCGTTTAGGCGTAAAACTAGGCGGCAAGCAAGAGACTTTTATGGGGCTCTCAGGCCTTGGTGATCTTATTTTAACTTGCACGGACAACCAATCCAGAAACCGGCGTTTCGGCTTGGCATTAGGCCAGGGGAAAACCATAAAAATCGCGCTTGAAGAAATTCAACAGGAAATCGAAGGCATTTCGGCAGCCAAAGAAACCTTTCTTCTGGCAAAAAAATACACCATTGAGATGCCGATTACCGAACAGACCTTTCAGGTTTTATATGAAGAATTGGCGCCATTGGACGCTGTAAAAAACCTGCTGGCCCGCGAGCAAAAATCCGAGTATCAATATGGTAAGCCTTAAGAAATGATAATTTAAGTTATTGATTAATT
>Ga0062383_10000321_pt1 | contig 12281 bp, 8 predicted proteins | sample DOMMetBare3Fresh_FD_59508 | JGI IMG/M metagenome (GOLD analysis project Ga0062383, IMG submission 59508) | Wetland sediment microbial communities from St. Louis River estuary, USA, under dissolved organic matter induced mercury methylation -... | ecosystem: Environmental > Aquatic > Freshwater >... | reverse complement strand
AGTCGACAAAGTCGGCGCGGGTCAGCGCCGCTAATGTTTCAGGCGTGCCGCTGCCCGGCATGCCGTAGGGATGGAAGCCATAGATCAAGCGGCCGATCACGCGATCGGCGACGGACTCCGGGTCTTCGGCAGCCACCTTCAATGCCGACAGGGCCTGCTGGCGCTGGCGCTCGATCTCTTCCGGCGCAAACATCGGCCGCATCACCACGTCGGACATCAAATCGAGCGCGGTGTGGTAACTGTCTTTCATCACGACCGCGTTGATGTAGCTGAGGTCGGTGCCGGCGCCCGTGCCCAGCACGCCGCCGATGAAGTCGATCTCCTCGGCGATCTGTTCAGCCGTCCGCGAGCCGGCGCCCTGATCGAGCAGCGTCGCGGTCATCATCGCCAGGCCGTACTTATCCTTCGGATCGTGGGCCGCTCCGGCCCGGATGATCATCCGGACGCTGAGCGCCGGCTGTTCGTTCTGACTGACCAGCACGACCTGCATGCCGTTCGACATCTTGCGGATCTCGTAGGCCGGGAACGTGACCGGACGGGCCGCTAACGGCCGCGGCGGATTATCGCGCGGCCACCCCGACTGCGGTTGGGTGAACGCCGCCTGCCCCGCCACCAGCGCCGTCAACGCGCCGAACAATCCGAGTGTTGCGATCGCCTTGGCCTTCACTTCGAAACTCCCCCGCGCGGCATGATGCGCATCACCAGCCGCCCTTCCGGCACGAAATACTTCTGCGCGACGCGCTTGACGTCATCGAGCGACACCTTCAGGAACGTGTCGAACTCGCCGTCGGCGGACGCCATGTCTTTCTGAATCACTTCGGCGTGGCCCAGCTGCGACGCCTTCTCCTTGATCGAGAGCCGGCTGACGATGTAATCGCGAGAGAACTGGTTCTTGGCGCGCTGCAGTTCCCGCTCGGTAATCCCCTGCGTCTTGAGCTTGTCGAACTCCGCAATCAACGCCTTCTCGACGTCGTCCGGGTTCTTGCCGGGATTGACGAGCGCCACCGCCGAGAAAATGCCGGGCTGCTCGAGAAAGCTACTCGCGCCAAAGGCCGTCAAGGCGAGGCCCGATTCGTACACCAGCTTTCGATAGATTCGCGAGGTCTGCCCATCCGACAGGGTCTTCGACATCACGAACATCGGATACGAATCCGGGTGCCCGTTGTACGGCACGTGATACGCCACCACGATCGCCGGCAGCGGCCACGGCTGCTCGAGATTGACGCGCTTCTCCCTGGTGTGGAGCGGCTCCTGCGGAATGTCGCGGGGCACCGGCTTCGCCGCTTTCGGCACGCGCGCGAAATACTGGTTGAGCAGGTTGGTGACGGTGTCCACGTCGAAGTCGCCGACCACCATCATGGTCGCGTTCTCGGGCACGTAATACGTCTTGTAGAAGTCGCGCACGTCGTCGATGGTGGCAGCGTTGAGATCGGTCATGCTGCCGATGACGGGGTGCTTGTAGGGGTGCACGTCAAACGCGTTGAAGGTGATCAGCTCGTTGAGCAACCCGAAGGGCGGGTTCTCGATGCGCATCCGCCGCTCTTCCTTGACCACCTCGCGCTCGGTGATGAACGTCTTCTCATCGATGCGCAGCGACGCCATGCGATCCGCTTCCATCCACATCACGAGCGGCAGGTACTGCGCCGGAATGGTTTGCCAGAACACCGTGGTGTCTTCGTTGGTGTAGGCGTTGGCCTGGCCGCCGACCGACGCGATGATCGAGGTGTGCTGCTCGGGCTCGACGTTGCGCGAGCCCTTGAACATCAGGTGCTCGAAGAAATGCGCGAATCCGGTGCGGCCCGGCTTCTCGTTCTTCGACCCGACGTGATACCAGAGCTCGACATGCACGATCGGCGTCGATTTGTCCTGGTGCAGGATCACGACCATGCCGTTGGGCAGGACCAGGCGCTGGTATTCGAGCTTTGGCGGCCGCACCGCCGCGTGCAGCGGCACGCGCCAAATCGCCACGGTGGCGGCAATCAGTACCAGCAACAGAATCGAAAGTTTCTTCATTTCTCCTCGAGCTTCTTCAGCCGCTCTTCGAGCGCCAACAGCTGCTTGCGCATGTCGGGCAATTTGCGGAGCACGACGTGGGCGCGGCGCCATTCGTGGGTTTCCATCATCGGATATCCCGACATGTATTGCCCCGGAGCCAACGAACCGGTCACGCCCGTCTTCGCCGCCAGGATCGCGCGTTCGCCGATCTCGAGATGGCCGCTGACACCGACTTGGCCGCCCATCATCACCGAATCACCGACGACCGTGCTGCCGGCAATGCCAACCTGTGCGGCCAGCAACACGTTCTTGCCGAGCACCACGCCATGCGCAATCTGCACCAGGTTGTCGATCTTGGTGCCGGCCTGGATCCTCGTCTCACCCAACGCCGGCCGATCGATGGTCGTGTTGGCGCCAATCTCCACGTCGTCTTCGATCACGACGGGCGCGGTCTGGGGGATCTTTTCGTGCGTGCCGTCGGGCCGCGGCGCGAATCCATAGCCGTCGCTGCCGATTACGGCACCGTTCTGCAGGATGACTCGCGATCCGATCGAGCAGCGCTCACGGATAGAGACGTGTGAATAGACGATGCAGTCGGCGCCGATCGTCGCGTCGTCATCGATCACGACGTGGGGATGAATGACGGTACGGGGGCCCACGGTCACGCCCGATCCGATCACGGCGTAGGCGCCGACGGTGGCCGTGGGATCGACCTTGGCGTCTGCCGCGACTGACGCCAGGGGATGAATGCCGGGCGCCGCGGGACGGTTGGGCGAGAACAGCGCCACCGCCTTCGCGAATGTCAGATACGGGGACGGGCTGCGCAGGACCGCGCACGGCGCCGCGAGGTCGCCGTTCATGATCACGGCGCTGGCCTGCGTCGATGCCAGTTTCGAGGCGTATTTCGGATTGGCGAGGAAGGTCAGGTCGCCGGGGCCGGCCTCTTCGATCTTCGCCACGCGGCGAATCTCAATGGCAGCATCACCCTCGACCGGGCAGTCCAAGCGACGAGCCAACTCGCCGAGCGTCACAGGATCGAGAATATCACTCCCGGCCCGCACCTATGTCGGCGTCGCCATCTGCTCGACGAACCGGGCCATTCTGGGCATGTGGAGGCGCGTCGCCACCTCGTGGATCACGCTGTGACGGGCTTCGACGCCCAATGAAAAGGCGCGTTGCAAGTCACCCAGTGCCGGATTGGGAGCCATGGTCCAGGCGATCTGATGAAGGCCACGGACCGCGCCGCGCCACGCCAGGTAGTGGCCTACGACCGTAAACGTAAACAGATACCCCAGCACGTTCGGGCCGGGGACCAACGCGACCGGCACGGCGGCGACCAGCGCCAGGGAGTGCAGGATCAAGCGAGTGCGATGAAAATCAGCGTCGCGCTTCATGCTCGCACGCATGATCGCGTCCGCCTGATTGCAGGTCAGGTCGCTCGGGGTATGCAGCGTGGCCGTGTCGGCCTTGCGCAGGTGCCACAACAGACGCTGCTCCGCGACGCGTTCCGCGATCCACCGCAACGTGCGCTTTTGCATCCGGCCAAGAAACGTCGTCGGTTCCACCATCGCCTTCTGGTGACGCGACTGCTCCGCTTCCTGCAGTTGCGCGTTGAACCGCCCGCGCATGCGCGCGAAAAAGCCCTCGCCTTCAACCGGCTCTTCCACCTCGTCCTGCTCCGCGGCCTCGTAATAACACTCGTAACGATCGGAGCCGACGGGAACCAGATACACGTCCATTACTTCTTTGGACGGCGAATCGGCCGGGGAGTTCGCGACGGATCGTTTGGCAGGGCTGGCTTGCCGGCCTGTTCCCAGGCGCCGATGATCGCCGAGGCGACGGCGGAGATCGAATCGTTCAACCTGCGTTCGAGCGTTGGCAGCGAGCCTTTCGCAAACGCATCGAAGTAGGCATCGTCATAAAACTCGCGGCCCGCGGCAGCGGCCTGGTCGGATTCGAGAACGTTCGCGGCGGCGCGATTGCTGGCCAGCAGCGTGTCGAACATGAAGTCACGCGGGTTGCTGATCGGCGTGACTGGCGGTGGCGCGATTGTCAGCTTCGCTCGATTACGGACGAACAGGTCAGACTCCCAACGTGAATGCAGGCCTTCCTGGTCGGTCAGCTGGCCGTTGTAGTTGACAACCGCATGCAACGGCACGTGTCCGTCGGAGACGTAATGGCACAGGATCGCCGCGTAGAGCACGATGTTGTCGACCGCATAGGTCGGCGGGGTCGACCGCTTCAGGGATTCGAATTCGCGCTGCAGCCGGCCGTAGAACTCGGCGGTGCGCCACGGCAGCCGGCCCTGCTCGTCGACGGTTTCCTTTCCGAACTTCTGGACCGCTGCCGAGTAGTCGCGCGGCAGGGCTTCAAACGGATGCGGACCGTATGCCGGGTAATCGAAATCGAGGAAATGATTCGGCGGCTCCTCCTCCCAACCCACGTTACGCCACAGGTCCGGATCGACCGAGCGCTCGATGATGAAGGCTTTCCGCTCTTCGAAAAGCGGCTTCAATTCGGCCGGCAGCAGCGCGATCATCCGCTCCGCGATGAACTTGTGCGCGTCAAATCCCCAGGCGGATGGATGTGACGGCAACACGACGATCGCGGCCAGCAGGACGGCGGCTACACGCATCCAGCTATCTTACTGAAGCTTGAAGGCAGACCAGCCGTACGGGCCGGCGTTGGCGTAGCGATAATCGTTGAGCCACACCCCGCCCGCGGGATCCGCCTGAACAAAGGGAAACCGCGACCATCGCAGGTAGGCGCCGGCGCGCGGCGACTGCAGCGCTGGTTGCACCTCAGCCTGGCCGAGGCCCTTGATCATGCCAAACCCCGCCGGTCGAAAGTGCGGCAGCGGGTCAAACCAGAGGTGGCCCTTCTCGTAGCGGTCACCCACATCGATCACGACTTCGCGCTGGAACGGGTTCACCACCACCGGCGTCACCATGAATCGCGTGTCGGCGCCACGGCCGGCGCGCGCCAGCCCGCTGGCGACCTCACGCCGCGCGAGCACGTTGGAGCCGAGCATCGCGATCACGTAGATCGCCGCGAGGGTGACGCCGATCTGCGCCGGGCGCGGCCGTGTCTTCGCCAGCCACCAGCCAAGGCCGAGCATCAGGTAGAGCCAGGGGTCGACAATATAGATGGCGTCGCCGTAGAACCAGCGATCCGAGAACGGCATCAGCAGCCGCACGCCGTAGCTGTTGGTGAAGTCCATGAACACATGGAGCAGCACGCCGATGTAGGACAGCAACAGCAATGGGCCGGGCCGGGCGCGATCGCCGGGTGCGGACTTCTTGTAATAGCGATCGTAAGCGAGCATCGCGCCGGTGAGGGCAATCGGCAACAGCGCCTGCGCGAGGACGCCGTGCGTCCAGCCGCGGCGAAACGACATCGCGAGTGTGTTGGTAGCAAACACGCCGACGTCGATGTCGGGCAGGTTGTTGGCGATGACGAGCGTGCTGGTCGCGAGCGGCGTCAGCTTCCTCAGACCGGCACGGCTCGCGGCCATGCCGATCAGTGAATGACACAGATTGTCCATCCGTCTTCGCGTCCTACGTCCGCTTCCGTGCGATAAACGCCTGCATGGCCGCGTCGCGGAGGTCCTTGCGCAGCACCTTCCCGACGTTTGATTTCGGCAGGTCGTCCTTGAACACGACGATACGGGGTACCTTGTAGTTCGTCAGTGACTGCTTGCAGTGTTGCCGCACCACGTCCTCGGTGAGCGACTCATCTTTCGTCGTCACGAACGCCACGACGATCTCACCCGTCTCGTCGTCTGGGACGCCGACCACCGCCGTGTCGGTCACACCTGGCAGCGTCGCGATCACCGCTTCGACTTCGTTTGGATAGACGTTGAAGCCGCTCACCAGGATCATGTCCTTCTTGCGATCGACGATCTGGATGTAGCCATCCTCATCCATCACGGCAATGTCGCCGGTGGCGAGCCAGCCTTCGTGCAGGACCCGGGCGGTTTCGTCCGGCCGCTGCCAGTAGCCTTGCATCACCTGGGGCCCCTTGACCCACAACTCACCGACTTCCCCAAACGCGACGTCGTCGCCCTCGTTATTGATAAAGCGGACATCGGTGCCGGGAACGGGCACGCCGATAGCCTCCCGCTTGGGACGCTGGAACGGATTGAGGGTCGCGACCGGCGAGGTTTCCGTAAGACCGTAGCCCTGGTAGATCGGCGTCTTCGTCATCGCCTCCCACCGTTCGCCGATCACCGGCACGAGCGCCATGCCGCCGGCCACCGAACCACGGAGCGACCAGTTCTTCCGTTCCATGAACCACGGTTCGTGCATCAGGCCGGCGAACAAGGTGTTGACGCCGGTGAACCACGTGATCGGTTCAGCGAGCATCACGGTCTTGAGGTTCGAGAGCGGCCGCGGACTCGGGACGAGCACGTTCCTGCCCCCCGCGAGATAGAAGATCATCAGGTTCGCGGTGAACGCGAAGATGTGGTACAGCGGCAACGCCGTCAGCATCACCTCGTCGCCGAGACGCAGGAACGGCTTCCACATTTCGAGGCCCTGGATGGTGTTGGCCACCAGGTTGCCGTGCGTCAACACCGCGCCCTTCGCCACTCCGGTTGTGCCGCCGGTATATTGCAGCGCGGCGATGCTGTCGTGATTCAGCGACTGCGCGTAGAGCCGGGGATCCGCACCGGCCACGATGCGATCGGCGCCCGCAGCGAGCGCCTTCGCCATGGTCGTATGTTCGAAGGTGATCGGTGGGATCATCTTCTTCACATACTTCTGGACCGCGTGCACGAGAAAGCGCTTCAGCGGCGGCAGCAAATCGGAAATGCTGACTACGACGACGGTCGTGATCGAGGTCTTCGGCAGGACCTCGGCAACTTTCGGCGCGAAGAGATCGATGACGATCAGACCGACCGCGCCGCAATCCGTGAATTGATGGACCATTTCCGCGGTGGTGTAGAGCGGATTGGTGTTGGCCATCACCAGGCCGGCCTTGAGCGTCCCGAACACCGCGATCGGATACGCGAGACAATTCGGCATCTGGATCGCGACACGATCACCGGGCTTGAAACCGGCGACCTCGCGCAAATAGACCGCGAACTGATCGGACAGCCGATCGGTATCCGCGAAGGTCATGCTGCCTTGCGATCCGTTTGGCAGGCCGAGCGTGAACGCAACGTTGTTCGCATACGTGGCCGATGCGTCGCGAATGGCCGCCGGCACGTGCGGAAATTTCAGCGGCCCCAGATCCTGCGGCGTGGCCGGATGATAGAAGCGCGTCCAGGGACGTACAGGGCTGGTCATGGGTTCGGGGCGCAATTCTTGCACAGGTTCGAGACGCTTATGACGAGACGCGTATTAATTGCCACGTTACTGGCACTGTTTGGCTCAGGAATCGGCTGTACCAAGTCCGAGAGCCCCACCGCACCCACCCCAACCGGTAACGATGGACCCATTTTCTACACGGCGATCGGTGCCAGCGACGGAATCGGGTTCGGCAGCTCGGTGCCCTGCATCCCCTTCACCGATTGCCCGGATGGCCTTGGCTACGTTCAGATTCTGCGCCGCCGGCTGCGCGATACCGGACGCACGACCGATCACCGCAACCTCAGCATTCCTGGCGCGGTCTTGAGCAAGGCCATCGAGGATCTGGCGCGCGACATCGGCCAGCCGATCAGCGAGCTCGCCGGCAATTTCATCGAGCGGCAGTCGCCGTTTGTGCCGACCAACACGACGCACGTCACCATCTTCGCCGGCGGCAACGATGCCAACGTGATTGGACGCGCCGCGCTGGCGGGCCGCGGCGGCAACGACGTCAACGGCTATGTCGACGGCCAGGTGCGTCAGTGGGGCACCGACCTCGAGGACCTGGTCGCGCGCATCCGCGCCCGCGCTCCGAACGCGCGCATCGTGGCGCTCAACATGATCAACCTCGCAGGCGCGCCGTACCTGGCATCGCGCCCGACCTCCGAAAAGAGCCTGATGCAACGCATCGCGGTCGGCATTTCAGATCGTGTGAACTCGCTGACCAGCCGCAATGTACTCGTCGTGGACTTGATGTGCGACGCCCGCCTCTACGTGCCATCCAACTACGCGTCCGACGGCTTTCATCCAGGCGATGGCGGATATGTGATCTTCGCCGACGACAGCTTCCCGGCGCTCAAGGACGGCACCAACAACCAGCCCAATACCGGCTGCGCCCAGAGGCGATTGTTTCCATAAGTTCGGGCATTCGACCTGCGTGGTGACCTCTAGAATGTGCAGTTTCTGCGCTTCGGGAGCTTCACTTTGCATTTTTTGAGCGCTATCTGACGTTTGGATAGGTCAAATATTGCAAACTGATATCTCGATCATACATACTTGTGTATTCCTAGCCGCTTTTTAGCGGCTTTCATACAAAGAGGGGCACACGAGCATGGGATCCGCAGCACTCGGCGAGGCAATTAAGGGCATACGCAGTTGGGCCATGAACGAAGGGCGCGTCGTTCAGACGCCCGCGCAGGTCAAGGACGTCTTCGGTGCGCGCGTGTTCAACGACAAGGTCCAGCAGGCACGGCTCCCGAAGCCCGCTTATAAGGCGCTGCGCGACACCATCACTCGCGGTGTGCCGCTCGACAACGCAACGGCGGATGCGGTGGCGTCGGCGCTCAAGGACTGGGCGGTTGAAAACGGGGCCTCCCACTTCACGCACTGGTTCCAGCCGCTGACCGGCATCACCGCCGAAAAGCACGACTCGTTTTACGGACCGACGGCGGACGGCCGCGCGCTTGCGGAATTCAGCGGCAAGGAACTGGTCCGCGGCGAGCCCGATGCATCGAGCTTCCCGTCGGGCGGCATCCGCAGCACGTTCGAAGCCCGGGGCTACACGGCGTGGGACCCGACCAGCCCCCCGTGGCTGCTGATCAACACCAACAGCGCGACGCTGGTGATCCCCACCGCATTTGTCAGCTGGACCGGTGCGGCCCTCGACAAGAAAACGCCGCTCCTCCGCTCGATGGAGGCACTGTCGACCGAGGCCGTGCGCGTGCTGAAGTTGTTTGGTTCGACCGCGACCCGCGTCACCGCGACCTGCGGCCCCGAACAGGAATACTTCCTGATCGACTCGAACTTCTACTTCTCTCGTCCCGACCTGCTCAACGCCGGCCGCACCTTGTTCGGCGCCCGTCCGCCGAAAGGCCAGGAGCTCGAAGATCAGTATTTCGGATCGATTCCCGCGCGCGTGCTGGCCTGCATGGCGGAAACCGAAGCCGAGCTCTACAAGTGCGGCGTGCCGATCAAGACCCGCCACAACGAAGTCGCACCCTCGCAGTACGAGGTCGCGCCGATCTTCGAGAGCGCCAACGTCGCCACCGATCACCAGATGATGACGATGGAGATGTTGAAGGCGGTGGCGCCGAAGTACGGACTCGCCTGCCTGCTCCACGAGAAACCGTTTGCCGGCGTCAACGGCTCGGGCAAGCACTTGAACTGGTCGATCGGCGATGACCTCGGCAACAACCTGCTCAATCCGGGTGATTCGCCGCACGCCAACATGCAGTTCCTGTTCTTCTGCACGGCCGTGATTCGCGCGGTCGATGTCTGGCAGGGGCTGCTGCGCACGAGCATCGCGCACGCCGGCAACGATCATCGCCTCGGCGCGAACGAAGCGCCCCCGGCCATCCTGTCGGTGTTCCTCGGCGACATGCTCACCGAAATCTTCGAGCAGGTCGAATCCGGCGGCGCCAAGAGCACCAAGGCCGGCGGCTTCCTCGACGTCGGCGTCGCCGCGCTGCCCAAGCTGCCGCGCGATGCCGGCGACCGCAACCGCACCTCGCCCTTCGCCTTCACCGGCAACAAGTTTGAGTTCCGCGCGGTCGGCTCGACGCAGAACGTCGGCATGCCGGCCACCTGCCTCAACGTCGCCGTGGCGGAGTCACTCGATACGATGGCGACCGAGCTCGAAGGACGCCTGGGCAAGGGTGAATCACTGGAGAGCGCGGTCGCGGCCATGCTCAAGGCCACGATCAAGAAGCACAAGCGCATCATCTTCAACGGCAACGGCTACTCGGCCGACTGGCAGAAAGAAGCCGGCAAGCGCGGACTCCTCAACCTGAAGAACACCGTCGATGCGCTGCCCGAGATCGTCAAGCCACCGGTCGTCAAGGCCTTCGAGAAGTTCAAGGTCCTGACCGAGGCCGAGTTGCACGCGCGCTACGAGATCAATCTCGAAACCTACAACAAGACCATCAACATCGAAGCGCAGTTGATGGTGCTGATGGCGAACCGCTACATCGCGCCGGCGGCGTTCGAATACCAGATGCAGCTGGGTCAGAGCGTCGCGGCCGCGAAGGCGGGCGGCGTGCCGAGCAAGGAAGGCAAGAAGATGCTGGCGTATGTCGTCAAGCTGGTCGATCAGTTCCGCGCCCAGACCGACAAGCTCGAAGCGGCGATCGCCCATGGGGGCGGGTCGTCCGAGAAGCACGCGAAGTACTCGCGCGACACCGTCGTGCCGGCCATGAACAGGCTGCGCGAACTCGGCGATCAGCTCGAGCTCGTGGTGCCGCATCAGATCTGGCCGCTGCCGACGTATCGCGAGATGCTGTTCGTCAAGTAAACCAAGGATCGGGATCAGGGATCGGGTTTGGGGTTACCCTAAACCCGGTCCCTTTTTTCATGTACGCGCTGATCATCTTCGCCGTCGCCATTGTCGTCCGCCTCCTCCACATCTGGCAGATCACGTCCTCGCCGTTCTTCGACACCTTGCTGGGGGACGCAAACGGCTATGACCTGTGGGCGCAGCGGCTGGCTGCTGGCGACTGGATCGGCTCCGACGTCTTCTACCAGGCGCCGCTGTATCCATATTTCCTCGGCGCCATCTACGCGCTCTTCGGTCGCGATCTTGTAGTTGTTCGCATCATCCAGGCTCTCGTCGGATCGGCATCCTGCGTGTTCCTCGGACTCGCCGCCGCACGATTGTTCTCACAGCGCGTCGGCCTCGCCGCAGGCCTGGCCCTCGCGCTCTGGGCGCCGGCAATCTTTTTCGACGGCCTGCTGCAGAAGTCGGTCCTCGACATGTTCTTCATGTGTCTCGGCCTCTGGCTGGTGTCGAGGATCGTGACCAGCGAGGCATCGCGTTGGGACTGGATCGGGCTCGGTGCGTCGATGGGTGGCCTTGCGCTGACGCGCGAGAACGGCCTGCTGTTGATCGGCGTCATCCTGGTCTGGATCTGGTTCGGTCGGCGACGGGCCGCCTCAGCGCTCCCGTTCGGGTTGGGGCTGGCGATCGTCCTCTCACCAGTCGTCCTGCGCAATTACGCGATCGACGGCCGCTTCTACCTGACGACGTCGCAATTCGGCTCCAACTTCTACATCGGCAACAACCCGAATGCCGACGGCACCTACGCGTCGATCCGATTCGGTCGCGGCGCGCCGGAGTTCGAGCGGCTCGATGCCAAGGAGGTGGCCGAAGAGTCCGTCGGCCGCGCGCTCTCGCCGGCGGAGGTCTCGAGCTATTGGACCGGGCGGGCGTTGGGCTACATCACGTCGCAGCCGGTGTCCTGGCTGAAGCTGACAGGCCGCAAGATGCTGTTGCTCGTGAATCGCGCGGAGATGGTCGATACCGAAAGCCAGGAGAGCTACGCCGAATACTCGGCGCCGCTGTGGATCCTGGGCTGGGTCGGCCACTTCGGCCTGTTGGTGCCGCTGGCGGTCTTCGGAGTCATTGCCACCTGGCCCGATCGCCGCCGCTTCTGGCTCGTCCACGCGCTCGGCGTCACCTACGCCGCCAGCGTGGTGATGTTCTTCGTGTTCGCGCGATATCGCTACCCGCTGGTGCCGTTCTTGTTGCTGTTTGCATGTGCACCCTTCGACGCGCGCGTCCGTCACTACGTGACGAGCACGCTCGCTCAGGGTTCGCGACGATGGCGGCTGGCGGCCGTCTTGCTGGTCACCGCCGTCTTCGCAAACTGGCCGGTGCTGTCATCGACGTTGATGATGGCCATCACCGAAAACAATCTCGGCACCGCGCTGATGGAGAAGAAACAGTACGACCAGGCCATTGCGCATCACGAGCGCGCCATTGCCATGATGCCGGGCTACGCGCCCGCCTACAACAATCTTGGCGCCGCGCTGCGCGCCGCCGGCCGCCTCGATGACGCGGTCGCGCGCTATCGGCAGGCGCTCGAGCTCAAGCCGGATTTCGCCAGCGCCAGCTACAACCTCGCCAATGCCCTGCTCGAACAAGGCAAAGCCGGCGACTCAGCGGAGAGTTTCAGGCAGGCGCTGCAATCCACGCCCAACTCGGTCGAAGCGCACAACAACCTC